>Ga0255052_10000458_pt1 | contig 33090 bp, 24 predicted proteins | sample JV7_2_21_MG_FD_188632 | JGI IMG/M metagenome (GOLD analysis project Ga0255052, IMG submission 188632) | Seawater microbial communities from Jervis Inlet, British Columbia, Canada - JV7_2_21 | ecosystem: Environmental > Aquatic > Marine > Inlet | place: Canada: British Columbia | collected...
CGCAGTTTCATGATCTTCACACTTCACCGTGAACTCGTGCGTGTAGGCAGTTCGTTTCGGATCAGCCAGTGCAAAGCGGGCGTTGGTACCACCCAGGTCACCGACCAGCAAACAAGTGTCAGCCAAGATTTACTTCCTCAATTTAACGTCCGCCCAAAAACGGGTTGGCGCAAGACACATTAATCGAAGTCAAGAATACGTAGGGTGGACATTCATGTCCACCGGGAAACATCAGGGGTTGTTCTTACCCGGGCGAATCATTGGTAATCGCTAAAAAAACTGGTGGGTATTGATGTTGAAAAATTATGTTGGATATGAATGTCAAAATTACACGGTGGACATGGTCGCTCTTGTGCTTCCATGCACCCGCGACATACCGTTGTTCCTTAACATAAATGTCCACCCTCAGTCGGCAGCTATTCTTATGTCCTGCTGGTATGAGTCGTCATTGGCGGCCTTGATGGCCCGACGGCGGCTATCGGCTGCAACCGTGCATTTAAAAGCGAATTCCTCTTCTTTTAAGGCGCGCGCGTGCCAGAGGTAACCCGAAAAGCCGGGTTTGACGCCAAACACGATGACCAGGCCGGTCAATAACAATAGTTGGCCCACGGGTCCGGATACCCAACCACCCGCCAATTGTGCAATATCAAACATCAGCGTAGTGGTGACGACCAGCAACACGGTGGTATAACCCAGACCACGGCGAACCGCCCACACGGACGGGGCCAGGAAAGCCAGCCACGAAAAACCGCGACGTACCGCCTGTATGCCATACCTTGGATGTTGGTAGATATCAAAAACGCGCATTTTCCATCCGTAGGGTGGACATTCATGTCCACCAATATAGATAATTCCGGTACCCCAAGGGTCCACGATCACTCATACACTGAGACGCCAGAAACCACGCAGTAGTTCCTGTGTTTGCACGCCCAATAATGAAACTTTACCGGAATCTACGTTCCGTTAAAGTCAACATTATGCCGACCGTGCAAAAAATTCTACAGTGCCTTTGGTCACAAACCAATGACATGGATCAATTACAGATATCATCACCTTCAAGTGGTGGAATACCGGTACACTCATATAGCGCCTGGAATCGAGGGTCACAATAGAAAGTGATACTGTTTGCCGTCCTATTGGAGCGGAACTGGGTGAGCACGAAAGACAAATCCTGTTCACGGGATTTTTTAACCAGCGCCAGTGCGGAATCATATTCACCCAGTTCAACCAGCAGCACCGTCATGTCCCTCGGATAAGACAGGGTTGGGTGGTCTGGTGCAGAAAATTCAAATGAAGGCCAGCTTAGTATGGTCTCAATGGCATTGGCCCTGTCTTCAGGGTTGTCTGATTGGCACAGGTCCAGGTAAACGGCTGTGGCATTGACGGTTTTTTCCAAAAGACTGGCTAATTGATTGCCAAAAAGTTCAGCGGCCTGGCATTGACCGGCAAGGATATTCAGATGCATTACCAGGGAGATGACATCGGGAAAATCCGGTGCAAACCCAAGCACCTGTTGCACCAGTTCCAGGGCCTCGGGTCTGCGACCAAGGCCATCAAGCAGCCATGCCATATTGTTACCGATAATGCGTGATCGTGGATCAAGGCTCCATGCTCTCTGAAAACTTGCAAGGCTGGCCTGCGGGTCGCCCATTCTGCCGAGCATTCCGCCATACCATTGATGAGCCGTTGCAAACGACGGGTTCAGTTCAAACACCCGCTTCAGGAGTTGAAACCGGAGGTGACGAACTGAAGTTATCCCAGGAGAAATAAACTACCGTGATGAGTAAAACAACAATGATGGACCGGCCCAGTTTGCGGCCTGTTTGGGGCGTGATGGATTGTGAACGGTCAACATCCTTTTCTTTTTTGATACCCCCGGTGTCATTTCAAAGGCCCAGGCAAACAGAACCGCAAGCGGGAAGCCGATGGCCAGGGCCAGCATGAAAACCTTTACCACCCATTCCGGCGCCTGGATATTCTCCAATACCAAGTCCACAAATTGCAGCAACACCCAGGCGGAAATGACATAGGCTATGCCCACGCGGAATACGTTTCTTCTTTTCAGTTCCTCAAAAAAGTTCAAACTACCAATCCTTCAAAGGAAATTTAATTGGCGAAACGGGTGGCCAGGGCAGTCCGGCTTCCTTGATTGTAGCGGCATATACCGGTGTGTTGGATATTTCCCACGGCGCTCCACAGGCGCACCAGTAAGTCAAAAGGGTCAGGGCCAATGGCCCGGCGGGGTGCTGGTCAATTTGAGCGGCAACCCTGTTCGCCGTTTCAAGGTCCCCGGCCCAGGCATGGATAAGAATCTGGAAGAATCCAGCACCCAGGGTTTCATTTTGGGCTTCATCAAGCAGACCCGGCACTTCCCCACTGTCGCCACGTGCTGCGGCCACCATCAGACTGTACAACGTTGCGGTATCGCCATCTTGCAGACGATTGGCAATCACATCATCCGCTTCATCGAATTTTCCATTTGCCACCAGTGCTTTGATCAAGGCCTGATTCAGCCAGTTGCCGGGCGCAACCTGGTCACCCTGCCTGACGATATCAAGGGCAGCGGGGGCATCTAGTGCCCACAACAACATGCGTGTTTCATTGAACCACGTAGTCGAAACGAGCGGGTCGCAGGTACGAAATTCCCGTTGGCGCGCCAGCGATTTCTGCGCGTAGTCAAAAACGGCAACCAATGGTGTTAACCAATTGGACTCGGCACATCCCTGGTCGTCCAGGACCTGCTCTATTCTGCCTTTGATACCTCGCCAGTTGCCGTTGAGGAAGGCAAGGTCAAGCTCGGCGTTGTGACGCTCGGCAGGTGACCGGGAGTACTGCGAAGAGGCTGTAAGATCTTGTTCGGCGTACTGGAATGCCTCCACCTTCATGCTATCACTTACACTCGGCATTGGGTCGTTGGTGGCATCGGCCAACAGGATGTGAAAATAAACATCGGAATGGAGCACGTATGCCGGCGCAAAATCAGCTACCCGTTCGAGGACGGCTTCGAAATACTCGTTGGCTTTCTGTAGCCCGGCGATCTGATCGACTTCGCCGTGTGCCTTGCCATAGACATCCAAACCCTTCTGATATGCGATAAATGCTTCCACGTCACGCAAACCGGCCTGGCGCATGGCTTCGCGTTTCTCATCATTCATTACCACATCCATTGCATCCGCAATCTTTTCCGCTATGTCCTCCTGCACGGCGATGGTGTCTTTGGAAGTGCTGTCGTAGTTTTCCGACCACAGGTGGAAGCCGTCTTTGGCGCGGATCAACTGCGCCGTGACCCGCAAACGATCGCCGGATCTGCGTACCGAGCCCTCCACGACATGATTGACCCCGAGCGCCCTGGCGATCTCCGGGATCTGCACATCCTGTCCTTTGAAGTGAAATGCTGAAGTACGGGCGGTGACCAGCAATTCGGGCAACTGGGACAGCGAATTGAGAATTTCTTCGGTCAGGCCATCGGCGAAGTACCCGTCATCTGGACCGCTGCTCATCGCAACGAAAGGCAGCACGGCAATGGACTTGGCCGCCCCGGTTTGCTCTCCGGCGGTTTCAGTTTTTGTGACCTGGGCCACTTCAAGCGGCTCACCGACCACGGTCGGGGAACCAAACTTGTCCCAGGCAAACCAGGCCAGTGCAACCGCCATGATTCCGACAATGGTGAAATTCAGCTTGTGACCGGTTTGAGTAGTAATTGACTGCGACCGATCGACTTCGGATTCACGTTTAACGCCATCCGGTGTCAATTCAAATGCCCAGGCAAAGAACAGGGCCAGCGGAAAGCCGATGATCAAAAAACCGAGGAATGATTTGATCACCCAGTCGGGTGCGCCAAAGTTTTCCAGCATCAGGTCGGCGATCTGGGCCAGCAGCCACGAGATGATCACATAGGCCACGCTGACCTTGAAGACGTTTCGACGTCTTAATTCATTGATAAAATTCATGGCCGTACCTCATCTTCAGGTTTGGGCATCGCCTTCCAGGCTTCGAGCAAGCCGAGTTTTTCAACGAAAACCGAGTAGCGTGGGTCGCTTTCAAGCTTTTTGTTCCATGGCGCCCCCAAGAAAAATGCCAATGATCTGTCACGTTGCTCAAATGCCTTTTCAAACCACTCAAACGCCAGGTCGTTTTCACCGCGCCAGGCAAAAGTTGCGGCCATCGAGACCGGGTGTGCACGGGCGGAGGTTTCAAGAAGTTCATTGATAGTCGCTTGTGCTTCAGTCTCATTGCCAAGCGTCGACAATATCCTGGCTTTTTGGAAAGTGTAATAGGTTGCGGACGGGTTCTTGTCAATTTCAATCAAAGCGGTTTCCGCTTCACCTTTCAACAGGTAAGTCACACCAAGGTTAATGTGGATTCCGGGGAAATCAGGGTTTATTGCCTTCACCCGGTTGAAAGATTTGAGCGCTTTGTCATAGCGCCCGATGTTGGTATAACGTATCCCCAGTGCTCTGTGGCCGGACAAGCCTAATGGGTCCAACCTGACGTCTTGCTCGAATAGTTCGATGGACGTTTCCAACTGTCCAAAGGTGCCTGCCAGTGTCGCGGCGGTACCCACTACAAACGCACTATTGGGCTCCAGCTTCATGGCTTTATCGACCGCAATCCTGGCGCCGGCCCAATCCCATTGGTACCTTCTCAAATACGCCAGGCTGGCCCAGGCTGACGCCATGTTGTCGTCGATCTCAAGCGCCCTTTCAACTGCGGCCATTGACAGTGCGAATGCCTGGTCTGAAGACAGCCAGCCGTATTTTGCTTGCTCTTGATAAGCTACGTTGATGCCAATCCAGGCCGGTGCATAGTCGGGGTCAATGGCCAGCGCCCGTTCAAAGGCGGCAACAGCCCTTTCAAGGTTCTGCTTGCCCTTGATATTGCTTAAATATCTTCCCTGTAAATATAGTGAGTAAACCTCAGGATCAGTTTGCCGGGGTTCGGGCACCGCACCCATCAGGGTTATCTTGAGCGCGTCTACGACCGCGTTGGCGATTTCATCCTGGACCACAAAGATGTCATTGAGGGTCCGGTCAAAGGTCTCCGACCACAGGTGAAAGCCATCATCTGCCTTGATTAACTGGGCGGTGATACGTACGTGGTTACCGGCTTTGCGGACACTGCCTTCCAGCACATGGGTGACCTTGAGTTCCCTGCCGATCTGGGCGATTTTTACGTCTTTGCCCTTGTATGAGAAAGATGAGGTCCGCGCTGCAACGCTTAGCTCCGGTATTTTTACCAGCAGGTTGAGCAGTTCTTCGGAAAGACCTTCGGAGAAGTATTCATTGCTCTTGTCATCGCTCATGTTTATGAATGGTAGAACCGCTATGGAATGTTCATCTGCTTCAAGCGATTTTTCCGCCGGCACCGTGTCCGGAACGGCCTCGGCGGCCTGCCGGTTAATCGTTTCCATCAGCGCAGCATCGTGTCTCGGGTCCAGCACCAGTTTGTCGTATGCGATATAAGCCAGGGCCAGGACCAGCGCAATGATAATGGTGCGATCCAGCTTGCCGGTGGGCTGGGCGGGTGAGGTCCCTGATTCGGTGCCGGTTTCACGCCGCAGACCTTCAGGTGTCATTTCATAAGCCCAGGCCATCACCAGGGCAACCGGGAACCCCAGGATGAGTATCGTGATGGTCATTTTCATCACCCAGTCCGGGGCCATAAAGCTATCGGCCGCGAGCCCGGCCATTTGCGCGATCAACCAGGCGGTAATGCTGTAGGCAATCGCGATCTTGAAGACATTTCTTCTCTTTAATTCAGCGTACAGGCTCATGGGTCTGATCCCTGTGGGATGGGTATCGGTGCGAGGCCTGATTGTGGAAGGTGCATTTGTGGGAGGCGCGTCTCGCGGCGAAGCTCTTTGACAAAATTTATGATCGCCGCGAGGGCGCGCCTCCCACTGCAAATAACACCGCAAGCCGCCTGGGACACGCCTGTTAAGCCGGTCAGTAACATTTGAAATCGTCCTCACCCACAGGCTGGCATATATCCGGCCAACCGACTTCGCGCCAGTATTCGGCAGGCGCAAAGCTCGCAATAATTCCCGGGTTCGGGGGTGGGCACGGTACTGTTGTGACAGTTCGGGTGCCACTGTGGGGGCAAGCAAATAGTGTGGAATCCATACAGCGGACCCCTTGTTAATACTCAGAATCGAGTCGAGCCAGAGTTCATACCGATCCGTAAAATATGCAAATTCCGGAACGTAACCGAGCGCATCCTGCATCGACTGGTTCAGCGGTTGTGCTGGATCTGACATCCAGTCGATCATCTGATGCATACCTTCTGCAGTCGCCCAGTCCTGAAGATTCATTTGATCAACATAGTCGTGAGCCTCCTGTAGCCGCCCATAATGCAGCAGGCGTATCAGGTGCCAAACCTGCATGTGAGACTGTCCGGGATTGATTCCCAGTGCTGCCTGGATTTGCTCATCACGTTTGCCGAACTCTCCCAGTGTGTTGTATAGGTCGATCGCTGCATCGCGTAAAACGAGCACGTAGGGATCCAGCAAGACCATACGTTCAACAACTTTCCGGGCGGCTTCCAGTTGCATTGAGTACAGCAGCAGATTCGCGTAGTCCTCCATAATGTCGGTTGAATCGGGGTCGAGTTTCAAAGCCCGTTCGTAATATTCCTGGGCGTTGGCCCACTCATAGCGGGTAAGCAGGTTATTACCCATTGCGTGCAAAGCGGTGGCGAGATTTGGATCCAGTTCCAGGGCTCTCCTGGCCGCGGCCATGCTTTTAGTGTTGTAATCGCCAACGCGCTCGAGTTGTACTCGCGACAAGTAAAATCCGACGACGTTGTAGCTATGTGCCAGACCGGCCCAGGCCGGTGCGAATCCGGGGTCGATATCAAGTGCCTGCTGGAACAGATTCAGCGCTTCAATCAAGCCTTCACCCCGTTGGCGGTGTAATGCGCGTGCCTGCAAGTACAAATCGTAAACCTGTGGGTCAACAATTTTTGCAGAATCGTTTGCCTGTTTACCGGATACCCCCAGGGATACCTGCAACGAAGCAGCAATCTGGCTGGCGATATCATCCTGGATGGCAAATATGTTTTCCAGCTTGCGGTCATAGGTTTCCGACCACAGGTGGAAGCCGTCACTGGTGCGGATCAACTGGGCGGTGATACGTATCTGCTCACCGTCCCTGCGTACGCTGCCCTCAAGGATCGTGCCGACACCCAGCATCTGTCCAATCCGGCGTATATCCTGATCCTGACCCTTGAAGGAGAATACAGAGGTCCGTGCAGCCACCCGGAGTTCGCGGATTTTTGCCAGCCGGTTCAAAACTTCCTCGGTGATACCGTCTGAGAAATACTCCTGTTCAGGATCTGAACTCATGTTTACAAAAGGCAACACGGCGATGGTGACCAGTCCGGCATCAGCTTCGCTATCTGTCAAGGCTGCCGGTGCGGTCGCCGGTTCAGAAATCGCGGTAGGCATCGATGTTTCAGGCGGTTGGTCAAATTGCTTGTAAAGCAAAAATGCAACAACCAGAACAAGCACCCCGATGATAGTACGGTCTATCTTTCGCCCGGTTTGTGGAGCAATGGACTGGCTGCGGTCCACATCCCTTTCAAGTCTGACACCATCCGGGGTGAGTTCAAAAGCCCAGGCTGCGATCAGCACCGGAATGAACCCGACAGCCAGTAACAGGAAGAAGAACCGTGCGACCCAGTCGGGCAGGGTCAGGATGGGCATAACGACATCTATGACCTGCAGCAGCAACCACGAGACGATCAGGTAGGCAATACCCACCCGGAACACATTTCTTCTTTTAAGCTCAGCAAAAAAACTCATCGATCGTCCCCGTAGGGTGGACATTTATGTAAAGGACCTGCGGTATGTCGCGGGCGCATGGAAGCGCAAGAGCGACCATGTCCACCGAGCAGGTGTTTGTGAACAGTGCTGGCGGTGGACATGAATGTCCACCCTACGTTAGTTACAGACAAAATCATCCTCCCCCAGTGGTCTGCAGTTCTTGGGAAAACCGTTGGTCCGCCAGAATTCTTCGAGGTTGATTCGCTTGATCAAACGTTTGTATGGCGCCGAGTTGTGCAGTGGTTCAAGCACCGGGTAATTCAGCCAGCCGGTGTTCAGCACGCCGTTCTGTTCGTCATAGCGGAGGCCTTCATCCATCATTTCCTCGGCCAGCTCAAAGTCGCCGTGAGACGCAGCCCAGAAAACACCGATCTGCCAGCTACCCACATCGAGTGCCGTAAATACCCGCTTTTCAGATGCCAGGAATGTCAGTGTCTCTTCCTTTGAGTGCAACAATGGAATTAGCTTGCTGTAACGGTCAACCAGGTTCGGGTCCGAGTTTTTCACACGGCGTGAATTGGAAAGATCTGTCATATACGCAATGGCCCGTTCAGCTTCCCCATCGCTGATCGCCATCCTGATGGCATGCCGTAACGGGAAGTCCTTGTCGCCGCCACCGGTGGTCAACACCTGCTCCATCTCTGTCCAGGCACCGCTACGGTCACCCATTGCATAACGAAGTGATGCATTTACGGTCAGGTTCAGCCAGGACAGGGGATCGAGGGTGGTGGCCCTGGTGCTGTATTGCAGGGCTTTATCAAAATGTTGTGTGCGCCACAACATCTGGGCGTATTGCTCGTTGGCTTCGACATCATCCGGGTTCAGGGCCAGCGCGCGAAGATAACTTTCCTGCGCTTTCTCCCATTGGTAGCGGTCGCGGTAGACATCACCCAGCACGGAGTGCGCCATCGACAGATCCGGGTCAAGCTCAAGCGCCCTTTGGGCCATTGATTCGGCCTGTCGCATGGCCTCTGCACGATCTCCATCCACGTAATAATGGGATAGGGAATACGCCTGCGCATAGGCGGCCCAGCCTGCGGCGAAACCGGGGTCAAGTGCCGTGACCTCACCAAGCAAGCTGAGGGCACGGGGAAAGTAGAGCCGTTGTGCGATCAGTCCCCTGGCCTCCAGGTAGCGGTCATAGGCGTCCATATTGGTGGTGCGGGATGTGACAATGCCCTGGTCTGCTCCGGCGAGGTCCAATTCAATGGCAAGCGCATCCGTGATGGCGCGCGCAATCTCATCCTGGATGGCAAATATGTCGTTCAGTTCCCGGTCGTAGGATTCCGACCAGAGGTGAAAACCATCGTCGGCGGTTACCAGTTGCGCCGTGATCCGGATACGGTTATTGGCCTTGCGGACCGAACCTTCAAGGATGTGATCGACGCCGAGTTGCTCGCCAATTTCCCTCAGGTCTTCGTTACGTCCCCGGAACTGGAATGATGAGGTGCGCCCCGCTACTTTCAGATTTTTGGTTTTCACCAGGACATTCAGAATTTCCTCGGAAATGCCATCGGCAAAATAGGCCTGGTCACCTTCTGCACTCATATCGACAAAGGGGAGTACGGCAATGGATTTCTCGGCCGTGTCTGTCGCTGCTATTGTCTCTTTGCTTAGCGTAGTCCCTGTATCGGGGACAGGCGCTGTCGCCGTATCCTGCCGGAACCTGTCCACCAGCAAAAATACGATTGCCACCGCCATTACAATAATGATGCTGCGGTTCAGTTTCTGGCCAGTCTGGGGTGTAATGGATTGACTGCGATCCACGTCCTTTTCCAGCTTGACACCATCCGGAGTCAATTCGAAAGCCCAGGCGAACAACAGCGTCACCGGAAAGCCGATCGCCAATGCCAGCATAAACACCTGCATGATCCAGTCGGGCGCCGAGATGTTTTCCAGAACCAGGTCAACGATCTGTAAAAGCAGCCACGCGGATATTGCATAGGCGATGCCCACCCGGAATACATTTCTTCTTTTAAGTTCTTCAAAAAAGCTCATTGAAAAATTCCCGGTAAAGGGGATGTTTGTGGGAGGCGTGTCCCGTAGGGTGGACATTTATGTCCACCGGAAAGATGTTGGCGTATACAAATTTAATGGTGGACATAAATGTCCACCCTACGTGTGCTGCTAAAAAGCTCATGAATCCTGTCCTGGTGCAGTTGCCTCAAGACCTGCTTTTTCAAGCTCTGTGTTCAGACGCGCCAGCATCCGGGCCTTGGCCGTCGCGTAGCGCGGATCACCGTTCAGGGGTTTGAACATGGGCCAGGCACTTGCGGTGACCGTGTCGGGATAAAGACCCTGTTCAAATGCTTTTTCCAGTAGGCTGATCGCAGTATCGTAATCGTTCGAAAGTACCGCATAATAGGCCTGCGACACGCTCATAATTTTGTTATCCGCACCTTCTGCAATTTGTGCATCCAGTGCGGCTTTGAAGTGTGACATGGCGTCCTCGAACTGTGCCTGCCGACCCAACTGCCGGTAGGCGTATGCGATAAACGCCATTAAATTATTGCCGTAGCCGGTTCTGCCGGGCCAGTCCCGCACAAAATCATCCAGGCTGGGCCAGCGTGACTCCACTTCTTCAATCAATTGTGAAAACCGGCCGTTTTCCACCAGCGCGCGGAAATAGAATGTAGGGTTCTGGCCTTCATTGAATGCCTGCTGACCAAGGATAAGGGCTTCTTCGGGTCTGCCGAGACGGCTCAGCGCCAACGTCACCAGCAAATCCGGTGCAATCCTGCTCATCAGGTCGTATTGCCCGGCTTCCATCAACGCAATGCCGTACCAGAAACGATTGACGGCATTTAACGGTTCCCGCTCGTAGGCCTGTCGCAGATAATCCAGGGCATCCGCCAGTTCGCCGCTCATCATGTGAAGCTGCCCCAGGTCACTCAAAAGCATTGCATTACCGGGTAGATAAGGGCGCAGGCCTTCAATCGTCTCCAGGGCCTTTTCATTCTGGCCCATCACGACGTATTTTTGCAGGAGATTACCAAAGGTAGCCCGGTGTAACGGGTCACGCCGGAAAGTTTCCTCACGGATCTGCATGGCTTCCCGCAGTTTCCCAGTCTGGTCCAGTTCGTTGGCCAGCCAGGTGTTGGCATTGACGAGATTGGGATTGATGAGCAAGGCCTTTCGCAGTATATCTATGGCTTTTTGATGTTCCGGGCTGTGATCCCTGAAATACAGCCCCATGCCCGCCAGTGCCTCTGCGTTTTCAGGGTCCAACTGCAGGGCTGTCTCCAGGTATTTCTTTGCATTTTCACCGGAAGTCGGAGTCGGCAACGTGCCATAGTTCCGATCTGACAAAAGCAGTGTAGTAATACCGAGTTGGGCATATGCGGGTGCATAGGTGGAGTCGATGGCAACGGCTTGTTCCAGTAATTTTGCAGCCATTTCCAGGCTGGCCTGTGTACGGTCATAAATCCTTTGTTTCGCCAGCAGGTACAGTTCGTAGGCCTTTGTATCGGTTTCGGTGGTCACCAGTTGCTGCTGACCGAGCAGCTGTGCCTTGAGCTGGGTAAGTATGGCGGCGGATATTTCATCCTGGACGACAAAGATATCATTCAGTTCACGATCGTATGTTTCCGACCACATGTGGAAACCGTCATCCACCTTGATCAACTGGGCGGTGATCCGTACCCGCGTCCCGGATTTACGCACCGAGCCTTCGAGGATGTGGTTCACCCGCAAAACCTTGCCGATCGCCAGCAGATCTTCGTTCTTGCCTTTGAATGCAAATGACGAGGTTCGGCCCGCGACCTTCAGTTCCTTGACCTTGGCCAGCGCATTGAGGATTTCTTCCGAAATACCATCGGCAAAGTACTCCTGCTCCGGGTCAGAGCTCATGTTGACAAAGGGTAGTACAGCAATGGATTTTTCAGACTCTCTTGCAGGTTCTTCAGTTGGCGGTTCTTCTGCGGTGGTTTGGGTAGCAGACACCGTCGGGTTGGTGTCCTGTCCTGGTGACGCCACAAACTTGTCATAAGTGAGATATGCCAGTGCCAGTGCCATGACCGCGAAAATCACCCGGTTCAGCGTGCGACCCGTCTGCGGTGTTATTGACTTGGAGCGGTCGACATCCTTTTCCTTTTTGATGCCTTCGGGTGTCATTTCAAAGGCCCATGCAAAGATCACGGCAAGCGGAAAACCGATCGCCAGCGCCAGCATAAACACCTGCATCACCCAGTCCGGTGCGTTAACGTTTTCCAGCACCAAGTCGATTACCTGTAACAGCAGCCAGGCGGTGATGACATAGGCGATGCCCACCCGGAATACATTTCGTCTTTTTAATTCTTCAAAAAAGCTCATGAAATAAATCCCATTAAAGGAGATCCGTAGGGTGGACATTTATGTAAAGGATCTGTGGTATGTCGCGGGCGCATGGAAGCGCAAGAGCGACCATGCCCACCATAAATCCGGCATCCGAAAAAACCAGTAAGGTGGACATGAATGTCCACCCTACGGTTTGTCGATCCAATCATTCTTTCGTCGGTAGGGTTCATTTCAGCAACTCCTCACAGGGATAAGGAATTTTAAGAGGTGGTAATTCAGTAGCCGCCAGCATGGCCCGGGTTTCCGGGTCACAGACAAATTCCGGGATGCTGCGATCTATACGGAAATTGCCGTATCGATAGATACCGGAATTTTCGATCGAATTCTGTAACAGCACCCTGGCCCTGTCGAATTCACCGAGCATCGCAAGAATTACCAGCAAAGAACTCTCGCGCAATATCCGGGGATTCTCCGCAGCCCACCAGTCCGTTTGCGGCCAGCTGAAAATTTTCTCTATTACCGCCGCGCGTTTTGATGGTTCAAAAACCATGTCCAGGTAGATGTTGACGTTGTTTTCATTCCTGTTGAGCGCCTTGACCAGTCGGTTGCCTGCAGCCAGGGCCCCGGATCTGTCGCCCTTTGCAAGTTTGATCTGGAACACGTACTCAAGCGCACTATCGTAGTCCGGTGCCCACGAGAGCACCTGTTGCAAGATGCTTCCGGCCTCTTGCCACTGCGCAGACATCATGTAATTGAAGGCCAGGTTTACATTGGTCACCCTGGATCGTGGATCAAGTTCAAGGGCGGCCCGGTACTCTTTTTCCGCGGCTTTGAGATCTCCGGTAAGAGCCAGGGTGGTTGCGTACCACTGGTGAGCAGTCGCGAAGGAGGAATTCAGGGCGATCGCCTGACGGGAGTATTCGAGTTGCTGATTGAGATCATTGGTCGTGTAGATCAGCGCGGTGGCTGCTTCCACCAGTGCTGGATCAATGGAAAGTGCAATGTCAGCGGCACGCTTTGCCTTCGAATGTGCTTCGGTAATCGGCATCTCGGTGTAATCCATGATCACGGCATAAGTGAGCGCCAGGCCGGCATGGGCTCGGGCGAAACCTGGATCAATACCAATGGCTTTTTCAAACAGACTGATGCTGTTAAATAAGGACTCGCCCGTTCTCAAGTGCCACTGGTTAACGCCGCGCAAATAGGCGTCGTAGGCCTCGGTGTTGTTGGTGCCGGTGAGATTTCCGGCCGCTCCGCTATCCAGTTCAAGTGTAACCTTGAGGGCCTCGGCAATGGATGTCGCGATCTCGTCCTGGATTGCAAAAATATTGGTCAGTTCACGGTCAAAAGTAGCCGACCACAGGTGATAGCCATCATCGGCCTTGATCAACTGGGCAGTGATACGCACATGATCACCGGCTTTACGTACGCTGCCTTCAAGCACGTGATCGACGTTTAAATCCCTGGCAATCCCAGCGATGTTGATGTTGTTACCTTTGTACGCAAATGCCGAAGTTCGGGCTGCAACTTTCAGTTCAGGAATCCGTGCCAGCACGTTGAGTATTTCTTCGGCGATACCATCCGAGAAATATTCGTTATCAGGATCGGCGCTCATGTTTACAAACGGTAGAACGGCTATGGACTTTGCCCGGGTCGCGCTGACGGGCTTGTGTTCCGGGTAAACAGTTTCCGTAGGCAGACGCGCTTCCGGGATTTGTTTCTGCAAACCGGTTTGTTCTCTGAACCTTTCAGTCAACAGGAACACAACTGCTACCGAGAGGATCACGATGATGCCGCGATTCAGTTGTTTGCCTGTCTGCGTGGTGGTGGACTTGCTGCGGTCCACGTGTTTTTCCAGCTTGACCCCATCGGGTGTTATTTCATACGCCCAGGCGACAATAATGGCCAGCGGGAAGCCCACCGCCATCGCCAGCATAAAGACCTGCATGACCCAGTCGGGGGCATTGATGTTTTCCAGTACCAGGTCAGTGATCTGCAGCAGTAACCAGGCGGCAACCGCGTAGGCGACGGCGACCTTGAACACGTTGCGGCGTTTGAGTTCGCTGAAAAAACTCATTTTGCGCTGCTCCGGTTCAATTGGGGGTCTCCGGTACGGTATCAACCAGTGATACCACCACCGCGACCGCGCCGAATATTTCGGCGATATGGCCCCGGTCTGATAATCGCAATATTTTCATTCTGCTGTCCGGGCCTTCCAGTGTCCGACCTTTTCCTGCGTTTTGTTGGCACGGCGGTTGTCCATTAATTCGGCCAAACGAGGTTGCTGCCAGAAGGCCAGCCAGTCCGGGTCATCGGAGATGTCCTCTGGCAGGTAAAAATATTCCGGCCACGTAAGCAGCCATTCATGTCTTTGATAAGCCTTCGCCAGCAATGGCAGGGCGGCGTCCGTACCGTCCAGCCAGGCCGTATAGAACGCCGTGTGGGTGTAGCCCCAATTATCCGGCCCGTCTCCAGCCATTTGAATACGTTCGGCCAGCTTCTCACGTAAATTCTCTTCATTACCCTGCTGGTAATACAGCATGCACCACCACGCATTGAGAAAGCCCGCATCAGAATCGGGCAGTTGTTCTATGCGCTGGATGACTTGTATGGCCTCATCGTATTGGCCGGTCAATGCCAGCCCAACGACCAGTGAGTCGACACGATCAATTGAAAGCGGTGCCAGCCTGGCCGAAGTACGAGCATAATCCAGACCCTCTTCGTAACGGCCCAAGGGGTACAGGACAAACGCCATGTCCGAGTAGTGAACGGCCGCCAGTGGATCCAGTTCGATCGCCTTTTTCTCCAATTGCTCGGCGGTCTGAAAGTCACCCAACTCGGTCATAAAGTCAGCGTAGAGGTTGACAACGTCGGCGTTATTGGGCGCCAGTTCATAAGCTTTTTCAAAATGAAACCGGATGGTTCCGAAATCTTCAGAAAAACTACCCCGGGCAAGCGCTACATAGCCTTCCGCATTGTCAGGATCGAGCTGGATGGCCCTGTTGGCGGATACTTTCACTTTTTCCCAGGCCTGTGGGGTAGATACGGTTGTTCCGTAGGCCGGCAAAAGGGCATAGTTGTAAGCCAGTCCTGACCAGGCATTTGAAAACTCCGGATCCAGCGCGACGGCCTGCTCGAATAGCTCATTGGCACGAAGCATATTGGCCTCGCCGCGTTTGGCTAGCAGGAAACGGGCCTCCAGGTACAGTTGGTAAGCCACCAGGTTTTCGGTGGGGTGACTGCCGGACGGCGCCGAAGTTGCACCAAGTTCAGCTTCCAGCGCCTCGGTTATTGCCTGCGAAATATCGTCCTGAATGGCGAAAATATCGTTGATTTCGCGTTCATAGGTTTCCGACCAAAGGTGATAACCGCTATCCACTTCTATTAACTGGGCAGTGATCCGCAGGCGGTTGGCCGATTTGCGCACACTACCTTCCAGTATATGCCCCACTTTCAACTGCTTGCCGATGGTGCCGATATCCTGGTTCTGACCCTTGAACTGGAACGATGAAGTACGGGCGGCCACTTGTAGCTGCTCATTTTTAGCCAGCCGGTTGAGTAATTCCTCCGCGAGTCCGTCCGAGAAATACTCCTGCTCAGGATCGGAAGACATATTGACGAATGGCAGAACTGCGATGGAGCGTATGTTGCCGGTATCTGCAAGGGCCAATGAGTCACTTTTTGCCGTTGGCTGGACAGCAGAACCGGATTCAGTCGTCGCTCGCTGGTCCGATCCCGTATAGATTATCCTGTCTGCCAGTAGCAGCACTACCGCCAAGGCCAGGAAAATGATAATGGTTCGATCGAGTTTTTGACCGGTGCTTTGCGTGACTGACTGGCTCCGATCCACCTCGGACTCACGCTTGATGCCATCCGGTGTCATTTCGAACACCCAGGAAAATATCAATACGAGGGGGAGTGCGGCGATACCGGCTAAGAAAAACACCTGCATGACCCAGTTGGGCGCTGAAATGATATCCAGGGCGAAATCTATGGCCTGTAGGAGAACCCATGCGACCACGACATAGGCGATTCCTACCCGGAATACGTTTCGGCGTTTCAATTCAGTGAAAAAACTCATAGATCAGCCTCGTCACGGTTGTGGCCGTGGTGGACAGACTCGTGGGACGCGTCTCCCAACGCTTTTTCTGCACAATTACCGAGGCTTAAATAACTCACTTTCATTTTCCGTCACCAAAACCGGGCGTGACAGCACTAAAGCCGAAGCCACGGCGTAATTCCGCAAGTTCGGCCACGCCCGGTTGTTGCCAGAACGAGTCCCATGCATCGCTGTTCGTTGCCTGCTCGGGAAGTCGTATAAAAACGGGGTAAATCCACCTGCCGTCCTTTTCCTGGGATGCCTGCATCAGCAATTCGCCCGCGGTGTCAAAATCCCCAAGTTGCGCAGCCAGGCGGGCGGTGTCTGAAGCCGGAGCCTGACCGTCTTTGACACGTTGGAGTTCCCGGTCGAGTATTTCGCGTGCCCGTTCGGGATCACCGTTGGCGAGACTGAGTTTCATTAAAAGATCTGCCTGTATGTCGGGTGGTACATCCGGAAAGTCTTCAAGTTTCAGCAAAATACGATTGAATCGATGGTAAAGCGATGACCAGCGTGACTGCGGAATCAGGTAACCCGATGCGGGGGAACACAATATCAGTTACCTGTAACAGCAGCCACGCGGCCACCGTATAAGCGATGCCGAGGGGGAACACGTTGCGGCGTTTTAATTCTCTAAAAAAGCTCATTCACCAATCCTGTCAAAAACACTGACCGTGAGTGGCAGGTCCTCATAGCGATGCTCTGCAAAACCGTAGGGTGGACATTTATGTAAAGGACCTGCGGTATGTCGCGGGCGCATGGAAGCGCAAGAGCGACCATGTCCACCGGGTCATGATTTGGCAGACATAAATGTCCATCAGGTCCTTGAATGGTGGACATAAATGTCCACCCTACGAGTTGCTCAGTCACATTCGAAATCCTCTTCATCCAGCGGGCGGCAGCGGGGTGGAAAATCCACTTGTCGCCAATAAACTGTCACTCCGAGTTCCCGAACGAACGGTTTGAACTTGGCAGATCGCCTGAACTTCTCTTTTGCAGGGTCCCATACCCAGCTATTGCTGAAATCAACGGGAGCGACATATTCGTATGTTCCCAATATCATCAGATACTCACTCCAAAGGGCCGGGTTTTCGCCTTTGACTTCCAGCCAGCTCAGGAATTTTTTCAAACCATCTGAATGATCCATGTCAGGGAGCTCAAGGGCATCGAGAATTATCCCTGCCGGAAAGCTCCGGTCATCCCCCTTTCTGGCCCAAAGACCATATGCCACGGCGAGACGGTTACCGGAGTTCATCAATGGTTGGTAAAAGGGCGCTTCCGATCCCTCGAATCCGCTTTCCACACCCATCTGGAACAATTCCAGCGCCGACTCGGTATTGCCGGCGATCAATTGGTATCTGGCAAGGTGGCGGCGGCAATTTTCATAATGGGGATCAAGCTCCAGGCACGATTTGACATCGGCAATGGCCCGGTCATTGAAGCCCAGGGTGGCCCAGCTGATGCCCCTCCAGAGATAGGTAGTAGCATTCTTGGGATCGTTATTGATGGCACGGTCAAGGAAAGCCATACCTCCAATAAAGTCACGTTCCAGATCTATGGTTTTGCTGCCAATTACAGCGAGCGGCATGGATAGTTCGGGGTTGATTTCAAGAGCTTTGTGCGATGCCATCAGCGCGAGCTTACTGTATTCCCTATCGAGAATATCCCAGGACTCAGCCACGGCGTAGACCGCGCCCAGACCTTCCCAGGCACGGGCGAATTCAGGGTCCAGTTCAACGGCCTGTTCAAACAACCGGATGCTTTCTTCAAGCCTGTCCCTGGCGATAAACAGGCCACGTGCCTGCAGATACAGTTCGTAGGCATCAAGGTTTTCAGTAGCGACCGATACCGAAACCGGTCGGGAGTCGGCCAACACCCCCAGTTCGGATCTGAGGGCGTCGACAATGGCGTTCGCGATTTCATCCTGGATGGCAAAGATATCCACCAGGTCCCGGTCAAAGGTATCCGACCACAGGTGCCGGTCGGTACTGGCGTCGATCAACTGTGCCGTGATCCGCACCCGGTTGCCGGCCTTGCGGACGCTGCCTTCCAGCACATGGTCCACTTTCAGTTCCCGCGCGATCTCCCCGAGGTTCTGGTTGCTGCCCCTGAAGGTAAACGAAGAGGTGCGCGACGCGACTTTGAGGCCGTCCACACCCACAAGCAGATTCAGCAATTCCTCGGAGATGCCATCCGAGAAATAGCCCTGGTCCTGGTCAGGACTCATGTCTGTAAAAGGTAATACGGCGATCGACGGGTCCGTGGGTGCTGGTTCGGCTTCCGGTTCCGCCTGCACTTCGACAGAAGTGGCAGGCACGGTGATCGGTGAACCAACCTGATCCCGATACTCATCGAAAATGAAATAGCCCAGTGCCAGCACCAGTACCGTGACGATCGTGTAATCCAGTTTTCGCCGGGTGTGCACGGTTATCGATTGGCTGCGGTCGACATCCTTTTCTTTCTTCAGACCTTCCGGGGTCATCTCAAATGCCCAGGCGAAGATCAGTACCAGCGGCAGACCAATCCCGAGGACCAGCATGATGATCTGGAACACCCAAACGGGTGCCTCGATGTTATTGATCACGACATCGGCGACCTGCATCACCAGCCAGGCCACGATCAGGTAGGCGATACCCACCCGTAATACATTGCGGCGTTTGAGTTCCTCAAAAATGCTCATATCAAACACCCGTAGGGTGGACATTTATGTCCACCGCAAGCTCGTATAAAATGCGCAAAGAATCTACGCAAAAATCTGCTGACTATTTCTGGTAAAGCTGGTGTCTGAATGGTGGACATGGTCGCTCTTGTGCTTCCATGCACCCGCGACATACCGTTGTTCCTTAACATAAATGTCCACCCTACGGGTTTGGTCATCGATTTGCCCCCTTCGTATTGGCTGGCCTGGCCAGTTCATTAAACCGCTCGTCATCTCGGAAGTAGTCCCAGCGGGGGTCCAGGTACAATTCCATACGGCTAAAACCGGTTGGGTGATCGAGTAGTTTTTTGATTTCGACCAGGGCCTCTTCGCGTTTACCAGTAATCCCCAGAACCTGCGCGTACCTTTCGGACACATCGGATGAGAACATCATGTCTTTGTGTTTGGGAATGATTTCGGTTGCTTCACGTGCCGCGTCGAGGGCTTTTTCATATTCACCGTTAAAAGCATAGGCCAGTGCCAGGTCTGATAACTCAAATCCGTCGATATAGGTGCCGGTACGTGGCAGTGAGTTTATTTTTTCTATTGCCAAATTGGCTTGATCTGTAGCCAATGCATCATCGCCTTTGAGTCGATAAGCCCACGCTTTAAAAACATGTTCGCTGCCAGAAAATCCCCGGTTTTCTGAAGTTACGGCAACTTCTGGAAGGTCCCAGACATCAATGGCTTTCTCATAGTCCCGTTCAAAAAATGGAAGAAGGGTCGCAGTTGTTCCGTAATTGCTGCTTACCCAGGGGGCCATGCTGTCAATCAGTATTCGTGCGGATTCCAGGTCACCCTGATACATATAGACCAGGACCTTGCTGGCGCGCAGATCGCGGGCATCGGGATATCTCAACATCAATTGATCGATAATCGTCGAGGCACGCTCAAACTCGTTCATAAAGATCAATGTCTCGACCATGGTTGTGGGCGAGCGTACATGGCTCGGATCGAGTGCCAGTGCCTGTTCAAAACTTGAAATGGCGTCTTCGAGATAGCCGGCCCTGCGCTGCGCCACAGCCAGCCTGTGCAGAATATCGGCATCGCCGGGCAGCGCGAGATGGGCCAGTTTGAAAGTTTCCACCGAAGTTTTGTAGTCCTGCTGGACACGGTATTGATACTCGGCTTTTGCAGCCAGGGTTTCGGGTAAGTCGGGGCCGAAACGGATGCTGTTGTCGAGTGCGGTCTTGACCATCGCAAAACGCTCCGGGCTGGTGTCGTAACCAATCCAGGTCGCCTGCGCGTGGATCTCGACCAGCATCGCCCAGGCCTGTGCAAACTCCCGGTCCAGATCCACGGCTTTTTTTGCCCAGATCTCGGCTTCGATGTAATTTTCCTGAGAGTAGTCTGCCCGGTTGGTTATGGCCAAAGCCTGTAAATAGGCTTCATAGGCCTGCAGATTATTGGTCGGAACCCTGGCCAGGTTCAGCTGCTCTTCTTCTGTCAGTTCACCGCGTACCGCCTGGACAATCTGGCGGGTAATTTCTGACTGGATGTCGAAAATGTTCTCAACCGTCATTTCACGGTCAAAGGTCTCGGCCCACAGGTGATGGTCGTTGGCCACATCGATTAGCTGGGCGTTGATACGGATGCGTTTGCCGGCACGCTGGATACCGCCTTCAAGGATCGTGGCAACCTGTAGTTCCCCAGCAATTTCCGGAATGGTTTTTTCAGTGTCCTTGTACTTCATCACCGACGTCCGCGAGATCACTTTCAAATCCCCGATCTTGGCCAGTTGGGTCAACAGGTCGTCATGGATGCCGTCGGTGAAAAACATGTCATCTTTTTCATTGCTGCGGTTGGCGAAAGGCAGGACTGCGATGGACTTTTCCCGGGATACTTCAGTTTCAACTGCCAACGGCGTTGTCTTTTTGCTGGCCCCCGCTGGAGTAAAGGCAGTGTTTGGGGTAAGCGTATTGTTTGTCACTGGTGTGACGGGATCGATTTGAAAACGTGATTCCCAGATAAAATAGCCAAGTGCAAGTACCAGGACCGTGATAATGGTGTAATCCAGTTTACGTTTGGTCTGCCCGGTAATTGACTGGCTTCGGTCGATGTCTTTTTCTTTCTTCAGACCTTCGGGAGTCATCTCAAAGGCCCAGGCGAAGATCAGCACCAACGGAAAGCTGATACCGAGTAACAGCATGATGACCTGGAATACCCATGCGGGCGCCTCGATATTGTTGATCACGACATCGGCGACCTGCATCAGCAGCCAGGCCACGATCAGGTAGGCGATGCCCACCCGGAACACGTTACGGCGCTTGAGCTCAGCAATTAAACTCACACGCACAGAGGTCATTTGATTATCTCCCGCAACTCTTGGGTCAGGGCGAGTTGGCGTTCCATGTCTGTCTCGAACAACGTGACCAGGCGTTTGTATTCTGGCTCATTACGCAGGCCGTTGAAGGCGATGGAACTGGTCAGTCTTTCCCGCCAGCGCATGCGGAGCTGGCGTTCATAGGCCTGGTGTAGCTGCTGCAAGGCAGTTTCTTTATCGCCCCTCGCTGCAGCGACCGATGCCCGATCCAGTGAGCGTTGCCAAGGGAGAAAACTATCATCCCTCAATTGCATTTTCTGTTCTGCTGCATCGATTAATTCCGAGGCCTGTTCGGATGTTGGATCACCAATTTGCAGGAGCAGGGCAATATCCAGAAACTGATCGGCACGCAGGGGCGTTTGCAGGTCCAGTTGTAAGGAGTCGTCGAATGCTTCGGGGATCTCCGCCCGGTAGTATTCGAGTGCCTCCGTGATCTTTTGCTGCCGGACCAGGTTGGAAATATATGCGGACCTGATAAAAAAGCTGGATCCAAGGCGGTTATCCAGCTTGCGGTCCAGCGCCCGCCTGGCCAGGTCACCCGCCAGGCCATGTTGTTCACGATATCCATAGATCATGATGCGTGACAGGATTGGCAGGGGTTGGTCTGCGCCGATTTCATCGGCCTGTTTTGCCCAGTGCTCCGCCTGCTCCAGATCACCTAGATCGAGCCACGTACTGGCGATATTCGCGGTAATTTCGAAGTCGTCGACATCCATATGGACGGTCTTTAACTGATAATCCAGTGAGCGGACCAGGTTTCCGGCAAACAGGTATGCAATGCCGGGTCCCCAGTACCGGTTTGGGCTGTCCGGCTGTAGTTCGCCGATGCGACGTGCGTATTTTTCTGTCTCTTGTGGTTTTAACATGAAAGCTGCGCCCATGCCCAAATCCCAGAGAACGGCGACCGAATAGGGGTCAATACGGAAACTCTCTTCGAGGTATTCCATGCCAATTTGCACATTTCCGGCATTGAGTAGCATTCTGCCCATCCCCCGCAGGGCATCGACATTGCGCGGGTTGTGGTCCATGGCCAGACTAAGTTCCTTTCCTGCCAGGTCAATTTCTCTTTCGAACCGGTAAAACCGGGACGAAAGCACGTGTGCATCACTGTTCGTCGGATCTTGTTCGAGTATCGAGTCCAATATGGGACGCCCCACTTCGATCGCTTCAGCCTGGGACACAGCACCGGTGAATGCCGATTCAATCCAGCTCTCAGCCAGCTTCAATCTGGCCGGCACATAGACTGGATCGAGTTTGCTGGCTTGCTCAAAGGTACTTATTGCTACCTTCAGCGATGCAAACGAATACGTGTTGAGTTGTTCCAATCCACGCAGATACAGGTCGTAGGCGCTGAGATCGGTGGTTGTCTGCGCCGAAAGGCGAACTTCATCCTCACCCAGCAACGTGACCCTCAGTGCTTCGGCCACCTTGCGGGCAATCTCCTCCTGGATGGCAAAGATGTCATCCAGGTCTCGGTCGTAGGTTTCCGACCAAAGGTGGTAGCCGTCCTCGACATCGATCAATTGGGCGGTGATGCGTACCCGGTTACGTTTGTCATCCTTGCGCACGCTACCCTCAAGAATTGATTTTACGTTCAGTTTCTCGCCGATACTGCGCAGGTCCTCGTTTTTGCCTTTGAATGCAAAAGAAGACGTGCGCCCGGCCACCCGCAATTCCTTGATCTTGGCCAGGATATTAAGCAGTTCCTCGGTCAGGCCATCGGAAAAATACTCATTTGAGGTGTCCTCGCTCATATTGAGGAAAGGCAGCACGGCGATGGTTTGCAAGCCATCCTGCCGCACTTCTTCGGTCTCGGTCACCTGCACTGGCACCGTGGTGGCCGGTGTTAGCAGGAATTTGTCATAGGCAAAATAGCCCAGCGCCAATGCTAGCAGGCCGATGATCGTGTAATTCAATTTTTGCCCGGTCACGCGGGTAATCGACTGGCTACGGTCGATTTCCTTTTCCTTCTTGATCCCCTCGGGGGTCATTTCAAACGCCCAGGCGAAGATGACTGCAAACGGGAATCCCAGCGCCAGCAGGGTAATGAACATCTTCATCACCCATTCAGGAGCACCAAATGACTCCGCTGCCAACTGGGCGACCTGGGCCACCAGCCATGAGGTCACGATGTAGGCAATCGCAACCTTGAGGACATTTCTTCGTTTGAGTTCAGCAAACAAACTCATCGATATCCACCTATTGGAAATGTGAAGGTGGAAAATAAATATGTGGGAGGCGCGAATGTGGGAGGCGCGTCCTCGCGGCGATGCTCTTTGCAGAAACCAGAAAGTCGCCGCGAGGACGCGCCTCCCACAGCCCAGGGTGGCACGTTGACATTGGCAAGCACAGTTTCTGCGAACTGCGCCAACAGCCAACCGATGATCAGGTATGTGATGCCGATACGAAAAACGTATCGGCGTTTAAAATCTCCAATTAAGGACACGTCGTTATTACCCCCGCGGTAAACGACAGGCCGGATGTCTGGTTTGTGAACCTGTAAAGGTCCGACATACGGCTTGTTAATTATTGCTCTGATTCCTTATATAAATTCCTTTTTAAATACAGAACTGCCCAAACGAAAGTTCGTCATATTTATACCTTGATTCTTTATCTTGACACAAAACAAAGCCAGGTTGTTGATTTTTATTGTTTTCTATTGTACTCGCCGGTTTGTTCCTGGGGTTGAGTGTACAGCCGCAAATGGCATCTGTATCCGGGTGTCTTCGCTGCGATCTGCTGCTACTATTGCCAACATGAAAATTCTAAATTTGTTTACTGTTTGTTTTGGCATGTTGACATCGCAATTTGCCTGCGCCGAAACTCAGCTTGATCAAATTAAACTGCCAACTGGTTTCAGTATAGACGTTTATGCGGAAAATGTTGAAAACGCGCGCCAGATGGTGCGTGGTGACCAGGGAACCCTGATTGTCGGCAGTCGGCGGGCCGGTAAGCTCTGGGCCATCACCGACGCCGATGGCGACCAGCGAGGAGAACAGGTCAGGCTGATCGACGACGACCTGGACATGCCCTCGGGTGTCGAGTTTCATGATGGTGCGCTGTATGTCGGTGCGCTGGACCGCATATTGCGTTATGACGATATCGAATCCAGCCTGGATCAACCACCCGCACCGGTGGTGGTGACGGACCTGTTGCCGGACAAGTCACACCATGGCTGGAAATACCTGCGTTTCGGGCCGGATGGCAAGTTGTATATCCCCGTAGGCGTACCCTGCAATATCTGTATCGAGGAAGGGTTTGGTGAAATACGCCTGATGAACCCCGATGGCAGCGGCATGGAGACCTTTGCCACCGGCGTCCGCAACAGCGTGGGCCTCGCTTTCCACCCTGAAAACAGCCACTTGTGGTTTACCGACAACGGCCGGGATATGCTCGGTGATGATATTCCCGCAGACGAACTGAACCATGCACCAGAACGGGGCATGCATTTTGGTTTTCCTTTTTGCCACCAGGGCAACTTGCCGGACGAGGAATTTGGAGTCGGCAAAGACTGCCATGATTACAGCTATCCGGCGGCAAAACTGGACCCGCATGGCGCAGCACTCGGGTTGGTGTTCTATACCGGTAACATGTTTCCGGCCGAATACCTCAACCGGCTGTTCATTACCCAGCACGGCTCATGGAACCGCAGCGAAAAATCCGGTTACCGTATTCTCGTACTCGAGGTGCAAGCCGATGGCAAAGTGATCGATCAACAGGTATTTGCATCTGGGTGGTTGCAGGACGAAGAGGCCTGGGGGCGGCCCAACGACGTGCTGGTGATGCCCGATGGCGCTTTGCTGGTGTCGGATGACAAGGCCGGCGTCATATACCGGATCAGCTATCAGCCGTGACCCTGGTTCAGGTCCTGGTATTGGCCCTGATCCAGGGTTTGACGGAATTTCTTCCGGTATCCAGTTCTGCCCACCTGATCCTCGGCAGCAAGGCTTTTGACTGGCCCGACCAGGGCCTGGTGTTTGACGTGGCAACCCATTTGGGAACCTTGCTGGCCGTGCTGGTGTATTTCCGCAAGGACCTTTGGAGGATGGTTGGCCCATGGCTCGGCAGCGGCATAGGCGATCCCGCGGCGCGGCGTCTGGGTCTGACGCTGGTGCTTGCCAGTATTCCGGCAATCGTGGCCGGGGGTCTGTTGCACGGCTGGGTGGAATCGACGTTCAGGGATATCAGGATCATAGCCTACAGTACCATCGGCTTTGGCCTGCTGTTGTGGTGGGCCGATGCCCGGTTTGGCCGCGGCAGGACCATGGCCGAAATGAGCATGAAGCAGGGTATCCTGATCGGACTGGCACAAGTGCTGGCATTGGTGCCGGGTACTTCACGCTCTGGAATTACCATCACCATGGGGCGTTTGCTGGGGTTCAGCGCCGATACTGCCGCCCGTTTTTCTTTCTTGCTCTCGATCCCTGTTATTGCATCGGCCGGCGTTTTTGGCGTGCTGCGCATGTTGCTTGATGAGGCATCCATACATTGGCCGGAATTTGGTCTGGCCGTTGCGGCCTCAGCCGTCGCGGGTTGGGTGTGTATAGCGGCGTTTCTTGCCCTTTTGCAACGGGTCGGGCTGATGCCGTTTGTGTTTTACCGCCTGGCGCTGGGTGTGACCTTGCTTTGGATGATGTATTAGTTCTTTCTTTGCACTATATTGGTGCAATTCTAATATTTTGGTGCCATAATGGTGCATGTCTGGGTTTTGAGTCAATACATGGATATTTAACTTAACGTAACTTCCGTGATCATGCTCTCAAACATCGTGAATATCGCTCTAAAATCAACGATTGTGATTTGTTGAGCTCTTGCGTGCAGTGATTCAGTTTGGCATGACTCCTGCATATATAGTGTGAACCACTTTTGACCAATTCGCACAGGGCACTACAGGAAAATGACATGAGCACAGAAATTATTCAAAAGATGATCCGCGAAGAAGAGATTGAATTCGTCGATTTGAGATTTTGTGATACGGCCGGTAAAGAACAACACGTGAGCCTGCCGGTGGGCGTGGTCGACGAGGACTTTTTTGAAGAAGGTAAAATGTTTGATGGCTCTTCCATCAAGGGCTGGAAGGGTATCGATGAATCCGACATGGTCTTGATGCCGGATACTGAAAGCGCGGTAATGGATCCATTCACCGAGCACAGCACCCTGAATTTACGTTGCGACGTGCTGGAGCCCGATACCATGCAAGGCTACGGCAGGTGTCCGCGATCGCTGGCCAAACGCGCCGAGGCTTTCCTGCAATCCAGCGGTATTGCCGATACCGCTTACTTTGGCCCCGAACCCGAGTTTTTTGTCTTCGACAGTGTGCGCTTTGCCACCGACATGCAGTCATCCTACTACCACATAGATTCGGAGGAAGGTGCCTGGAACACGGGCGGTGAATATGAAGAAGGTAACCATGGCCATCGTCCGCGTGTAAAAGGCGGTTACTTTCCGGTGCCGCCGGTGGATGGTCTGCATAACCTGCGGGCCAGCATTTGCGAAGTTCTGGAGAACATGGGGGTGCCGGTCGAAGTACATCACCACGAAGTGGGCACCGCCGGCCAGTGCGAAATCGGTACCCGGTTTAACACGCTGACCCGCAAGGCCGATGAGTTGCTGATCATGAAATATGCGACCCACAACGTCGCCCATGCCAACGGCCGTACCGCTACATTCATGCCCAAGCCACTGGTGGGTGACAACGGCTCGGGTATGCATGTGCACCAGTCATTGTTCAAAGGGGGTGAAAACCTGTTTGCCGGTGAAGAATATGGTGGTCTTTCAACCATGGCCCTGCATTACATCGGCGGTATCTTCAAACACGCCAGGGCCATAAACGCCTTTGCCAACGCCTCCACCAACAGTTACAAGCGCCTGGTCCCCGGTTTTGAAGCGCCCGTGATGCTGGCCTATTCCGCCCGCAACCGTTCAGCTTCATGCCGTATCCCCCACGTCGGCACCCCCAAGGCACGCCGTATCGAGGTGCGCTTTGGCGATCCTGCCGGCAATGGCTACCTGATGTTTGCCGCCATGTTGATGGCCGGTATCGACGGTATCATCAACAAGATCGATCCGGGCCCGGCGATGGATAAGGATCTTTACGACCTGCCGCCTGAGGAAGTAAAAGGCATCCCGACCGTGTGTAGCAGCCTGGCCCAGGCGCTCGACGCTCTGGATGCAGACCGGGAATTCCTGAAGGCTGGCGGTGTCTTCAATGATGACCTGATTGATGCTTATATCGAACTGAAGATGGATGAGGTCACCCGCTTCCGCATGTCGACCCACCCGGTCGAATTCGATATGTATTATTCTATATAGAGGAACTGTCGATCGGCGGTTCCAGGGAAACCGGTGTGCCCCGCAGCCTGTGGGGCCGCTCCCGGAAGGGTGCAAGTAACCGGTATGAACATGGAGTCTGGCGATGAACCTGGAAATCCACAAAACACTTTATTATTTTCTGATTACGATTGTGTTGACCGTTTTTACCGCCCCGGTGCTGGCGCAGGTTTATAAATCAGTCGATGCAGACGGTAACGTCACCTATACCGACCGCCCGCCCTCGGCAGGTGCCGAACCGGTTGAGCTACGCCCGATCAGCGTGATTGAAGCGCCCATTTACGAACCGCCTGCCACGCCTGGTGATGATGCTGCCGCTGGCGAGGGCGACAAAGAGATGTCGTTGGGGTATCTACGCAAAAATTATGCGGACTTTTCCATCATCTCACCCATGCAAGAGGAATCTGTATGGCACCCTGAAACCCCCGTTACAGCAGCCTGGCAGACACGTTACACGCTACAGGAAGGAATGCAGGTTATCATTTACCTGAATGGCAATGAACTTGTAAAAACCACCAGCCCGATCGTTCCACTGGGTAAACTTAATCGTGGTGAGCACACCCTGCAGGCGCAATTGAAAGACGCCAAAAACCGCAGAATCGCCACCGCAACACCGGTCACGTTCTTTATCAGACGGCCAAACATCTATACCAGCCGTCCCGGTCCATCGCCGCGTGGCAGATGAAAGATTCATGCCGGGCAGCCCATGCTTGATAGCTTGTCAACAGCGGTCGTAGAACTGGACGACAAGGGCTGCGTCCGGTTTATGAACACGGCCGCAGAATATTGTCTTGCGACCGGCAGGGATCGCGTCCGGGGCGCACGGTTCCAGGACTTTCGTGGTGTTCCTGACGAGTTAGTCAACGCCCTGTCGGAAACAGCCGTAGACCTGTCCAGCCGCCATCTGAGTGAGTGCCATCTGGCTGGCGGGTGGTACGACTGCAATATCCAGTCAATACCCGACCAGCACCTGATGTTGGAATTCTACGATCTAAAGTGGCAGCAACAGCAAGCCAAATTGCAACAGCGTGAAGTACAAACCGGCATGATGGACTTGCTGCGGCGTAACCTGGGGCATGAGATCCGTAACCCCCTGGGAGGCATACGGGGCGCTGCTCAAATGATGGCCACCGAGCTCGAAGGCCGGGAACTGGGCACGCTGGCGGAACTGATCATGAGGGAAGTGGACCGTATCGACGAACTGCTGGCCCGTTTCGGGCAGCCTGAACTGGAGTACCGTTCGGTGGACCTGCACTTTGTGCTGCAGGAAACGGCGGAGTTGTTACAAGCGGAGTCTACCGAGCACCTCAGGATCATCCAGGATTATGACCCCAGCATTCCGCATGTTGCCGCAGATGCGTCTGCCCTGCGGCAGCTGTTCTTGAACCTGATGAAAAACGCCTTGCAAGCGGGTGCAACCCAGGTCACCCTACGCAGCCGCATTGAACCGGGCAGTTCTTTCCTGGCGCCGGGAATCAACAATGTCATCCGACTGGATATTGAAGATGACGGCTGTGGCGTGCCGGAGTCCCTGCGTGGCATGTTGTTTTTGCCGTTGGTGACCGGCCGTCGGGACGGGACCGGCCTGGGTCTGGCCCTGGCGCAGCAGATTGCCGCGGCCCACCAGGGCCTTCTGAGTTACGACCCGCTGGAGCGGGGCAGCCGGTTTACATTCAGGTTGCCAGCGGAGCGGAACAGTGGTTGAGGCGGTCATGGTATGGGTTGTTGATGACGATGAAGCCATCCGTTTTGTGTTGAAAAGGGCCCTGGGCCGGGCCGGGTACATAACCGAGAGTTTTGGTACCGTGGCTGCGGTCCGGGCTGCCCTCGATACTGCTCAACCGACTGTCATCATTACCGATATCCGTCTTCCGGATGCTGATGGATTAAGTGTTTTGCAGGTACTGGATGACCGCAATATCGAAGTCCCGGTAATTGCCATGACGGCATATTCTGACCTGGATCAGGCGGTTACGGCATTTCAATCGGGTGTGTTCGACTACCTGTCCAAGCCGTTCGACCTCGACCAGGTACTGGCGGTGGTCGCCCGTGCCTCGGCCACGATCACGGCCGCCCCGGTCGTGGAAGAGGTTGTCGAACCCAGCAACCTGATTGGCGAGTCCGCCGCCATGCAGGAAGTATTTCGAACCATTGGCCGCCTGTCACGCTCCAGCATCAGCGTACTGATCACCGGTGAGACCGGCAGCGGCAAGGAGGTCGTCGCGCGTGCGCTGCACCAGCACAGCCCCAGGGCACGCGCACCGTTTGTTGCAATCAATACCGCGGCAATTCCGACCGAATTGCTGGAATCAGAGTTGTTCGGCCATGAACGTGGTTCTTTTACCGGCGCCCACGCCAGGCGACCGGGCCGCTTTGAGGAAGCCACCGGCGGTACGTTGTTCCTGGATGAAATTGGTGACATGCCATTGCCATTGCAAACGCGTTTGCTGCGGGTGCTGGCCGAAGGTGATTATTACCGTGTCGGCGGTCGGGATTTGCTGCGTGCGGATGTACGTGTGGTGACCGCCACACACCAGGATTTACAACGCAAAATTGCCGACGGAAGTTTCCGCGAGGATCTTTATCATCGTCTCAATGTGATCACCATCAAGTTGCCACCGTTACGTGAACGTAGTGAGGACATCCCTTTGCTTGCCAGGAATTTCTTACGCAAGGCAGCCCGTGACATGGGTCTGGAGGAAAAGTACCTGCTACCGGAAACCATCAGTGCGCTGCAGCAAAAAACCTGGCGTGGCAATGTCCGCCAACTGCAAAACCTGTGCCAGCAACTGTGTGTGATGGCTCCGGGGGAGCAGATCCTGCCCGAAGACTTGCCGTCAGGCCTGGACGAACAGAGCGCGTCCGGCGACACAAACGAACCTTGGCCGGAGGCGCTTCGCCGCTGGACCCGCACGGCGCTGATCCGCGGTCACGCCGACCTGATGGCCGAGGCCCGCGGCAACCTTGAGAAAACCATCCTTGACTGCGCGCTGGACCATACCGGTGGCAAACGGGTTGAAGCAGCGCGTCTGTTGGGTCTTGGCCGTAATACCCTGACCCGGAAGCTGAAAGAGTTTGAAGGTGAAAATGGGCCGGGTTAGGCCGTCATTAACCCTATCAAAACGGCATCTGCATCACTTCGCCGGTAATGGCCGTTACGGCGCCGGTCCTGGCGTACTCCATCAGCACCGTTTGTGAGGTCTGTTTCTTGCCATTGATGAGATCGGTATTCTCACCCTTGACGATGCCAAACGGCACTTCATCTGAAATCCACATCAGCGACTTGCTTTCGATTTCGATCTTTTTGAAAAGTATTTTGCCACTGGAACTACCTGAACCTGCGACACGCCTGGCTTTGAACTGCCCGGCGGCGGTGTCTATGGTTTCGGTACCTTCTTCGTTGAATTGATAGTTGACCTCAATACCCATGGCCTGCAAGGTTGCACCGGCCAGCATCCCACCGCCGCTTATCATCAACGGTTGGCTGTCGCCCGTCTGCATGATGATCTCCTGACCGAAGCCCTGCAGATTGTTGACGACATTGGCGGGATCCGAGTTCATTGCCTCCTTTGACACCAATACTTTCATTACCATGTGCTCACCTTCGGGCTTGCGTTTGCCCTTTTTGAGCTTGTAATTATCCATTTCGGTTTCCAGCCAGTAATAGGTCTGGCCCTGGCGTTGCTCGCTTCCGAGGTACTTTTGCCTGGTGACCGTTACAGTCTGGCGCCCTTTGTGGTCGGTCGTCGTAACTTCACGCACGGCCCAGCTCCCTTCCGGTGTTGATGCGGCAAAATTGAAAAGAGATTCGGCTACGGCGTCGGCCGCGACGCTCAGCGTGCAGATAATTAACACTCTGAAAATGATAGACATAACTACCCCCTGAAATAAAAAAATTCAACCTGGGCGAATTATCAGTATTACCTGTTGGAGGGACGTGTGCAAGCGTGTGACCGCCCTTAAGCATATAAAGAATATATGCATTTTAAGTCAGGGCAAGCCAATCGGGGCTTAATCCTGACTTGGCGTAATAGGCCGCAAGCCGCTGCCGGTTTTTACCAGGTGCGGCTTGATTCAACCCATAGAGGTCGAGAACATTCCGGTACATCAATTGCTCAAGATCACCCCCTGATGCACCTGCCGTTTTGAGTCGTTGATGAACATTGTCGGCATAACCCGGCCAGTCCTTCTTTTGTGACAACATGAACCAATCGGTGCCAAACAGAATCCTCTTTGCAGCGTTTTCCCCATTACCAATAGCAGTACCCATCAAGCGGATCATTTTGTCCACCACATCCGAATGTCCCGCCGCGAGTTCGTCCCAGTTACCAAGGTCGGCATAGAAATGCGGTGCCTTGCCCATCACACCGGTGAATCCATCGGACCAATCGTGGCCCGGGGTCGAGGCTACATGATTGCCGCCGAAATGACCGGCGTTGATGCGCAAACGTGTGAATCCCGGGTTGCTCACCAGGGCATTCCAGGCATCGGGACTGGACCGGTCTTTACATGCTGGAGTTGCGCCCATACTGAAATTGGCGTGTGCCATGACCGGCACGTCCAGATCGAGGCACTTGCGATAAAATTTTTCCAGGACCGGTTTGAGTGCGTCCTGGGCGGGCCAGCCTTTGTTCAGTGGTGTTGATCCCGTTCCCAGGGGTTGGAAACAGACCGGTGGATACACCTTGGCGCCCACGAACCCCCGGTTCATCACCGCGTCTTCCAGTAATTCCAGCGACTTTCCGCCGCTTTCAAGATCCGACCAGGGGTTATAGGCCATCAGCGGCAGGATATAGCCGTTGGTTACTTTCACGATTTTTTCGGTCAGCAGCACCTGGTCGCGAAGATGTGAAGGCGGGTGGTCGCAGCCTTTGAGCCAGAAATCAAAATCAACCAGGGCCATGCAGGCCGCCTTGACCCGAACCGCGCGCGTACCCTGGGTATAAGCTTTTTGATAGATGCGGATATTTTCAATCCGGTAATGGAACATGTTCCCGACAAAAGCGAGCAGACCCGCTGGATGGTCCTCGTCCGGCCCTTCAAAGGTGGTCGTTGCACGAAACAGATTGTTCTCCCCAAGACCATAATTCAGTGCGGCGCGGACCGCGTCTTCAGAAAACTGTTGCTGGCCCTGTATCAGGTGACTGCCATCTTGCATCGACGTCCTGAATGCCTCGGGAAAATCGGTTTTCCGCAGGCGTTTGTACAACTCCGCCGCGATCTCGTCCTTGCGGCGGATGATGGACTGGTCCAATTGGTCAAGACGATCCTTGCTGGACATCCCGGCCATGTCGGCATCCATCGATTCGAGGTAAAGCATTTCCTTATATGCAGATGGTGCGAAATTTCTGGCCATGATTTCAACCACCGGATGAAGGATGTCAATGAGTTTCCGCAAAGATTCGGGGGCGTCGTTGGCAATCGGTCCGGCCAGGTAGCCTGCAGCCTGCATGTCGGAAGCATTGAAAAAGTGCGCGTGGGCATCGATCGCGGGAATTCCCATCTGGGCCGCGGTCATCAAAGCACCTGGATCCCCGGTAAGG
>Ga0255052_10000459_pt1 | contig 33083 bp, 31 predicted proteins | sample JV7_2_21_MG_FD_188632 | JGI IMG/M metagenome (GOLD analysis project Ga0255052, IMG submission 188632) | Seawater microbial communities from Jervis Inlet, British Columbia, Canada - JV7_2_21 | ecosystem: Environmental > Aquatic > Marine > Inlet | place: Canada: British Columbia | collected...
GCGACAACAAGGGCAGTGGCGGGTTCGGATTCAAGGAAGGCACCGCGCAGAGGGGGCCGTGAGATGGCGAATCGATATCATCTTCAATTGCTGGCGTCATTGTTCGAATATCCGGATGCCGATTACCACGACAGGGTCGGAGACATCAAGGATATTCTGAGTGGGCGCTACTCGGATGCCACCGCCGAGCTTGAGCGGTTCATTGAACTGCTTCCTGTGAATGACCTGCAGAAAATGCAGGAATTGTTTACACGGTCTTTTGATGTGCAGGCCGTTACGACACTGGATGTTGGATACGTTCTTTTTGGCGATGACTACAAGAGAGGCATACTGCTGGCGAATCTGAATCGGGAACACCGCCATGCGGGCATCGATACGGGGACAGAGCTGGCCGACTACATTCCGAATCTGCTACGCCTGATGGCGGTGATCGAGGATGAGGAAGTGCTGCAGGATCTGGCTTACGCAATTCTTGCTCCGGCGCTTCTTGAAATGATCGGTGAGTTCTCCACCGACCGTATTCAAAAGAGAAACAAATCTTACAAAAAACACTACAAGACCCTTATTGAGACGCCGGCTGTTGCTGTCGAAGCAGTCACTCTCTATCAATTTGCCCTGAAATCTTTGTACGCGGTCCTGAAGCAGGACTTCGCCCTGATCGAAACCATGCCGCTGCAACGCAGCAATGACTTTTTGGCGTCGGTATCGAGGGAGAACGAGATTGAGGAAGCTGCGACTACGCACTCTTGAGTAAGAGGAAATAAAATGACTTCGCTGGACTATTTCTTTTTTTCTGCCTATCCGTACGTCGCAATCATCGTTTTCCTCGTCGGAACGATCTACCGATACAACAAGAAGGGATTTCAGGTAACGAGCCTGTCTGCGCAATTCCTCGAAAGCAAGAAGGGTTTCTGGGGTACGGTGCCTTTCCATTGGGGCCTCCTCATGGTGTTTCTCGGGCACATGGTTGCATTCCTGTTTCCAAGCGGCATGTTGGCCTGGAACAGCGACCCCGTGCGCCTGATTGCGCATGAGGGCGTCAGCTTCACCTTTGCGGTTGCCGTCGTTGTCGGGCTCGTGGGCCTGATTCTACGTCGCTTGCTGGATCCCCGGTTACGAGCCGTCACCACGCGCATGGATTACTTTGTAGAGGTCTTCCTGCTTGCACAGGTGCTGCTCGGCTGCTGGATTGCGTTAGGTTATCGCTGGGGGTCTTCGTGGTTCGCTGCCGATCTGTCGCCCTATCTCTGGTCTCTCATAAAGCTCAATCCGCAACCCGAGGCAGTGGTAGCCATGCCTCTTGTCATCAAGGCGCATATCGTCGGCGCGTTTTCCATTTTATTAATATTCCCGTTTACTCGCCTCGTCCATATCGTGGTTGCGCCATTCCACTACATCTGGCGGCCGTATCAGGTTGTCATCTGGAATTGGGACAGGAGGCGCATCCGTCGGGCCAGTACCGAATGGTCCAAAGCGCGACCGCGGAATACCTGAGATATCAACTCAATCCATGCTCACGGTAGCAAAGGAGAGTAGGGCGTGGAAAAAGTAGCCACGGCGAAGTCGCACAAAGCATTATTTCTGAACACAACGGCGTTTACGGTCTGTTTCGCGGTCTGGATGCTGAACGGTGTGCTGGTGACCTTTCTGGCATCGAACCAGGTCTTTGACTGGGGACCGGTGGAGATTGGTTGGTTACTTGGCATTCCGGTCCTGACGGGCTCGATTTTTCGCCTGCCGGCCGGAATGCTGACGGATAAGTTTGGCGGCAAACCTGTTTACGGGACATTGTTCTTCATCTGTGCCGTGCCGATGTATCTGCTTTCCACTGCGGACAGCTTTCTGGAATTTGCCCTTTATAGTTTTGGTTTCGGTCTGTCCGGGGTTAGTTTTGCCATTGGCATTGCCTATACATCGGTGTGGTATCCGAAAAAAAATCAAGGAACGGCCTTAGGGATATTCGGCGCGGGAAACGCTGGCGCGGCACTGACCCTGGTTTTTGCGCCAACGCTGTTGAATACGCTTACTGATAATGGCGCCAATATCGAGGGTTGGCGTCAGCTGCCTGTTTACTATGCTGCCATGTTGGTCGTCATGGGCACTCTGTTTTTTATCTTTGCCGATAACAAAAAACCCGCTACCCATGGAAAAAACATGGCAGCTATGCTGCAGCCATTAAAAGATCTGCGGGTATGGCGCTTTGGTTTGTATTATTTTCTGGTATTCGGCTGCTTTGTGGCCTTTTCCCAGTGGTTAGTGCCTTATTTCGTCAATGTCTACTATCTGCCGCTGGTCACGGCCGGCATCCTGGCCGCCCTGTTCAGTTTTCCTTCCGGGGTCATTCGAGCCGTGGGGGGCTGGATTTCCGACATATGGGGCGCCCGCGTGATCATGTACTGGGTACTCGGCCTGTCTGTGCTCATCAGCTTCATGCTGGTGTTCCCCAGGATGGAAATCTACTCGCAAGGTAAAGGGATACTTGCCCAGCGCCCCGGTGCGGTGACCGAGGTCACGGACACTCGAATCATGGTCGGTGATCAGGTCTACCAGCTTAAGCAAAGGGAAAAAGATTTCGAATCTCTGGACGACAGCGTTATGGTTTTTCCCACCAAGGACACTTGGCAGGAAGCCGTTGTAAAAGAAGGCCAGGTGGTCAAGAGACGACAGTTGCTGGCCAGAGGCATCACGAAGATCTATTCCCAGGCTAACGTGTGGATATTTGCGGGATTCGTCATTGTGCTGGGTAGCGTGTGGGGCGTCGGCAAAGCGGCGGTGTACAAGCACATTCCCGACTATTTCCCCGAACAGGTAGGGGTCGTGGGCGGCATGGTAGGCGTGCTCGGCGGCCTCGGCGGTTTCTTCTGCCCGATTATCTTTGGATACTTGCTGGACTGGACCGGCTTATGGACCAGCGCCTGGATGTTCATGTTTGTCCTGTCGATGATCTGTCTGTTGTGGATGCATCAGACGGTCATGAAATTGTCCAGGCTGCCGTCCGGTTTCGAAGCGAAGTTTGCCGGCTTGCTGCAGGCGGGCGCCGGCAATTACCTGAAACCGCTGATCAGCTGGGATGATGAGTTCGGCATCGGGATTGAAGCGATCGACAGCCAGCACACACATATTATGCGCCTGATCAACGAAATAGATGAGGTGCTTCAGGAAGGTGGAACTTATGAGCAGTTTTCTCCGGTCCTGAACGACCTCATCGATTACACGAACCGCCATTTCGCACATGAAGAAAAACTACTGGAAGAAAATGATTGCCCTGACCTCGATGGACATAAGAAGGCGCACGTTCGCCTGTGCGAAGAACTATTGGATTGGAAAAGGAAGGTCGCAAAGGCCAAAACGGAAGACATGAACGAACATATGGTCTTTCTCAGAATATGGTTCCCGGGGCATATTCTCAACGTGGATAAGAAAGATGCCGCCTATCTAACTTAGGGCTGACGCAATACCAAATTTAAAGAGGAAGCGAAACGATGACGGCGAATATTAATAAATGGGATGTTGAAGACAAAGGATTCTGGGAAAGTACCGGCAGCGCGATCGCCAAGAGAAATCTCTGGATATCCATTCCAAGCCTGCTGTGCGGATTCGCAGTCTGGTTGTACTGGGGGATCATTACGGTCCAGATGCTTAATCTGGGCTTCCCTTTCACCCAGGCTGAACTCTTTACCCTGACGGCCATCGCGGGCCTGAGCGGCGCAACTCTCAGAATTCCCAGCACTTTCTTCATCCGTATCGCGGGCGGGCGCAACACGATATTTTTTACGACGGCATTGTTGATGTTGCCCGCCGTCGGTGCCGGTTTTGCGTTAAAAAGTGCGGATACACCCTTGTGGACATTCCAGTTGCTGGCCCTGTTGTCAGGCTTTGGCGGCGGCAATTTTGCATCCTCGATGTCCAACATCAGCTTCTTTTATCCAAAACGCGTGCAGGGCACGTCGTTGGGACTGAATGCCGGATTGGGAAATTTCGGTGTTACCACCATGCAGATACTGATTCCGTTGGTGATGACGATCGGCATATTTGGTGGTGAGTCGATGACGCTGGTCAACAGCAGCGGGACACTATTGGGAAAAATTCCAAGTGGCACCGAAACTTATATCCATAACGCTGGATTCCTCTGGCTGGTTTTTCTGATACCACTGGCATTTTTCGGCTGGTTCGGAATGAACAATATCGTGACCGAGGCAGTGACGCCAAAACCGGGTAATCCGATCTGGAGCATGGGGAAGATTTCCATGCTGCTGTTGATTGCGTTGGTCACCGCCTCTGTCGGACTGTATTTATTGCTGCCCCCGCCTACGGGCCTGGGCTTGCTCAGCAAATGGATCGTCCTGCCACTGGTCATCGCCGCTACGCTGCTGCTGTTGAGATATCTTACACGGGGCGAACTGCAGATCAATCTGAAGCGGCAGTTCCGAATTTTCGAGAACAGACATACATGGGCCATGACTGTCATCTACACCATGACCTTCGGATCTTTCATAGGCTATTCCGCTGCATTCCCGCTCGCGATCAAGGTAATTTTCGGCTTTACGCACGTTGCCGGGCCCGATGGCATACTGGTTCACGACGCCGTTAACCCGAACGGCCCCAGCGCATTAATGTATGCCTGGATGGGGCCCTTTATCGGTGCGTTGATCCGACCGGTTGGAGGGTGGATTTCGGACAAGGTGGGGGGAGCAAAGGTTACACAAATCGTTTCCATCGTGATGATTGCTTCTGCCCTTGGTGTGGCTTACTTTATGGCTGCTGCCTACCGGTCGCCGACCCCCGAAGACGTTTTCTGGCCGTTCTTCATATTGTTCATCGTATTGTTTACGGCAACGGGTGTTGGTAACGGATCGACATTCAGAACGATTGCGGTTGTATTCGACGAAGAGCAGGCCGGACCAGTCCTCGGGTGGACTTCAGCCGTAGCCGCTTACGGCGCTTTTATTATTCCGAAAGTTTTCGGCGAGCAAATAAAGCTTACTACGCCCGAGTACGCCCTTTACGGCTTTGCAGCCTTTTATGGTATCTGTGTCGTGCTTAACTGGTGGTTCTACCTGCGGCCGAACGCGTATGTGAAGAACCCCTAATCGTAAAAGCGTAAATGCGTAAATGGGGTCGAACCCGAGGTTTCGACCCCCATTCGCCTAGGCGCTTCTGGATTGGGTACTGGGGTGCGGAAACGTATCCTCATCGTCTTCACCATCTCTGTGATGACCAGGCTCAAGGCAGCTGAAATCTTTTTCAACCAGTAAGGACAGGGAGCCTGCACCCGTGAGTTTCTGCTCTGCAGACAATGACACTTCATCGGAACCAGCCCAATCCGACACTTTTGATTTTGGCAAACTGATAACGAGACTGCCGCGTTCAAAGCTCGCTGACATATCATCGTTTTCGGATACATCCAGACGATAAGTGAGAAGAGAATCCGGAAAGTGAGTTTCTTCCACGATGCTGCTGCCTGCTGCGATCTGGTCGACTTCACCACGCTTCAGGCGCAGGCGTAGGCTATCACCGCGAATTCGAAGTTTCATAAATAAATCTCATGCAAAAGCCCTAAAAAACACTGGATAATCAGGGAGTTATAGTTCTTCTCGGAACATACGTAAAGTCTGCGCCCGCCATACGCAATAACCGGGAGTACAGATCATCGATCGTCTCGGCTATTACGTATACCCCTCCGCCAGTAGTACATCGTAAATTATACAGGCGTGATGGTGATGAATGCATCCTCCGCACACGGGCACTACGCCAGGGTGGAAGATCTCGAAGATGATAAAAAAGCTCGCCGAACTGTTCAAAGATCTGGCAAATCCCACTAATGTGCAGATCGTCCTGGCCTGTACTGCACTGGCCGTCGGTATTTTTGCAATTGATGTCGCGTCGCTGCCGCTCGGCGTAGCCGCGGGTGTGGCCTATGTTGCTGTCGTTCTGATCTCTCTATGGCTGCCCCGATGGCAATATTCGTTTATCGTCGCCGGCGGTGTATCCATTCTCACGATACTCGGTTTTCTCTTGTCTGAACCCTCCGGCATTCCATGGATGGTTGTCGCGAATCGACTACTGGCGTTGGCCGCAATCTGGTTGACGGCGATAGTCGGTGGCTGGCTTGTTCACTCCAGGCGCAAGAAATCCGAGGATGCTTTGCAAAAGGCTGAGCAGGAAGCCGATCGAGCAAGAAACGCCAAGTCCCGCTTTCTTGAATCGGCAAGTAATGATATGCGTCACCATTTACAGACGCTGAGTCTGCTAAATGGAGCATTGCGAAAAATTGTGACGGAAGCCAAAGCACAGGAAATGTTTGCGATGCAAGGTGACGCGGTTGCTCACTTGAGCGATCTTTTACACTCTCTCCTGGAACTCAGCAAACTTGAATCGGGCGACGTCGAACTGAAAATTGCTGAAATTCCGATTCAAGGGATTTTCCGCCGACTCCAGGATGAATTCGAAAGTCAGGCGCAGGCGAAGGGCTTGCAACTAGAATTCGATTCGCAAACCGAGGTTGCGCATTCGGATCGCGTTTTGCTGACGCGAATCGTTGGAATCCTGATATCAAATGCCATTCGCTACACGAATAAGGGTTCTGTAAACGTTTCTTGCAGGCGTGAGCCCGGCGGTTTGAGAATCAGCGTCCAGGATTCCGGTATCGGCATAGCACCCGATCAACTGGCGAGAATATTCGATGAGTTTTACCGGGTCGATAGTGATCCGGTTGGCAGGAATGGCGGTCTGGGTCTGGGCCTTTCGATCGTCGATCGCAGCGTGAACTTTTTGGAAACAAAGATGGAAGTGGAGTCGGAACCAGGCCGGGGATCCAGCTTTTCATTAGTCGTGCCCGCCGAAGCTGCGTAGCGTTGCATTATCGGCGCAGAATTTTCCAGGTTTGCCTATATGCGCCGCCGCCGGCTAGCGCGACCACGTTGGCCAGCCTGCATTCCGGGTGCCGGCGGAACAGGCGCTGGTGGTAGTTCCGGCAATTCCTGTTGCTCCTCAAGACCGTCCCGCATCAGTTTGCGCATTTCGGCGTCAATCGAAGCATCTGTTTCGATCGGTGTGTAGTTTGCCAATCGCGTCTCGACCTGTTGACACGCCCGGTCGTAGAGCTGCAGCGATCCGCTTTCTTGCCAAGTTTCCCGGTTTGCACGATCGATTACGGGGTCGGTCAGGTAGAGTTCCTGCGGCCAGTGCTTGAGAGTATGAGCTGCGGTTATCAAATGATCGTCCCGCATAAGTTGCTCCACGAGGTCAGCAGTCGGCAGGTCGTCAAGCGGTTTCATTTCTCGTACGAAATGCAGCGCCTGACCGCAAACCTCGTTATCGAAAACAAGCTTGGGCAGGCTGAAGGTAAGCACAAAATCCAGCATCCCCGGGCCGGACACAGAATTCACGCCTGCGATCGCTGCTAATAATGCGCTACTGAATGTTTCTCCGCCCGCCTGCGCATCGAGAAACTTACCGTCACTCAACGCCATGTAAGCCTGCGTCGGTAATTCGAGTGACTTTGCAACCGCAACATAGGCGACATTCAAATGTTGCGCCTCTATCGCTGCCATCGGCGAGCTTGCTGCCTTCATGTGGAATGTGGCGGGCGCACCGCCGAACAATACTGGTGTGCCGGGTCTTACGATTTGCGCCATCGTCAGGCCGGTCAGTACGTCAACGCAATGGAATACTAATGCCCCAACCAGAGTCACTGGTGCGATCAGCCCCATCAGTGTGACTGGCACAATCTCCACCGGAATGCCGGCCTCAACGCAATCCAGCAGATTCTGACAGGAGTCCTCGCCGTAACGGAAGTTGCCGGTGGCAGTGATCGTGAAAATCGCGAGTGGCTTCGTGACCAGCTCCGCATGGTCACTGCGGAACAACTGCATCATCTCGACCATGCGAGGCACACCATGTTCGCTGAATGCGCCCGAAACAATGGGTTTCTTTGATGTGATCAACGTCAGATAAAGCCGCCAGGCATCGGAGACCTGCGACTCAATATCCTTGTTGGTCGAAAACGCCGTTGCAAGATAAGCAATGTGTTCCAGCCCGTCGCAAAGCCGCGCGTACTCGATGAAGTCGGTCGAATCTGACAACCGGGTCTCCCCCGTGCGGTGATCGAGGATTTTTAGTCCGCTCGACCCCGGCACAAAATGTACCTTATTACCGCCGATCTCCGCATGAGGCTCTCCATCGCGATTGTAAAGAGTGAATGATTTCGGCGTGCTCGCTATTGCGTCATCAACCACGTTGGCAGGAAATAGAACTCTCTTGCCAGTCTTGTCAGTCGTCAGCCCGTGATCGAGTAGCCGCTGGCGCAAGTTGTCGCCACGAATCTCCACCCCGGTCTCGGCCATGATTCGCCTGGCCTCATCGAGGACTTTCTTGATCAGTTCGTCCGACAGGATATTTAAGGTTGGTCGCATGATTCTTGTCCAGGTACCCCGGTTGATCCAGGCGATCAACGCTGGCGGCGTTTCCTGCCGCCAGTTGGCTGCGCTTCTTTGGCGGCCGGTAGCTCGACGACCTTGGCGAGCTCGTCGAATCTGTCTGACTGGTGCGGCATGGCCATCGCAGCCACAAATTGATTCTGGAATTCCTCGGCAGCCGCGGTTTCGATCTTTTCGATCCGATGAACCAGCGCCTCGATACACGGCCTCGCGTTTCTATCGAGCAGCGCAATGCGCGCGCCTGTTCCTGCGGCGTTGCCCGCTGAGGAGACCTTCTCCAGATCACAATCCGGAATCAAGCCAAGCACCATCGCGTATTTGCCGTCGATATGCGCACCGAATGCGCCGGCGAGTCGAATTCGATCCACCTTGTCGATACCGAATCGCTCCATCAGAAGTCGGGTACTGGAATAAAGTGCGGCTTTCGCAAGCTGAATAGCGCGCACATCGCTTTGTAAAACACGGATCGGCATTTGCCCGTCGTGCATAACGTATGCGAAGGTTCGGCCGTCTTTAATAATATGTGGTGAACGTGAGCAGCCATCCCCGGATATTTTTCCGTTCTGATCGATGATGCCCACAAGGTACATCTCGGCAACGGCTTCGATAATGCCGGAGCCACAGATGCCCGTGATGCCGGTTGCGGATACCTGTTCCGAAAACAGCGGGTCATCGGACCACAGATCACAATCGATGATCTTGAATCTCGGCTCCAGTGTTTCACGATCGATACGCACGCGCTCGATGGCACCGGGTGCGGCGCGTTGGCCTGAACTGATTTGAGCACCCTCGAATGCCGGACCGGTCGGGCTCGATGCGGCAAGTAGACGATCGCGATTACCAACAATTATTTCTGCGTTGGTCCCCACGTCAACGATCAAAGAGATCTCATCCCGCTCGTAGGGAGCCTCTGCCAGCAGCACGCCGGCACTATCGGCGCCGACATGACCGGCAATGCAGGGCAGGGCATAGCAGTGTCCGCCCGGATTGATGGCGACGTCGATATCTGCTGCAAGCACATCGACTGCCGAATCGTTTGCCAGCGCGAACGGGGCGGTACCGAGTTCGACGGGGTTAATGCCAAGCACGAGGTGCTGCATGATCGGATTGCCGACCACGGTCATTTCCACTACATCGGTGTTCTCAATTCCGGCCTGGGCCGACACTTCCGCGACCAACTCACTGATGGCATCGCGCACAGTCCGTATCAGGTCGGCCTCTCCGCCCGCATTTGTCATGATGTAAGAGATCCGGCTCATCAGATCTTCACCAAAACGAATCTGTGGATTCATTTTGCCCGCGCTCGCCAGAACTTCGCCGCTGGTCAGGTCGCAAAGATGTGCTGCGATCGTTGTCGACCCGACATCGATGGCGACGCCAAATAAGCGCTCTTTGAATCCTGGCCAGACCGCAACGATCTGCTCTTCGTTTCTTACCGCAACCGTGACCTGCCAGTTTTCCTCACGTAAACACCTTTGCAGTGTCTGCATGACGTGAAGTTCGCAGCCAAGGTCTTCGAGTTGCCACTCATTTTTTAACGCCTCGTTTAAGCGTTGCAGATCCCCGCCAGGGACGTGCATGCCCGGTTGTGCGACCTCCACGAAATAAGGATGTATGACAGGATTGATATCTATGTCGTGAGCTTCATAGGGCTTTCGAACAACCTGGTGATGTACCTGTGAACTGGCGGGCACATCGATAAGCACGTCTGTCTGAAGGGTTGCCTGGCAACTCAGTCGTCGGTCATCGGCGAGTCCACGCCTTTCCCTAAATCGTTGTTCCGCTTCACCCGGAGGAGACAGGTTGGCGGTTCTCGAGACAATGTTGTGCCTGGCGAATTCGCCTTCGGAGACCAGAACCTGGCATCGACCACAAATGGCCCGCCCGCCACAGACTGAATCGATGTCGACACCAAGGCCTCGCGCAGCGCTGAGTACCGACGTAGAGCAGGGGAAACGACCGCGTTTACCGGATGGCGAAAAGACCACCAGAGCATCTTTTTGTCGCGTGACGTTCATTTGCGATCCGGGCCGTGCTAGCCGCGATCGGCTCGCTGGCGCCTGCCACTTCTCCTGCCGCGGCGCCGGCTGCCTTCTGTCGCAGGCTCTCTGTAAGCGGCAATCCACTGCGCGCACTCAGCATCGTGCCCCATAACAATATTGGCTCCCCGTACAGACAGCATTAGCTCACTGTGCAGTGGATTGCTAATCGCGGAGGTCATGCCGCTCGCTATCGCCATGCTGATGAACGCTGCATTCAGCCCATCGCGATTCGGCAATCCGAAGCTCAGGTTGGACGCACCGCAAGTCGTGTTGACCTTGAGTTCAGTCCGCAAGCGACGCACAAGTTCCATGACCTGACGCCCGGCGCTATTGATGGCACCAATCGGCATCACCAGAGGATCAACGACGACGTCGGTCGAAGGAATACCGTGATCGAGTGCGCGCTCTACGATTTTCTTCGCTATTTCAAATCGGACGTCGATGTCCTCGGATATTCCGGAGTCATCATTTGAAATTGCGATCACCGCGCACCCGTATTTTTTGACAAGCGGTAATACTTGCTCAAGTCTCTCTTCCTCGCCGGTCACGGAGTTCAGCAGCGCCTTGCCCTCGTAGGCCTCGAGTCCGGCTTCCAGCGCCGCGACGATGGAAGAGTCGATGCTTAAGGGAACATCGGTAATCGACTGCACTAATCTGATGGACTCCGCCAGGATCGCTGGCTCGTCGGCCAGTGGGATGCCTGCATTAACGTCGAGAACCTGTGCTCCAGCTGCGACCTGTGCCAGCGCATCGGCCTCTACGCGACTATAATCACCGGCCTTCATTTCCTCCGCCAATAGTTTTCGCCCGGTGGGATTGATGCGCTCACCAATTACGACGAAAGGCTGCTCGAAGCCGATGATAACTTCCTTGCTCGCTGAACTAATTACCGTATTTGTCATGCAAATCTCCGTTATTGCTTCAGCTTTGCCATTGAATGACCTTCTCCGATATTCCACGAGCCACGTTGCCCAGTCCGGTGTGCACGTACTGGTATTCAAGACCGAGGTATTGGGCGTGCTGCTCCGCCATCGCCGCGAGTTCAGGTGCGGCTGACTGCGACAAATAGACCAGCCGCGTGTAATTGCCGAAATATACCGGCATCAATTCCGGATGCTCGTCGAGGCCAAGGACCTTTTTAATCAGCCGGTCAAAGTGCTGCGCCAGAAAATCGGTCAGGTAAAAGGTGCCGATTTGGGCCTCCGCCAGTTCGTGAAACGCGGCCGAACCTGCAAAGAACTCATAGCAGTGCGCTCCCGACAAGCGATCGACACCGTACTCCGCCAGAACCCTGTCCAGCAATCCTCCGGTCCCGCAGTCTGCATATGCAACGAAGATCTGCTCGAAATCGTCACGCCTGTCTTCGATCTCGGCTCGTACGGCCGCCGGGATCTTCTCTGGCCTGTTGTGCAACTCAGCGGGCAGGCATCGTAATTTCAGGTGCGTCCAGTTATTGAGCCGCTTTAGTTCGACGATCTCACGGGCCAGCGCACCGCAGGCAATTAGCAATACCGGACTCTTCATCGGGCGATACCAACGTTCAAGCTACGCTAGCGAAGCTCGCTGCTCGAGTACCAGTTGTTTGGCGACTTCCACCGCCGTGGCTGCATCACGGCAGTAGGCATCCGCGCCCACCGCCTTGCCGAATTCGTCGTTCAGGGGAGCGCCGCCGACCATTACGATGTAGTCGTCCCGTATACCCTGTTCTTTCAGGGCATCTATGACGACTTTCATATAGGGCATTGTCGTGGTTAGAAGAGCCGACATGCCGAGTATATTCGGCTGATGCGCTTTCAGTGCCTCAATGTAGGTATCTGCATCCGTGTTAGTTCCCAGATCGATGACCTCGAAGCCCGCTCCTTCCATCATCATGCCTGCCAGGTTTTTGCCAATGTCGTGAATATCGCCTTTGACCGTGCCGATCACCATTTTGCCGACCGGCTGCGCACCTGCCTCTGCGAGTATCGGTTGCAGTATTGCCATGCCGGCTTTCATGGCATTGGCGGCAAGCAGCACTTCCGGCACAAAAAGAATGCCATCACGAAAGTCCTTTCCCACAATGTTCATGCCGCCGACCAAAGCCTCATCCAGCACTTTCTTCGCCTGCCAGCCTCGATCAAGCAGGATCTGCGTGGCCTCCGCAATCTCATCGGCGAGGCCATCGTAAAGATCGTCGTGCATTTGCTCGGTGAGCTTATTATCGGGAAGCTCCGACAGAACAATATTTTCGTTTTCGTCAATTTCCTGCGACATGTGCATATTCCACTGTGAATTCAAAAACTGTCGATAATCTCCGGATATCGGCCGCTAAGTTATTTCTTAAGCAGGCAAAAATAGGTGCATCCGGAGACTTGCTGTGCACAGATATTATGCAAGTTGCCGCGGGGAGCGGCAACGGCTCGGCTTTGGTGAACACCGTCACCGCAACACCTGCTGAAGCTTGTGGTTGTGCATTGCGACTCGTGCCCATTGTTTCGTAGCGCCTCGGCGCAGGCTAAGTACCGCATTCTTTCACTCCTCTCGGTGGCTGGGCAACCGTAGAAGTCACAACCCGACGCCAAAAAACAGGGACTTACATCGAGACCGAACCCTCGCGGAACGAGGACGAACCAAGGAGGGCGTTGATAAGCACTGGCTGACCAGCAGCCGCGACTTTTTTTGCCGCATCGAGCACACTTTCTATTTTGTCGGGCGTATCAAGCAGGAAGCCTTTTGCGCCCAGCCCTTCGGCGGCGAGATGGTAGTCCGTATGCTGAAGTACGGTGCCGACATCATCATTCAGTATCTTGACTTGTTCGCGAGCGATCTGTGTCCAGCCTGCATCATTGCCTATGACCGCGATGACGGGAATCCCGAGGCGTGCAAAAGTTTCGAATTCAATCAGGCTGTAACCGAACGCACCATCACCATAGATGATCCACGTTTCACTTTGCGGACGCGTGAGCTTCGCGCCCATCGCAAAACCGGCGCCAACACCGAGCGTGCCGAAGACGCCGGGATCCAGCCATGATAGCGGGCCACGCGGGCGAACCGTGTACGAAGCAGTGGCAACGAAATCGCCACCATCTGCGACGATGATGCTGTCGTCGTCCATCGCGGCGTTGATATTCTTCAACAGCCTGAGTGGATTGATGAACTCCGATTCCGTGTCCGCTTCAGCCGAGATTTCCTGTTCGCGGTCCTTATCCCGATCACGAAGTTCGTTATGCCATTCATTACGAAGCGATAGTGGAGTATTAATCGCAGCCGCCAGATCACAGAGAAAGGCACAGGCATCGCCATGCACGCTAATCGTCGGCCGGCGATTCATGTTGAGATCGTGACTGCTCCTGTTTACCGCAATCAGAGTAGTGCGCCGGGAGATGTGGCTGCCGTATTCCAGGCGAAAATCGCAGGGCACGCCCGCCAGAATCACACAATCCGATTCCTTCAATGCCAGACGGCGTTTGTGTCGCATATGATGCGGGTGATTTTGTCCGAGCAGGCCGCGCGCCATGCCCGACAGGTATACGGGGACCCCGAGTTGCTCGACCGCTTGCGCCAGACTTTCGACTTGCCGCGCGCGCAACATCGCCTGGCTGCCAACGAGCAATAATGGCTTTTTCGCCGCTGCTATCGTGCTCGCAACACCTGCAAGTTCGCTTTTGCTTGCCCGCTCGATCGGGATACTGACAGGGGCTGACGGTCCTGTCGCATTGCCATTCCCGAACTGCCGCTTCAGATGAAAATTCAAATAAGTCCTGAGCGCCCGTGCCGGGAGCGATGGACCCGAAGGGGCGCCCTGTTCATACCAGCCGCGTATCACGGACTCGTCGTACAGCAGATCGATGGGGCACTCGACAAAAACCGGGCCCGGCACGCCGGTTCGTGCTGTAGCGAATGCCTTTTCGAGAACGGGTGTGAGATCACGTACCCGCCGGATGGTTTCCGAATATTTGACGTGTGGTCCGATTAACGCCATCTGATCGATGTCCTGCAGCGCACCTTTACCTTTTAATACGGTCGGCGCGGCACCTCCCAGAATGACGACCGGAGACTGAGCCAGTTGTGCGTTCTTGATCGCTGTTACGGTGTTCGTCAGGCCGGGGCCCGCTGTCACCGCAGCGACTCCTGGTGCACCACTCAGGCGCGCAACGGCATCGGCGGCAAATACAGCCGTGGCCTCGTCGCGTACATCGATAATGCGGATACCACGCTCTTTCGCGCCGGTCAGTATCGGGGAAATATGTCCGCCGCAGAGCGTGAACAAATGCTTCACACCCTGTGCCTGCAATACTTCCGCAACGCGGTCGCCACCATGCATCACTGTTACCTCAGTCCTGTCGGCGCAGAATTTTCCAGCGAAAACGCCATCAGCTCAGCTTGAATTTCGGCTTCATCCAAGGTCATTTCGTATGTTCCCCATCTACTCGCGCGTCGTCAATTGTAGCGATAGCGTTCGCCAATACTGTAAACAATTTACCTGGATGTCCGTTGCTTTGGGTGGCAGTCGAAAGCAGACATCATTGCGGCTCAGACGCGCACGGTGAGTTCGAAACCGCCTTGGAACGGGACCGTCATTGTACGAAACCGATTGCTCGGGTCATTCACAAATTCAAAGTAGTCGCGGTACTCATCGGCGTCCACCGTAGTGTTATCGCACGCCACGATGGCTCCGGGACGCAAGCTCGAGGAGACTCGCTCGAGCGCGGGCAGTGCCACGTCCCAGATGTCGACCAGCATGAAATCCACCGGGCCGCCGACATCCTGGAGCGTCTGCCGAAGATCGCCCTCGCGGAGTTCGATAAATTCGCTCAGGCCTGCTTCCCTAAAATTCTCACGGGCAACTTCCGCCTTGCCGGGTTCGTGCTCCGTGCCGATCACCACCCCGTTCTCGACCTGGTTGTCGCGCACAGCGGCTGCCAGATACAGAGTCGATATCCCGAACGAGGTACCGGCTTCGACGACACGCGTCGCCCGCAGGGAACGGCAGAGCTGGTAGCAAAACTGTGCCTTGTCCCGGTCAAGCGCAACCATTTTGTCCGAGAGGAAGCGATGCATATCGTCGTCGCAAAAGTTCTCATAGTCCAGCGATCCATCTCGCTCTCGTCGCGCGAAGTACGCATCTATCTCGTCGACTTCCGCGTCGCTCTGCGCATGCAAGCGATCGAGCAGGGCCTCCAGCTTCGGGTCATTCAGCGGGGATGCCATATCACGCTTCTCCTCTCGACGGGTACGCGAACAGGTACTGCCTAAGCTCTGCGGGCCCGCCGACGTGAGGCAAAGAGGGCCGCACCAAAACCAATGAATACCATTGGCAGGAACGGGATAACGAGCTCCAGCCATGTGCCGATTTCCGAAGCTGGGAGCAGCTCAAAAACGAACGGGCCCCAGGAGTGTCCAAATATCGCGAGGTACAGGCCCATCAAGACCAATGCCACAGCAATAAGCGTTTTTGCAAATTTAAGTATCATTCGGGTGGCTCCGTATCGTATTGCTCGAGATCGTCGGTAATTTCGTGCCACGGTGCCTTCGAGCCCACAAACGCATGATATCCCGTAGGGCGGGGCGGGTCGCCGTCGACTGTGCTCATGCTTATATAAAGGGCCTCAGGTTCTTGCTTCGGATCCACCAAAATGTTCGAGCCGCATTCCGTGCAGAAGACCCGATCGTTGGATTCCGATGAAGCGTATATCTTTATGTCAGTTTCACCGCATATATACCGAAACTTGTCCCGCGAAACGCCGGCGAAAGTAGCATAGGCAGCGCCATGTAGCCGTCGGCATTGCGAACAATGGCAGTGACTAAAATCCTCTATATCGCCATCGACCTCGTACCGGATGCGCCCGCATTCGCAATGTCCGTGAATCATCTTTCCACTCCTCTAATCATGTCATTTCTTGTTTACCAAGCAGCTCGCCGCGCCATTGGCTGACGTTCATCTCGATAGCGGCGAATCCGCCAATCCAGACGAGTTCATCCCATAAGTACAACCAGTGTGACAGCGTTGCCCAGTAAATGCCCAGTGCCAGGAGTGATAAATACAGGAAAACACTGAGTGCGTTTGCTGTGGAAATCAATGCTCCTCCAGTTATTCCCCGGCCCTGCAAGCGCACGACAAGCTCGATCGCAAGCAAAATCAGTAGCCAGACAACCGCTTCGATGAGATCGGCCCACGCCAGGTCTCTCTCGAGGTTCAGGCCCGCCATGTCACTGACCACCGAATCCTCCGCAAGCCAGTAGAACTGAGATTCGCCGGAAAGCTCGCCACAGTTCTGCTCATTAACTTCCGTGTACTCAAGGTTGTATACGTAGGAAACATCGGCGTTGGTCAAGCCGCACAGATCTGATATATCCTCGACAGCAACCGTAGGTTGTAAGCTGGCGACGACAATAATATAGGCGTACACGGTGTGAGCAATCAGCGCATAGCAGAACAGACGAGCCCCACGTACGGTATGCGCGATCCAGCCTGTCCAGTCTTCGTCGGCGACTACATAGGTTTCCAGCTCGAACATGAATAGCAGCAGAAACCAGGCGGATTCGTCGATGCTGTTGGCAAACTCGCTGGTCCAGTCAAGAAAGGTTGACCCGGCATGCAGCGTATGGATGGCCCTGTTCCAGTCTTCAAAAATGTAGAACACGAAATTGATAATCAGTAACGTGTAAACCGTCCACTTAACGGCCTGCTGAATCTTGTGCATATTTGATTTGGCGCTACCCGCCGCTTGTTGACTCATCGATATCCGGTCACTGCAATATTGGGTCGGCGAATGTGAGTAGGAGTAGAAGTAGAACAGTCAGCGCTGGTGTTGTAGCGGCCTTGTGCCTGCAATCACATTCATGAATCATACTGGCACACCTCGTGCGGACGTATCCATGCCTACACGCATGGATGCTGCGAGTAGTACTGTTTCCGTACAGTTTGTATGGACAGCCAATTGGATCGACAGCGGGAAAACGCCCCGAATTAGTCTGCAAGATAACGCTAGTGCCAAATACTCAATTGCCCATTCTAAAGAGCAAACTCCTCAACAGCTGGAGCCTGTTCGCGCTTATTGTGATCCCGATATGTATTGCCGCTGCAATCGCAATGACAAGAGTCGACTTGTCGAGTCCTTTGGGCGTCTCCGAGATGATTCAGTTCTCGGTTCGACTTGCTGTTCCGTGGCTGTTCATCGCTTTTGCCGCCTCGTCGCTCGTCGTTGTCTTTCCGGGGTCGTTTAGCCGGTGGCTGCTTCGAAATCGTCGCATCATCGGTCTTTGTTTCGCTGCTGGAATGGCGTGGCAGCTATTCTTCATATTGTGGATGGTTATTGGGTTTTGGGACTACTACATTGAGGAAGCCTACAGTTACTTTGATTTGTCAGAGCAACTACCCGGTTATCTGTTGCTCATCGCGATGGTGGTAACGTCATTCCGATTCGGGCGCAGCAAGCTAAGCACGCGGCAGTGGAAAATACTGCACAAGGGCGGAATCTACTTTCTGTGGGGCGTTGTCTGGAGTACCTACTGGTTCGAACTCTTTTATTATGAGGACGTCCAGGTCATCGACTATGTGTACTACTGGGCCGGGTTTGTAGCCTGGGGGATACGCATATTGGCGTGGAGCAAGGAGCGGGTCCTGCAGCCAGCAACCTAGGCGTGCGACCAGCCGCTCGACCATTCTCGTCCATTTCAAACCGGAAACTCACATGCTCTACATTGCATTGGGTACTGTCGATGGGGACGTAGACTGCCCCAGCGGTTTTCACCAGTTTGTCGGATCAAAGGCACCTTGGTATGAAATCTGTGACGACATGCCACAACATGACGAATGGCCGGAGAACTCAGCGTAGATCAAATGATGAGCGTAACCCGCTTCGCATGATCATTTTGCATACTGAAGAGTGTAAGCGGCCCGGATCTTATTTCAGTGGGGCTTCTTCAACTGTGCTCTACGGTATTGGGCGGGGGTTTGCCCGACGGACTTCTTGAAAGCGGCGTAGAACGCTGAATTGGAATTAAATCCGACCGTGAAAGCAATGTTCAATATGGCGCTGCTTCGGCCGTCGAGTTCGGTCAGTAACTCCCTGGCACGTTCAATCCTGTGTTGATTCAGGTAATCAAAGAAACTCGTACCGAATCCGGAATTGATGACCTGTGATAAGTGGTTGACCGAACAATCAACAGCCTCCGCAAGCTTCGGTAGGGTCAGGTCAGACCTCAGGAAAGCCTGTTGCGACTGCATGATCTGTTCGAGCCGCTGCTTGTACGCGAGTAATTGTTCGCTATTCAATCCTGACTTCGCGTACTTGTGCCTTTGCGCTTCGTGAGACGTCAGGCGAGCGAGGTTCGAAGGGCGGGCCATGCCGGGAATATCGTAGTAGTCAATGATCGTCACCGCTGCATCGCCATGCAGCGTCATAAATTCCGCACCGCAATAGGAGTTCGGAGATTCACTTTTTTCGATTTTCTCGAACGGACACATGCGGTATTGAAACGCTATGGTGTCTTTGCTCGTCAGAATTTCCCCGATCAACTCGTACCGGTGTCGGTAGTTGGAGAAAAAATCGCTCAGGCTGGTGATCAATTCGTCGTGCGAGCGTTGTGCGTTCTCCGGGATGTCGCAGTAGATCCCGTCAGCGGTGAGATGGTCCGCCACGCCTTTTGGATCGCGATGGTTCCAGGCGTCAAAATAGCTTTCTACAAATTCTGTCGCGCGCATGAGAGGTCCCCTCACATCCGCCATTCGAGCATACATCCTATCGCAGGGTTGCGGGCGATGTCATTCCTGATTGACGTTTGTGGCGGTCGCACGACAGATTCGGCCCTCAAATCGCGTGGTTGTGGGGATTTCGCTGATAAATTCGTAGCTCAGGTGGCATCGGTACACGCCGGATCAAGCGATGATCTGAGCAGAGACGAGCATCCAACCGTTCAGGTTGAACTGGATGGCGTCGTCGGTGACTGCCACCGATCGTGCAAATGGGCGCCCGCCAGAGCAGCAATGCCCGCAGTTGTCACTTACTCGCTACGCGCGAATAGCGGCAGTGTACCGAGCCGATTCCTGAATTCGACTTCCTCACCGTCGCCGTTTCTTAGCGCCGTCGGCGGATCTATCTTTTGCGTAAATGGTGTCACAACGAGAATCGTTAACAGACCGACCAGCAGCCCCAGCAGATCGCCCGGAAAATCGGGTGCAACCAGAATTGCTATGATCCAGGTCAGAAATCCCATCGCCATGGAGGCCAGTGCACCGATTCGGTTAGCCCGTTTCCACCAGACCCCGGCGATGAACGGTGCCGTTACGCACACCAAAATGACGGAATTGGAGTCGAGGATCAGGTTATAGACGACCCGCACCTCAAGCGCCACATAGACGGCAATACTGCCAAAAACCGGGATTGCAATACGTGTTGCCAGAAGCCGGAACCGATCAGAAACCTGCGGTTTGAAGAAGGGCAAAATATTGACGCTAAATACGCTGGCGGCTGCCAGCAGCGCACTGTCAGCGCTACTCATAATCGCCGCCAGCAGCGCACCGACGAATATTGCGATGGCCACCGGGTGTAAATGCGCCATGGCGAGTTCCGGAATGACAGTTTCAGGGTCTGCGAGACCTGGCATCGTGACACTGGCAATAATTCCCAGCGTTACTGGAATCAGCCCCAGCGACAGGTGACCGAACCCTGCCAGGTAGAAGGAATTCTGAGCCACCTGTTCGTTCCTCGCCGAAAAGGCACGCTGCATTAGCGTCTGGGCTGTGACATCCGCCAAACCAAAGATTAGCCAGGCACGGACGTAGGTGAGCCAGACCGCAGCGGTATGCTCCACCGGAATCATACGAAACGTGTCCTCCGGCAATTGCTGCGCGATATTGCTCCAGCCTCCGACATCAATGAGGACTACGGTCAGGAGCATCACGAGCCCGATTGCGATAACCACAATCTGGACGAAGTCAGTGAGCGCGACCGCCCACATGCCGCCAGCCACGGTATAGATGAAGACGACAATAGCCCCACCGAGAATACCCATTTGCATCGGTACGCCGGTCAAGGTCTCAAAGACGTAGCCGAAGGCAACCAGCAGCGCACCAGTCCAGCCGATGTTCGAGGAAATAGATCCTATAGCCGCGATGGTAGCTGCTGTTTTTCCGTAGCGGTTATCAAAGAAGTCGATGAATGTCAGCAGGCGCAAGCGTCGAAACAGACGCGCGAAAAAAAAGCCGACAATGAAAAGACAAAGTGCGCCACCGAACGGATCAGCAATGACTCCCAGCAGCCCGCGCTCATATGAAGCCCCAGCACCGCCCATCATCGTTCCGCCCCCGAACCAGGTCGCAACAATCGTCGCGCTGCCAATCCAGATGGGCAATCGGCGGCCGGCCACAATGAAGTTCGCGGTGCTGCCGGACTTTCGGGAAGCGTAAATGCCGATTATCAGCATGACGGCCAGATACAGGCCAACGCCAATGAAGATAATCGTCTCAGTGCTCAATGCGAGGCCCCCGTTTTTATGCTTGATCGGATATAAGAGACAATCCGGGTTATAAATGACTGCTGTGCCCGCGCGCGCACCCTGGTGAAGAACCAGGGGACAGCGTTCGGCGCTAACGCAAGCTCAAGCTTTTGCTTTTTTTCGTCAGAGTGAGAAGATTTAAACTTCCGGCCCCTGCCTCCCGAATCCAGATCCTGGGTGTTAACTGATTGTTTTTATTATCTAATCAGGACGTGTCCACGGACAAGATTGCGGTACCATGCATAACACCGCAGGACTGACTCCCGCAAAATTCACGCAGCGCAGTATTCGTTCTATTTGATTGCTTGCAGACGGACCTGGTGACGAGCCAGGTTGGCTCAATCACGCAATAGTCACGCAGCGGTCAGTTGAACGAATCGCGGAACCTAAATTGATGAATTGGTTAGTAACTTTCCCATTCTCATTTTGTTGGTGTTTCATGTGGTCTCAGCCAGTACCGCCTGTCGTGTGTGCATATAGATGAAAACTCCCATGTATAAGAACATGGCGACAAAGGCCATACTACCACTGACCACAAACATGGTGCTGTAACCCAGGCCGGCGCCCAGTATCGAAGCAGAGATATTGGGGCCGATGAATTGTCCAAAACCCTGAACGCTGGGTAGCAGGGCAACCAGGGAGCCACTTCGGTCCATGTGCCCCATCATCGCCGATTGGTAAACATCGACAAATGTCCACAAGGTCATGAAGGAAAACAAACTCACCAAGATGTTGATATCAGTAATCCCATTACTGAGCATGATGACAATAGCTGCCATAGCCAACAGGGAAACGAACAGAGGCTTGAACAAACCAAAACGAGTACAGAGATATGCAATCACACAACCGACAATGGCAAATATGGACGACCATGTCAGTAATGGGCCAACCCAGTCCTTGGCGATACCATCCGCGTGTGCCGCCAATTCGATATAGGTGTAGTAACCACCTATATTGATGTAGGTAAAGCATACAGCGCAGAGGCAAATCACAGGCAAGATTCGAGGCACATGCCAATCTTCTACATCATTTTCGCCCTTTTGCTGTAGTGCCAGTTCTTCGGCATTGAGAGGCCTGGTCGGTATCCAGTGAATAAACAATGCACAAACGGTAGTCAAACCAATGAAAAACAGGTAAATCTCGTTCATTGATAGTTTCGGTAATAAATGCAACTCAAGGGCCGTGGAAAAGGCAAAACCTAATAACAGCATGTTGAATGCATGCACCGGTTTTGTAGTGGCTCCCAATGAAACCACCGCAACCGCTGTGAAAATACCGCTACCCATTCCAGCGGCAACGCGAAGCCACATCACTTGCTCGTATTCTACAAACACTATGCACAAGGCATTGGCACCGAGGGACAAAATCACGCCTGCCAAAACCAGGAGCCGCCGGTTAACCCGGGCGACTAACATTGCAGACATGATAGCGCCCAGGGACAAGCCCCCCAGATCAGCTCCCCAAACTCTTCCCACCTGCTCCTCTGTGAAACCCAGCTGCGCCACCAGGGCAGTACTGAGTACAGGAACACTAACCATCACAGAGTATCCAACCAGTGCCATGAACAGAGCGATGGAAATAGAACGCCAGCCATCGAATACGGTGGAAATGCTTCCGGTGGTAGTAGCGTCGTTCGTCATAACTATCCTTTGATGTATTCCGGGTTATATCAGTTGCTGTTCTTATTGATCATAACCAGATATTAACTGACTGTATCTATTGGTCAATCAGGGAGCGTCCACGGACAAGGTTGTAGTATTGTAATCCTGAATAACGGTCAGGTTGTTAATTCGATCTCATAAGAAGAGAGGAGACCAGACAAGGAGCTGGCGCGACAACTACTGCAACGAGCTGATGTAGGCGACAACGTCGTTCATTGCCTGTTCGTCAGGCAGAATTGCAACCATCGGCGCCATTTGTTGACCGTAGATGTCATCAGGATGCGTGCCACGCAGTCCTTTCTTGTAATTCGCGAGCTGTGACAGCTGATACCAGTCGCTCATGCCAGCAAGGGCAGGGGCGTTGAGTGCGGCATTGCCCTCGCCAGCGGAACCGTGGCAGGCACTGCATGTTTCATAGAGTTGCTTACCCTTTGATACGTCGCCTTGAATGACTGGGGCGGCAGGCTTATCCGGCAACGTCGATATGAATGCGACCACGTTACTGATGTCAGCTTCGGTTTTGAGTACCATTGCCATCAGCGCCATTGATCTGCCGTGTGTGTCATGTTCCGCGGACCCGCGCACACCATACCTGAAGTTGCTTAGCTGGCGTTCCAAATACCAGTCTTCTTGTCCTGAGAGTTTTGGTGCGTGGACCAGCGCGTTGCCCTCACCTTGAGAGCCATGACACCCGGCGCAAACGGCGTATACCTTCGCGCCCGACCTGACCAAAGCCTGGCTGGATCCTGGATGGATCAACGAATCGATTCGCGAGGAACTGATGTTGAATTTCCTCCAGGACCCCCTAGGTAACGCACGCACCTTTGGAAGCGGCAGACGCATGCCCAATCTCAATATTACCGAGGAAGAAGCGAAGGCGATTGTCGCGTTTATAAAGTGGATGTCCGCAATCGACACGAATGGTTTCCCGCGCGGATTTCGACCCCTGGATCAGGAGGATGAGGCATGAATGTCGCGGCGAACAATCAAAGTCAGATGAGCGCGGGACAAAAAATTGCGATGCACTACTTTGTTGCGGCAATGGTGCTGTTTCTTGCACAAATCTTATTCGGAATGATAGCCGGCTTGCAGTTTCTTTATCCGGATCTGCTGCTAGATGTCCTGAATTTCAGCATAAGCCGAATGGTTCACCTCAACGCTATGATTGTGTGGATGCTCTTTGGCTTTATCGGTTCAGTGTACTGGCTCGTTGAAGACGAAGCCGGTACCGAACTGGTCGGCGCGAAACTCGCGCTCGCAAATTTTTGGGTACTGACCACTGCCGTTGCCATCGTGGTTGTCGTTTATTTATTCGTTCAGATAGGTCCGGGGGAGAAAGCCTCAATATGGTTGATTAATGAGGGCCGCGAGTACATTGAGGCACCGCGCTGGGCAGACATTGGAATTGTCACCTGCGTGCTGATTTTCTTCTACAACGTTGCCGCAACGTTTATGAAAGGCAAGTGGAGTGGCATTTCCGGCGTGTTGGTTCTCGACCTCGTCGCACTTGCCGGTATTTATCTTGCTGGCGCCTTTTTCGTTACAAATATCTCGATCGATCAGCACTGGTGGTGGTGGGTCATACACCTGTGGGTGGAAGCCACGTGGGAAGTGCTTGTCGGCTGCATCATGGCCTGGGGCCTGATGAAGACGCTGGGCACGAGTCGCCGCATCGTTACAACGTGGTTGTACATTGAAGTTGCGATGATGTTTGGCTCCGGGATACTTGGCCTTGGCCATCATTATTTCTGGATTGGCACTCCGGAATACTGGCTGACCATCGGCGGATTCTTCTCGGCGTTGGAGCCGATACCACTGGTTGCGATGGTTGTCCATGCGGTTTATGACGCGGGCCGGCACGGATTCAAGAGTACCAACCATCCGGCGTTGGCGTGGTTGATTGCACACGCGTTCGGTAACTTTTTCGGTGCCGGGGTTCTGCGGTTTCATGCATACGCTGCCGCAGATCAATTTGTATACCCACGGTACCCAGTGGACCGCTTCTTATGGCCATTTCGCCTTCTTTGGCGCCTATGCCACGATAAATATTGCGATGATTTATATCGCTATTCAGAAATGGCGTGGCGATGTATGGATGTCGGAACGGCTTCCGGACAGCGGCTGGAAGTGGAAATGGTCGTTGGGGCTGCTCAACGTCGGCGTGGTCGGCATGACGATGGCGCTATTGATCGCAGGATACGAACAATCATTTATCGAGCGCGCGGTAGGTGGCTCCACCTGGAGCGCGTATTTTGAAGCGCAGACTCACCCGTGGTTTATACAGGCCATGTACTGGCGAGTGATTTGCGGCTGGGTCGTAGCTGCAGGCGTTGTTCTTCTCTTCTGGGACATGCTGACGATTGGCCGAAAAGAAGACCGGGGCATCAAAGAAGTTCGCTCAAGCATCGAGCCAAATAGCGATCAGCCGCTGTCACAAGCTGCCGCCGCGACTTAGCCAGGGACACGCTACGTGTAAATCGGCATGTACATTTGACCCGGTTTCGGCGCCAATTCGTCGTGTAAGTTATCTGTTCTTGGTGTCAAGGCGGGTTGATCCTCGAAGCTGATTCACAACACACTGTGTAAATGTGATTAGTGGTGCTCAAGAAGTGCTATTGGTCGGCGACTGAGTAACTCGTGCTGCGACCGCCACCGGGGTCTTTTTGTAGCGCGCCGCGCTTGACAAGATCGAGGATATCTCGATAGGCGGTATCCTGAGAACACTTTGCTATTTTGGCCCACTTGGATGTCGTCAGTTTTCCTTCAAAACCGTCGAGTAGTTTGTTTATTACCTTTATCTGACGATCATTAAGCGGTGCCTTCGCGAAGCGATCCCAGAACCGCGCTTTCACCATGACGGTATCCAAAGTTTCTTCGCTACCTTCTATTGCGCGGAGCAGGCAATTCAAAAACCAGTTCTGCCAGCGCGTGACATCCAGATCACCTTTTTGTGTCCATTCGAGAGTGTAGTAGTAGTCTTTGCGCTCCTTCTGAATTTGCGCGGACATGCTGTAGAAGCGCTGCCCGCTGTTTTCAGAACGTGCCAGGGCCATATCGGCTATTGCACGTGCAATACGCCCGTTCCCATCATCGAATGGATGGACTGTTACAAACCACAAATGCGCGAGTGCGGCGATCAGTAGGGGATGACTTTCTCCAGGGTTTTCGAACCATTCGAGAAAGTGTCGCATCTCGTCAGGAACGCTTTTAGCCGGTGGTGCCTCATAATGGACTGTTTCCCGGCCCATTGGCCCCGATATGACCTGCATTGGCCCGCTGGCATCGTCGCGCCACATGCCTGCATTGATTTTTGTCATGCCGCTTCGGCCTGTTGGAAAGAGGGCGGCATGCCAGTCAAATAGACGCTCATCTGTCAGCGCCTGGCCATAGTTGCCAGTCGCATCCAGCATCATCTCGACAACGCCTTCTACGTTGCGGTCGGTCGGCACGAGGCCGGCGATGTCCATGCCGAGCCGGCGAGCGATCGACGAGCGAACCTGATTGCGCTCCAGCTTTTCGCCTTCGATCTCGCTTGATTTGACGACGTCTTCGGTGAGGGTAAGGAGATGGGCCTCACTTTGCAGGTCAAAGCCAATCGACTCCATCTTGCCGAGCAGGCGCCCTTGCTCCTGTGAGACAGCGCCAAGCAGCTTGGAGAGCCGCCGCTCATCCCAGCCCAGTTCAGGCCATTCTTGCTGTTTCCAGATGTAGATCACTCATAATCTCCGTATATTTTGCGGATATTATGAGCCATATTCTCCGCACTGACAATTAAAATCCGCAGAAAATACGGAGAATAGTGCGTTTAGTCTCCAGAACCCCTATTATTCTCTGCGAAAAATGCGGATAAAATGACCTCTAATATCCGCAGAACTCAGTAACCCTTTGGTTTAGGGTGTCGAATAGCTGGTATGGCGAATTATTATTCAAGCCGTAATCCACGCAATCCGGCCCCAGAAAATGACAGTGGCCGACCTGGGAATGCAGTAAAGAGTTGATCTGATTAGGAAAAACTGGTCGGGGTGAGAAGATTTGACTCGGCGCGTCCCTGCGCCTCGTCCTGCGGGTCGCTTTGCGATCCAGAATCGCTCCAAGCTCGGCATCCTGCCTCGCAAAGAGCCCGGCCTCCGCCTCCCGAAAACAAGGGCCGACATTCAATTTCCTAATGTTGCACGATTATCGACTGCCCCCGGTTGCGTGGGTCCGAGGCTGCCTGTAAGTCATCTCCATCCCGCAGAATCACCTGAACGTCTCCGAACGAGAAGAAATGCGGCTCCGCCCGGTATCCCCGGTCGCCCAAAGCCGAGATCGTTTCGCGTGGCAGGGGCCTTTTGGGGCTGTAAGTCACAAGATCCGGCGGTAGCAGCTGGTGGTGGAATCTGGTCGCAGCCACGGCATCCCCGGGCGTCATGCCGAAGTCGAGAATGTTTACGATCGTCTGGAATACGGAAGTGAAGATGGTCGAGCCACCTGGCGTGCCGACGATCATTGCTACCTCTCCATCCTTCAGCAAAATGGTCGGTGACATCGACGATAACATGCGCTTGCCCGGTTGAATCTCGTTCGCAGTATTGCCGACGACGCCATACAAGTTGGGGACGCCTGGTTTAACACTGAAGTCGTCCATTTCATCATTCAAAAGAAAACCAGCGCCCTCGACAACGACGCCGTTACCGAACCAGTCATTGATCGTATAAGTATTCGAGACCGCATTGCCCCAACGATCGAGGATTGAATAGTGAGTCGTGTTGTGTGACTCGAGTCCTGGCGGCACGCCGTCGACCGACGATATATTATGCGAATCGATCTGCTGTGCGCGTGATGCGATGTAATCCTCACCGAGCAGTTTAACTATTGGCACATCAACATAATCGGGATCGCCAAGATACTCAGCCCGGTCCGCAAACACCCGTTTTTCGATCTCGGCAACGAGATGAATATATTGGGGAGAATTGTGTTCCAGGCCCTGAAAATGATGATCGGTGTAATCCTTGATTTTGAGTAGCTGGATAACGGCAAAACCGCCTGAACTAGGCGGCGGGGCCGACAATACTTCGTACTCACGCCAGGCCGCTCTTAGCGGTTCGCGCCAGACTGCTCTATACCTGGCCAGGTCATCCGCGGTGATGAGTCCGTCGCCGCGTTCCATCTCCTCAACGATTAACTTTGCTGTTTCGCCGGCATAGAAGTCATCAGCGCCGGATTCCGCGATGCGAAGCAGTGTCCTGGCAAGTTCAGGCTGTTTGAAGACTGTGCCGGCGGTCAAATTGCCGAAATGCTGGTCGAAGTTGGTTGTGCCCGCAAACCTGGCGCTATATTCAAGCTGTCTGTCTGCAAGGTCTTTGGTCACGAGAAACCCGTTGGCAGCGAGATCGACTGCCGGCATGAGCAGGTCTTTCCACGCTAATGTGCCGTAGCGCTGATGGGCCGCCCATAGCCCGGCGACCGTGCCGGGCACACCAGCAGCTTTGATACCGATCAGGCTTATCTTTCCGATGACGTCTCCTTGCTCATCCAGATACATATCGCGGTGAGCGGCAAGCGGGGCTGTTTCGCGGTAATCCAGGAACGTGGCTTCGCCGTCAATGTGTATCAGCATGAATCCACCACCGCCGATATTGCCGGCCTCCGGGTAGGTGACGGCCAGGGCAAAACCGGCCGCGATTGCAGCGTCCACCGCATTACCGCCGGCGCTCAAGATATCTTCGCTTACTTGTGCCCCATACTTATCCGGCATCGCGACCGCAGCTTTGCTGCCGGCTTTCTGAACGGTGGGCTGTACTGCATCCGGCGACAGTGCCTGATCCGTCGTGGGGGAACAAGCGGCGAATATCAGACAGGCCGATACCAGCAAGGTGGATAAGATGTTACGAACAGGCACCTTGAAAATTCCTATCGTGTGGCTTGATACCAGTGCACGCCGCTCTTGTCAGTCTCGACCGTCATGCGACCGGTGTTGAGCAGATAATTCAGATGTGCAATTGATTCTCCCGTCGCAAAAAACAGATTCGTGCCGGTAATCTTGCCTTTGAACAATGCGGGAAAAACGTCGATTGCGCGCTTCGGTTCCTTGCACAACTCCTGAAGTGCAGCGAGACCTGTGCCGTGCTCGTCAATGAGCTGATCGAGGCGCGCATGTGCGCCTCTGAATGGATTTCCGTGCGCGGGCAAAACAAGAACGTCTTCCGGAATCCTGTCTTTGAGCTCTCGGAGTGAAGCCATCCAGTCTGACAATGGGTCGGCCGCCGGTTCTGTCGGATGCACACTGACATTTGAAGAAATCGTCGGCAGCAACTGGTCACCGGATATAAACAGTTTGAGATCGGCGCAATACAGGCAGGCGTGTTCCGGAGAATGTCCGCGGCCGATAATAATTTCCCAATCATTCGCGCCAATGGATATGAGGTCACCGTCTTTGAGACGCCGGTACGACTCAGGCAAAGGCGAAACATACTCGCCGAAAGAGCCAAACATTTTCCTATAGATTTCAAGGGCTTTCGGCGAATATCCGGCCGATTCATAAAAGCGAATCCCGGTATCAGGCGCCGGTCTGCCGGTATCGGCCACGAGAATCCGGCACAGTAGATACTCTTCGCGGGACATCAGTAACTCGACGGCGAGTTTTTTCGCGAGCCAGCCAGCGCAGCCGGCATGGTCGGGATGCAAATGGCTTACAAATACGCGCGTGACCGGTTGCTTTCCCATCGCATCGGAAAACGTTTGTTCCCAGATCTTTTGAGATTCCTCTGTGAAGACGCCGGTATCGATAATCGCCCAGCCGTCATCGTCCTCAAGCAGCCAAAGATTGATATGGCTAAGCGCAAAAGGGAGGGGCATGCGCAGCCATAGAACACCGGGCACCACCTGCATCACGTCACCGGTTTCGGGTTTTTCCGGAAATTCGTAAGTTATTTTTTCTTGCGGTTTGCTTGCCAGCATCCACGCATCATCGCACGCTCAAAAGAAAAAAGCTCCGCGACGGCAGCATGTGATTCGTCGGCGTTGTTGAAGAGCTGCGGCTCATCGGAAACAAGCGCAATTCGCGAGATACCCTCGGCGCGGACTGAGCGTGCGATGGCTTCGACTTGAGCAGTCCGTCGACGGGCTGGCTGCCGGTCCGTTGCCCTTGTCGCGGCCTGTCAGGTCGAGGCCGGCCAGGATGCGTTCGGCCGAAAGCGTCATTTGCTGCAGTGCGATTGACGTTTTCGTTTCGCCCGTCAGGCAAGACGCCTGAGGACGGCAGTAGAATCGTTGCAGCGACCCGTCCTTACGGGCGAAATGTCCGCAATTCTTAGGCGCTTTGCCACTGTGTCCGGTAAACTACGCTGCGGCAGATAAGTCGCTGAAAGAGCGGCGTTTGTGCATTGCCAATAGAGCGTCCGATATCACCGAATTACCAAGCATGCGCCGGAGGGCGGATGGCCGAATCCAGCAAAAGCCCTGACCAAGACGGTCTGCCGCCCGGCAGGCAGCATTCGTACAACCGTGATGAATTGATATCATGTGCGCGTGGCGAGCTGTTCGGCCCGGACAACGCCAAGTTACCGATGCCGAATATGCTCATGACTGACCGGATCACCCGGATCACGAACACCGGGGGCAAATTTGACAAGGGCGAGATGATGGCGGAATTAGATATCCGGCCGGATCTCTGGTTCTTTGACTGCCACTTTGTCGGCGATCCGGTCATGCCCGGTTGTCTCGGGCTTGATGCGCTTTGGCAGCTCGTCGGTTTCTTCATGGTCTGGGGCGGTTACCCGGGAAGGGGCAGGGCGCTTGGCGTCGGCAAGGTCAAATTTACTGGACAGGTATTGCCCACAGCCAAACTCGTAACGTTTCAGATTGACTTCAAGCGGCTGATTACTCGCAAGGTGACACTCGCCATCGCCGATGGCACAGTCGCGGTAGACGGCAGGCAAATATACACGGCGGAAGATTTGAGAGTCGGCTTGTTCAAATCGACGGATAATTTTTAGGGCGCAGTGATGAGACGTGTGGTTATAACCGGCATCGGTGCCGTCTCCTGTCTGGGTAATAGCAAGGAAGACGTTCTCGAGTCACTGAAAGAGGGCCGCTCCGGCATCAGCTTCAACGAGACATTCAGAGAGATGGGGCTAAGAAGTCAGGTCTGCGGCAGCGTCGATATCGACTTCAGCGAACACATCGATCGCAAGGTGCGCCGGTTCATGGGTGACGCCGCAGCTTACGCCTACATTTCCATGCAACAGGCGATTGATGACGCCGGCCTGGAAGAATCTGATATCTCCAATACCCTAACCGGTCTGATCGCCGGATCCGGCGGCGCATCGACCGAATATATTATTGCCAGTGCGGACATCACGCGTGCGAAGGGCGTTCGCCGGATCGGCCCCTACATGGTTCCGCGGACAATGGGTAGCTCAGTCTCTGCCTGCCTTGCTACGCCGTTCAAAATAAGAGGCCTCAATTACTCGGTAACGTCTGCCTGTGCGACGAGCGCGCACTGTATCGGCATCGCGATGGAGCAGATCCAGTACGGCAAGCAGGATCTGATTTTTGCGGGCGGTGGTGAAGAGGAGCACTGGTGCCTCGCCGGTCTTTTCGATGCGATGGGTGCGTTGTCGTCGAAATGCAATGACGATCCGACAAAAGCATCCAGGCCCTACGACCAGAACCGGGACGGGTTCGTGATCGCCGCCGGCGCGGGCATGGTCGTTGTTGAGGAGCTCGAGCACGCGAAGGCACGCGGCGCGAAAATCTATGCCGAAATAACAGGCTATGGTGCGACATCGGACGGCCATGACATGGTTGCGCCGTCCGGCGAGGGCGCCAGGCGCTGCATGGAAATAGCGCGTTCGACGGTAGATGTGCCAATCGACTATATAAACACGCACGGTACCAGCACGCCGGTAGGTGATACCTGCGAGCTACAGGCGATGCGCGACGTATTCGGCGAAGAGGTTCCAAAATTCGCTTCGAGTAAATCTATGTGCGGTCATTCGCTCGGCGCAACCGGCGTGCATGAAGCAATTCATTGCCTGCTGATGCTGGAGCATGACTTCATCGCACCGTCAATAAATGTCATTGACCTGGATCCGGCGGTCGAAGGCATGCCGCTTGTCACGGAACGGATCGACAATGCCGGCATCAGGACGGCCATGACCAATAGCTTTGGTTTCGGTGGTACGAACGCGACCTTGGTCTTACAACGGATGTAAGCATCTTATTGAAGCTCGCCCGTCCCGAGCGGAGAATCAATAAAGATCAGTCCGCGTCAATCGCGTTACACCGAATAAGGTTACGGGCGGACTGCATCCTGACAGGTGATACCAGACGAGGATGAATACATGTCAATAGAGACCATAAGCGAGCACGGGTGCTTTGGTGGCAAGGTCGGCTTCTATCGTCACCGTTCGTTCGTCAACAGTTGCGACATGCGGTTTGCGGTTTTCGTGCCGCCACAAGCTGCAAACAAAAAAGTACCTGTGCTGACGTTTCTTTCCGGGCTCACCTGCACGGAAGAGACCTTCATGATTAAGAGCGGGGCACAGCGAATCGCAGCCGAGCTTGGGCTGATGCTCGTATCACCGGACACGAGCCCGCGCGGTGACGAAGTGCCGGACGACCCGGACGGCGCCTACGACTTCGGGATTGCCGCCGGCTTCTATCTCAACGCGACAGAGGCGCCATGGTCGGCCAATTTCCAGATGTGCGATTACGTGACCAAAGAGCTGTCGGAAATCATATTTTCGGAATTCCCGGGCGACAGGGATCGTCAGGGCGTCTTCGGACACTCGATGGGTGGTCACGGCGCCCTGACCATCGGCCTCAGGAACCCGGACACATTTAGATCGATTTCGGCCTTTGCACCGATCTGTAGCCCGATCAATTGTCCCTGGGGGCAGAAGGCTTTTTCGAATTATCTCGGCGCCGACCAATCTTCATGGACGGAATACGATGCCACCGAGCTGGTCAAGGGCCTTGGCGACTCACGGCCGCAGAACAAAATCCTTATCGATCAGGGGCTTGACGATCAATTTCTCGAGCAGGAACTGCATCCCCATCTGTTCGAGGCCGCCTGTGCCGAGCGTTCGGTCGATCTCGAATTACGCCGGCACGAAGGCTACGATCACGGCTATTACTTCATATCCACACTCATGAAAGACCAACTGGAGCATCACTCAAGCCTGCTCGCCATGTGAATTTGCTGGCCCACGATTCCGCCAGTGAGCATGTTGATTTCCGTTAATTAGGTAATACTACGTATAGGTGAGTGGCCGGAAAGCCATTTTGATACGGCAATGTATGATTTTTGGAATCACTTGGGCTGATGTACCGCCGAGCACATAAGAGCAACAGAATGAATCTGCCGCCAGACGTCGCGAACGAAGTTCTGCATTCATCGATAGAGGCCGTTGTCATCGTTAACGACCGCGGGCTGATCGAGTTCGTGAATCAGCAGGCCCAACTGCTGTTCGGCTACG
>Ga0255052_10000460_pt1 | contig 33039 bp, 28 predicted proteins | sample JV7_2_21_MG_FD_188632 | JGI IMG/M metagenome (GOLD analysis project Ga0255052, IMG submission 188632) | Seawater microbial communities from Jervis Inlet, British Columbia, Canada - JV7_2_21 | ecosystem: Environmental > Aquatic > Marine > Inlet | place: Canada: British Columbia | collected...
AACAAGCGTTGGGTTCTCGCTCTCGGCTTGATGTTTTGGACTTTCAGTGCAGTGAGGCGAATGGGGGCAACTCTTGATACATATCCCGAAATTAGGGATAAGTTGCCCCCAAATGCATCGCGCTGTCAACGAATTAACCCGGACGGCTGCGGACGGAGTTTCCGTATAATCGCTTGTTTTGAATGCAAAAAAAGAGCCGCTCCGGATTTCTCCGGACGGCTCTGGAAGTGTGCTTGGTGGTGATGGGTGGAATTGAACCACCGACCTGCGGGTTATGAGTCCACCGCTCTAACCATCTGAGCTACATCACCAATCTTATTTTCCAAATCTCGCCACGCATCGTAATGATGGGTGGAATTGATCGCAACCGTCCCTGGTTGCGACCTTCGCTACGCGAAGGCGCCTGTGGCGTCCAAAGTCGCTCCCGGCGACTTTGTGAACCACCGACCTGCGGGTTATGAGTCCACCGCTCTAACCATCTGAGCTACATCACCAAGGCTTTCCAGATCTCAGACGGCGCATTTTTTATTGCCACACTAAAGATCAATTCGCGCCCATCCGCACTCCGCTTCCATCACCGCGGGCGAATTGGGGGTGCAGATTGTCCGTTTGACACTCGGTTCTGTCAAGCCACGATAGCCGTTATTCCAAGCCAAATACATGCATGGTTCGGCCAATGCCCGACCCGAACCTCCGTATAATGATCCGCCTCAGTCACCGGAATCACTCAATGTTCGAAAACGCTGAAATCACGATTGATGAGCTACCACGGGTTGACTCCGTGGACTGGCAGGGCATGGACCCGAAATTTGCCCGCCGGAAACTGACCGAGGCCGCAATCGGTTTCGTCTTCACCCTGATCGGCATAGGCACTCTGCAAACGATCTTTGGAGTCGCATTTGCCGACGAAGGTATGAGTATCAGCTTTGGCTGGCTGTGGCTGGTACCGGTGCTTGTCGGAATTCCGATTTTCTCATGGCCATTGATCAGCGTTCCGAAAAAGGGCTATGCGGTTCGTGATAAGGACATTGTGTACAAGTCCGGCGTTTTCTGGCGAACCGTAACGGCCGTCCCATTCAACCGGATCCAACATGTCGAGAAGAGCAGTACGCCTCTCGATCGTCGCTTCAACATCGCAACGCTGCAGTTGTTCACTGCTGGTGGGTCCGGCGGTGACCTGAAAATACATGGCCTGTCAGCGAAGACTGCCGAAAAACTCCGTACCTTCATCCTGAACAAAGTCGGATTGAGCGTTGAGCAAGACTGACAGGAAGCGATGGCGTCACACCTCGCCGCTCGCCGCAATTTTCTACCTTGGGCGGATCTTCAAGGCAATAGGGCAAAACGCTGTACAGTCATTCGCGCCGCTGGCAGCCTTTCTGGTCGCCTACGAAGGCAACCTGATGGGCAAAATCGTCTTCGGAATCGCCGCATTTGTGGTTATCACGGTATCAGGCGCGGTCATTCGCTACATGTTCTTTCGTTATCGAATCACGAACGACTCCGTTCTCATTCGCGAAGGTGTTCTGAAAAAAACTCAGCTCGATATCAAATTTGATCGCATACAGGCAATCAACACGAAACAGAACCTCATATTTCGCGCGTTCGATCTTGTCACGGTCGAATTCGACACCGCTGGCTCTGCCAAACAAGAGGGTCACCTGCCCGCGATCAAGTCTGCACTTGCCAGTTCATTGCGTGAAAGAATTCGCTCTGCAGATAGAAGCGTCGACGTAGAGGACGAACTCAAGGCCGAATCCCGCTCACTGCTTCGGCTCGATAACCGCGACATGATTCGAATTGGGCTGTCCAATAATCGCGCACTTATCTTTCTTGCTCTGCTCAGCCCGTTGATCGACAATCTCGCCAATCGTATCGAGGAGACTATCGATGAAAGCTCCCTGCTCGCCATTCTCGAAGGTGCGGGATTCGCTGTGGCCGGCGGGATCGGGCTGGCCATTTCGATAGCAATCTTGGTGCTGCTCCTGCTGGGCGCTGCGTCGGTCGTCGGTGCATTCCTGCGATACCACCGCTTCGAGCTTTGCACGGAAGGCGACGTCTTGCGCTCCACGGGGGGCTTACTAACCAGGCACGAACACTCTGTAAATCTCGCCAAAATTCAGTCTTTGCGAGCCATCCAGAATCCGATACTGCGATTGTTCGGCCGATTTCGGTTGCGCGCAAAACAAGCCTCAAGCGGGAAGCCGGGCAAAGGCAAGCAGTTCATCATCCCAATCTGCGAGCCGGACCAGCTGCCGATGCTTGAAGACGAGGTTTTCGGCGAGGAATTCAAGGAGTTCGACCTTCGACCGCGATCGGATTCCTTCCGACCAATTGCGAAAAGCTATATGCGGTCGCGAGTCGTTTTAACCGGTTTGTCGCCCGCATTTGTAGCGACGAGTTTCTTCTATTTGATAGCCGGGCCGATTTCATTGGTCTTTTTGCTTTGGATCCCGTTGAACGCATTTGGAGTCTGGACCAAGTATCGAAAATTTGGATTTACGGTCGCCGGGAACGGCATGGTCCTGCGCAAGGGTTTCTTCGGCTACCAGACGACAGCTTTTCTGCATCGAAAGGTACAGCGCATCAGCGTGACACAGACTTTGCTGCAGGAACGAAGGGGATTAGCAACGATTCGCTTTTACCTCGCGTCCGGCTCTCTCAGGCTGCCCTACGTGGACTTTCAAATGGCAAAGGGCTTGCGCGATTATGTTTTGTATAAAGTCGAATCCAGCCGTCGCGCCTGGCACTAAGATGCAATCATTCATCCGTAATACATGCTTGCTGGCCTTAGTACTTTTTGTTGGCGCATGCACAGAAAACCTGTCAACCAGTCGACCTTACATTTTGACCACTGCGACAACGGGCGGAACCTACTATCCCGTTGGCGTTGCGCTGGCGACCATCACCAAGTCACAACTTTACGACACCGAGGGCATAAGCCTTTCGGCCATCAGCTCCGCAGGCTCACTTGAGAACATCAAGCTGATGCGGGACAACCAGGCGCAATTCGCGCTCTTGCAGGGCATTTTCGCCGCATGGGCGTGGAACGGCGACGGCCCGATCAGGAGTCCGCAACCCTTGCTAAGAAGCATCGGGGCAATGTGGCCCAACGCCGATCATTTCGTATTGCTCACAGAGCTCACGGTCGATGGCACCGTCTGGGACCTTGATAAGCTGGACGGTCACCGCTTCGTTCTTGGCGCAAGAAACTCTGGCGCAGAGAAAAGCGGCGACTACATTCTGGACAGCCTGGGCATCGACTACGAGAGTAAATTCGACCTCGCCTACATGGGATACGGCGCAACGGCCAATGCGATACAGGACGGCACAATAGTCGGCATGAATATTCCTGCCGGTCCACCGGTGACCGGCATTACCCGCGCATTCGCGATGGTTGGTGAGGACCTGACTTTATTGAGCTTCGGCGACGCCGACATTGTGGCCATTAACCAAACTTACTCTTTGTGGAGTCGGTACGTGATTGCTGCCAACACGTATCCGAATCAACCGACAGCGATTCAATCAATTTCTCACCCTAATGTCCTTGCTGTACGCGACGATGTGCCAGAGGAAGATGTTTACCAGATTACGAAAACGATCTGGGAAAACCTGGCAGCATTACATGAGATCCATAAGGCGACACGAGAGGTTACGCTCGACAAGGCGTTGACCGGACTCGGTGCGCCGCTGCATCCCGGCGCTGCCCGCTACTACCGCGAACAGGGGATAACGATCCCGGCCCAATTGTCGCCGCCATGAATGTAACCATCCTGAAGTGGGCGGCCGTCTTGTTCGCTTTGTTTCACGTATATAACAACCTGTTCACTATTGTCTCCGAATTGTGGTTCTCTGCCATTCACTTTGGCGGCTTCGGCGCGCTCTGCGCCCTGAGATTTCATCAACCGGACAGGCTTGAAGGTCGTCTCAATGCGCGAGAGATATTCAACATCCTGCTCGCGCTCCTGTCGATCAGTGTCGCGGTCTACCTGATTCTTTTCGAAAATGCGCTTTATGCACGTGAGTCGGAATTCGTACCGACGGACTATTTCTTCGCGGGAGCATCCGTGCTACTGGCAATGGAGTTTGCACGACGCACAAGCGGCTGGTTCATGCCAGTCCTGATTGGCGTCAGTCTTTCCTACATCTTGTTTCTCGGCAGATACGTGCCAGGTGTGTTCGCGTTCCCGGGCCTGAGTCCTGAAACCGTTCTCTATCGCAGTTACTTCAGTGGCGACGGCATGTTCGGCATGGTTGCCAACATCTCCTCCACATTCGTCTTCATGTTCATCCTGTTTGGCGCTTTTCTGCTGAAATCAGGCGCCGGCGATTTCATCGTCAATGTCGCGCGGAGCTTCGCCGGTCGCTACCAGGGCGGCGCCGGACATGTTGCCGTCATTGGTTCCGGGCTGATGGGATCGGTGTCCGGATCCGCAGTCGCCACGACCGTTTCCACCGGCGTCATTACGATTCCGATGATGACCCGGTCGGGGTTCAAACCGCGATTCGCGGCCGGTGTCGAAGCTGCCGCGTCGACCGGCGGGCAATTGATGCCTCCCGTCATGGGTGCCGGTGCGTTCGTGATGTCCAGCTACACGCAGATACCGTATTTACAGATCATCGCAGTGTCCGTGCTCCCGGCATTACTCTACTTTCTTACCGTTGCATTTTTTGTTCGCATTGAAGCCCGGCGACTTGGCATTTCGACGGACAGCGATCCTGATCAGCCTTCGGCGTTCGAGGCCATCAGGAAAGGCTGGCACTTCATCATCCCACTAGCTGTGCTGGTCGGCTCGCTTGTAGCCGGGTACACGCCAGTGAGATCCGCCACGCTCGCTATCTTCGCCGTCATCGCCGTATCCTGGATTTCTGATACACCAATGACGCCTGGCCGTTGCGTGGATGCGATTCTCGATGCGCTGCGCATCATGGTTCCCACCGCGATCCTGTTGATTGCGGTCGGGCTGGTCGTCAATGTCGTCACCACGACCGGCCTGGGCAACGCGTTTTCCGTCATGATTGTCGAATGGGCCGATGGGAGCCTGTTGCTTACGCTCGTCCTCGTAGCACTAGCGTCATTAATCCTGGGAATGGGTCTGCCGGTCACCGCTTCATATATCGTATTGGCCACATTGGCTGCGCCTGCGCTTTACGACCTGATGAGCCAGACCGCGATGCTGGATGCGCTGAGTGCGCCGAACCTGCCGTCGAACGTTCAGGCTGTTGTTAATCTGTTTGGTGGTGACCCGCTTCGCACATTCACTGATATGCCACCCGAGATGCGGCAGATCGTTCGCAGCGAGTTGCTCGATCCAACGTTGGTCACCGGCATGCTGCTGAGTGCTCACCTGATCATCTTCTGGCTGTCACAAGACAGCAACATCACGCCCCCGGTTTGCCTCGTCGCGTTCACAGCGGCCGCCATCGCAGGCACGCCGCCGATGCGAACCGGTCTTACCGCCTGGAAGATCGCGAAGGGGCTTTACCTGATTCCGGCCCTGTTTGCGTTCACGCCGTTAATCACCGGCAGCTGGACTGAGCGACTGACTGTGTTCGCATTTGCCTGCTTCGGCCTGTATGCGCTCGCCGGGCTTTTGCAGTGGCACCTGGAATCGAAACTGAATGTTATTACTGGCGCGTTGTTGGTGGTCAGTGCAGCCTGCCTGTTATGGACGCCCTTCGGACTGGCGATTCATGTTGTCGGCGCAGTTGTTCTGATCGGCGTCATCGTTTACCAACGACGTGAGGTCAGACATTAAATCTGAAATGCATCACGTCGCCTTCCTGAACGATGTACTCCTTGCCTTCGAGGCGTAACCGACCAGATTCCTTGGCACCCTGCTCGCCATCGCCACTCACAAAATCGTCGTAGGCAATGACTTCCGCACGTATAAATCCCTTTTCGAAATCCGTATGGATCTCGGCGGCTGCCTTCGGCGCAGTTGCGCCAAACCTGGTCGTCCATGCCCGGACTTCTTTCTCGCTAGCCGTGAAAAAAGTCTGCAGGCCCAACAACTTGTATCCGCACCGGATTACGCGGTTCAGGCCAGGCTCTTCCAATCCCAGGTCCGCCAGGAATTCTGTCTTGTCGTCGTCACCCAGCAACGCGATTTCGGATTCGATCGCCGCACAAATGGCGACAACTTCCGCACCCTCTTCTTTCGCCAGTGCGGCCACAGCGTCGAGATACGAATTATTTTCGAAGCCACCTTCATCGACGTTGGCAATGTACATGACCGGCTTCAAGGTAATCATGTGCAAATCGCGTATGCGTTCCAGGTCGTTCTCGTCAAGACCCATTGAACGCAATGGCAAGCCCTGATCGAGATGATCGCTGACCCGCTTCAGCACATTGCGAAGGGCAATGGCTTCTTTCTCATTGGTCTTGGCATTCTTCTCGGCTTTGTAGAGTTGTTTCTCAACCGATTCCAGGTCCGCCAGCGCAAGTTCCATATTAATAGTCTCAATGTCGCCAACCGGATCGATAGCACCGGATACATGTGTGACGTCGTCGTCTTCGAAACAGCGAACAACATGAGCAATCGCATGCGTCTCGCGAATATTTGCGAGAAACTGGTTGCCCAGGCCCTCCCCCTTCGAGGCTCCCTTGACCAGGCCAGCGATATCGACGAATTCCATTGTCGTCGGAACCGTATTCTGTGGAATCACGATGCCCGTGAGCACATCGAGGCGTGGGTCGGGTACAGGTACCACACCGACATTCGGTTCGATGGTGCAGAACGGGTAATTCTCGGCCGGAATCTCGGCAGCCGTCAGTGCATTGAACAGCGTAGATTTGCCAACGTTCGGTAATCCGACGATGCCACATTTAATTGCCATAGTAATTTATTCTTTTGTATGTAGTTTTTTCGTTGCCGCGTTGAGACCGCTCTCAACGAGCAGTGGTATCACATCGGCCGCCTCATCCACATTCCGGAGAATTTCCGATTCGACGTCGCTTGATGCCTTCCTGAGCACGTAGCCGGTGACCTGGTCTTTTTGGCCCGGGTGCCCGACACCAAGGCGCAAGCGCAGAAAATCGGGCCCGCAATGCTGGATGACATCCCTCAAACCGTTGTGTCCGCCATGGCCGCCACCCTGTTTCAGGCGCACCGTTCCGGGCGGCAGGTCAATCTCGTCGTGGGCAACCAGCAATTGACCAGCAGAGAGGCGATAGTAATCGAGCATGGAGCGCACAGGACCACCACTCAGGTTCATGAAGCTCTGCGGTTTGGCGAGCCAGACATCGTTGCCATCAATGTTGATCTTGCAGATCTCGGCATCGAAGCGCTTTTCGTATTTGAACGACACACCGGCCCGTCGCGCCAGTTCGTCAACGAACCAGAATCCTGCGTTATGCAGTGTCCGATCGTAGCGTTCTTCGGGGTTGCCGAGCCCGGCAATCATTGTGAGATGCGTCGTCATAGCGGGAGTATGGTAGCTCTTTAGCGAGTATCAATAAAAAGGCCCAATCCGCCCTTGATCGTAAATATCAACTGCCGATTGTCGCGGATTGATCTTTAGGGGGCTAGCAAAAAAATACCCGCAACAGTGCGCGGGCATTTTTCTGAACGAGCTGGCCGCCGGCATATTGTTCAATGGGCGGCCTTTTTGGGTACAACCAGTTCGAATTAACTGTCGTCCGAACCGCTTTCTGCGTCGCCACCTTCTGCATCTGGAGCCTCTTCGCCCTCTGCAGGAGCTTCGCCTTCCTCGACTTCTTCGCCTTCCACCGCTTCGACTTCTTCCTCTTCGATCACAACTTCCTTGATGATACTGATGGATACGATGGGTTGAGCCTGCTCTTCGTCCTGCGCAAGCTGCGGAATCTCGACACCCTCCGGTACCTTGATGTCCGACAAAAACAGCATCTCGTTGAGTTCCAGTTCCGCGATATCAACCTCGAAGTACTCGGGAAGATCCTTCGGCAGACAGATCACCTCAATGTCAGTGACCAGCTGAGATACCGAACCGCCGCCCTCTTTCACACCAGCTGCCGTCTCTGCATTGAGGTAGTGAATTGGCACGTTCATCCTGATCTTTTCGTCCGCAACAATGCGCTGGAAATCCATGTGCATGACGCGGTTTCTCGCCGGATGACGTTGAATGTCTTTGACAATCGCGGCCTGGTTCTTTTCGCCAACCTTGATGCTCAGAATGCTCGAATAGAACGATTCGCTCTCGAGCTGCTGCATAACGCGATTGTGGTCGAACACCAGCTGTCTCGGCGGACGGCCGGCACCATAGATGATTGCAGGAATTTTCCCTTCTCGACGCAGGCGGCGGCTCGCACCCTTCCCCTGGCCTTCACGAATTTCCGCAATCAGATCGAAATCTTCTTTCATTGGATCTCTCCTGAGATTGCAATAACTGATTGATTCTAACGAATTTTAGAGCTCCCACAAAAAATCCCGATCGCGACCAATCGGGTATGGGGCGCGAATAGTAGCCCAAAGACCCCGAACCCGCAATGCGCCGATCATGCAGCTTGCGGAGCGAATTCAGGCCGCGCTATGGGACGAGGCCGAGTTCGCTCAGGCCCTGGGAGAACAGGATATCGACAGGAATGTCAGCCTCGGTCAGGCGATCGAGATCACGCTGCAGCTGCGCATCGATTACGCCCTTCTCATTGGTCAGTGAAGACGCGCCTTCATAGTCGCCATCACCCTGCAGGGTCAGCAACAGGTTTGACAACGATGACATTGCATCCTGCATCCTGTCGAAATCGACGCTGTAAGTACCCCTCTCGGCGTCACGAACGAACGCACCTTGTTCGGCAAAATAATTGAACCGAACCATATTCGCCTTTCCGTGAGCATCGCTTGCGCCAAATCGAATCGATCGAAAAATACCTGCCATGAACGTCACATAGTTATCGCGCAGGTCAAGGTCACCGAGCTCCCCCGCTTCGTTTAGCTTCGTGATCATGTACAGCCCAAGGATATCCGCCTTGCCCTCTTCCATGCTTGATGCAACGTCACGCAGCGCTTCACGGACGGTTCCCTTGCCGTTGACAGTGTTCTTGACGCCAAGCCCGTGGGCGACTTCATGGAACATCGTATTCGCAAAAAATGCGTCGAATGTCACATGGTCCGTTTGTGACTCGTCAATGAGCAATCCGGATAGCGGCTCCATGATCTTTTCGAACTTCGCCTGCATGGCATTCTTGAGCTGCAGGCGGCGAGTACCTTTTGTTAACTGCACCTCTTCGTCATTTGGCAAGTTGATGGCAATTGTCTTCGCACCGGAATTACTGTGTCCCGCATAGTAGATGACGTCATAGGCATTCAGGTCAGAATCCGCTCCGGGCATTTCGGCTTTGTAGACCTCATCAACCGGCAGTCCGCGCTGCAGTTCGGGCAAGAATGCCGCAAATTTCTCGAGTTGCTCGCTCCATGCCTGGTCCTTGATCAGAACGTATGCCTCATAGGCAGTGCGGTAACCGAAAAGACGGTCTTCATAAGTTTCGATCGCACCGATAACGAGATCGATCGGATTCGATTTGACGTCCATCCATGCGAAATCACTTTCCTGATATTCATCTGTGATCAGCGCGTCTGCACGCAGGCGCAGGTATTCGGCAAATCCATCGTGCTCCGCAAGATTCGATGCCTGCCTGAGAAGATCTGCTGCTTGTTGAAGTTCAGTCGCAAACTCAATGTGATAGGGAACGACGATCAGTTCGCCATCCTCGTTTCGCCTGATAAACGAATAGAGTCCTGTCTTGCCAGGCAGGTCAGCCGCTTCAAACTCTTCCTTACTCATATCGGCAGGGTAAAACTGTGCCCCGAGGGGTTTCTCCGGCACACCCGGCATGAAAGGTACTTCGTCAGCCAACCTGTCCCACGGGCCGTAGTTCATTTCTGCAAAGCGCCTGACTTCATCCACGCCAATCGACGCGAGCCATGCCTGGTAGTCATTGCCATAAGCCTGACGCCAGTACAGGTCGTCCATGACCTGGGAAGCTTCGATGAGCAGGACGAGCATGCCGCGCTGCCGGTCGCTCAGCCCGTCGAGGTCGGCAACAAGCGGAAATTCAGCGTAAATATCGGGCCGAGGCGCTTCGCTGCCCGGGTCCGCTTCGACTGCCGTTTCTGGCGTCGCTGGCGGTGCGACCAGCGTTTCCTGATCGGCGGGACCGCTGCAAGCACTCAACATAAAAATAATAGTTACGACATTAATGAGATTTCGTCTATTCACCGGCTTGTTCCCGTCGCTGTATGCAGGCGGCGAATTTTACACCGCTGGTTCTGCAATCTGAAGCATTGAAAAACCGGGCCAGGAGATCTCTTTGCGAAAACTTGTAATCTGCCATGAATACCCCGTTTTCATATTATTAGTTGCCTATGATTCTAGCTTCCGGATGTGTCTCCTGCCGTACACCACATCCGGACTCCACCATCTCAGTATCCGATTTTGGCACGTGTCGGCCGTTCTGCAACGAAGCATATGTCGGAGGTCTCCCTGAAAGAGCTGAGAATTGAAATCGAAGAAGCCCACCTCAGAGAAAAGCTTGCTGGTGCCGGCGGTTAGCAATATTACGATCATCGTAATACGCACAACTCGCTCCGCGTCCTCCAGTAAGCCAATGACAGAGAATAGTGACCTGAGCGTTGACGTTCGGCGCCGCTTTGATTTGTTTTACTGAGGCTTCAGACGGACTTCGCGGGCAAATACGGTGCCGAGGAATTGTGTCCCGGTTTCCTCCAGGCGCCCAAATCGTTCTTGAAATTCGGGCGTTTCAACCGTTTCTGCGTCAATCTGCGCCCAGTCTTCCCAAAAGGTGTCGTAGGACGCCATGCTTGGGAATATTTCTATTACCATGATGTTCCAGTCGTCTGGACTGGAAGACCATTTCGTCAGAACCTTATAGTCGTTCAAAACACCCTTTTCGACAGCCAGCTTCAATTGATGCTCCCAAACAGTAGCGATGTTCTTCAAAGACAATTCAGTTTTTCCCGGTGCCGTCCGGAACGTCATGATTTGCCATACCGGGCCTTCCTCGTAGGTTTCCAGGGCCACGCGCGCTGTCTGACTGTGCGCTGATTGTCCGAATGCCAACACGCCGAATATCACCGTGAAAGCAACTGTGGTCTTCTGTATTTTGTATTTCACTTGTCGGTGCCTCCTGTAACGATCCGAAAGTAAAGATTCTGGCCCCCATGACATACCGGAGCTTATTCTTGCAACGGCTTAGACACCGACACGGCCCCGGGTTCAACAGGATCCTGCGCGTCTAGCCGCCTGCAATCGGCAAGAACGGACATTGCATCGGTATGTAGTGGTCGCCACTACTTGCGAGGATCTTGTCGAAGCGCCTTTCGGACCAGAAAAGTTCCACTCGCGATAAAACCGGCCGCAACCGCGGCATAAAACAAAAGTAACAAATAAATCTCATTACCCACCCAAACCCGATTGAGAATGGTGGAGCTTGTTTCCACCGCGAGGGAGCCACTTCTTAGTCCGGGCAAGATTTCATCAGACACAACTATCCAGATGAAGAAAACGAAAAGCAGCCCAATCACGAACAATACTAGTGACGATGCAATTTTGAGGAGTTTCATTATTTGTATCCCCTGCTTAGTCGCCGCGGATCTCCGCTGCGTGCGCACCTGGTGTGTTCAATACAGTATGGGCTCGATCTGATCTTTCGATGTGAACCGTAATTTAATCCAGTTGCATGCTCGGCAAATATGGCAGCCACACTACCAGATCAGGATGCTTTTGCACGCCCCGGTGGTCCTGATCTCGAATTTAATTGATTATTTTCAATAAGTTACAAGTTCCCAATGGATTCATCGGCAATCCATCGCCTTTCCGTCGTGAGTACCCGGCCAGTAATTCGTATGTTGCGAGGCAGTCAATCAGATCACGTTCTCAAGCAAGGAGTTCAGCCATGAAAAAAATAACCAGTAATTCTCTGAAGGCCAGCGGTAGCAAGCTGATACGGCATGCAACACTGCTGACGCTCGCAACATTTTTCACGGGCTGTGCGGGCCACGTACCTGTTCAGCCTGTGGCCGACGGCACAAGGATCCACGTCAGCACGCCGGAATCGAAAGTCAAAGCCCCGGACGCGAAGTCTGCCGGAGAGTCCGTTGGCAAAGGCGCTGCAGCAGGTGCGGGGTTGGGCGCTGGTGCAGGCGCAAGTGGCGGCTTTGTGGCATCGATGGCTTGTGGCCCGTTTTTCGTCATCTGCGCTCCGATTATGGCCGGCGGCGGCGCGGCAGTCGGCCTGATTGTCGGCGGCACAGCCGGAACAGTCCAGGGGGCGCGACTTGCATTGCCCGGTGATAAGGCGGATGCACTGGACGCAATAATTGCCGCGACAATCGAGGAAGTAGGTCTGTCACAAAGATTAGACAACGAATTTCGAGATCAAAACGCAGACTTTTGGGCAATCTCGAATGCCGAAGAAGATATCCAGGTCACGCTCAAACTCGAGTCATTCTCCATTGAGCAGTTTGCTGAAGACAACCTGGCACTGCACATGAGTTCAACGATGGTCGTTCGATATGGAACGGAGAAAGGCGAAACCGCCGATAAGGTTTTGTTTACATACACCGGTCCAAGACGTCACGTCGATCACTGGCTGGAAAATGATGGCGAGAACTTCCGCGCAGAGATCGCGAATGCGTATAAGAGCAATGCGAGGCAAATGATTGGTACTCTGCGGTATGGAAACGGCGCCACGATGTGATCTGCCAACTCTTCCTTGAGAGACGCCGGCATTTTATATACTGTGCCGGCACATACGAAGGGAGAATCCATACCATGTCCGGAGTTGAAGGGCGCGTCGCGCTCATCACGGGCGGAGGCCGGGGAATCGGTCGTGCAACCGCGGAATTACTGGCGTCACGTGGCGCACAGGTGATTTGTGTCGCCCGCAGCCAGCAGGAACTTGAAGAAGTCGGGCTAAAGTTTTCAGTGGCAGACCTGGGGGATCCAGATGATTGTGCGCAGGCGATCGCAGACGCTGAGCAACAGCTGGGACCGATCGAGATTCTTGTCTGCAATCACGGCATAGGCTCAGCCCACGAGCGGGTCCTCTGGGAACAGGATCCGAACGTTTGGAGCGAGTCGATGCGAGTCAATCTTGATGGACCGTTTCATCTGACCAGGCTTGTGATGCAGGGCATGATCGAGCGCCAATATGGGCGCATTGTTTACACAAGTTCTACTGCTGCCCTGGCTGCCGAACACGCCGGGAGTGCGTACAACAGCTCCAAAAGCGGTCTGCTGGGGTTAATGCGCTCGGTGGCGCAGGACGGAGGAGCGTTCGGCATTACAGCAAATGCAGTTTTGCCGGGCTGGGTGCGAACCGAGATGGCCGAACGCTCGGCGCGTTATGAAGCAAAGGATCGTCGAATCACAACCGACCAGGTCTGGGAAGAACGGGCGGCATTATATCCGGCGGGCCGCGTTGCCACACCTCAGGAAGTTGCAGAGATGATCGCATTTCTCGCATCCGAGGAATCCAGCGGCGTTAGCGGAGAGGCTATCAGGGTTGCGCTCGGCAGCGTGTGGTAATGCGATCAGGATCCGAGCATTCGCCAATTTCTTAACTTATCTTCGAGCCAATGTTACCGCGGAAACACGCCGCCAATAGACCAGCAGCAGACCGAACAGGAACAGCCAGTTGAAAGCGCCGATGCCAAACTTGCGCTTGTCGTCATTTGCGACCGGAGGATCCGGTTCTGCTGCGACCGGATCTTCCATGAACCACAGATAGGCCATCTCAATTGCTGAAGAAACCGCGCCACGGGTAAGGCCACCGACATCTCCGGCCGGGCACAACGAACCCAGGCAGACACCAAGTTCCAGTGCGTGGTCCGCATCCTTGACAATCTGGACCTGGCTGGCAGTTCCGCAATCGTAAGTCGTCAGCGAGTCGACAATATCAGTGGAAAATACGCGGCCGTCGATCGCACCACACAAATTCAATGCCTGTTGATATGGCACCAGGGTATCGGCAGATCCATGAACGACGTGGGTTGGGACTTCTTCGTCGCCAAGCAAATGATTGAATGAATTGTCAATCAGGAAGTTGCTCAGGTCTTCCTTCAAACAGTTCGTCAGTTCCGCCGGCGGCATAGACAGATTGATCGCCGACAAGTCAATTTGTGCTGTATCCGCACAGCGCGACACATAGAGCGGTGGTGCCAACGGATCAATCTGGCTGATATCAAATACGGCATCCGGTATCAATGTGGACCAGTCTTCACGAAGTTGCGTGACAGTGAGACCACCGAAATTGATCTGCTCGAGGTGTAGTTCGCTCGAGCCGCCGGGCGCTCCGTAAAACCTGCTGAGTGAATTCAATCCAAAATCACGAAATGCGTCGTAGGGACCGCCCATTGGTACCGCACCGGCAAGAAACTCCAGCGCATCGATCGGCGCGTAGTACAACAACGCCTTGCGAACATCGGTCGAACGATGGGCAGCCAGCCACGCTGCAAGATGCGCACCTGCAGATTGACCGTAAAGGCTGACAGGCTCATTCGCAGCCCCAAATGCGGCACCGTTCTGATTAATCCAGTCGAGTGCGCTTTCCACATCCTCGGTAACTTCATGCCAGGTGACCGCATTACATTCGACGTTGCCATCGCTTTCGCCGACAAGTCGATAGAACGGAGCGAAGACGATGAAGCCACGCTCCGTCAAGTGTGATATTCCTGCCTCAAGCCCAAGAAAAGAGAATCCGCGATTTCGCCATGTACCACCGTGCAATGCTATCGCGGGTCTTAGATCTTGCTCGGAAATGTCGCTCTTGTAAACGCGCATCTCGAGTTCGCAGCTACCATTGCCACGAGTTGCGACAGCGGTTTTGTAATTGAGCTGCTTCATGTACGGCTGATGATTGCCTTGAAGTGACACCACACCAAGATCGAGCTGCGTGCTCGGCACTGTCGTCCAGGACCGGCTCGGTACGCCCGGCAACCGGTCATTCGGCTGGTCTGTCTCGGCTTCCCAGGCAGCGGCGTTACCCAGAAGTATCCCTGCCTGATCGCCGAATCGCGCCTGGCAAAAGTCGGCGGTGTTGGTCACCCGAAACGCAACTTCGTTAGTGCAGGACATGTCCGTGAAATATGCACCAGCATCCGGGCCCGAGACATTTGCCACCTCGCAGACCTGGCCGTTCAACGCATAGATTGGATTGACATCCAGTGCGCTTTCGAAAGTGTTGAGTAATGCATCGCAGCTGACTGTCGCACCAAGCGCGGCCAGATATTCCTGGCGCTCCGCACCCTCGAGAATGACAAGTTGCAGCAATATTTCGATGCCGCGATCGTCGAGCATCGTGATAACCATATCGGGAATGCCGAACTGTAGTAGCAAGTCCCTGACGAACTCCTGATCTTCCTCGTTCACATCCAGGAAAAATGTTGTGGGCGCATTGAACGCCACTATCGTCGGGTCCAAAATACCGTTTTGGTCCAGTCCATCCAGCCTGAAGTTGAGCCCGGCGATCGCATCGGCAATCGCTTGTTCGCCGTTCGCTTGCAGTTTGAGCAGCAGCTCGTCTTCAAAGGCATCAATCACCAGGTCGGTCAGCGAGATAGCGCCAAAATCGTGTTGCAGAGTGCCGCCGTTGATTAGTGCCTGACCAGAGAGCGTTGCATGTTTATCTACGACGAGAGCGAGTAGATTGCTGTCGTAGCTTGGCGCCAGATCGAGCGCGAGGTCCAGACTGATATTGAAGGGCACGTCCAGCCCGACCGTTCCATTATCGGTGTTGATCGTTGCGCAGTTTCTGACAAAAGGAACATCCTGGCCCCATCGGACCCACGCGGTTGTCGCCGTGCTCACGGTGCCAATCAGGTCTGCCAGCAACGTGACTGATCGAATGCTGTCGAGATTGACGGTCAGACTGGAGCTGTCAGCGATCGTCACCGTCGCCGTAGTTGCATCTGTATGAACCACGTACGGACGAGGAAAATTGCAATTGGTTTCGATGACCTGGGTAAGCTCTTCGACGGGAATGTTGCCAAGTACAACACCGCCGTCTACATCGAATCCCAACGTGTTGAGTTCATCCCGTATCAGGCCGGCCAGGTACGCCCGAATGACGACGTCCGGAGCATCACTGGAAGTGTCTATGGCTTGCCGAATCTCGGAGAAAGGAATGACGTACGTCTCGGCATTGACGGGTAAAGGCAACACCGTCGCAATTACCAACAGCAAGCAATAGAACTGCATTCTGATGTTCATAGTTGACCGCCCCGCTTGGGCTCCTAATGTAATAGGCCCAATATCTATCGTTGCGCCAGATAGTCAAGCAAGTGGATCAAGGATTTAGGAATCGTGCGCGGAATAGTTAGCTCAACGCCTGCGGGGCAGGCGTACCGGCTGCAATGTCAACATACGATTGACGAAGTTATCTTAAGAATCGGAATTCAATTCCTGGGCGATCGAACCGTTCCACGCCAGCGCGAAAACAATAAACAGCCCTGAATACTTGAATTTGGCGTCCATCAATCGCTCCGAACGATTTGGCCGCGAGCGGCACCGGTCGGTTCACCACGGGTGTAGACGACCAGGTACAAGCCGTTATCGAGCAGGTCATCCATGTCCTCGTTGCGAACGGAAACCGAGCCCGAACGCTCCCGCCCAAGAAGATCAATCACGGGTCCGTTCGCATCCGAACCTGCGCGGTGAAGGTTTATGGTGAGAATGTCGCTGTCATCGATCGCCGAAAACTCCAGCTCATAATGAAGTGTCTGCGTTGATCGATCGAGGCGCAGACTTCCAGCCGCATCAGACGCCTCAAGCTCGAATTTGTAGTTAAGAACATCACCAACAAGCGACGGCGCCCGCGTTGGCGGGCGGCGCGTGTCGGCAATGTCCTCATAGGCAAAGCCAATCGAGATCAGCCGACTCTCTTCAAAGGGTCTTGCGAGAACCTCAACCCCGACCGGTACGCCGTCCGGTGTAAATCCGGCCGGCATCGACATGGCAGGAAAACCGGAGTGTGCTGCGATCTGGCAGGAACTGCCGAACTGCCCTTCTTCGATACGCATTGGCTTTACACCAAGCACCGGGAAGACGAGTACGTCAACGTTGTTTGCAGTCATCACGTTGTCGATTACTGCGGCCAGCTTTTCCCGGTTACCAAGATATTCGTCGTAGTCATCCAGGCTCGTACCGGGACGCATCGGATTTCTATAACGCTGTTCCAGAGCTGCGTGGTAAAGGCCGCTATCAAGAATTTCGGTGACCGATTTGAAGGGTGCATCCGACTTCTCGAAATAGACTCTCATGTCCTCTTCCACATCCATGCCGATGACACCGGAGGTTTTGATTAACTCGTCGAGCCCTTCAATTTCGACATCGACAGTTTCCGCGCCCTGCCCAACCATCTTTCCAACGGCCTCTTTAACAACTTTCGTCATTTCTCCGTAGGGCGAATCCTCCGAAAGGCGCGAGATCAAAAGGCCAAGTTTTAGACCTTTTAGCGTGCCTTCATTTTCCAGCGCTGCGTATGATTCCGGCACCTTGCCTTCGGCAATTGCCGTCTGCGGATCTGCGGGATCGGAACCAACGGTCGCATCGAGCACAATGGCAAGATCGATCATGCTGCGCGCCAGTGGCCCGCCAACATCCTGTGTATGCGAGAGCGGGATGATGCCGTCCCTGCTGGACAACCCCTGGGTTACGCGAAGTCCGAACAGGTTGTTATTGGCAGACGGTATGCGAATGGAGCCGCAGGTATCGCTGCCCATGCCGACGGCAGCGAGATTGGCTGCGACCGCTGCACCGGTGCCACCGCTCGATCCTCCGGGATTTCGCTCCGGATCGTAAGGGTTCAGTGTTTGGCCGCCCAGTGAACTGATGTTCGTAATGCCGCGAGCGAGCTCATGCATGTTCGCTTTACCGATCAGTACCGCACCGGCGTCGCGAAGCTTTTTCACCTGGTAGCCGTCATCCGGCGGGACGTGTTCGGCAAGTGCCAAGGCACCGCCGGTCGTCGGCATATCGAAAGTATCGTAATTGTCTTTCAATACGACCGGAATGCCATGTAACGATCCACGCGGTCCGTCTGACTCACGTTCCCGATCGAGCGCCTCCGCAACAGCCAGGGCATCCGGGTTCACATAGATCATCGAATTGATTATCGGGCCGCCACGGTCGAAAGCCTCGATCCGATCGAGATACTGGCGCACGAGTTCGGCTGATGTCGTTTCGCCTTGCTCCATTGCTGCCTGAAGCTCGGGAATGGATTTCTCCACTACGTCGAATTCCTGCGCGTACGCAGTAGCGCCAAGCGTAAGGAGAGAGAAAAAAATTGCGATCCGTTTCTTGTTATTCATTCACCAAGAATAGGCAATTATTTTCTACAAGGCGAGTCGGCAAGCAAACTACCGACTCATTTGCTCGCATCCTTCTTTGGCGTCGGCACCAGGTTGACGCGGCCACGTTTGCCCAGGTGCCGTTCGTTCAATTGGGCGACCAGCGCCTCCACCGCCGCCTTGACGGCCCGCAGTTTTCCCTGCTGGTAGCCCTGAATCGTGTCACTGCTCTCGAAAGAAATCACATACTGATGCCAGTCAGATCCTTCCATCCCTGAAGGAGGCTCTGTTGGTTCTATCGATACGATTTCGTAGTGTTTGCCCATTAGCGGCGATTCATCATTCATTTTTATCAGTTCCAACCCCCAATTTACAGGAATTCTGCAGTCAAGGTTCGGGATTATATCCGGCGAGCGACGAAACGTCCGTCTGACGCCGTTTATGAAGACCAGCCAGAATCCCCGGCAGGTGGCGAATGGTCAACAAATGGTCTAAATCAATCTATTGCAGAGACAAAGACAATCACTCGCCCGCCCCGCGGAGACGAAATGAATACAAAAACAAAAATAACTGCCGACGATCTGCTCAAGAAGATTCAGGATCTGGAGCCGCTGATCAGGGAACATTCTGGCGATGCCGAGCGGGAGTGCCGACTCGCACCTGCGGTTGCCGATGCACTTCGGGACATCGGCTGCTACCGGATGTTCCGGCCGCTCGCCCGTGGTGGCCTGGAGTTTGACCCTGTATCTGCATTTCGTGTCATCGAAGAACTGGCAAGAATCGATAGTGCTGCCGGATGGAATATTTCGATCGCCAACGCCAGTGAGCCGTTTGGTGCCTGGTTCTCCGATGAGGTCACCGAAGAAGTTTTTGGTCCTGCCGGGACTACGTTTGCTGGTGCGTTCAACCCGCCCAGAATCGCGGTCCCCGTCGAGGGAGGATATCGACTGTCCGGCCAAACGATGTTCAACAGCAATTGCACGGCAGCGGACTGGATAATTGGGTTGGCAATCATCATGGATGGTGACCAACCTCGTATAGGTGAATCGGGCGCACCGGATATGTTGATCACTCTGTTTCCGATAGAGGAGGCAGAGATCGTCGACAACTGGGATGTTGTCGGAATGCGCGGAACCGGTAGTCATGATGTCAAAGTGGACGACATATTCGTGCCTGAGGGACGCGCTGTTCCGTTTGTTCCCTTGCAAACACCGGGCGACGCTTACAGCGGACCGAGCCACAGGCTCTCTGTCTGGACGGCAGTCGCCTGCAACGCGATATCGGCACTGGGTGTCGCACAAGCCGCGATTGACGAATTCATCGAACTCGCCGCTGTCAAGGTACCGGCGTATACCGTCAAGACGATAAGAGATCGATCGATTGTGCAGTTAAGACTCGCTGACGCCTGCGCCAAACTCGGTGCTGCAAGAGCGTTTCTACACAAGACATATAACGACGCCTGGCTTCACGCGGTTGATGGTGGCTACATGGATATGTCACAGCGCGCACAGTGCCAGCTTGCGGCAAGTCATTCGGTAATGGCATCAGCCGAAGCAGTCGAGCTCATTCACTCGATCGTCGGCACGGCCGGCATCCGCAACGAACAAAACTTTCAACGATATTTTCGGGACGCCCACGTCATTACACAACATGCGTTTGTCTGCGAAAGCCGCCTGGAAGCGGTTGGCCAGACTATGCTGGGGCTCGATCCGGATTGGCCGTTCTTTAACTTCTAACCGGGCGTTCTAATCAACGTAAAGCGAACTAACTGACTCTTCGTCGGCAATTCGGCGCATTGTTTCCGCCAGCAACTCTGCCGTCGACAACTGTCGAATCTTGTCGCAGCCTTTTGCTGCATCGCCTAAGGGTATCGTGTCCGTGACCACTATTTGATCGAGATCTGATTCCGTTATCCGCGAGACCGCCGGGCCGGACAACACCGGGTGAGTGATATAGGCATCGACACTGGCTGCACCGTGTACCTTCAATGCACTGGCCGCATGACATAGCGTGCCTGCCGTATCGACCATGTCATCGATCATGACGCAGTTTTTGCCGTCGACCTCACCGATGATGTTCATAACCTCGGATTGATTCGCTCGCGAACGACGTTTGTCGATGATAACCAGGTCTGAGTCATCGAGTCGCTTCGCCAATGCGCGTGCACGTACAACACCACCGACGTCGGGAGACACCACCACCATGTCATTGTATTTCTGCTTCCAGACGTCGCCCAGGAGTATCGGTGACGCATACACGTTGTCGACCGCGACATCGAAGAAACCCTGGATCTGATCAGCATGAAGATCGACAGTCAGCACCCGATCAACACCGGCGACGCCGATCATCTTGGCGACCAATTTCGCGGTGATCGGCACACGGGCTGAGCGCGGACGCCTGTCCTGGCGAGCGAAGCCGAAATAGGGAATGACCGCGGTAATTCGCGCCGCGGACGCCCGCCTGGCGGCGTCGACCATTACCAGCAGTTCCATCAGGTTCTCTGATGCCGGCGGGCAGGTCGGCTGAATGATAAATGTCTCGCGACCACGGATGTTTTCGAGAATCTCTACGTTGATTTCGCCGTCGCCGAAGCGGCCAACCTGAGCTTTTGCGAGCGGTACGTGAAGAACGCGGGAAATGTCATGCGCAAGATCCGGATGTGCATTCCCCGAAAATATCGCCATTGTTGCCGGATCCACGGCCTGTCTCCCCAATGATTTTTGTAATTGTCGCTTACTTATTTCGGCTCCGAAGAGCAGGCTGGCTGGGGTGGCAGGATTCGAACCTGCGCATGACGGGATCAAAACCCGCTGCCTTACCACTTGGCTACACCCCATCCGAGGACGCTACACGCGCGCAATTGTGAGCTGCACCATCTAGCGTGTCAATCACGCAAATATCGGCCTAGCGGAAGGTCCAGTTGTCGATAACAAGTCGCACTTTGATGTCCTCATTCACGGCCGTCAGCCGTCGCGGCATCGCCTGACCACCGCCTTCGGAGTATTGGGCGATCGTCACCTGCCAGTTGCGTTGAGTGAGTCCGCTGAGCTGGCCGGATTCGTTGAAACTGTCCTCTGACGGTGACGCCGGGTCCGGGATTCCCAGGGCCCAGTAGCGCAGGCTGGTTACCGGAATTGTCCACCCGTAGCGCTCGCGCAGCTCGACCTCGGCATCGACGAGCTCTGTCACGACGCCATCCCGGTCGGTGAGCATCAATTCGCTGCGATCACCGTTTATAAAGATAGTGCCAACGCCAAGTGGACCGCTAATTCGGGCGCGGAAGACAATACCATCCTGTCGCCACCACAATTTGCCGTTGAAGCCGTCGTTGCCCGCGCTCACACCAATGCGGCCGGAAAATTCCCACTCGTCAGCATCACCGAGGATTGCTTTGCGGGTCTCCCAATCGTCAATATTGGGCAGCAGTACGCCGCCGGTGGACACGCAACCCACCAGCCCAAACAGCAGAATCAGAAAACCGAGATTGATGGCCCGGGATCGCAACTCGGCTTCGCCGTCAGGGCGTCTCCGGGAAATGCTTAGCGCGCAATTTCTTCAAAAACTCACTTTCCGGAAACAGGACTTCTGCTTCCTGCAAGGTTTTGCTGGCGTCTTCGGGCCGCTCGAGAGAGAGTAGCACCTGAACGATATGCCCGGCGACTTCCGGGTCGCGAAGTTTTTCGTAGGCCTCTTCGAGGTAGCCAAGCGCTTCCTCGCTCCTGCCCTGCCGGTACAGCACCCAGCCCCAACTATCGATGATCGCCGCGCTTTCCGGATTCATGTCCAGTGCCTTCCCGATGAGTTCCTCAGCCTCATCGTACTGGTCGGTGAGATCCGCCAGCGTATAACCAAGCGCATTGAGTGACATCGAGCTTTCGGGCCATCGCTCAACGGCGTGCCGGTATTGCCCGATAGCGTCGTCGGTACGCCCCATTCTTAGCAAAAGCGCGGCTCGGCCGAGTTGGACGCCCTCATTGTCCGGACGGTAGGCGACGACCTGGTCGAACAGCTCCAATGCTTCGTCGTCGCGGTCGATGGTGACCAGCAACTGCGCTTTGGAACGCAACATGTCAACAGCAAAGTTCGGGTTGATCTTCGCGAAAGTGGCGAGGTGTTCGAGTGCCTTTTCATGTTCGCCCTGCTGCGCAAGAATGCCAGCCGCCCGGCTCTGCGAAAGCACGGCGTTAGCACCGCTGGTTACCTGGGAATAATATTCGATAGCCTCTTCGGGCTTCGATTGCCTGTCTGCAATCCGCCCCAGGTAGTAAAGCGCGTCCATCCGGTAGTTGCCGCTGGCCAGGAGTTCCTCGAAATCAGCTCTGGCCACATCCATGTGTTCAAGGCGAAAGTTAATAATGGCCATCAGCCGCAATGCGTCAGTGCGGTAGGGCTGCTCGAGCAAAATTTGATTGACCTGGCTCAAAGCATCGTCATCGCGACCTGCCGAGACAAGCATGATGGCGAGCTCGAGGCGAGCTTCAGGGTCCGGATCGGGATCATCGCCAACAAGCCTGGAGGTATAGTCGATCGCGCCTTCCTCGTCTCCCGCCAACAAAAGCGAGCGAGCGTAAAGGAGATGGGGCTTGACCCACTCAGGATCGATATCGATGGCTTCCCGGGCCCGCTCTCCCGCGGTTTCGGTGTCGCCCGCCTGCAGCGCCATGACGGCAACGGAATAGTGGGCGAATACTGAATCCTTGTAAGGCCGTGCGAGTTGCCGCATCAGCTCATAGCCATTGGTCGGATCTTCACGTGAGAGTACCGGGATCAGGGCCAGCAGGCGCTCATCCACTGGCGCATCGCCTTTTTCCAGAAGTCTTTCGAAACTCCTGCGCGATTCACGAATTTCACCGGTGCGAAGATAGAGCTGTGCCACATAGAGCAGCGACTCATCGTTGTCGGGCTCGAGCTCGGCCCACCGCAGGGCGGAGCGAATCGCATCGTCATTGAATCCATAGGTATAGGCGATCCGTGTCGCCTGGCGGGCCACCTCCGGATCCTCGCTAAGCTCCGCCGCCATGCGGTATGCAGAGGAAGCGGTCTGATATTCCTGCTGTTTTAGCGCGGTTTCGCCCGCAAGTACGTGGGTCGCTACATCCTCGGGCTCTTCACCGGCCTGCGAAATCCCGGTAAATGACAGGACAGCCAGCCACCCAATCAGGGCAATTGCTTGCAGGATGTAGCTGGTTGTTCTTGCCAAAGTGCTGTTACTCATCATTCCATTGATCGGAAATTTGCCATACGTGATGAACACAGACAAGGAACTGCGCCATCAGTTCGCTTATCATACGCGTTGATTGTCACCTCAGGATTCGATAAAACAAGATGCCACTTCACATTCTCGGGCTGAACCATAACACGGCACCTGTCGAAATACGCGAGCAGGTCGTGTTCACTGGCGCTGAAGTCGACGAGGCTTTGGCGGCGATGACGCAGCTTGAGGGCGTGGCAGAAGCTGTCGTCCTGTCCACCTGCAACCGAACCGAGTTTTATGTTGAAACGACTGATGCCGGCCAGCATGTGCTTAGGGCCTGGCTTAAGGATGATCAGACCTTGAATGACGAGGCATGTGCAGCCTTGTTTACACTGAACAAGGAAAAAGCGATCCGACACCTGTTTCGTGTGGCCTGCGGACTCGACTCCATGGTGCTTGGCGAGCCACAAATCCTGGGACAGCTTAAAGACGCTTATCGGGCCGCCGAGGAACGTGGCACCGTCGGCAGCCAGTTGAACCGACTTTTTCATCACACCTTCTCGGTAGCGAAAAAAGTTCGCACGGATACCGAAATCGGCTCGAGCCCCGTGTCGGTTGCCTACGCCGCAGTGAACCTGGCAAACCAGTTTTTTGCGGGCTTCTCCAAGCACACTGCATTGCTGATCGGAGCCGGCGTCACAATGGAACTCGTCGCGAAACATCTCTACCGCAAAGATATTGGTCGACTTTTTGTCGCCAACAGGAATCTTGAGCGTGCGCAGAATCTTGCATCACAATTTGAGGGCTTCGCGCTGCCGCTTTCAGAGATCGAGGGAACGCTGCCCGAGGCGGACATCCTCATCAGCTCGACAGCCAGCGCAGAGATCATCGTGTCGGCCGAACAAATGACGTTGGCGATAAAAGCACGGAAACACAAACCGGTTTTCGCGGTCGATATCGCGGTGCCCAGGGACCTCGATCCTGATATCAACAAGCTTGATGACGTTTATCTCTACACCATTGATGATCTCGACAAGGTGATCGTCGAAGGACAGAACAATCGCGAGGCCGCTGCCCTCGACGCGAATCGCATTCTTGATGACGAGACCAGGCGCTACCTGAGCATTGAACGCAGTAAAGAGGTTGCTCCGGTGATCACGGCGCTGCGCGACCATGGCGATGAATTGCGAGAGCAGGTGCTTGTGCAGGCTCGTCGCCGGCTGGCGAAGGGTGCAGACAGCGACGAAGTGCTCGAATACGTGACCTCGGCATTGTTGAAGAAACTCCTGCACCAACCCAGCGTACGTCTACGTGAAGCCGGTGAAAATTCGGACAGAGAATTCGTTGAAGCTGTTCGCGAACTGTTTGGCTTAAAACCGAAGAGCTGATGGTGAAGGATTCGATTCGCTACAAGCTTGAAGCCACCCGGGACAGGTTCGAGGAAATCGCCGGGCTGCTTGCCGATCCGGACGTGATCCACGACCAGAACCAGTTCCGCGACCTGTCAAAAGAATACGCGAGGCTGGATTCCGTGGTGGGGCTTTTCAACGAGTATGAGTCCCTGGCCGGCGACATTGCTGCCGCAGAGGAAATGGTTAACGACAGCGATGAGGAAGTTCGCCAGATGGGCCAAGAGGAGCTCGCCTCGCTGCTTGAAACCCGTGAGTCTCTCCAGACAGACCTGCAAAAGGCGCTGATACCGCCAGACCCCCATGACGACAGTAATATCTTTCTGGAGATCCGCGCTGGCACTGGCGGCGACGAGGCTGCGATATTCGCTGGCGATCTTTTTCGCATGTATTCCAAGTATGCCGAAAGCATGCGCTGGCCAATCGAAATCATCAGCGCCCGCGAGGGTGAGCATGGTGGCTACAAAGAGATCGTCAGTCGGATCGCCGGCAATAACATCTATGGCAAGCTGAAGTTCGAATCAGGAGCACATCGCGTACAACGCGTGCCGGCAACCGAATCGCAGGGACGCATTCACACGTCAGCGTGCACGGTTGCGGTACTTCCAGAACCGGATGAAGTCGAGGCGATTGAAATCAACACAGGAGATCTTCGTGTTGATACCTATCGTGCATCAGGTGCTGGTGGTCAGCATGTCAACAAGACCGATTCAGCGGTTCGCCTGACGCACTTGCCTACCGGAATAGTCGTCGAGTGTCAGGACGAGCGTTCGCAACACAAGAATCGAGCCCGGGCAATGTCGCTGCTGCGGGCAAAACTCCTTGACGCTGAAATAGCACAGCAGGAACAAGAACAGGCGCAGAAACGAAAATCACAGGTCGGCTCAGGCGATCGTTCGGAGCGAATCCGCACCTATAATTACCCTCAGGGCCGAGTGACGGATCACCGCATCAACCTGACCCTCTACAAACTCGCGGAAATTATTGAAGGCGATCTCGACCAGGTCGTCGACCCGCTTATCAGCGAGTACCAAGCAGATCAGCTCGCAGCATTGGGCGCGTGATCGCCGCAGATTCGAAACGGATCCCTAATTCCTAGAAATCGATCGCCGAGAGCTGCTCTGCAGACATGCCGATGCGGTTGAGCAGCGGCTCCCAGCGCGGGTCATCGTGGAGATTGTTCAGGAACGGGTCTGTATTGATGCCACGCAATTGTTGCCGCTCATCAAAAGCCCGATTCAACCAATCGAAGGCGATTTCTATTTCATTGCGCCAAGCGTAAACGACTCCAATGTAGAATGCCTGGGTGTCCGAATATTGCTCGATAAAAAGTTTGAGCTGTTCATCAGCCTCTTCCTCCTCGCCCATCGAGTGATATGCCATTGTTCGAACCGTAGACGTCAGAAACCCGGATGTTGATTGCTCAATTGCCTGAATGGCCGCTTCCGGCTGCTCCACAAGCAAATAGCCGAAGGCAAGATTGCCAATTGCCGAGTTACTACCCGGAGTAAGCTCAATGGCTTTGCGAGCAGCTTCGATTGAATCTGTCGGGCGACCGGCGCGAGCCAGCTGATCAGACAGATTGACGTAAGCCGTGGCGGACACAGGATTCAATGCCAGGCTACTTTCAGTCATGGCAATTGCCTCCTCAAGCCGACCGAGCGTCCTGAGAAACACCGCAGCGTTGCCGAGAATGATCGCATTGCCGGGCGATAGTTCGAGAGCTCGCCGGTAGAACAGCGCAGCAGCAGCGAAATCGTTCCCATATGCTGCAGCCAGCCAGGCACGGGCCGAATTGGCGAGCGCAAATTCAGGATCGACCCGGAGTGCGTGTCCAATCACAACGAGCGCTTTTTCATGCACTTCGACGAACGGCTGATCGCCCATCATCGCCTGGTTAGCATACGTTGCTGATAGTAAGGTCAGCGCCGGAACATAATCGGGATCGACGCTGAGACATTGCAGCAAGTACTCAACCGCCTTTTCGTAACCCTCCCTGGTGCGTTGCTGATAGAAGTAGTTCCCGTGAAGGTAGGCGGCGAACGCGTCTGGATCGGTTTGCCTGACTTGCGGAGCCGCGCCGAGAATCGACACCCGCAATGCATCTGCAACTTCTGCGGCGATTTCGTCCTGAATGGCAAAAACGTCGCCGAGCGTGCGATCGTAACTTTCAGACCAAAGGTGATAGCCGCTGCCTGTGTTAACCAGTTGGGCGGTAATTCGGACCTGATCGCCCGCTTTCCGAACGCTACCTTCGAGCACGTTAGCGACATTGAGTTGCTCGCCAATTGAACGAATATCGACGTCCTTTCCCTTGAACGAAAAGGACGACGTTCTGGCGATAACCTGCAGCTCCGGAATCGTCGCAAGAACGTTCAAAAGCTCCTCGGACAACCCGTCGGAGAAGTACTCGTTACCGGGATCATCGCTCATATTCACGAACGGAAGGACGGCGATCGTCCGCTCCGGAATGACGCCCGGTGCTACATTGTCTCCCGGCCTACTCACCGTTGTTTCCGGGACCAGCTTGCCGACGCCAAAAACACCGATCGCGAGAACAATCAAGACCACGATGGCCATATTCATGCGTTGGCGAACAGCCGATTTGACGGCACCTGAACTTGCCTGCTCGTCGCGTTTGACGCCGTCCGGCGTCCATTCAAAAATCCACGAAAATACCAGCGCTAGCGGGAGACCGAGTGCCAGGCACACCACAAGCAAGCGCATCGCCCACGACGGCACTTCGAATGCATCGAGCAACAGATCGGCAACCTGCAATATCAACCACGCTGCGACGAGGTACAGGCCTGCCATCCTGAATACGTTTCGCCGCTTTAGCTCATCGAATAGTGACATCGTCATCAGGCCGCTTCGGGTTAAGAGTGGCTCCTACATCTGTTTGCGAAGGTGATTCAACACATCAGAGCGTGTAATCAGCCCCAGGAACTCCTCGCCGTCCATCACTGCCGCGTAGGGCTGCACCGATAGCATCGCGACAAGATTGTTAATGCTGGTGTCTTTCTCCAATCGAATGAACGCCGTCTGCATAGCCTCTTCGACGGTGGAGTTCATTAACTCGGGCTTGCCGAACGCGTACTGAATAATTGCATCTTCGGTAACGACACCGACCAGATGTCCTTCGTGCATGACCGGTAACTGCGAGAAGCCCGCATTGCGCAATCGATTGTGCGCCGTTGTCAGCACATCGGTGGGACCAACCGTAATCGTTGCACGCTCACCATGCGGGCGACCGATCAGATCACGAAGATCGCCCTGCTCTTCCCGCGTGATGAACCCCTGATCCTCCAGCCAAAAGTCATTGAACAGTTTTGACAGGTATTTGTTGCCAGTGTCACAGGCCAGCGTAACGACCCGTTTGGGTTCGGTTTGCTCACGGCAATATCGGAGTGCCGCGCCAAGTAACGTGCCTGTCGACGAACCGGCAAGCACGCCTTCCTTGCGCAGTAACTCTCTTGCAATGCTGAAAGACTCGGCGTCAGAAATACTGTAGGCCTTCTCGACGCCGGTGAATTCCGCGATGGACGGGATGAAATCCTCCCCGATCCCTTCGACCAGCCACGGCGAGGTGTCACCGAACTCCCCGGTATGAACGTAATCGGCAACGACAGAGCCAACAGGATCTGCAATGACCAGTTCAGTATTCGGTGAATGTTCCCGTAAGTATTTGTTGAAGCCGGCCGCGGTGCCGCTGGAGCCAACTCCAACGACGATGGCGTCGACGTTATCATCGAGCTGCTCGAGTATTTCGGGCGCCGTTGTGCATTCGTGTGCCAGGGGATTGTCGGCGTTCGCGAACTGATTGATGAAATACGCGCCCTTTTCTTCTGCGATGCGTTTGCCCATGTCCTGGTAATACTCGGGGTGCCCCCGAACTACGTCGGAACGAGTCAAAACGACGTCCGCGCCCATGGCGCGCAGATTGAAAATTTTCTCCTGACTCATCTTATCCGGCAAAACCAGAATCAGCTGATAGCCCTTTTGTGCGGCAACCAGCGCCAGGCCCAGGCCGGTGTTTCCGGCCGTCGCTTCAACGATTGTATCGCCCGGCTTGATGTCGCCACGCTTCTCCGCCTCCTCGATCATCGAAATTCCGATGCGGTCTTTAATCGAGCCGCCAGGATTCATCATTTCCAGCTTCAGAAACAGCCGGCACGGCCCAGTATCCATTTTAGAAAGCTCAAGCATCGGCGTCTGACCGACCAAATCCAGTACATTTGAGTAAACTTGCATGTTGATGACTACCGTTGTGGAAATTGCGGTAATGGTACGCCAAGGGCGGAACGCTTTGAACGGATTTTTGAGAATCGATACGGCGCTTGCGGAGGCGACGGAAGCGCTGCAAGCAGCGAGTGAAAGCCCGCGGCTGGACGCGGAGCTCTTGCTCGCCAGGGCAATCGACGTGCCGAGAAGCTACCTGTTCGCACACGCAGATGACGAAATGGATGCGGCTGCAGCGGAAAGATTTCAAAACGCCATCGAGAGACGCGCTGAGGGCGTCCCACTCGCCTACATCACCGGTGAAAAGGAGTTCTGGTCGATGATGCTGATGGTCAGTCCAGCGACACTCGTCCCGCGTCCGGAGACCGAGATCCTCGTGGACCAGGCTCTCATGATAATTCCTAAAGATGTGCAATTGCGGGTTTTGGATCTCGGTACCGGCAGTGGTGCGATCGCCTTAGCCATCGCAAAGGAGCGTCCGCATTGTGACGTGTTGGCAACAGATATCAGCGAGGATGCTTTGGCAGTCGCGAGAGTGAATGCGCGACAGCACGCGATTCCAAATATCGAATTCGTCCAGGGAAGCTGGACGGATCCTGTCAGAGATCAATCGTTCGACGTTATCGTGAGCAATCCACCTTATATATTGGACAATGATCCACACCTGGAAGATCTCGGACATGAGCCACGACTTGCACTCACTTCCGGGGAAGACGGCCTGAATTCCATAAGAAAAATCGCTGCTGATGCCGGTAATATTCTGAACCCGGGCGGCACCCTGCTGCTCGAACACGGCACCGAACAGGAAGAGGCGATCGCGGAAATACTCGCTGCTAATGACTGGATGAAAGTCGCCGTGGTGAAGGACCTGAGTGGCCTTCCGCGAGTAACACTATCGAGCAGATAAATTCGTTCGCCACGGAAATCGAAGAGCGTGCTCCATTCATTCCCTTCGTGAATGCATTCTTTGCTCACGGGTGAACTCACGTGGGTGCCTCGCTTTTCGGAGTCCATCCAACTTATGGGCAATAGCCAATAGCGGATGACGAAGCAACATCCGGGGACCGGCGTATCGCATAATTTCCCCGGCCTGGGCTTTTCGAGCCGGCTTGTAGCAGTGAATGGGACAGTTGGCACAGGTTGGCTTGCTGTCTCCATAGGGACATTTCTCCAGCCGCACCTCTGCATAGTTTAGAAATTCCCGACACTCTGCGCATAGGATGCCCCCGGAGCTGTCATGATGAGCAGGGCAATAGATGCCGACCATCCTGGTCAGAGTTAGCCGTTCGCGGGCAAGGCGTTTCTTTTCTGTCTGCATTCCGGTTCCGTCTGGAGAGAACAGGTTCAGATTAGCGAGTGTTATTCGGGGATTCGATAGCGGCTTTCCGAGGTCCGGTTGCGCGGAAGCGCAGCAACATAAACGAAAAAGCCCCGTCCAGGACGGGGCCATTCGTACAGCCAATACTTGCGGTCCTACTCTCGAGGACCAGCGTTGTCCTTGTCAGGCGACGTCGGACTCCTGCAGATTGGCGGGCTCTTCGTCGCTGCCCGAAAGCCAGAGCGCACTACCGATGACGATAAGTGCGAGTCTGATAATCAATCCTACCGCGGGGCCCCAATTGTCGATCCACATCAACAATGTGAACTCGTAACCGATAAAGCCGAGAACAAACGAGCCAGCTCCAAAAATGACCATCCACCCACCGATACTCTTCATTCCATATCCTCCCTCAAGGGAAAAAGTACGTAGCGTTTCAACGAACACACTAATGCCGACGCGCTTGCTCTGGCGGGAGTAGCCTCACAAAAATCCTGTTACAAACCGTTTGATTACGAAGCTTGGGACGCGGTTCTCACGATCTATTTGACGTAATCATGCCATCGCTGCCGCATTACTCAATTTCGCTGGATGTCTGCTTTTGCCCAAAGGCGACATCCAAGTTTATGGAACTATTCGATTTCTTGTTACGGACACTTTAATAAAGACAAACAGAAGCGATACAGCCACCATAAGAATTATCTCATTCAAGAAAGGATACTTGAGAAATAATGGCGCGTCGCCAAATCCTAAAAATGCACCTACCAACGCGCCAACAAAACCAACGACTATGTTAGTAATGCTAAACACTTTGTCTAATTTGAGAAGACCTGGAAGTATTCCAACTACTATTCCAGTTACGAGTATGAATAGAATTAACATTGTGCCCTCAGTAGCTTGGATGAAAGAAACATCAGCGTTCCAATGAACAAGCCGAGCGCCGCCGGCAAGTAAGCACCCCCAATCGACAAACCAGTGACGATAGACAGGGCAACAGCTGTCACGCTCATGATCGCCAGAGCCATGTGGCAGCTATCGCAACAATGAGTTTGCCGCCGCGGACTAGGAGCTTATGCACTTAATGGAGACCTCGTTATGACATCCAACAAACTGAGACAAGAACGGGCCCTGCAAATTCCGGTGGAGTGGTCGTTTTCCATCAAGAAACTACGGGCCGTATGGTGGCTACTGGCCGAACTTTGTCGGTGAGGCACGCGGAGGTCGAACGACTGCACCCGGAAAGACCAGACGTTCAGAGCTGGAATATTTAGAAACACGCTGCTGAGCGTCTGCTTAGCGCGCAACTTCAGTCGCTCAGATGCTAGTATTCGAAGCATTGAAAAGGTCTGTTCGTGACCCATTCCGGCCGTTCATCATTTCGTTAGAATAGAATCACGATAGCCATATTGGGAACAGCAATGAGGAAGATTGACCTGGGTCAAGCCCTCGAAATTATTGCCAGCGTGGGCGTTTTAGTTGGAATCATTATTCTGATAATAGAGGTAGGTCAGAATACAGATATGCTCCAAGCTCAGATGCATCAGGACAGAGCTGAGACAGCTATGGCTCAAGCGGAGTCAGTATACAACTCCGAGCATATCCCTGAAATATTCGTAGCGATACGCCAAGGGAAGCCGCTAACTGATGTCCAAACCGAACGTTTCACAGCTTATATTAGAGCTTTCCACCGGAACCAGGACAATCTTCTTCGGCAGTACCAACAAGGACTGTTGAATGAGGACATACCGCGTGCTATTCGCGATGCTGTGCAGGTTGAGCTGGCAGAGAGGGAAATCGCCAGAGAAATTTGGGAACGAACCAGGGTTAGTTACACCGACGACTACGTTATCCTTGTCGATGAAGTAATTGCGGAATACGTGGATGGCGCAACGCCAGACTAAACATCACCAACTGGCTGCTCTTGGCCGAAATCGGTCCTTAGTTTCATGAAATTTCCGGCAATCTGATCGACCGCTATCGGGAAGCGTAGCCATGCTGACGCACGCAACCTAGTTCGATGATTCCGTCAGGTGCCACAGATGCCCGACGGCCAGGTGTCGATCCATTTTCTCTCCCTGCCATTGCGTGACACAGGTTTGTGAGTGGATGTGGCGATCTTCCATTTTCTCTTTCAGGCGGTGGACGAAATTTTCCATATAAGTTGGTGGTTGGTGGCTTGATTTGGGGATGGGCTTGCCTTGTTGGTTCCTGAATACGATCTGACCGTCCTTTTCTTTCTCGCAACCAAAACCTCCTTCATGAATCAGTCTGTGGTGATGCCTGCAGAGCTGTACGAGATTGTCCAAACAGGTTTCGCCGCCGTCAGACCAATGCTTTATGTGGTGTCCATCAATAAAATGCTGATGAGTACAGCCCGGAAAGCGGCAATTCTTGTCCCTGGCCTTCAAAGCACGGCGCATTGGCGGCGGTATGACTCTCGATTTGCGTCCAATGGACAAGAGTTCACCGTTTTTGTCTTCAACAAGTCGGCTAATCGAAGTATCACAACAGATGCGTCTGGATGTTTCCGCGGAAACGTGGGGGCCTTCTTCGATATGCGCGGTTTCGGTCTCGGATGTTTCCGTGGAA
>Ga0255052_10000461_pt1 | contig 33000 bp, 26 predicted proteins | sample JV7_2_21_MG_FD_188632 | JGI IMG/M metagenome (GOLD analysis project Ga0255052, IMG submission 188632) | Seawater microbial communities from Jervis Inlet, British Columbia, Canada - JV7_2_21 | ecosystem: Environmental > Aquatic > Marine > Inlet | place: Canada: British Columbia | collected...
ATCTTCTGCATCTCTTCGAGTGAACTCCCGACCTCCCTGAGCTCCCAGTCCAGCTTCTCGGCATAGTCTTCCCACGGAAAATACCTTTCCAGGCCGAGGCGCTGCCCCAGCTGCTTGGCAATCCACCAGCCAGGCTTGCTGTCGTACCTGGGTTCAAACGCCGGCATGCGCAGCGCCAGGGATGGGTGGCGCTCGCCGGAATTGCGCAGGTCGTCGTAACGCTCGAGGTACGTGCACTCAGGCAGTATGACGTCCGCATAGCCGGTCATCTCGGAGGGCATGGTCTCTACGACGACGATCAGGTCCAATGATTCGGTGGCCGCCTTCAGTTTGGCTTCGACGTTCGGAATCGTCTGCGGGAGGTTGGTGCCGTAAACGAGCCAGCCTTTGAAGAACGCGTCTTTTCCGATAGAGGCGTCGATAACGCCGTTTGTCACGCCCTGGCTGGCGAACGGCCATTTGCCCGGATAGGCATCGGCGGTCTTGCGCTCAGGTCCAGGGTATTCAGGAAGCGGGTAACCAGGCAGGTCGACCTTTTCCGGAATGTAGAAACCGCCCTCGCGGTTCCAGGAGCCAAGCAGCGCATTCAGGATCGCGATCGCCCGGCTGCGCTGGGTGTCGTCGCCATACCAGGTCGCATGGCGGCCGGGATGAACAACGGTCGCCGGCGCGGCTTTCGCCATCTCGCGGGCGGTTTCGCGGATCACGTCGGGGCGAATTCCCGTCTCCAGGTAAACCCACTCAGGCGTGTAATCACGCACGTGCTTCGCGAGCTCCTCGAAACCGATCGCGTGCCGCTCGACATAGTCCTTGTCGTACAGGTCCTCTTCAATGAGGACATTCATCCATGCGAGGAGCAACGCGATATCGGTCCCGGGCTTGATGGGCAGCCAGTGATTGGACTTGCTTGCCGGCACCGAGAATCTCGGGTCGACGGTGATAAGAGTGGCATCCTTGTTGATTGCATCGGCAAGGGTCTGTACCTGGGCGTTGTGCAGGTTTTCGCCGATGTGCGAGCCGAGCAGAACGATACAGCGGGCATTGGCCATGTCCGTGCGCTCAGGCGAGCTGGCCGACTCGCCGAAAGTCAGCCGGAAGCCGACGTCGCGCGGCCCACGACACTGGGCGAAGGACGGTTCGGCGCGGCTGTCAGAACCGTACGCGCGTAACAGGTGACGGAAATGGCTGGCTCCCGCACCATGGCTGAGCATCACCATGCTTTCCGGACCGTAGCAGCTGGCGATCGACTGCATCTTGCCACCGATGAAATCGATAGCTTCTTCCCACGACACTTCCTGGAATGTCTGCCGGCCATCGACCGTAACCCGCATTAGCGGCTTCTTGAGCCGATCCGGATCGAGATATGCGCCGGGTCCACCGGTGCCGCGAGTGCACAGTCGCCCGCCACTGTGCAGGTCCTCGGGGTTACCCGTGATCTTCCAAAGCTCGCCGTCTTCCTTGTAGACGTCGCCTGCACATTTCCAGAAACACATGTCGCAGATCGTGGGCGTACTGGTAACGGCGCCCGTGCCGGGCAGTGGGCGCGTCGTGCAACCGCCCAGGAACAGCGCCGGCGAAATTGTTGCGCCGGTGCCTAGCAATGCTGAAACCTTGATGAATTCGCGTCGCTTCACTGGTTCGTACTCGCCGTGATTAAGGCAACTCTGCTTCCCTCGGAACGATATAGTACGGCGGCTCCGCTGTATATCCAATAATCGCCTCTGTTGGGAAGAACGAGAAGATGATGCCCACGAAGATCACGACGGCGATCAGTTCGGGCTAAATGGCTTGGTGCCATACCAGGCCATCGACATGCTAATCTGAGCACGATGTGTAAGCATGCATTAGTCGCACGGTGCGCCCTCGCGCTGTTTTCAACACTGTTGCTCTCACCGGTCCTGCAGGCTGCGGAACAGGTCAGGGGAGTGTCGTTTTTTGCGGAGCCGCTGACGCTTGAGGCGTTACCCGGCAAGCAACGACACTTGCTGGCCGTATTGCCACAGCCCAAAATCAGTTCGCCGATCTACGCGCTAAAAGGCATGATTCGTTATGACGGCGTGGAAGGCGACGCCTATCTGCAAATGAACAACGATTTCGGCGATAAGGGCGTCTTTTTTACCAAGGGCCTCGCGCCGTCGGGACCCATGGGCAAGATCTCCGGTAGTTCACACTGGCGGCCGTTTGTTCTGCCGTTCTATGCGAATCAGGGCGATCAGGCAGGCGCCGGGACACTGGTACCGGACGAGCTCGCGCTCGAGCTGCATTTGCCGGCGGCGGGCACCGTGACGATTCGCGACGTCGGACTTTATCAATACGCGGGCGATGAGGATCCGCTCGCGTCGGTCCGCGAGGAGCTCAGCTTTCCAGACCCACAGATCCGTTCGGCGTTGAACATCTTGATCGTCCTGCTGTTTGTTGTCGCGCTGGTGATTGTTCTTAGCCGACGTAGAAGCGGGCGGTGAGCGAGGAGTCTGAATATGACGAAGCTACTGATTCCGTTAGTACTCGCATTGTTACTGCCTGCGGCGGCGTATGCAGAAATTACCCTCCATGAGGAGAACGGCAACATCATCAGAATGAAGGGCCGATTCGACATCCGTGCGGTCCATACTCAGGACCAGACCGAGCTTGTCGATGGGACCAGCCGGCTGAACCTCAACTTCGCGCGCGACATGGGGGATGACTGGGAGGCCATCGCGACTTACGAGACGGGCATCAACATGGTCGGCCGAACGAGCATCGCTTTCGCCGGCGGCGATACTTTCCAGACCCGTCGGACCGATCTGCTGAACCTGCGCCTCGGCTACGTTGGTGCAAAGCATGCCCGGTGGGGACAGCTGACACTAGGCAAGCAATGGGGCGCGTACTACGCCCTCGCGGGTATCACAGACTGGGGGCGTACCTGGGGCGGCACGGCCTCCGGCGTTTACAATTTCAATGGCGACGGCGGACTGTCGGGAACCGGCCGTGCCGAGCAGGCCATCCAGTACCGCAATCAGTGGCGCAATTTCTCGCTCGCGCTGCAGACCCAGCAGCAAACATCGAGCGACGAAATAGACGATTTCGACATCCCCGTCACCCCGGTCGGTCGTATCACAGAGATCGAATACGATTCGACTGCCGGAGGAACGGTTTCATATGTGTTTGCGGAAGATCATTTTGTCGCGGTCGCGTTTAATCGGGGCACGTTTGTCGGGACGCTCGAGATTGGCGGCAGTATCGAGAGAGACGATCGCATCGCCGCAATCGGTTATGCTTACGGCGAATACACAGACGGCATCTACTTTGCCGCAATGTACGCCGATGCTGATTTCCATGAGGTCGATAATCTCGGTCGATTGATGCCGGAGTCGACGGGCATCGAAGTGTTCGCGTCATACCGCGGGAAAAGTCGCTTTGCGCCTTACATACTGTACAACTCCCTCGAGGCCAAAGGCCGTTACGCGGAACTGTACCCCGGAGACGAATTCCACCGCCAGTTCGTTGCTCTGGGCACCGTATATTGGTGGGGCGAACAGACAAGTTTGTACCTGGATATTCGAATTGATTCTTCGAGCATTAGCGGTCCTCAGAGTCAGTTCGAGGATGATGGCATCGGCCTCGGCATGCGCTATTCTTTCTGACATGAAGAATGGAGGAGCGTCAAATGACCCCGGACGATTCCGGAACCCGGACAGACCTGAACCGACCGGATCCTGACGAGGAGAAACAGTTCCTTATCGGCAGCCACGACAACCCGCGCGAGCTGGCCACGGCCGGCCGCGTGTTTCTCGAGTTCGTACGCGGATTCGAGAACCTGGGCGGCCTCGGCCGCTGCGTCACGGTATTCGGCTCCGCGCGATTCAAGGAAGATCACCCCTACTACGAGTTGGCCCGCGCTCTCGGGCGGGCGTTGGCCGAAAGCGGCTTCGCGGTAATGACGGGTGGCGGGCCCGGGATCATGGAGGCCGCCAACCGCGGAGCGCGAGAAGGGGGCGGCGCGAGTATCGGCTGCAACATCGAGCTGCCCATGGAGCAAGAGCCGAATCCCTATCTCGATCGCTTCGTGGAGTTCGAATACTTCTTCGTTCGCAAGGTGATGTTGGTGAAGTACTCCCAGGCCTTCGTGGTTATGCCCGGCGGTTTGGGAACGCTTGACGAGGTCTTCGAAACGGCGACCTTGATCCAGACCGGCAAGATCGAGCGCTTCCCGATCATCGCAATGGGAAGCGAGTTCTGGGAGCCGTTCCGGGGATTCACCACGGGCTCCATGGTCCGAGAGGGAACCATCGACGATTCGGACCGCGAGCTCTTCAAATTGACGGATTCCGTTGAAGAGGCCGTGGCGGCGATCGAGCGCGGTATGTTATCGTCGACTTAGCTCGACGGTCACATACCGCGCTCGATCGCCGTGATTGCCTCAACGCCCGCCTGAAACCTGAACTCGCAAAGCCGCTTGAACCTGTTCAGGATGTTCGCTGTCACCCGATTATGGATGCGCTCCCAGGCCGTATTGACGATGTGGGTGTCTGGCCAGTTCTTCTTGCCGTAGAAGTTGAAGCCGACCACCATGAAGACCTGTGACTGTTCTATCTCTCCCATTTCATCGATCGATGAGCGCACATAGTTGCAAAACACTCCCACAGGATAGCCGCCACTGCATTCGTAGAGCAGGTACCTCGCATTATCGAATTCAGACGGGTGCGGCACACGTTGCGTCTTGACCACCTTCATTGTGAAAAGCGGGACGACGTTCAAGCCGAATAGGTCGTACTTGAGCCCGAGAAACCTCTTCTTTCGACCGAGCAGGAAGACATGCAGGTGTTCAAAGCCTTCTTTGACCGGTTCGAGGGTCGCGATGTGTCCAGGCCAGCAACGCCGCACTGCGTCCCAGTCCATGAGCTCCTCAAAAACATAGCTGGCTGGGGCCGCGATGCCGATCTTGTGGATGTTCAGAATCGCGTACTCGGAGACGCTGAGCCCCAGCCGTTGCCTGATACGATGCCCGTAGTCCTCTCGCCCCGCATCAGACTTGGAGTCCATCAGCGTCGGGATAGTCGGCCGGTGAAGCACGAATCGCCGGATATCGGAAAGGAGCGCGCGACTCCTCTCCGGAGGTCCGTCAGGTTCGCCCCTATCGCGTTGGGCCTTTGCGTGCTCAGTCATGAGGCGTAAATGGCTGTCGTTCGGGAAAACTCGTCATGCCGATTGTATTACGTTTTGCAGCCGCTCCCCTTCATCGACGAGTGTTTCGGGATACGTGTGGTATCTTGGTTGCGACTTACCGGATAGGCCAAAATGACATGACGGACGACCTGAATCCGCAGTGGGAACGGCACTTCGAAGCCATCGCCGATGAACTTCTGCACCTGGCTGTTGCCTGCGGCGTGCGATTGCGCGAACCCGGTGTCATCGAACGGGTTCTGAAGAATGATGCATCGGTATGCGGACGAAAGAATGAGCAAGGTTTCAAAAAAATGCGAAACCTGCTAACGGCCTACTACACCTCCATCGGCAAAGCTGTCGACCGCATCGGGCCGGCGGAGACAAAGAAAATCATAGAGGTCATCACTGAGCAGAAGAAGAAGCTTAGGGACGCTGCTGGCAAGTAAGCTACTGTCGGCTAACATCAGCTGCCGTGCGCGTCACTCGGATTGCGGTGTGAACGGACGCAGTTCGTCCTGGCCCTGCTGCACGATACCGCAGCTCGCTTCCGGCAACTCGTTCCAAACGCCGGCGAGGTCCCCAAGCGGCTCCGAGACAACCAGCCGCGACTCGGCAGATAGCTTGTGCAGCACGGGGTGGTCCGGGTATTGGGCACGCAGAGTCTCGACGTCGGTACTGAAGAAAAGCGAGCGGGAATTGCGTTCGCTGGAGTAACGGAAAGCCCACAGGCTGTCACCGTCGGTGGTGGCCACCGTCATCATGATCGGGTACTCGACTCCGTGCGCATGCCCGGTTGCCTCGATAAAGCCAACCGCACGTGCGACGGCCGACGGCGGATCGTCTTTCAAACCCAGGCTCAGCGCCAGGTAGAAAAACAATTCCGTGTCGGTAGAGCCCTCGATCAAAGGATATAGCGACGGGTCGACCGCGAACGCCAGGTCGCGCTTGACCGAATTGAACTCTCGTATCGCGCCATTGTGCATCCATAGCCAGCGCCCATGCCGGAACGGGTGGCAGTTGGTTTGCTGGACCGCACTGCCGGTCGAGGCTCGGATATGGGCAAACACCAGCGGTGAGGTCAGGTGCTCCGCCAGTTCTCTGAGGTTGTGATCATTCCACGCCGGCTCGACACTGTGGAAAACTCCGGGTGTATCCTCAGTGCCGTACCAGCCGATGCCGAATCCATCTCCGTTCGTGGTCGTGGCACCAAGTCTGGAATGCAGGCTCTGATCAATCAGTGAGTGATCAGGTTTGAACAGGAGTTCCTCGAGCAGGATGGGAGACCCTGAGTAAGCAAGCCAACGACACATTTCCTATCCTCTCCGCATTGGGGCACACCGCTTCATCGTCATCCTCCTGACCAGAGCGGACCGGGCATCAAGTTTCGACCAGAGTCCGATCCGCGCGTTTCGCCTACTATCCCGGATTCAATTGATACTCTCGGGATTTACAAGCCGCTATAAGTAATTTCCGTTGGTAAGTAACGCTGATCTGACGCTATGATATTACTTGCCTATACATAAGGTCGAGATTCGATTTTCGACAAGTTTCACTACAACCGAGCAGAGCGACTCGACCATACATAAGACGAGGTGGGGAAAGATGGCTAAACGACACGTCCTTTTTGTAACGATCGCAACTGCTGTATTCGGCCTGGCTGTTTCCCTGAGCGCTGTTGCCCAGGCAGTCGACATGCAGTGTATTAATGAGGTTCTGGCCGATGCCGACGATTCAACAACCGTCGGCGAGCTGCGTACGCTGTGTCGGGAGCGGCTATCCGAAGATGCGGCGCTTGTCTCAAAGCAGGTTCCCGTCTACGAGCAAAGCGTGCTCGAAGAGCGCCTGGCATACGAGGAAGCGGGTAAAGACCGACCATTCACGATTACGGCGCATCAACCGAGCTTCCTCCTGGCGTCGACGTACGATCCGAACGTCGATCCCTTCCTGCCGCTAGACCCTGCCGCAGTGCTGGAAGATAACGAGATGGTGTTTCAGCTCAGCATCAAGGCGCCGATCTGGCGGAACATGTTCGGCAGTGACATCGACGGCTACTTCGGATACACGACGAAATCTTATTGGCAATTGTTTAACGACGATTTCTCGGCACCGTTTCGGGAAACCAACTACCAACCTGAACTCTTCGTGCGCAAAGTCACCAATCGCGATCTCCTGGGCGTCGGCGTCCTCGGCTGGGACCTCGGCTTCAACCATGAGTCGAATGGTCGCGCAGAACCGTTGTCGCGAAGTTGGAATCGGGTGATGGGCAGGGTCGGACTCGGGTTGACCGACAATCTGACATTTTTCGCCCGCGCCTGGTGGCGGATACCCGAGGATGAGGTGGACGACGATAATCCGCACATGTACCGGTACTACGGCTACGGCGACGTCCGTGCGGTCTGGACGCCGAACCGCAACACATTCACTGCAATGTTGCGACCCGGAACTCAGGAGACCAGTTATGAAGTCACCTGGAGCTACCCGATCAGCCGTGTCTTCCGCGTCTACGCGCTTTATTACAACGGTTACGGCGAGTCCCTGCTCGATTACGATTTCAAGAACGAGCGTTTCGCGATCGGCATTGCGTTGAATGACTTCCTGAGCAGACAGTAACAAAACGGTAATAAGCCGGAGTCGTCTCCATGGACTTTAGTTGAAAGAAAACCACGTTGCTGTACAAACCGGACGTCGAATTGTTCGGGGGCCAGTATGCGGCGGGCATCTTCGTGCCGCTCGTCGACCTGGATTGGTGACCTTCGCCGTCTGCGAGAGACAACCGATAACCCGGCGGTGCCCTTCCTTCAGAAGTTAGCGAGGAAGAACGGGATCAACAAAGCGTTAACCAGGTCGATAAAGAATGCGCACACCAGGGGCACGATGATAAATGCCAGGTTCGAGGCACCGTATCGCTTGGTCACCGCGGACATGTTGGCCATCGCGGTGGGTGTCGAGCCCAGGGAAATTCCGCCGAAGCCGGAGCACACGACGGCGGCGTCGTAGTTACGACCCATGGCCGGGAAAACCACGAAGATATTAATGGCCACCGCTATCGCGAACTGGGCCGCGAGAATGGTGATGATGGGCCCGGCCAGATCGATCAGTGTCCAGAGCTGCATGCTCATGAGTGACATCGCCAGGAAGGTGCCCAGCGAGATATCGGCGATCAGGGCCATGGACGGCGTGCGCGTCGGCCACTTGGTTCCGGTGATGCGCGGAAAGTTGCCGGGAATCAGATTGGTGACGAGGATGCCGGCAAACAGGCAGGTTACGAACAGCGGCAGCTTGAGTCCCAGCTCCTCCAGGCCTACGTTCAGGAGTATCCCGAAGACGACGCAGATATGTATGGCGAAGACTGCGTCGAGGAAGTCCAGGTATCCGATACCCGTCTTGCGATCGTCCTCGGACATGCCCACATCCGGTGTTTCGACTTTGTCCGGGGTCAGGTTGTGACGGGTGATGAGAAACTTGGCAATGGGGCCGCCCATCAGGCTCGCCAGGATCAGACCAAAGGTCGCACAGGCGATACCAATCTCCATGGCATTGGAGACGCCGTAATCCTCCGCAATCCGGGGCGCCCATGCGATGGCAGTACCGTGGCCGCCGATCAGCGATACCGTGCCGCCCAGCATGCCTACGGGCGTAGGTTGTTCGAAGAGGGCCGCTACGGAGATGCCGGTGAGGTTCTGGACGACCATGTAGCCAATGGTGATGACCAACAGGACCACGAGAGGTTTGCCGCCCGCCAGCAGATCCTTGAGACTGGCATTGATGCCGATGGTGGTGAAGAAATAGACCAACAGGGCGTTCCGGGCCGCGAGCTCGAACTCGACCGCCACTCCGGTCGCCGCGTACACGATTCCGAACAACACCGAGAACAACAGGCCGCCGGTGACCGGCTCCGGGATGCTGAACTCGCGCAGGAAGGGGACCGCGTCATTCAACCGCTTGCCCACGAACAGCACGATGATGCCCAGGGTCACCGTGAGGAAGGTTGGAATCCGCAATACCCCGTCCACCATCTCCATCGCAAGACCTCCTTTCCTTTCCTTCGCGTTAGTTGAGACCGACTGCCCAAGGCGGAATCATACAGGGTATGCCAATGCGAAAATCACCATACTTGGTAAAGCGAGCTGTAATAATTGCGGGATGAACGTACATCTGCTCCGACTCGTTCTTATAGCAGTCGCGTTGGCGATAACCAGCACCGCATACGGCGCCGAATACCAGCAGGTCGAAAACGTCGCACCCGAATCCGCTGAGGCGGCGCCGGTCTCGCTGGAAGCAATCCACGAAGCACTCAAGAAGGGCCCGGTGCGACGAGTGCTTCGCGAACGATTCTCGAAGAAGCCGCCGTTCTGGCGTGACGCCTCTCTGGATTTCCGCCTGCGTGTTTATGATTTTCGACGCGACAACGATATCGAGACCATTGCCGATTCACTCGCCGTGGGCACGGAGCTGACGTTCAGTTCGGGAAAATGGCGCAAACGTCTGTCAACGGTCGTCACCTGGCACACCAGCTTCGGGATCGACACGACCGTGGGCTCGGGCAATTCAGGGTTGCTCGGGGAGGGCGAGTCCGACGTGTCGGTGATCAGTCGCGCGTACTTGCAGTACGAATTCGGCGAGGTGCTATCGACCCGGCTTTACCGGCAAGACTTCAATATGCCGTACATCAATCGACAGGACTCCCGCATGATTCCGAATACAAACGAGGCGTACGTACTGGCGTACCAGGGAAAACGCCTGCAGTGGCTCACCGGGCACGTTACTAAGATCAAGAAACGCGACTCCGAGGACTTTGTGCCAATGGCCGAGGCCGCAGGCGTCGACGGCGACGACGCAGGCACCTCCGTCGTTGGTGTCAGGTACACCTTTGCAGACAAATCACTGCTGGGTGTCTTCTTTCAGCACACAGACGATTTGTTCTCGACTGCGTTTTCTGAAGGGAGCGTCCGACGAACATTGTCGGAAAACTGGGGTCTGCAGCTCGCCGCACAGCTCACCAACCAGTGGAGCGTCGGCGGCGAGAAACTCGGTGACTTCAGCACCTACACCTGGGGCCTGCGCGGAATGCTGAGTTATCGCGGTGCCGTGCTGACAACCGCGTATACGAAGACGGACGATGCCGCAATTTTGAAACCGTTCGGCGGCACGCCTGGTTTTACGTCGAGCATGATCTTCGACTTCGACCGTGCGAACGCGGAAGCCTGGCGTATCGGTTTGTCGCAGAACTTTGCCAAACGCGGCCTGCCGGGTGTCAGCCTCATCGTGAACTACACGGAAAGTCGAAATGCGACGACCGACATCGGCGAACCACTGCCCGACGCCGACGAGCTCGATATCACGGTCGACTTCCGACCCGAGAAGGGCTTCTTTAAGGGCGTATGGCTTCGCGTGCGCTACGCCGATGCCAACCGCGGATCACCCCTGGCAGACCGGGAGGATTGGCGAGTCATTCTTAATTACAGCGTCAGCGCACTGTAGTGACCACGCGGACGGAATTCTAGCTAAAACGGCCGTCCGAGGTATAGATAGAAAGCGCTGTTGCCACCCTCTGCGAGACCGCCGGCCAGGTACACCGGCCCGATAAACGTATCCGCGCCAACAAACAAGGAGCCCGCGGTAAGTGTGTTGTCGAGTTTGACCTCGTTGGTGGTTTGCCAGGCGTTGCCCAATTCAAGGGAACCACCAATATATAGGGAGGCCTCCAGGAACCCGCGAAATGGATTTGTGTGCAGATTGCGATAAAAAATGGCGCGGCCCACAGCCGTATGACGGCCGGTCAGCTCATCCCGCTGAAATCCTGACAACTGGAACAATCCGCCCGTGAACAGCAGGTTCTGAACACCGGCCACGTCCTCAAGCTGCGATTGCAGCGTGAATCCGCCAATGAGCGTATTCGCGCCCCAGGTTTTGGCGAAGCCTGCATTGGTCGTCACGATGTCGATGTCAAAATCCGCGCCAACGGACTCACGTTGCCCGGTCCACCCGAGCGTTGTTCTCGTGCCTCGTTTTGGGAAGTACACATTGTCAAACGTATCGTAGGTTGCGCTCGCCATATATCCCCCGATATCGAACTTGCCCGACGGGATGTTGCTGCCTATGTTTGAATCAGTCTTGCCGCTCCCATACAGGATTCCGGCAGCGAGTTGGCCAGAGTTGCCGAAGATGCGTCCGACACTTACCTGCCCGACCACTTCCTCGACGCGTGCCTGGCCGATAATCTCTCCGGCCACGAACGAATTGACATTGCGTTCCTTGAAGCCGCCACCCACAGAGACGAAGTAACGACCGGACTTGACGAGCGGCTGGTAAAACTCGGTACTCAACTGCTGGACCTCGCCAAGGCGCATGACATTGCGCCATTCGCCACCGAGCCGATTAAGGCTGGTCCAGGTCATGCTCGCCGAGGCTGTATACGAGCTGTTGCCCTCGAGATCATCCTGCAGGGAAATACCAAAGCGCCAGAACCGATTTCCACCCCGGCTCTCGATCGCACGGATCTGTAACACGGCCGCCTCGTCCTCTTTGGTCAGTCCGAACTCCACCGTACTGAATTCACCGAGGCCGTAGATCTTGCGCATGTCTTCTTCCAGCGCTTCTTTGTCGAGCGGCACGCCAATCTTCTGGCTGATCTGGGCAATGATGACGTCATCGTCGACTTTCGATTCGTTCTGCAGTTCGATGCCCGAGATAACAGGGCTCAGTGCGCGCTGTGACACCCGTTCTTCATATAGGCCCGCGTATTGCTCGTCGCTGATCCTTAACGCTTCGAAGCGACCTGACATGGCAGCAACTGCGGTCGCGCCCTTTTTGATGTTGTCGGCCGGCCCCACCACATTGACTACCTTCGCAGTTGTCAGCGCAGGCCGAATCAGGACGTCCGAATCCCGCAGCGTCTTGATGCTGGCTTCGCTGCTTCTTTGCTGAATCAGGTGACTGACCTGGTCCACTATGGCGAAAATCGAGCTGAGATCATCGTCACCTCGGACGTATACCCCGACGTCGACGACGATAACGACGTCCGCACCCCAGCTTCTGGCAACGTCGATCGGGAGGTTGTTTATTAGGCTCCCTGTCACCAGCGGCCGGCCATCGATTTCGACCGGCGGTAATGAACCGGGCAAACTCAATGTTGCCAGCATTGCCCGATCCAGCGTTCCGGATTTCAGAATGACTTCGTCACCGTCAACGAGATCCATCGCCACGGTCCGATAGGCCACCGGAAGGTCGTCGAAGTTGTCGATACCCTTCGCGCTCGCGGTCACGGACTGCAGCAGTTGCGCGAGTTTGCCGTTCGGGGCGAGCGAGGTTGGTAATTGCGCCTGACCGTCCTTGATGCCGACGCGGTATTTGATCAGAAAGTCCTCGTCGTCGCCCTTGCGCCGGAACGACAGGTCCTCTCGCCGTGTGTCAGGATCGAATATGTTTACCCAGTTCGTATCGACGAGAAATGCTTCGATCTCGTCGACTGTCATGCCGGACGCATACAAGCCACCGATGAAACCGCCGAACCCGGTTCCAACAACCAGGTCGATCGGCACGTTCTGATTCTCGAGCTCGCGCAGCACACCAACGTGTGCGACGCCGTGCGCACCGCCGCCGCCGAGTACGACGGCGACTTTCGGGCGTGCCAACTCTGCGCCTGGCTGCGAGCCACTTTGTGCCGCGGCAATCGAGGTTACGAGTAGCAAAGAGACGAAAATGCTAAATATTCGGCGGTTCATAGGTACCTCGCCTTTGACGGCACGTTCCGTGCTCGTGGTATTGTTTTGAAAAGCTAACACTGTTTGCGAACTTCGTCATTTCAAATGTCTTTCGTAATTCGTCTATATGGATAATGTTTAGAACCGACAACCTCTATGAAAAACCCGTGTTTCACACTTCTGCTCATTTTTCTCGCTGCTACGGCGACAGCACAGGTCGTGGACCCGCAAAATGTCGTAATTCGAAACGTCTACGTGGCGGCGCCAGGCGCCGAAGACGTCACGATCAATCTGATGATTCGCGACAATAAACTCGAGCTGGCATCAAAGGACGAGATTCCGACTCCGGAAGGCTTCGTCGCACTGGATGCCGAAGGAGGCCACCTTATTGGCAATCTCAAGCTCGGCGAGAAGCCCAGTTTCATCATCCTGGATGGCGATCCACGCAAAGACTTCGATGTCTTGCTCGATACGGACACGCACGCCGTTTTCGCCGTGCACGCCGGTGAACTCCGCAAGAACAATCTGCTATATGCGTCAGGCACGCTTGATGAACCCGAGGAAGAACCGAAGCCACGTGGCTGGCTGGCCTACACGCCACCACCAATGGCAATGCCGACCGGCTACGGTGATGAATCCAAGTGGAACCAGTGGCAAACAAAAAACACGACGGGCATCTTCCTTGCCGCCATGGTTCTCGATCGCCAGTATTGGCCATCGCAGAATGCAGCGAGCGAACAACAAGTCGGTAATCTGGAGTTGTACGAAGGCGGCGAGATTCGCGGTTTTCGACTCGGTGCTGTCGGCACTCTGCACTACTTCGATCGGCCCTGGGTATATACCGTGTTCGGCGCTACCAACGCGTTCGACAAAGGATTCGAAGTAGATCGGCAGGACGACTTCACCTGGTTCGATTATCGTCTCGACATTCCGTTCACGGACAGCATGGCACTGAGCGTCGGCAAACAGAAAGAACCGATTTCGATGGAGCGCATCATGTCCATGGTGCAGTTGCCGATGCAGGAACGCACTTCGGTATCGGACGCATTCTTGCCATCGCGTAACTTCGGTGCCGTCCTGAGCGGCACGGCCCTTAATCAGCGTATGTCCTGGGCCGGCGGTCTATTCAATAACTTCATTGATTCAGACCACTCGTTGGGCGGTACGGCCACGACAGCAATCGGCCGCGTCACCTGGGTGCCGGTCGTTTCGGAGGACGAGAGTAGTCTTGTACACGTCGGTGTTGGCGCCCGACTATCGAATGGAAAACAGGGTGCGTGGTTCCTGACCGAGCCAGAATTCAACAAGTCGCCAATCTTCGTCGACACGGGCTCTCTCGATTCGGATGCGAACCGGCAGTTCAACCTCGAAGCCAGCTGGCGCAGGGGACCATACTGGTTGCACGCCGAGTACGTCGGCACCGAGGTCGATTCACCGACCAACGGTGAGCTCAATTTCAGCGGCTACCATGTCACGGGCTCGTGGATACTGAGCGGCGAGATGCGCAGCTATAACCACAAGAGCGGCATTTTCGGCCCGGTCCCGGTCGCACGGTCTGTCTACCAGGGCGGCTGGGGCGCGTGGGAGCTGGCGGCGCGTTTCTCCAGTATTGACCTTAGCGACCGCCTGGTTGATGGTGGTGAAATGGACATTCTGTCACTGGGCGTGAGCTGGTGGCTCTCGCCCATATTCAATGTAAACTTCAATTACCGATTTATAGAAAACGATCAGGGCGGACTCAGCGGTGACGCACAGGGTGTCATGGGTAGAGTCCTGCTGATCCTCGAATAACGGAGCATCGAAATGAGTACCATCAAGCTCAGAAGAATTCTGACCATCGCGAGCATCCTGGTTATTGCTGCGGGCGCAAGCGGCTGTGCCGGCGACCCGATCCGCTCGGACTACGATCCCTCGGCCGACTTCAGTCAATACAAGACGTATAACTTTTTCGCCGACGCGGGCCCTGAACAAACCAATTACCAGAGCTTCTTCTCGCAGTACATGGTTGAGGCAATCACACGGGAGATGGACTCTCGCGGCTACGTGAAGTCGAACGACCCTGACCTGCTCGTGAACTTCAACGCCATCCTGCAGGAAAAGACCAAGGTAACGACAACGCCAGCGCCCTCCTATGGCGCCGGCGGCTACTACGGTTACCGCGGTGGTTCTTACGATCCCTGGGGTGGCTACGGTTACGGAGAGCAGACACACGTTTCACAGTACACGGAGGGCACGTTCAACATCGACCTGGTTGATGCCCGTGAGAAGAAGCTCGTCTGGGAGGCCGTGGGTACTGGTCGTATCAGCCAAAAGATGCTCGACGAACTGGAGGAGAGAGTACACACGGGCGTACCGAAGTTTTTCGCGAAATATCCGTTTACCGCGGGAAGTGGGGTCCCATCGGTGCCCGATAAGTGAATAACAGGTTGCAGATCGCGTTTCGCAAGATTGGCTGGGCCCTCATCGCGGCGACGTGTTGCGTAGCTTCCGGCTGCGCAAGCGATAGCTATGCAGCAAAGGGCGCGGCACAGGGCGCGACAACCGGAGCGGTTGCCGGTGCAGTCGGCGGCATGATGACGGCGTTAATATTCGGAGGCGACGTCGTCGATGCCGGGGCCCGGGGAGCCGTTTACGGTGGCACGACGGGCGCGGTTGCCGGCGGCATGGCAGGCTCGAGGGCGGACAAAGCGGCCGCCGAACAGGAGCAGGCAAGAAAGGCACAGGAAATTGAGAAATTCAGGCAAGAGATCGGCACGGATGCGTTCAACGGCGTCGTCGCACTCGTCGAGTGCAAACACGACATAGCGCTCGCGAACGCGCAGCAAGCCATGCAGTCGAGAAATTCGGATCACTCGCTGGCAGGACTATGGGTGGAGATCCTCGCCGAGGCAGATCGTAACAACGACGCACGGTCCCAAGCATTGCTTCCCGAATTGGTCTCACGCGATCACGAAGTCAGCAGCGTCTCCGATGCCGATGCGCGCACTCAGGAGGCACTGCAGGAAGTCCGGAATATACGTCAGGAGTACGACCTGGCCGTCGACTGCTTTTTGCCCTCAGAACGCACGACTTAAGCCTCGAATCGTCCCTTCTTTAGCCAATTATTCTCTGCAAAACAACTAGTTCGATGGGTCCGACCCCAACCCCGACCCCAACCCCGCTGATGTCCGGCATTCTGGACAAAACTGGCCGCATCCCGCTGGGCGGCGACGAATTATGCTTCGAAGCTGCCATGTGCGAAAACTAGGACCCGCGTCCCAATAGGACTAAACTAGATTTAGAACAAGCAATAACAACAGGGAGGCATCAACATGATTGAGCAATCGTGCAAATCTTTCGTTCGTCCTGTTTCACTCACCCTCGGTGTACTCCTGCTCACAGCCAACATGGCCTGGCCCCAGGCGCCTGCGATCAGCTGGTCGCTCGACGCGGCCATTCGCCAGATCGAGCGTCAGGCCAACGATTTCGAGACCGGCATGGCCCGCGTCGAGACTGTACGTACTTCCGACGATGGCTCGGAGATCAGCCGCTCGACAGGCACCGGCTTTATCCACAGGGACGGCGACATGCGTTACAACATCGACGGCGGCCAATTGGTCACGTTCGTCGATAACAACACGGTCTCGCACTACAACGCGGAAACCGCAACAGTCGAGGAGTACTCGCTCAGGAAGCACAAGGATCGGCTGGAGCCATACGCGAGACTCGGTTTCAGCACGACCGGCAAGGACATGGAACGCGACTACCTAATCACGATAATCGGGGAAGAGGAGATCGGTGACGCTCGTACCCTGGTCATGGAGCTGACGCCGGAAAGTAACAACGTGCGTGAAACCGTGCGCCTCGTTCGCCTGTACATCGACCAGGCATCGTGGATGCCCGTACGCCAGGTCTTCAAGTCAACCGGAGACGGCACGACACTCACGATCACTTACACCGGAATGGCCCGAAATCTGGACTTGAAACCGGAACTGTTCCGGGACAGATGGCCGCGAGGCACGGATACGATCAAAAAATAGACCGAATACAGAACAAATTTGATAAAGGAAGAGAAAATGAAAACCATTATTACCCGCGCACTCTGCGTGATAGCGGCTCTCGCCATGACATCCGCGTACGCCTGGGATCCGGATAAGGACAAGGACAAGGAACGGCACGAGAAAGCGCAGGCAGCGAAGGCCGAGATGCTGGACAAGGATCCTGACATGCAGCGTTTCTTCAGCAGTGCCGTGGCCTACGTCATTATTCCGACGGTCGGCAAGGGCGGCATTGGTATCGGTGGTGCGCGTGGTTCGGGCTACCTGTACGAAGGTGAAGAAATTACGGCCGAGGTCACGCTCACGCAACTCTCGATCGGCTTCCAATGGGGTGGGCAAGCCTACAGTGAATTCGTTTTCTTCAAGGACGACGTCGCACTCGCCGACTTCAAGCGTGGCAACTACGAACTCGGTGCGCAGGCATCGGCTGTTGCCGTAACGGCCGGTGCATCAGCGGATGCCAATTACAGCGGTGGCGTCGCAATCTTTACGCAGGCCAAGGGCGGCCTGATGTATGAGGCGTCCGTCGGTGGGCAGAAATTCAAGGTGGAACTGAAAGAAGAATAATGCGCAAAGTCTTTGCCTTTGCAGGGCTATTGCTTCTCGTGACGGCCCCCCTCCTGCATGCCCAGGACGAAATCGAGCCGCAAGCGCCGCAGGCTCTGCCCGAAGACGTTGCTGCGCAGTTCGAGGAACGCCTGAGAGCGATCGACACACTGAAGAGTGACCTCGCTGCACTGGAGGACCAGCTCGCAGACTCTGTGGGTCTCCGTGCCACGGTTTTCGCTGTAAGGCTGGAAATGGTTCGTGCGCAGCTGTTTGATACCACGCTCTCACTGGCACAGAGCGTCGCGGCTCAGCAAGAGAGTGGCTTTGATGTATCCGGGTTCAAGGAAGTTCTGGTTAACGATCTCAAGGTATTTCCCGACCAGGTTGCCGAGGCGATCGACCGCCTCGAGCGAACCGTCAGGTTTAATTACGAAGACATGGGGCCGAGTGAGACCGTCGTTAACGACAGGCGGCTACTACTCGCCGTCGAACGCCTGGACGCCGTTCTCGCTACGCTGGTCACCTTCACCGAGGTAGCCGCAAGCATGGGCCTGGACGCCTCGGATCAGGTCGAGTTTCTGGATGAGACGTTTTCCGAGGCGGCCGCCAACCGCTCCGTCTTTCTCACGGTCGCTATTGCACAGGTTGGGCTGGCCCGGAGTTCCGCTACAACATTACCCAACGATGAAGAACTGCCTGCCTGGGTAATGGCTGCCGAGGCACGCGTACAAGTAGCATCCACCGCGCTACAGAGCCTGGTCAATCTCATGAATCGGGTCGGTATGGACACGCGCCAGTACCGGCAACAGATCGTAACCGCGACCGGCGCCCTTACCGCGGATGTGCTCGATGTCAGCGTCTTTGCCGGTCTCGTGAAGGAGTGGAGCAAGGGAGTTTTCGAGTTCACCAAGTCGGAAGGTCCGCGCATCTTGTTCAGCATGCTGCTTGCCATACTCATACTGTACGTATTCGTCCGCCTCGCCCAACTGGTACAAAAAGGTGTCGAGAAGGCGATGGCATCACGCCGGGTAACCATGTCGCATTTGTTGAAGCGCATGGCCATTTCGACGGCGAAGAATCTGGTAATCTTCCTGGGCATTCTCTTTGCCCTGTCGCAACTGGGCATCTCCCTGGGACCGCTACTCGCAGGTCTGGGCATCGCCGGCTTCATCATTGGCTTTGCGTTGCAGGACACCTTGTCGAACTTTGCCTCGGGCATGATGATCCTCATCTATCGGCCATTCGACGTCGGTGACTTCGTTAATGCGGGCGGCGTTACCGGTCGGGTCGATCGCATGAGCCTCGTCAATTCGACACTCAAGACGCTCGACAACCAGGTGATTGTGGTGCCGAACAACTTGATCTGGCAACAGGTGATCACGAACCTTACGGCGCAGAGAACGCGGCGTGTGGATCTCACCTTCGGCATCTCCTACAGCGATGATATCGACAAGGCCAAGACCATTCTGAGGGACGTCGTCGACAATCATGAGAGCGTGCTTTCAACCCCCGAGCCCAATATCCGAGTTGGCGCACTCGGAGAGTCGTCCGTCGATTTGATTTGCCGCCCCTGGGTGAAGACTGACCACTATTGGGACACGTATTGGGATCTCACCGAGATCGTCAAGAAGCGTTTCGACGAAGAAGGCATCACGATTCCATTCCCGCAGCGCGACGTGCACATGTTCGAGCCGCAGAAAGCCTGATTTTCCATGAACAAGCGGACAAGCGCTTCTCTGGCCGGCGCATGCCTCGCCCTGGTCTTTAATCTTGCCGCAACAGATCTCGCCGTTGCAGGAGAATCGGCTGACGAGCCGCCTGCAAGCAAGTTCTCGTACGGTGGACAGGGCCTGCAATTTGACGACGGCACGGGAAATAACTTCCTGTGGTTCGGCGTGCGCCTGCAGACGCGTTGGGCCAATTCCCGAGTCACACAGGACGCGCTGCCTGGCGCGCCCATCTCGAGCGACTCCGAGCTTGCCGTCAATCGGGGCCGGTTGAAACTCGGTGGCCACCTGTTCTCGCCCGCATTCACCATCTACTCCGAGTACGACATCGTCGACAATCGCTTGCTCGATTTGCGTGCGACGTACAAGTTTCATGACTGGCTGAGTGTCCGCATCGGACAGTGGAAATCGGAATTCAACCGCGAGCGCATCGATTCGTCCGGCAAGCAGCAATTTGTCGAACGCTCCGTGGTCACCCCCTGGTTCACGATCGATCGGCAGCAGGCCGTCATGGCGTCCGGTCGTTTTGGCAAGGAAACGCGAGGCGATACCAGTTACTGGTTCGGCTGGCTGAGTGGTGCTGGGCGTGGCGGCGACACGCCCGAGGCTGATGGTCTTTGGCTGGCGCGTGCACAGTGGAATATCCATGGTCGCGTATTGGGCTTCAGCCAGAGCGCGATCGCACGCCCGGACAAGCCGGCCGGTTCCGTGGCCCTTGCTGCTGTAACCGGCAAGTCCGGGTTTACCGCCTTTTCCAGTGCCGGCGGTGGCCAGTTGCCCGGCTTTAGCGACGGCGCAAGCGATCAGTACCGGATTGAACAACTCATGTTCGAAACCGCGTACCAGCATGGTAGTTTTTCCTGGCAACAGGAACTGCACTGGAAATCCATTGACGACAGGCTAACCGGAGAGACGCGCAGGTTGTATGGCGGCTATGCACAGGCCGGCATGTTCTTCTCGGAAGTCTTCGGGTCGTTCCCCGAACCACTCGAACTGGCGATCCGATACGCGCGTGTGGACCCGGACAACAATCGATCGGGTGACACCGAGAAGGAATATACGCTTGGGTCGAATTGGTTTTTCAAGGGACACCGCAACAAGCTGACCCTGGACATTTCGCATGTTGTTCGCCGGCAAGCGCCTGAGACAGACACCTCGAACCGTGTACGGCTGCAATGGGACTGGTCGTTCTGACGTTATTGGGTGTAGGGTTTAAACCGGTACTTCACGCCCGACGCCGAGAACTCTGCCATCAGCCCGAGCCTCGTTAACGGAATAATGGCGACACTCTCATGATAAGTCGGCGTTCCGGTTGCTCCCATTGTCAGGACGTCGATACCGGCCTGACCGGCGAACTGCATCTCGTTGCGCTTCAGTGATTCGAGCGACTCTTTATCCTTGAAGAACACGATCAGGCTGAAGTTTTTGGCGCCCGCCTGGATACCGGAGCTGAACTGCCAATAACTGACAGTACCTACTGCCTTGCCCTGTTCGACAACCACGCCCCTGCCATAGGCACCACCGAAACCGAAAGCAACACGAGTAATGCCGGGCCATACGGCGTAAGCATAAGCATCTTCGAAAAACGGATGGCTGCGTTCGACCTTTGCCTTGATGTCGTCGATTGCCTGGGCAGCTTTTGTCTGCCGCTTGTCGTCCGGGTCGGCCTGCCACTGAGCATTGGCAATCGGGTGCAGACCGATAATCGAAAATACAGCCAGGGCACGCAGCAATGTCATCTCCTTGCGATTCATAGTCTTCGCCCCGCCGCGCATTCGAAGTGTGCCGTAATCCAGTCAGCGCCTCCTGACACATCACCGAGAAGATCAGACGTACCGAAAATACCGGAGCGATGCACGACGGTTAGCCCCGCATAACAGTTCCGCATGGACTTGGCATTGAATAGGCGCCGTAACGGGAAGTCCAACTGTAGCTCGAGATAGTTCAGGAAACGCGACGTGCTGTTGCCTTTCTCCGCCTGTTTACGTTGTTCGGCAATCGGCACGGTCTCTGCGTAGGACATGCCGAAGCCGAAACCATAGCGGAAGACTTCTTCCTTGCTCCACGGCGAATAGCCTGTGCCCATCGCCATCACGTAGGCAGCGTAGCTAAAGAAATTATCGTTCCCTTCGTCCTCCTCGAAATGCCGGAAGACTGCGACCTTGCCGATGAAATCCATGCGTGGGCCGTCAGTGAGCAGCCTGGCGAAGGTGACGCCGCCGACGTTCGTATCGGCATAAGTACTATCGCTGAAATCACCGTGGTCGATCTCGCTGATGATATTGCCGTCGGCCTGGTAACCGTAGTTGACGCGCCAGGACCATTCCCCGGCCCGCTCTGATGTAATGAAGCGGTCTGGTTTGCGGACGTTGCCAAAGACGTAGGTTCCGCCCGCAAAAACCGCCGATTGCATGTCTTCCTCGACCAGCGGGCTTTCGGATACGGCCGTGTCGACGCCACCAAATCCGACGTTGCCGAAAAAATGGATTCGATCCGTCACCCACCATGTCGTGTTCATGCCCAGGGCGATCCATTGCGACTCACCGGGTGCATAAGCGGGTCGATCCGGCAGCCGTTCTTCCGCTGCGCTGACGCCGTAATAATAGTTGGTCAGCTTGGCGTCGTTCCAGGCCCAGCTGACGAAGGGAGAAAACGTAAAACTGCCGCGGTCGAAATCGAAGCGGTACGAAACCTCGGCGCTTTGTCCCTGGTGGCGGTTGAGCGCGTCGGTTAGGAAATTGGCATTGAGTGCGCCCCAACGACCGCGAAATCGAACTTCGATGCCGGCGTCGACCGTCTGTTTGCGTTCTTCGATACCTTCGTAGAACACATTGCGGTCGGGATCGAGCTTCGTGAAGCGGTAGCGGCCCATCACATTCAGCTCGAAATTGTCTCTACCGATAATGTGCACGCCGCCTGCCGTGCCGCGGAAGAACAGGTATTTGCCGTTGTAGAGGTACAACGGCACGAGATCGAACTGCCGCTGATCACTACTGTCATCGAACGCCAGGTACAGGTCTTGCCCCAAGCGAACACCACCGCCGAGCGCGGCCGTGCCCTTGGGCGTGTTGAAAAACGGGATCTCGGCCACTTCGTACTGAGCGTATGCCGGGAATAGGCCTGTTACGAGCAGGACGATGATCGCGCGACAAAAGACTGTGCTCGCTTGTGCGAATTTCATTTGAATTCCCCGCTCACTGTGTCTTATCGGTCTGGCAAATAGAACAAGTCAGACAGCTTGTTATGCGCCTAAACATATCGTCGAAGTTGACGACAAGCAACACCGGGAAATCGAAACAAACGCGAGGAAGTTACGTATTTCCTAATGCAGAGCGGCGGGGCCACAATTGCGAGGCAATCAAAGTCTCGAGCGTGTTATTTACCAGCCGATCAATAACTTACCCGACAATCCTAGTACAGAAATGTACCCAAATGGGTCGGATAAGTAATGTATCCTGCGCAGAAATTCGCATACCCTCAATAAGCAATACGGCCACAGGAAATCACACAATGAAAACAGCAATGAAATTTGTCGCAGTACTTGCCACAGGGTTACTCCTTCTGACTAACACTGCAGTCGCACAAGACAAGCCGAACATCCTCGTCATCTGGGGTGATGACATCGGCGTGCATAACATTAGTGCCTACAACCACGGCATCATGGGCTACAGAACGCCGAACATCGACCGCATTGCCGCGGAGGGAGCGATGTTCACGGATTCATATGCTCATCAAAGCTGTACGGCGGGTCGCGCGTCTTTCATTCTCGGTCAGCACCCGTTTCGAACCGGTTTGCTAACCATCGGCATGCCAGGGTCGAGTCACGGCATGCCTGACTGGGCACCCACGATCGCCGACCTGCTGAAGGAACACGGCTACGTGTCGGGCCAGTTTGGCAAGAATCACCTCGGTGACCAGGATAGCCACCTTCCCACGAATCACGGTTTCGACGAGTTCTTCGGCAACCTCTATCACCTGAACGCCGAAGAAGAGCCGGAAACCTACTACTACCCGAAGGACCCGGCATTCCACGAGAAATTCGGTCCCCGCGGTGTCATTCACTCGTATGCGGACGGCGAAATCGAGGATACGGGCCCGCTGACGCGCAAGCGCATGGAAAATGTGGACGAGGAGTTCCAGGGCGCGGCGATGGATTTCATGGAAACCGCCGTTAAAGAAGGCAAGCCCTTCTTCATCTGGCTGAACGCCACGCGCATGCATGTCTGGACGCGCCTGAAGCCTGAATCGCGGGGTCGCACGGGCATCGGCCTGTACCCGGACGGCATGGCAGAGCACGACGATGCGGTTGGTCGCACGCTGGACAAGCTCGAAGAACTCGGTATCGCTGACAACACGATTGTTATTTATTCGACCGATAACGGCGCAGAGACCTTCACCTGGCCGGACGGCGGCATCACACCGTTCACAGGCGAGAAAGGCACGACCTGGGAAGGCGGCATGCGTGTACCCGAAGTCATCCGTTGGCCTGGCGTTATTGAACCCGGTACGGTCTACAACGACATCATTTCGCACGAAGACTGGTTGCCGACACTACTCGCCGCTGCTGGTGAAGACGATATCAAGGAAAAACTGAAAAAGGGACATCGCGCCAACGGCAAGAAGTTCCGCGTACATCTCGATGGCTACAATTTTCTGCCTTACTTCAAAGGCGAAGTTGACGAAGGTCCCCGGGAAGAGATTTTCTATTTCTCGCAGGGCGGCGAGCTAAATGCAATTCGCGTTGATGACTGGAAGATCCACTTCGCCACAATTAGAGGCAATATCGCAACCGGCGTCAGGGAAGTAACCGGTTGGCCACTGCTGATCAACCTGCGGGCCGACCCCTACGAAAAGGCGCCGCACGAGGCCGAGATGGGATACCTGCGCTGGTTTGCCGACAACATGTGGACCTTCGTTCCGGCTCAGGTCTACATAAAAGCGTTTCTAGAAACGATCCCGGACTATCCATTCCAGGCCGGTAGCAGTCTCAGCGCGGCCGGTATCAACTACGGCACATTGCAGCAGGCTAAAGCCATGGAGCGGCTGCAGGAGTTGGAAACGATAGCGAGACCTAACAACTAACGACAAACATGGTTCGCCCGCCGCATTGCCGCGGCGGGCAACTTTTGGACGAGGAACGAGACGATGACTAGAAAATCTCTGGCAACGGTCATACTGACCACTGCATGTTTGTTCGGTGTGGGCGGTGTCTCGCTCGCTCAGGAAGGGCAAGACGATGTCTCGAAAGCCCTCGATTCAACGGCGACACAATGGTCGGCACAGTTTGCCTACCAAACGATGCCCGACTACCACAGCGACGAACTTTCACCGGGGATTCCACGCCCCGCCGGTGCCACCGATTATCTTCAGGTTCGCATACTCGCTCCGCTGGTATTCGAGAAGTTTACGGTACTGCCGCGCGTGACGCTGCGGCATTACGAAAATTCGCAGGGGCAATCCGGCATCGGCAACACAGAAATGTTCGGCCTGATCATCCCCAAGAGCTGGGACTGGGGCACCGGTCGGTGGGGTATCGGGCCGCTGATTACCCTCCCGGGCGATAAAGAGGTCGCCCGTGACGAGTGGGGGTACGGTGCGGCGGCTGTCATTGTAAATACCCGCGGCAACTGGTTTTACGGCTTGCTGCTGACGCAGAGCTGGCGTTCGATAGACCCTGCCGCGCTCCCGGCCGGAACCAGCGATACCAACCCGCTCGGACTCGCCCCGATTCTGAACTACCAGCTGGGTGGCGGCTGGTACATCGGCAACGGCGACATGGTTGCGCAATATGACTGGGACTCGAATAAGTTTTATATGCCTATCGGCGTCCGGGTCGGCCGTGTCGCAGTAAAGCCGCATGGCAGCTGGAACTTGTATTTCGAGTACCAAACCGCCTTGATCTACGATGATTGGCCCGGCGCTGCCGTAGAAAATTCCTATCGATTCAACGTCACTTACACATGGCCCGTCGGTAAGTAGATCGCGCTTGGATAATTGAACTTGTAACGTGGGAGGTTGAAATGAAATCAACACAAATACCTGTAGTGTTTATGGTGCTGTTGGTCACTTCCTCGCCGGTTGCTGCGCAAAGCTCAAGTGACTGGCAGAATTGGCCCACTGGGGCCCGCTGGAGTATCGGTGCCGGGTATTTCGCCCCCGATCTCGATACGACTATCGTGGTTACTGACGCAGGCGGCAACATCGGCACGGGCATCAATTTCGAAAAGAACCTCGGGCTGGACGATAGCGAGGGAACCGGGGTGCTGTATATCAACTGGCGAATGTTCAAACGCCACGCGCTGGAGTACCGCTATTTTCAACTGGACCGCAGTGCAACGACCTCATCGTCCGTATCTATCGCTATCGGCGAGGAAGTCTTCGACATCAGCCTGCCAATCCAATCATTCTTTGACATCACCGCGCACGAAATCGCGTATTCGTACTCGCTGCTGTTCGATGAGAGGATGGACTTGTTCGTGGGCCTCGGCATTTCGCTGCAGGATCTGTCACTCGGTATACAGGGTACGGAGAGCAGTCCCAATCCTGGTGAGTTAATCAACTCGAAACTGGATTCTACGGCGCCGCTGCCAACACTGAATGTCGGATTTAACTACGCGTTTACGGATAAATGGCTGTTTTTATCCAGAGTCGGCTGGCTCGCCGTCGAGGCGGATTTCGCCGCGGACGAGGATCTCAGCGGGAAGATAATTAATGCCAATGCGGGCATTCAGTGGAACGCCTTCAAAAACGTGGGCTTCTTCCTGCAATACCAGGTATTCGACGTCGACGTGGACTACTCCGTCGGAGGAATAATCTTTGCGGTTGACTACGACTATACCGGACCGGTGCTGGGAGTAGACGTCAACTTCTGATATCGACTTTTTTTGCAGTGATGTTCCCGTTGAGGGCGGCGATCAATAATGTCAAGAATCATAACGCCACCAATATGGGCGCTACTCGCCGCATCCCTGGCTCTTGCGCCTGCGACGGGTGAGACGCAAGAGACAGCGCCGGCTTCTGTTCACTGGGCTTATTCCGCCTACTTCGGCACCGGCTGGTACAGCGTCTCCGGAGACCGCGACGTATTCGTCGTCAGGATGACAACGCGATGGGCCTTCTCGGAACCCGCTCTGGACGCCGACGGTAACAGGTCCGTCGGTATCTATCTTAAAGCCCCGGTGTCGGTTGGACTGGACGATTTCAATTACGACGACGTACTGGGTGCGGCCGAAGTTGATAACGTTTCCTTTATCAGCCTGAATCCCGGCGTCGACATCGAAATTCCTATTAACAGCACCTGGTCATTGCGACCTTATGCGTCCATTGGCTACGGCCAGGCGTTCGATTCCAGCGAGTCCGCCTGGACATATTGGGGCGGGATCAAAAGCCGGCTCGCTTTTCAATCAGGCAAGCTCAACTGGTGGCTGCTCAACCAGGTCGGATTCGTCGGTTATACGCCGAATCGAGGACCATCTGACAAATTCTGGCCCCTAATGACGGGCTTTGAGTTTGAATACCCGGTGGGGTCTTCGAACGACAACAGCGCGCAGAAGCTCTTGCACTGGCACGCTACCTACACGGTTTTCGGAGACGACCTGACTTTCAGCGGCAATCCGCTCGTTAATAATCCGATCACGGACCAGTGGGAATTCGGCGTCGCGCTCGGCAGGCGGGATTCGCCGATCAAGATCTGGTTCTTGAAATTTGACAGGCTGGGACTCGGCTACCGAACCAGCAGCAATGGAGATTTGAAGGGAATTACGTTCGTGTTCCGGTCTGAATTCGATCAGTAATGACTGCCTAAATTGTTGACGGGAGGAATATCGTGAATTTTCTGAAATCGAGAATACTGGTCGGACTTTACGTCTTGTTACCCCTCATGTTGCTGTGGATAGGGCTCCGCGAAATCGGCGGCCTCCTGGCTACGATGGCAGAACCGATCGCGGACATGTTTCCGAGCAAGTATTTCGACGATCTGAAATGGCCCGGCGTCGTCGCGATACTCCTGATCGTTGGCGCATCTTTGGTGATCGGCCTCGTAGCAATGCTGAATTTTGTAGCGAACCTTGCGCAAAAATTCGAGACCGCGATTCTGTTTCGGATTCCCATGTACAAGATGTTGAAGATCATCTCCAGTTCCCTCGTCAGATCCGAGACGAGCGATGTCAAGCCCGCAATCGTCAAGGGCGCTGATGGCGGAGGCGATCCGTGTTATGTGATGGAGGATCACGATACTGGCCTTGCAACGGTGCTACTTCCATGGTCGCCGGCTTCATTCGCCGGCAGTATCAAGATCGTCCCTAAGTCGCAACTCGAGTACCTGCATTGCTCGATCGACGAGTACTCGCGCTCGCTTAGCTTTATGGGGGTTGGCGTCGAAGAGTGCATTGCGAAAGACGCTCCGCCGGCGAAACAAACTCAAGAATAATTCTATTCGGTGATTAACGATGTTTTCAGTTCCTTTTTGTCATAGGCTTCTTCTTCTCGCCTTCGGGGTCGCGATGGTGACTGGCTTCGCAGCACCGGCTATCGCTCAGCTCGACGACTCGAGCTTGTATACGGACCGCATTCATCTCAAGAACGGCGACGTGATCACCGGAAACCTGAAGGAGCTGGACCGCGGAAAATTGCGCGTCAAGACACACACGATGGACACGATCTACATAAACTGGGTCGATATCGAATCCATCGACAGCGACAAATACCTGCGTGTCGGAAAGGTCGATGGCACGTTCAACTACGGTGTGATTCAGCTCTCCGACCTTAGTGATGGCCTGGTCATCGAGGATCACGGTCAGGAAGTAGAAGTTCCGATACTCGCCGTTTCGACAATCCAGCCCATCCGCGTACAGCAGTCTTTCTGGCGCCGCCTCGATGTCGATCTCAAAGCGGGTATCGATTTCAAGACGGCCAGCGACATCTTGTTGATCAACCTGTCCAGCAACGTGAAATTCCGGGAAGAGAAGTACGAAATCGACTTAGATGCGAACTGGAACGAGACGTCACGCACCGAGAACAACAACTCCTCACGCGCAGATCTTGTCGGAACCTACACACGATTCCTCAGGAACCGCTGGTTCTGGAAAGCCTCCACGGGATTCGAGACCAACGAAGAACTCGGCCTGGACCTGCGTGCCCTCGTCGCCGGGACCGCGGGCAGGTATCTCATCCAGAACCCAACGCTACGATTCGAATTGAACGCCGGGCTCGCCGGTAACTGGGAAGACCGTCAGGACGGGACGACGACGAGCGCTGAAGGCCTGATCCGGTCATCCCTTGAAGTTTTCAAGCACACTCTCCCGATTACGCGTCTCTCCGCAAGTGTCAATATATTCCCGGGCATCACCGAGTCGGGACGCTTACGCATAAACACGAATGTCTCTTTGCGTAACGAGATCGTCCGTTCCGTGTTTTGGGACTTAACGTTCTTCAGCACCTTCGACAATCGCCCGCCGCAAGGTGCCTCCGAGGAGGACTACGGAATCGTGACGTCGATCGGTGCGAGCTTCTAGGTGTAGTCCAACGTGCCCCGCCGTAACGCGTGCAAATTGCTTCTGGACGGACTCACGATCCTTGCGGTCCTGAGTCACGGTTCGGCGGCGATTGCCGAAACTGAAACGGCAAGGCAGAACGACAATGTACGCGGCTTTTTTGCATTACCGGTGGAACTGGATCTCGACAGCGGCGCCGCGAACGGCGATGCCAACATTCTCCGGATCATGCCGCTGTATACGTTTCCCGTGTTTGAGCGCTGGAAGTTGGTACACCTCGACATCATTACTCTGGCCGATGCACCGAGTGGGACTCCCGCATTTCCAGGAGACCCTTCTATCGAACCGGCCGCCGGACTGTCTGACCTGATGCATACGAGTTTCGTTACGCCCACCAGTACCAACAATTTCATTTGGGGTATCGGCGCAATGGCCTCATTGCCCACTGCCACAGACAAATCTCTGGGTAGCGGTAAGTGGACCATTGGCCCCGCAGTTCGGCTGACTTATCGTACTAGGGAATGGAATCTTGGACTGATCGCAGGGCAACGCTGGTCCTTCGCTGGCAGCGGTAATCGCAAGGACGTTAGCCAATTGTTGATGCGAGGCATGATCCGGCGTCAGCTGCCCAACGACTGGTATTTTGTATCTGCGCCTTTAATCGTCGCAAATTGGGATTCTCCTGAGACAAAGTGGCTCGTCCCGATGGGTGGTGGTATTGGACGAAAGTTCACCCTCAGTAAGCACCCGTGGGCATGGTCGGTTCAGGGTTATTACAACGTCATCAAGCCGGACGCGGCGCCCGACTGGGTGTTCAGATTTGCAGTGATCGCCGCCATACCGTTTCGCGGGAAATAGGCTTGAGTAAAATGCCTGCCGCGAGGAAGGTCATTCGTGTGCTGCTGATCGCGATTGCTCTTGCTGTCGCTGCCATTTTGCTCGGTATCGTACCCTTTAGTGCGGGTTTCATCAGGGGGCCCGTCGAGACGGCGGTTCACGATGCTACCGGGCTGGAGCTGTCCATTGGTGACCGTATCATCCTGCGACTGGGCCCGACGCCCAGCGTCACCAGCGGTGGGATCGTATTTGGGAAACCCGCCAGCAATCCCTTGCTTGTCGTCGATTCGCTACGCGCAGGAATAGGATTGTTCGCGCTTTTGGGCGGCCGCGTACACCTCTATGAGCTGAGCGCGAAAGGAATCCGGGTCGACTATTGCAGCCCATTCCCTGACCTTCCAGCCACGTCGAACGAGGACACTGCGCCACCGTCTGTCACCGTCGATGCCGTCCAGCTTGACCGTATCACCATCCGCTGCGGCAGCCCGGCGCAGGCGGATCCGCTGCAGATCGAAATCGGGCAAGTGCTGGGGGCTGCTCCGTCAGGTGGGCCGGTGGAGCTGGATGTCGAGGGACGTGTGGCCGAAATCGATTTCGCGCTGACTGCGACGGGTGGCGAACTGGATCAACTGTTTTCCGGAACCGATCCGTTCCCGATCCGCGCGATGCTCACATCGGCGACTGCGACAGTGGAGGCGTCCGGCAGCCTGCATACACCGCCTTCGGATCCCGCGGTCGACGCACGACTCGAAATTAGCTCGACTGATGTGCGGTCGCTGGCAGACGTGTATGACGTAAGTCTGCCCGAGGTTGGCGCACTCCGGGCCGAGGGACGCATTCGAAGCGACTTCAAGGTTCTGGACCTGATCGAGGTCGCCGGTGAATTGGGCGAAAGCCGCTTTGCTTTCGACGCTAGCGCAGATTCGACCAGCGAACGCACACATGTTGTGCTGACAACGACACTGGAACAGCTCGACCTCGCTCCGTTCCTGGTCGACGATAACGAAGCGCAACGCCCGGACCAGTCTGTGGGACAGGGTGACATCGACCTAAGCACGATGATTGATGCGCTGGACGCTATCGATGCAGACGTGCAGTTGACTGTCCGACACGTACTCGGTGCACCCTTGGATCTGGATACAATAGAGGTCAAAGCAAGCCTTGCGGATAGCGTCGTCGTAGTGGAGTCGCTTGCTGCGGATGTGCTCGGTGGTCGAGTGAACGTCTCCGGCACATTCAACGGCGGCTCCGAGTGCCCTGAACTGAACCTTCTGCTGCATGGCCACTATTTTGACCTCGCCACGCTGAACGCCTGGCTGCCGCTCGATGAACGCCTCGGCGGAAATGCCGATGCCGTGATCCTGGAGAGCTCCAGTTGCGGCCACAGTCTATTTTCTCATCGCGATTCGCTGCGCGCCGAGCTCGAGCTTGCAGGTGGCCGTGCAAGTGTTGGCGGCAAGCCGTTCCCGCTTGTGGTTGAGCAACTGGATCTGAGCATCGTACCGAGCGAGCGAAGCCGGGCACGCCTTAAGGGTCAATTGGCAGACGAGCGGATACAGGCGACGCTCGCGATCGGCTCGCTCGAGGCGTTGCTGGGTCCGGACGCTTGGCCGATCGAATTTGAAGCTCGCGGCGCCGGTGGCAGCGTGAAACTCGGTGGGCAGGCAGGGATCGTGCCCGAGCATATCGTCCTGGCTGCGCTGGTCGAATTCGAAGCGCCGCATATCGGGACACTACACCCATGGACCGCCGGCTCGCCCGATGTCGATTTGCCATTGCGAGCCAAAGCCGCACTGCGCCTGGACGAATCAAGCATAGTTGCTGATGCAATTGCGGTGTCACTTGGCCAGTCGGACGTGGGTGGTCGCCTGGTCTGGGATTACACGGAAAACCCGGACACGTTGACTATTAGCTTGCATTCGAGTGACCTGAATCTCGAAGAAATCAGTGCGGTCTTTCCGGCGGCGGCAGAGCAGCCTGAATCAACTCGCACAGATGCTCCTGATGGCGAACGCCGGCTGATCCCGGCGGGGGTCACTCTGCCCCCCGTCGATCTCGACCTGACCTTCGACAGGGTGCACGCCCGAAAACTCGATCTACAGGAACTCAGTATCAGTGGTCGACTCCGTGCGGGACTTATCGACGACGCGCGCATTAGCCTCCTTGTCGAGGACGAAGTGCTTCTGCGCGGAAATATCGACCTGGATCTGCATAGCTCACCGGCCGCGGGCGCACTCAACATCGCGGCCGAGAACGTGGACATCGGCCGGCTGTTGCGCAGGCTTGAAGTGTCTGACGATCTGAGCCTGCGCGCAGATGGCCTCAAACTCCTGGTCACTGCCGAGGGAGAGACGCTGAAGCAATTACTGCTGAATCCCATGCTGGAGGCAAACTTGCGAGGATTTAGCTGGAACATCGAGACGGATGATGCAGTAGCGGGAGAGGCGCCTCAAGAGGCTCTGAGTCTCAGCCTCGCGCAACTGAATCTGACAATGGTGCCAGACCAACCGACAGTCTGGACGTCGAGCGGGCAGTTTAATGGCGTTCAATTGGACTTATGGATGCAAACACCGTCGCTAATCGATACCTTCGGTGATACTGCAGAACTGCCGCTCACACTCGTGGTGGCTGCCGGCAATGACGTCGCAATGCTCGAGGCCAGCGTCGATCGTTCGGAGGAAGGCCGTTTATTCGTCCGTACCCTGCTTTCAGGTGAGGTGCTGGAGAGTGAGAATCGCTCGCTCCCGAATCTGGTATCACCGCTCGCAGATTACGAGGTTCAGGGCGACATCATCCTGACCGAGGATAAGCTGGAGTTCCCTGATCTGCAGATGCGCCTTGGGGACAGCAGCGCGAACGGCAACGTCACGGCTACTGTGGCAGGTGAGCGGCGGAGCTTCGACATTGTGCTCCATGCGCCGTACCTGCAAACGAATGACCTCCTCTACTGGGCCAGGGACTTTCGCGCAGCGGCGCCGGATGATGAAGCTCCGGTCATCGATGATCCCGGAGGTCCCGGCATCGGCGACGAAGTCTCCGGTAACGGGGACAAGGAGAATCGCGGGATCCTCTTTATGTTCAGGGATTTTGTCGCCGAATTCCGCGAAAGCAATGACCTTGGCATCAACATTACCGTGGATGAGCTACGGGCCGGCACAGACCTGTTGGGCGGCGCCGAGATTCGCTTCTACGTCGACGAGGACGATTTCAGACTGCAACCACTGACGTTCAATTTGCCGGGCGGGGGCGTGGATGCGGAGTACACATGGAGGATCAATGACGGTCGCCTCGAAGCTGAACTAAAGGTGCACGCCGAAGCGCTGAGCTACGGTGGCTTGCTGCGTCTCGCCGATCACGAATCGGAAGCACGAGGTCTACTGTATCTTGACACTGAGATCAACGCCAACACCGAATGGGTACCTGACGCAGTCCCGATGGATTTGCTGCTCAGAAATGCTAATGGTTCTTTTGCCTTTGCGGCCTGGCCGGAGAACGTCGAGGCTGGTGTGCT
>Ga0255052_10000463_pt1 | contig 32887 bp, 26 predicted proteins | sample JV7_2_21_MG_FD_188632 | JGI IMG/M metagenome (GOLD analysis project Ga0255052, IMG submission 188632) | Seawater microbial communities from Jervis Inlet, British Columbia, Canada - JV7_2_21 | ecosystem: Environmental > Aquatic > Marine > Inlet | place: Canada: British Columbia | collected...
GCCGTTGCACCCGGTTGGAAGCTCAGGGTGTTATTGGCACAGGCACTGTTTTCAGACCCGGATATTTTACTCCTTGATGAGCCGACCAATAACCTCGACATCAACGCCATACGCTGGCTCGAAGAATACCTGGAGACCAGCAAGTCGACGATGGTCATCATCTCTCATGATCGCCACTTTCTAAATAGCGTGTGCTCTCACATGGCCGACCTTGACTACGGCAAGCTGCACGTCTTTCCGGGCAATTATGATGAATACATGACCGCCGCCACACAGGCACGAGAACGCGTACACGCCGACAACGCGAAAAAGAGCGTCAGGATAGCCGAGCTTAAGACCTTTGTGAGCCGCTTCTCCGCTAACGCCTCGAAGGCTCGCCAGGCCACTTCCCGAGCCCGACAGCTGGAGAAGATTCAGCTCGAAGACATCAAGCCTTCGAGCCGGGTAAGTCCTTTTATTCGCTTCGAGCAGGAAAAGCCGCTGCGTCGATTCGCGCTAGAGGCGACAAACATGGCGAAGGGATTTGATGAGGGCCCGCTGTTTGCCAACCTGAATTTCGCCATCGAGGCCGGCTCACGCGTTGCGATTCTCGGGCCCAACGGTATCGGCAAGACCACGCTGGTCCGCTGTCTGCTGCAAGAACTCGAGCTCGACAACGGTAACGTCAAATGGGCCGAGAATTCCAGGACGGGGTATTTCGCGCAGGATATTGCGGCGGAATTCGACCAGGACATAACTTTGTTCGATTGGATTACGCAGTGGCAACCGCCCAACACTGACGAACAACTGTTGCGCGCCACACTCGGCAGGATGTTGTTCTCCAGGGACGATAGTGAGAAGTCGGTGAAAGTCGTATCTGGAGGCGAAATGCGCCGATTGATGTTCGGCAAACTGATCCTTAAAAGACCGAACGTGATGGTCATGGACGAGCCGACGAATCACCTCGACATGGAGTCCATCGAGGCGCTGAACCTGGCACTGGAAAACTATCCCGGCACGCTCATTTTTGTCAGCCATGACCGGGATTTCGTGTCATCGCTTGCCACACGTATCATCGAGATGACCCCCGACGGAATCATCGACTACACGGGTACCTACGACGAATACCTGCGCGCACAGACGCTGAATCAGAGAGCCCGGGTTGCCTGAGCAAGAGGCAGCGTAGTAAAACGTCATAATGGCGCTTGCATCGGAAAAAGTCGGTATTTTCGTTGACGTACAGAATATTTACTACACGTGTCGTCAAGCCTATCAAGCCAATTTTGATTACAACCGGTTCTGGGCGGAGGCAACGCGCGAGCGTGAGGTGATCTGTGCCCATGCCTACGCAACCGAGCGGGGCGACGAAAAACAATCACAATTCCAAGACATCCTGCGCGCCATAGGTTTCAACGTAAAAGTCAAGCCCATGCTAAAGCGTCTCGATGGCACAGCCAAAGCCGATTGGGATGTGGGCATTGCGCTGGATATCTTCGAAGAAGCACAGCGGTGCGATACGATAGTCCTGGCTTCCGGCGATGGCGACTTCACTATTTTGCTTGATCGAATCAAGCAGCGTTTCGATACCAGAACGGAAATCTATGGCGTTCCGCAACTGACCTCTAATCAGCTCATTGCATCGGCGAGCCGATTCGTTCCGATCGACAGAAACCTCTTATTGAAATGACAGGCTTTCGCCTGTTGAATCGTGCAAACGTCCGAGGGAGCTGCGTTGGGCGACGCCAGAGCACTAATCCGCCTCGTTGGTCAATTTGGTGGCCAGGGGCGGAATCGAACCACCGACACGCGGATTTTCAGTCCACTACTCGACTAGCTGAACCATGTTGCGCAGTTTCCCTAGTATGGTGGAGCCAGTCGCCGAAAACCGTGGGCCAATACGATTAGCAGAAAATATAGATTTCGCAACGGGATGCCGGGTACGAAGTAGCCTGGGGATTTCGTAGTCGGCGCCTGTTCGTCCACTGCGTTGCTTACTGCGATGCCGAGTCGTTCTATCCAGTTGATGGTTCTCGGCCATTCGATGATATTGTTTATCCAGTCTTCCGGGATGACCTGCTTCCCTGCCCTTGCGCCGATGATGCCTCCGTAGATTGCTCCAGCGGTATCTGTGTCTCCGCCGGCTTTGATGATTTCCTGTAAGCCCTTTTCGAAGTCGTTGCCGTGTTTGAAAAGAACTTGGAATACGCAGGGGATGGTGTGGTAGCTGTAACCAGAGATGCCGTTTATTGAGCCGATTTCCTGTGCGAATTGAGTGACTGGTTCGTTGTTATTTGCGGAGATCCTGGCTTCTTCGATGAGGCCGTGGAATTCCTCTGCGTCCAGTTCGGGAATCAAGGTTTTGAGTGTGTTTTGAAAGTCTGCCTGCCATTGCTTGTCGACACAGACGACATCGAGGCTGGCCAGTGCGACGGTGAGTGCGGCGTAATAGGCTTTGGGATCCGAGTGGGTGATTTCTGTTGAGGCTTTGACGTATTGCTTGAGCTTCTCGTGGTCGTGGCCGAACGCGACGCCGAGGATGGGTGCTCGCATGGATGGGCCGTTGCCTGCTGAAAAGACACCACTTTTTTTGGGGTTGATGCCGAACCAGAGTTTGATGATGGATCTCAAGGTGGCGAATCCGATGCCTGCTGGGAGGGTTACTAGCCACCATCTGAGTGATCTTGCGAGTTGTTTCTGAAATTCATTGACGTCGCCTTTTGATCGGATGATGGCCTGGGCTGTGAAGCAGGCGTGTTCGGTGTCGTCGGAGACCATGCCCTTGCCGAAGAAGATATGGTGTTTGCTTGTGTCGGGGAAGAGCTTTTTTATTCGTTCTTGGCTCAATCCTTCGTAAGGCAGTCCGAGGGAGTCGCCGACGGCAGTGCCCAGGAGGCAGCCTACGAAAGCATTTTTGTTTCTTCCTGTCATGAACTTGTCTGTGTTCAATGTCTGACCTCATTGGGCGGGACGATCAGATTGGCTTTGTTGGCTGCTGTCTCGATGGTGAGTTCGCTTCCTGAGTTGAACTCGAGGTAGTCGGCTTCTATTCCGTCGCTGAAGATGATGCCGTTGGTGGGCATCTGGCTGGTGATTTTAAGCGGTGTTTGATTGCTTATGGTGCCGTGGACGATGCTCGTCTGTGTGGCTTTGCTGGGGAACGGTTCTCTGACGCTGTATACAAGGAGTTCGGTATCCCAGTTGAGTCGCCCGCCGTTTGGTGGAGGAATTGTTTTTCCTCCTAATGCTTCGATGACGCCGGCTGCGCCGGCATAGATGGATTGCAGCCATCCGGTGGAGCCAGCCCCGGTTGAGACGATGATGCCTGAGGAAGACTGGTTTTCTTGTCGGTCGCCGATTTCTATTTTGTATCTGGCCGAGACGTGGGAGTTGGCGCCGATGAAGAAGTCGTTGAAGGCGAGCAGGGTCTGGCCGTCGGCCATGCTTGCCTGGGCTAGCGTTATCTGTTTGATATCATTGGTATTTTCGTTTTCTCTTGAGCCGTATAGTGTCAGGTAGAGCTGTTGTTCAACGGTATCCGTGGTGAATGGCAGCAGGATGCCGTCAAATCTTTTTGGATCAGGATTGACGGCGAGGATGGGCTGGCCGGTCAGGTATTTTGCGGTGTTGGAGACCAGGCCGTCCTGGCCGACGGTGATGATGAGATCGTCATCTCCGAACATGAATCTGGGGACGAGTTCTCTTCCGATCGTTTGTGATTTGATCGTGTTGGGGATGGCTTGCCTGACTTTGTTTATTGTTTCCTGGTGTTTGTCGTGGTCGTGTTGGATGGCTTCGAAGCTGTGGCCGGCTTGTTCGAGATAGAATTTCGCCTGCGCTTTGGTGTTGAAGCGCGCAACGAGATCATCGAGCTCGGTGTTCCGAGTCACGATGATCACGTTTTCGTATTGCGTCCTTGGCATTGTTTCCTTCCTTACTCTCTTCTATCTTTTCACTTCCACTTTTGTGTGTCTCACTCTTTGGTAGTTATCTCTCTTTAGTGTTCGCTAACCGTTTCAGTCGTGGGGCTTTTGCTTTCTGCAACGAATGAGACGACTTTGCTCAGGAGATCGGGGGTGATGCTTAAGTTATCGATCCTGCCAGCATTGGCGGCCCATTCTTTCAGTGCGAGTCCGACGAGTGCCTGTGGCGGGAGTTCGCCGTAGGGCTCGAGCTTGAGCTCTTCGGCTTTGGCATCGGCTTCGGCGAGGGTCAGGCTGTTTCTCGCCTGCATGTCCACGAGGTCTTTTCTGCGGTTCTCGAGTTCGACGTCGGTGTTCATCTCGGATTCTCTGATCTTCCTTTCTTCATCGACGGCGGACTTCCTTCTGGCGTAGATCGCCTGGTCGGCGCGTTTGTGCAGGCTCTCGCGGTAGTCGGCTTCCAGGGCTTTCTGCATCTCGGGGGTGGCTTTGACCGAGGTGAAGTGCAGGCCTTCGAGCTCTATGGATAAGTCTTTGAGTTCATTGGAGTTTCTGATCTCGTTTTCGACTTTTTTCGCAAGATCCTTGATCGTGGTCAGGGCTTCTTCAAGGCCTAAGCTGTTGATCTCGCTCCTCAGATGCGCCTGGACGCTGTTGACGAGCCTTTCTATGAGGTGCTCGGGGTCTTCGCTCAGATATCTTTTGGTCTTCGGATGCACCGTGAAATCGAGGCGTTTGGCGAGTTCTTCAGGATCTGTCAGCCGGTAAGTCAGGGTGCCCTGGATGGAGACTTCCTGATAGTTGGCGGTAGTCTCGTTGAAGATGAACGGGCTGTCCTGGCTCGATATGGGAATCGTGGCGATCGTGGTGGTCCGCGGCAGGTACCAGAAGTTGATGCCGGCGCCGTGCTTGATGAGTTCGCCGTTCCGGTGGCTCAAGACGTAGGCGTTGGGTTCGCCTTTGTAGTAGTTGATTAACATGATGCACCTCCCTGGTGACTGACGTTCGTTGTTCGGTTGCTCGTTGCTCTGTTCATTTGATGAAATCGATGCGCTTCGGGTTCTTGACGCGGTAGAGCTTGGCAGGACGATGGGCCCCGTCTCGTTTGTCCTTGCCGGTCTCCTTGATGAGGTTCAGGCTGAGAATCCTTTTTCTGAAGTTACGTTTGTCCACGTTCTCTCTGAGGATGACTTCATAAACGTGCTGAAGCCCGGAGAGGGTGAAATCTCTTGGCATGAACTTGAATGCAATGGTCGAGTAATCGAGCTTGGCAGTGAGACGCTCGTGGGCCATCTCGAGAATGCGCTTGTGGTCGAAAGCCAGATCCGGGAGCTCCTTCATGCCGAACCAGCTGACGCCTTCGGCATCGGAGCCTGCCTCGATCTTGAGTTCGTCCGTTGGGACCAGGGCGTAAAAAGCGACAGTAATGACCCGTTCTCTGGGATCTCGATTGGGTTCTCCGAAGGTGTAGAGCTGCTCGAGATAGACATCCTTGACGCCGGTCTCCTCCTCGAGCTCGCGCCTGGCGCCCTCCTCCAGGGACTCTTCCAGTTTGATAAAGCCGCCCGGTAAGGCCCACTGGTTTTTGTGGGGAGGCAGTGATCTCTTAATAAGGAGTACCTTGAGCTCGTCCTGGCGGATCGTGAAGATGACGATATCGGTGCTGACGGCTGGGTGTGGATATCTGTATGTGTAGGGCATTTGACTAGTTCGTGTTAACTTGACACGAACTTTAGTGTTCGTTTCACACTAAGTCAAGCTGTGTTTTACATATACTTGAAAATGATCTCTATCTCATTGTTCTTATTTGTTCCTACTTGTTTTCTTGGTTTGCTGAGGAATGTCATTTTGGGGCTGCAAGCTGGCTGTGGTGGCGGGGAATGGATGGAGGCGACGGTTTAGACTGAGTCCGGAATTGTGCGGGTGCCTCCCCTACCGGATAGGATTATCGGGTTGGAAATTTCTGCGTTATCGGTAGGTAGATGTGCTGATAGTCAGTGGTCGGGGGGCGCGTATAAGGAAGTGGATATGGATGGTGGGCAAGTCTGATGCACTCCGGGACATCATCAGTGGACGAAGATAAGCCGAGTCTGGTGGACGAAGATCAGTCAAACGCGATTGGTCTCGGGGAGGTCAGTACGCTGCGCAGGGCCGGGTTGATTCCGGTCGGGCAATATCTCGATGCTGTCTATCGCTGCCGGGAACCGGTTTACTGGACTCGCTGGGCATTGCGGGCGCTGCTGGCATTGGGGGTCGGGCACCTGCTGGCCGGGATCGTCTTTTTCTTTGCTTATAACTGGGACGATCTGTCGTCGTTTGCCAAGTTCGGGATTCTCGAGGCAGGCATCCTGATCAGCGTGGTGTTGGCACTGATCGTAAACATAGACCGGGTGGGCGGTCAGGCATTGTTGATCGCTGCGTCTGTTCTCGTCGGTACCGTCCTCGCCGTGATCGGACAGGTCTATCAAACCGGCGCCGATGCGTACGAGCTTTTTACCGTGTGGGCCTTGTTGATCATTCCGTGGGCGCTTGCATCACGGAGTGCAGCGCACTGGACCGTGTGGCTGGTCGTCGTCTATGCGGCTTTGAATCTGTATGCGTATCAGGTCCTGATCCCGCTCGAAATATTGTCGACGGTGCAACTCAACAGCCTGCTTGGTGTTACGGCGGCAGCAGTGCTGATAGCTCGTGAAGGAGCTGTGCTGAAAGGATTTGCGTGGCTGGATTTCCGGTGGACGCGCCTGGTGCTGGCGATTGCCGGGCTGGCAATCGTTTTTCAGCCTGCGGTCGCTTATGTGCTCGACTGGGATGCTGAAATTGTCGGCGCCCTGACTTTCGTGGCGATCGTCGCATCGATCGGCTTCGTCTATGTTCGTGCGCTGCCTGATTTTGCCGTGCTTGCGATCACCACGGGCTTTGTTGCTCTGTTCCTGATGGCGGTCGGTTGGCGAGTGCTGGAAGAGGCCATCGGGCTCGAGTGGAACGATACGTTCAGCATGTTATCGGTTTTTGGCCTGTTCACGCTGTGGTGTGCGGCAATGACGGCCGCCACCGTAAAGACGCTGGGTGCGCTGCGTCAGTACATGGGAAGCGGAGGGGTCGATGCCTGAGTTGAATCAATTCTGCGCCGAGCTCGGAATCGATGTCGATGATGCCGGGCAGGCGCTGATGCGTGAGCGGGGCGAGGAGACATCGGCGCTCGCCATGCCCTGGTATGTACGGCTGGTGATCGGCGTCGGGGCCTGGGTTACCGCGATGGCGGCTATCGGTCTCGGTGGTGCGATTGTTTTTGTTGCGCTTGATCTCGAGTTCGATGGCGGTATAGCCGTATTGGGCGCAGTTTATTTCATCGTCGGGCTCTTGCTGTTGAGGACCGAAGAGAGCGGCGTCTATCTGACACAACTCGGTATTGCGGTTACCGCTGCGGGCGTTGCGATGATCGCGTTGGGTGTGGGGCTGCAGACAGACGAACTCTGGACGGCGACGCTGGCTACTGCCGTCGTGACGGCGGTGATTGTTTTTGTAGCACCGAGCCGGACCCTGCAATTTCTTGCCGCGTTGCTGGCTGCCTGGTTATTCGGCATGACACTGCTCGAGCAGAAAGTGCCCTACTATCTCGATATCGTGGCGCTGGCGGGACCGGCAGGTGTCCTACTGATGCTTAGGCCCTTGCAAAGGGATCTGCAGCCGCTGGCGCTCGTTCTGTTGCTGCTGTTCCCGGCCTTCGCGATATTCGGGCCGGGTGAATTCAGATGGGCGTTCGGAACGGGTGTCGAAACCGGCGGCTGGATTGCGAAAGCGCTGCAAATCGGCTTGTTCCTGTGGCTCGTGTCGATTCACTGGGAGCGTGCGACGACCCGGGATGTACGGGAGCGGCTGGGACCATTTGCCGTGGCGGCCGTCATCGTTTGCGTCTTGCTGCCGCCGGGTGGCTCGGCGGCGCTCGTCATCATGATGCTCGCGTTCGTCCTCGGTTCCCGGCCACTGGCTTTGCTCGGGACGCTGCTTCAGATCTATTACCTCTGGCGTTTCTATTACGACATGGACGTCACCTTACTCGTGAAGTCCGGGATGCTCTCTGCGGTGGGCGCGGTGCTGCTGTTCGTATGGTGGCTGATGATGCGGCGCACGCCTGAAGGGGTTCGGCTGTGAGACGGATCAGCACCTGGCTCGTGATTCTTGGGCTGCTGCTCGTAATTAGCGTGGCCAATTACAACATCCTGGAAAAAGAACAGGTGCTCGATAGCGGGCGCCAGATGTTGCTGGAACTTCGGCCGGTCGATCCGCGTTCCCTCATTCAGGGCGACTACATGCGACTGGCTTACGCCGAGAATGTTTTTCCGGCTGCCGCAATCATCGAATCCCTGCCGTACAAGGGAACCATCGTGCTGGCGCTCGGTACCGATGACGTCGCGATCTTCTCTCGTCTTGACGACGGCTCGTCGCTGGCGCAAAACGAGCAGCGCTTGCAGTACAAGCGCATCTTGCGGAGATGGGGCACTTCAGGCCTGCGTATCGGCGCAGAATCCTTTCTGTTTCAGGAAGGCCAGGCCGAGGTCTTTGCGGATGCGAAGTACGGCGTTCTCCGCGTCGATCAGGACGGCGGCAGCGTGCTGGTCGGCCTTGCCGATGAGGCGCGCCGGATCATTACAGCACCGTGACGGCAGGAAGGGTTCGGTTCGATCTGGGCCTTTCAACTCATGGTGACAGTGACCTTAAATAAGTGACCATGTCCAAGTTACGGTTACTGTCCCCTTAATTACCCTTATTAGTAAACTACTTTAAGAATACTATGTATATTAATGTTTTATAACATTTTTATCTTTAATTCAGTCCCTTGCCTAAGGCCCACAACAAAGCGGAACCTACGCTCTACAAGCCGAGGACGATCCGTAAAAATGCCAACACGATCGGTATGCCAGCGCCCAGAAAGGCCAAGGTAGCAATCATGTGAAGCCGAGGATGTCTTGCCTGCCAGTCGTGCTTATTCTCGGTGGTCATAATCTTCTCCCAAACAAAGCGAATAACCAGACGCGGTAGATCAGAAATATTCGAATCAACGAGATCCTGTATTTCTTTCGATTAGACGAGGCTAACAGCAGACGCATCTTCTGACGTTGAACCAGTTCAAGGATTCAGCGGAAACCACGATTCTCCCTGTGCCAGAACTAAATAAGGGCGCTGATTCATTCGGCGTGGAATCAGATGAAATGCTCGATCCGGGGACGGTTTACTTATCTCCAATCATCAATTTCACCAAAAGGGTCTATTCATGCTTTAGAGTCCGTATCGGCTTACGAACACAAGGCCCGAAAAAACACGACATCCGCCCGGATAAGTAGTAGTCGGGTGAACTGTCCCAGGAATTCCCGCGACCAGGAGTCGAATGACACAGATGCTGAAATCGAAAAAGAAGAATATGTCGCAAATAGTATTTGCCGGTGTGATCTCGTGCAGTTTGCTCGTACTCACAGCATGTTCAGGACAGATCACATCAAGTGCTCATTACCGTTCCCTGCATCCTGTTGCGGCGACCGTTGAAACCGATCCGGTACACAGCAGATCGGACGCCGCCGACGACCCCGCGATCTGGATCAATCCCGATGATCCGGGTGGCAGCCTGATCGTTGCCACGGACAAGCAATCGGGGTTACTGGTTTACGGACTGGATGGTTCAGAGCGACAGTACCTGCCGGTGGGTAAAACCAACAATGTCGATCTGAGAACGGGTTCCTGGGGAGTCGACGATCAAACGCTCGTTGCCGCCAGCAGCCGCTTTCCCTCGGAACTCCTGCTCCTGACACTCGATCATGACAGCGGCGAATTGCAGTTGCGCAAGCGGCACAAGGTGAGACTCAGGCAGCCCTACGGTATCTGCCTGTATCAGGATGTGGATCAGCAACCTTACGTCTTCCTCAACAGTACGGAGGGTACGGTGGTCCAGTACGCCGTCGACCGGGAATACGACATCGACGAGGTGCGACGATTCAGATTGGAATCCCAACCCGAGGGATGCGTGGCGGATGACGATGAAGGCATCGTCTACATCGGCGAGGAAGCGCGCGGCATCTGGCGCATGTCTGCCAGACCGGAAGATCCTTTGAAACGCGAGCTGCTCGACAGGGTTGGCGGCGGACATTTGTTCGCGGACGTGGAAGGACTTGCTCTGTATGACGGCCCTCGCAAGCTGTTGATCGCCTCGAGCCAGGGCAATAACAGCTTTGCCATCTACGATACGGCCGCATCGAAACATCTCGTATCGTTTCGTATCGCCGGTGAAGGCCGGGTGGATCGCGTGTCGGATACGGATGGTATCGAGGTGACTCCGGTCAGCCTGCCCGGTTATCCGGATGGAATTCTTGTCGTGCAGGACGGCTATAACACGTTTCCGGATGCCAACCAGAACTTCAAGATAGTGTCATGGAGCGAAGTGCTGCGGATGTTCGACCTGTATTAGCATCTCTGTCTACTGCTCGCCGACTCCCTGAAAAAGTGATCGCGATGGGTAGAATTGCGGTGCCCGGCTCGCCGTGATGATTTGAGCCGCCCTCCTCTTTCACAGCTGCTGATCCTCTTTCAGCCGATTTACAGGGCACGGTTCTGTTACATTGCGGGTCAATATTCCTATTGAGCGGGGGGAGCCATGGAACAGAGCCTAAAGTTTTTCGGCGGGCGGCTGGGTGCTGCTGTTCCGTTACTGTTCTTTGTCGTTTGGGCGATATCGATATCCGTTGCGGGTGCACCGAGTGAGCATGGGCTGATCCTGGGGATGATTGGTGGGCTTACGCTGGGGATGTTGTTGTGTCGGAGTTCGTGGGCGGATTATGCGAATTCCATCTTCGCGGGTATGGCGAATCCTGTGGCGACGGTGACGATCATTGCCTGGTTCTGGGCGGGGATGTTTGCGCAGGTGCTTCGAGTCGGCGGTCTGGTGGATGGGCTGGTGTGGCTTGGGGGTGAGTCGAATGCGACGGGTGGTTTTTTTGTCGGGGCGACGTTCGTGCTTGCGGCAACCTTCGGTACGGCGGTGGGTACGGGTTATGGAACGACGGTGGCGTTTTGTACCTTAATGTTTCCTGCAGGGCTGGTGTTAGGGGCAGATCCCGTATGGCTGTTTGCTGCGATTCTGTCCGGGGCGGCTTTTGGGGATAATCTGGCGCCGGTGTCGGACACAACGGTGGTGTCGGCAACGACCCAGGAGACGGATATCCCGGGTGTGGTTCGTTCCCGCGTGAAGTATGCGGCGACTGCGGCGCTGCCGGCCGTTGTGCTCTTTACAATATTTGGTGGCAGCGGCGTGGAGGCGGATCTTGGTCGGGCGGCCGAACTGCTTTCCTCTTCGGCCTCTCCGGATGGTCTGGTTTTGCTCGTGCCGTTCGCACTCGTAATCTATCTGGCCCTGCGCGGCTATCACATACTGGTTGCCCTGACCTGGGGTATTACTACGGCGGTTATGTTTGAACTCGTGCTTGGGCTCGCGCCAGCCTCTGCCATTCTTTACTTCGATCCCGCTACCGATACGGTGGGGGGTGCACTGGTCGATGGCATTGCCGGTTATTTAGGACTATCGATCCTCATTCTGCTAATTGTTGCGGGTGGGCACCTGATGCGGCTCGGAGGTGCGCTGGATGCGTTGATTGACGGGCTGAAGAAGTTCGCCAAGGAATCGGTAGCACGAGCGGAAACAGCAATGTGGGGCATCGTCTTCTCGCTGAATGCCTTTATTACGATCAATACGGCCGCCGAGATCGCCGCCGCACCCGTCATTTCCCAGCTCGGCAAGCGCTTTAAGCTGCATCCGTACCGGCGAGCCAACATGCTGGATGCGGTGACATCGGCGATCGGCTATATCTTCCCGTGGGGTGGTGGCGTGTTGATCGGCTATTCGACGATACGGAATCTGCAATCGGAGTACGATTTCATTCAAGTTGTGTCGCCGACGGAGGTCTGGCCGTTCGTGCTGCATGGCTGGTTTCTTGCTTTGGTCATGCTGATTGCCGCGATTTCCGGGTTTGGGCGGACCTATGAGGCTGCCGACGGATCGGAGTCTTCGACGCCACCAAGTTAGGGGGACAGTGACCTTAGTTCAGTATTTGAATCGCCCAATGGCGTAGCGCATTTCACACCGATATCTGCCGGGGACCGTATACACGGAACCCGATCTGAAACTGGTTTTCTCCACGGCATTGGGATTCAGCACGAAAAGCTGCGAATGCATGCCGCCCGATCTGCCTCCGGGCATGAAAACCTCCCCGATTGCCGAAATGACGACGAAGCGATCCGTGTGATTTCTGAGTGTCGCCCGGAATGTCGTGTTCAGTGTCGCGCCCGGGGACAGATTTTCCGTATTGTCCACTTCGCATTTTACGACCTCGGCAGAGACAGGTTCCTTGCCTTCAAATCTCACATCAGAGAGGGATTCTTCATCGTAAATTAAAGTATAGGGAAAGGACCCCGAGATGAAGAAGATGACCGCCGCAACGGGTAAGACGATATACAGCAAAAAACCTTTCATGTTGCTCTGGAGCCGCGGGCGTCGATGTGCCGCAGAACTCGACTATAACGCCAAGTTGTCGATGAAGCACGGCTATGCTCGGAATAAGGGGACAGTGACCTTAACTCCAACGCCGCAAAACAAGTGCCATCACCTGGGAGTTATGGTCACTGTCCCCCTATCTCCCATCCATCGGGAAATAGCGAGGTTGCCGCATCCCAATCCAAAGCGGGATATCGCTGTCGAAGTAATTCGATATCTCTGTCGAACATGTTTCTGATCGTCCAGTTAGCGTCGCCCCCTGCAACCTTCCAGCCCGGTAACATTCTCAACAGCATACCGTCCGCTAACAACTCGCCAAGATAATGAACGTGCCCGGCCTCCAGCAGAAATGGAACAGTCAGACCCTCGTCGGTCTTGAACTGGATTTCATTCATAAGGATCAGACCGTTGATGCCAACATAGAAACCGTGAATCTCGAACGCTCCCGGAGATACTGACGCTACGAACAGTGATCCGCTCGAGTCATCGTCGGCGAAATCGTCATCAAACTTTCCCACGCCACCAAAGAAGCCGTCGCTGGCAGTGATTGATATGCGCTCTCCGTCGCCTGGGTCATCGGTTTGTCGAAGGTATGCCCCAAAAGAATGGTGGTATTCGCGACCGGACTTTCTTGCAATTGAACCCACAAGGAGCGCTTTGTCTCCTGGTATTTTTTCCATGGCTACAGGGGAAGGAAGTACCGGTGAACGCGGAGTTGAACAGCCGGACAAGGCGAGCACGAACACAGCCAGCAAGAATGTCTTTAGATATTCCATTTTCGATGTGATGCATGCTGATCGGAAATTGCCTCGCCATATTGCTGTATGTCATGCCATGCGGCGTTGCGCCCCGTTAGAAGATCGAGTGGATGCTGCCGGTCTGTGTTTCGGTGACATAGATGGCGCTTTCGTCGATAAAGAGACTTTCAAACGCGATAAACGGGTCCATCGCAAGTTCGATCGGGAACATAAACGCGTTGGATGTCGGCGTACCCGGCGCTTTGGAGATCCGCCCGATCGTATTGAATTGCAGGTCCAGCCAATACAGATCGTTAGCGTCGTTGAGCAACATCCAGGGCGCGATCCCTATCGCCACAGGCGTAATCGCGCCTCCGCCGACAGGTGTCTTCTGAATGGAATCCGATCCCAGTTCCGAGATGTAGACGTTGGCCCCATCAACGGCGAAATCGGTGACGAAGGAATGGTCGATCACGGTCGTAATGGCACCGCCGTTGACCGGAACGTTCTTGACCGCGCAGCCGACCGGGAAGGTCGCCGAGGCCTCACTCCAATAAACGTGTTGCGAATCGACCGCGATGCGCCAGTAGCAGTCCTGGGGATTGGTGATGATGAATTCGTTTGCGAGCGTGACCGGGGCGCCACCGGCGAGGGCAATCTTCTGCACGATTGGGGCCGCATTGAAACCCTTGACGGTCCAGTAGACGCTCGTGTCATCGGCAGCGATGTCCTGGCTCCTGACGCCCAAATCGTCAATCAATCCGAAATGTGCCGACGCCAGCTTCTCGACCGTTCCCCCTGTGAGCGGCAGCACTTTGATCATGCCGCCGTCCAGGATATAGATGTTGGTCTGAGCGACGGCGATGCGTGCCATAGCGCTTGCAATGCCGCTGACGAGTGTCGTGGTCGTGCCGCCAGCGAGGGGAGCTTCCGCAACCCGCCATACCTCGTTCCAGACCAGCTTGTTGGAATCGACGGCAAGCGTTGTCGGACCATCGAGACCTGCAAGCACGGTACTGACGGATCCGCCGGCCAGTGGTACCTGTTTGATGCTGCCCTCCCCCATTTGCAGACAACAGCCGCTGAAACTACCGGACTCGGTCCAGAACGCGGTCGTCGCGTTGAGGACCATCGCGCCGGGCATGTTGAGACCACTTGCCAGAACGGTGACGTTACCGCCCGCGAGCGGCATAGAATCCAGCGTCTGCTCCGTGGGGTCGATCCAGTAAACGTTGGAGTCAACGACGCTTATGTCGAGGATTGCAGCTCGGGAAAACCCTGCGCTGGACGGTACGCTGGCCAGGTCCCTGATGATCCCGCCCTGGATCGGGATGGCTTTCAGGTCATAGGCATCATTGCCGACGACCGAAAAGATAATCTCTGTGGCCGTGACAGCGATCCCACCGGCCGGCAACCAGGATGCCGGGATATGGCCGGGCGGCACCGGTGGTAGTGTGCCGTTGAGAAAGCCATCGACCAGAACGGTCACGGAGCCACCGGCTTTGGGCACCGACTTGATCTTGCTGCCGCAATTGCAGCCCGCATCGAGCGGTTCGAGGCTCCACTCCTCCCAGTAGATGTTATTGGCATCGCTCTTGAGGGAGACGACGGGTCTGTCGACGGTCGCCAGCGTGATCGGCGCGCCGCCAGCCAGCGGAATCTTCTCAATGACCCGGGTGCAGGGTGGGCTGCAGCTCAGGGAGGGGATCGTATCTACCCGGTAGGCGTAGAGATCGTCGACCACGATGTCGGCTGTGGATTCAAATCCGGAGTCATTCTGGGTGTCCGCCAAGACGGTCGTCTGGCCAGCCGGCGATGTCCGGTGCAGCTTGCCCGCCTCGATCCAGTAGATATCGTCGCCTTTAACGACGACGCTCCGGGCAGTGCCGAAACGTCTTGCCAGCGAAATCATGGGGGAGCCATCCAGAGGCTGTATCCTGAGTGGGAAGTCACTCGAGTCGGTGAAAACGAGATTGCCGTCATTCAGGATGAGGGAGGCCCGCAGCTGATTGGCGCTGCTGACCGATTGCGGCAGAAAGGCTATCCCCGAGGCAACAGTCGCAGCCTGGGTAGCCAGAAAACTCGCGTCGACAATGTTGGCGCCACTGATCGTGACCGGTTGAATCTGGGGAGTGAACGCGGTGTCTGCGAGGGCGGCCGTAATGGCATAGTCTCCATTTGACAATCCGCCAAAATTGTAGTGTCCGGTGCCGTCCGTCGATGTGGTCGCCGACGCCGAGCCGGATAGTGTCATAGTGACGCTCGGCATGGCCGCACCGCTCGCAGCGCTGGTGACGAACCCCGAAAGGCTGTAGGTCGTAGTGCCGCCACCAACAGCGGCGCTGCCGCCACCGCAGGCGGACAATACGCTCAGGATTAGCAGACTGATCAGAGTTCTCATGGCATAGGTCCATTCCAAGGAGAATTGGCTGTTCTTAGCCTGCGGCAGCTGTTCCCAAAGGACCTGATTTTCGGATAATGATTTCCTAAGGTTTAGCTAAGTACCGAAATCGGCCAAACGCCGACGGGTTGGAAGCGAATTAAGAGGGATTAAGGGGACAGTGACCTTAATTCATTGATTGTCGAGGTATGTGGCGAGATGTGCGATGAGGTCATTGACGTCGTCTTCGGTGCCGTGAATGAAACTGGACTTCCTGCGTCTTAATACGGGCAGGCCGATGACGTACATGCCGGGTGCGTTTGCTACACCACCGTCGTGTCTGATGTATCCCTTGCGGTCGAGGATATCTACATCAAGCCAGCCGTAATCGGGACGGAAGCCGGTGGCCCAGATGACAGTCTTGATGTTTCTATCATCGAGATCGATTGTCAGGCTGGGGGCCTTTTCTACTCTGGTTTGCTCGAAGCGTTCGAGTGGATCGAATGCTTCGTTGTCCTCACTTTGCTCTGCCCATTCATCGATGGTGTTCAGCATGCGGTTCATTTTGAGATCAGCGAGTGCGCAGACGTTTCTCAGGGAACCGGAGAACTGCGCCGTTCCGTCTCTTATGCCCATGAGTCTGCCGACGAGCGTGGCGCCGTTGTCGGTCAATCGATTGAGATCGAGGATTTTGGGATCCAATGATCCCACGAGTTGCGGCGAGGGTAGCCGTCTGGCTCGAGTGATGTCGTCGACCTCGTCGTAGCGTTCATCGAGGATGCCCGCCTTGTGTAACCAGTACTGGATATCTTTGCCTCGGTAAGTTCGGGGCATGCGGACATGCTCGCCGACGGCGATCGTAATGGGATGTCCGGTTTGCTGAATCTCGTCGGCGAGTTGCAGGCCGGTTGCCGAGGCGCCGACCACGAGTACGCCGCCTGGTTCGAGCTGATCCGCGCTCTTGTACTGGTGGGGGGTCAGGCCGACGATGTTTTTTGGCATGTCCCCGGCTGGTTTCGGTATTGATGGAATATTGCAGGCGCCGCTCGCGATCATTACGGCTTTGCAATGCCACTCGCCGTTGTTCGATATGACTTTGTAGCCATTACCCTTTTGTTTTACGGATGTAACTTCCGTTTCTGTTTGTACTGGGGCTTTGGTGAAATCGGCGTAGCCCTCGATGAAGCGGATCAGCTCCGGCATGCTCATGAAGCCGTCGGGATCGTCTCCTTCGTATTTATAACCTGGGAGCCGGCTTTGCCAGTTCGGCGTCAGCAAGGTGAGCGAGTCCCAGCGCTCGTTGCGCCAGGAGTTGGCGACCTCACCGCGCTCGAGGACGATATGCTCGATCGAACGCTGACTCAGGCAATAACTCGTTGCCAGCCCGGCATGGCCGGCACCGATGACAATGACGTCAGTGGTGCCAGTCATATTGAAGCCGGTAATGAGCTTTGTTACTTGTTGACTTCGACAGTGACATTGGTCGGGTTGGTAACGATATCGAAGACTGCGGAACGTTTTTGCGACTGGGCAACCAGTGCTTCTATGTCTTCCTGAGACGCGTCGGCATCGATCTGGTAGTGAACCTTTATGTCGTCGAAACCATTTCGTACGTCAGCATCGATACCCAGAATGCCCTGGATGTCCATCGGCGCCTCAAGCGTAGCCTTGACTGAGTTCAGTTGAATGTCACGGTTCTGCGCAACCGCAGCGATGCCGGCCGTCAGGCAACCGGCCAGCCCGACCAGCACAAACTCGACCGGAGTCGCACCTTTATCCTCAGAGGCAAAAACCTCCGGATGATCGGAATCAAATGTGTACTCACTGATGTGTTTCTGTTCCTCGCCGAGACCGAAGAAACCCTCGACGGACGAATGCGAATGTGTGCCGTTTTTCCAGTCGCAGGTTGCCCGCCACGTGAACTTCGCTGCTTCCGGCGCTTCGGTCAGGGCCTCGCGCGCCTCCAGCAGTGCATCTACATTGACGCCATTGTTTGCGGATGTTTGTTCTTCACTCATTTTTTGTACTCCTCTTCTTTGTGTGTCGTACTCTTGCTGATGTGGCTGGCGCCGTAGCAACAGCCTCCCTAAACTGATTATGCTCGCCTGGCAGTAATCCTGCCGGTATTAAATCCAAGCCAATGCATGCGGCCGAGGTATCGAGCGTGCTCGACCTTCAGACAGCGGTCCATGACGACGTCGAGTCCACCTTTGCTGGCAAGTTCGGCGCCCTCTTCGCTGATAACGCCGAACTGCAACCACAAACAGTTGGCACCAACGGCTTTCGCCTCCTCGGCGATGGCCGGCACGGCGCTCGGGTGGCGAAAGACGTCGACGATGTCGACCTTTTCCGGGATGTCGCTTAGCGAAGGGTAGGATTTCCTGCCGAGTATACTCTCTTCGTTTGGATTGACGGGCACGACGTCGTAACCGTGAAAAAGCAGATAGCGGCCGACGAAGCTACTCGCCCGAAGTTCGTTCGCAGACAAACCGACCAGTGCGATCCGCTTTGCATTGAGTGCATTGCGAATGACATCCTGGTTCTGGTATGGATTGTCGATCACGAGACATCCCTCAGCGCATTGAGACCTTCCGAAAGATCCCAGATCAGGTCCCCGGCATCCTCGATGCCGATCGAAAGTCGTACGGTTCCCGGACTGATGCCTGCCGCGGCAAGCTCATTGTCGTTTAGCTGCCGATGCGTCGTCGATGCGGGATGTATCACCAGACTTTTGGCATCGCCGACGTTGGCAAGATGCGAGAACAGCGACAGGGATTCAATAAACCTGAGGCCGTGCTCGCGGCCACCCGGCAAGTCGAAACAGAACACCGCGCCGCTTCCATCCGGCAGATACTTGTCGGCAAGCTCATGATACGGACTGTCCGGCAGTCCCGGATAGCTGACTCGATCCACACCTGGATGCTCGTGAAGAAACTCGGCGACCGTCATTGCGTTCGCGACGTGCTGGCGCATTCTCAAAGGCAGTGTCTCGATGCCCTGACCGAGAAGAAATGCATTGAAAGGGCTGATCGCCGCACCGAGATCGCGCAACGTCTCCGCACGCAATTTCGTGAGGTAACCATAAACGCCGAAAGTCTCGTGAAACGAGAGCCCATGATAGGCCGGTGAGGGATCGGCGACGACCGGGAAGCGACCGTTTGACCAGTTAAACTCACCGCTATCGACGACCACGCCGCCGAGGCTCGTGCCGTGGCCACCGAGAAACTTCGTCGCAGAATACACGACGATGTCGGCGCCCCACTCGAGCGGTCGGCATAGAAAAGGCGTCGCAAAAGTGTTGTCGATCATCAACGGGCAGTCGTGCGCATGGGCTAGCTCGGCGACGCTCTCGATGTCCAGAACATTGCCGCCGGGGTTGCCGATTGTCTCGGCAAACAGCAGCTTGGTGTCGCCGTTAATCTCAGATCGCCATGCTTCAATATCGTCCGGATCAACGAAGCTCAATCCGACCGAGAGTTTGCCGAGGAAGTGCTTCAATTGTGTGATGGTGCCGCCGTACAACGCCGAGGACGCGATCACGTGGTCTCCTGGCCGCAACAATGTAAAGAGTGCCGCTGATTGAGCCGCCAGTCCGCTGGCGAATGCCACCGCGCCGGCACCTCCGTCCAGATTGGCCACTCGTTCCTCGAAAGCGGCCACCGTTGGGTTCATGATGCGCGAGTACGTATTGCCGTATTCCTGAAGGTTGAAATACGCTGCCGCCGACTCTGTGTTCTCGAAGACGTAGCTCGTGGTCTGATAGATAGGCAGTGCACGGGCCCCCGTTGCCGGATCCGGACGGCTGCCCGCATGGACGGTACGGGTCGCGAAGCCGAATTCGTGGTCAGTCATTTACACGCTCCATGTCCGAGCTTTTCTCGCTCTGACAGAGGGTAGCGGATTCTGCCGGCGAATTGGGAGTTCTGGGGACAGTGACCTTAATTCCCTCGTGATAGCTCTTGGTTTGTCGCGGCGGAGTCAAGGTCACAGTCACCGTAATTCCGGCGTTGGAGTTAAGGTCACTGTCACCATAATTCCTCAGCTATTCAGTCCTGTTTGGAAGTCATGATCATGACTTCCAATTTCGAATTCCGGTGACCGTTCAATCAATTCGGTTGATCGTTCTTCTACGGGCCAGCTTAAAGAGAATCGAGTAAGCTGTACGCCTAATTCGAGTAAATGCGATGCAAGCCGAGCCGATAAAAGCCAATCTAAAATTCCTGGCCAACCTTGACGCGCCTCTCGTCTACATTCCCTCCAAAGGTGGCGGTGATGAGACTGAGCACGTGGGTAATTTCACGATGCAGGAAGTTCCTATTCACGATGGACGTCATGAGCTGCCCTCTTCCAGTCTGGATGTGGAAGGGTTCAGGCTCTTATCACAACTATCCGATGTGTCGGATTTCTATGATGGTGCGCAGATTGAGTCGACTTATCACTCGGAAGTGAAGTCTCTTCTTATTGAGAATTTGGGCGCGACGCGTGTTGAAATCTTTGACGACACTCGGCGCTCGACGTCTCTTGCGCGACAAAAAGAGTTAAAGATACGCGAAGCTGCATCTATCGTTCATAACGATTACACAGCGACTTCCGGGGTCAAGCGACTACGGGACAATGATGCAGTTGACCCGGATGAGGCGGAAGAACTGTTGAACGGACACTTTATCATCGTCAATGTGTGGCGTTCGATCGCCGGACCTGTTTACAACCACCATCTGGCGCTTTGTGACGCTACGACAGTCAAGCCTGCTGACCTGGTCGCCGTCGAACGGCGGGCCGATGAGCGCATTGGAGAGATTCAAGTTGCTTTATTCAATCCCGGACAGCGCTGGTATTACTTTCCCGACATGCAAATGGACGAAGCACTGCTGTTCAAGACCTTCGATTCGGAAATGGACGGGCGCACCCGCTTTACGATTCACACGTCCTTTGAAGATCCCAATGCGCCGGAAGACGCACCACCCCGCGAGAGTATTGAGACCCGCTGTTTGGCCTTTTTCTAAGTAATTAAGGGGACAGTGACCTTAACTCCACCACCGCGAACTGAGAGCCATCATGAATTAAGGTCACTGTCCCATTAATTGGTGAATGGAGTTAAGGTCACTGTCCCCGTATCCGCTGACGAATACCGCTCATTGCAGGCTGTATTTGATCAACCATACTCGTATTGATCTGCATCTAAATAGTTTGAAACGGTATCTTTTAGTTCTAAGATCACTAATAATAATCGAAATCATCTGAACTAAAATAATCAATAATTTCCGCAACGGAAATTACGCACGCCCGCTGTTTAATCAGGATGGGGCTCAAGATGAAAAACAGATGGCTCATCGCCGTGTCTGCCGTTGGCATTCATATTTCAATTGGTTCCGTGTATGCCTGGAGTGTATTTAACCTTCCGCTTGAAAATGCCTTTGGCTGGGCAAAAAGTGATGTAGCCATCACCTTTAGTCTGGCGATTTTCTTCCTTGGTATGTCCGCTGCAGTAATGGGTCATTTCGTCGAACGTTATGGCCCGCGAATATCGGGTATGGTCGCTGCAAGCTTTTGGGGTACTGGTCTCATGGTCGCCAGCCTAGGTGTCAAGCTGGGGATGATCGAAATTCTCTGGCTCGGCTACGGGGTGTTGGGCGGCATCGGTCTCGGCGTTGGCTACATAACACCGGTCTCGACACTGGTGAAATGGTTCCCGGACCGTCGCGGGATGGCAACCGGTCTGGCAATTATGGGGTTTGGTTTCGGAGCAGCTATAGGTGGCCCGGTTTACAATTCCATTATGACCGGTGTTGCTGCCGATAGTCTGGAAATGCCGGCAGCAAACTATCGTAACGGTATTTCCAATTACAATTCTGCAAAAAAAATTCTTAAAAGCATTCACGTAAATGATGAAACCACTGTCAGTTATGAAATTGATCAGTTATTGAATGCAGTTAAAGCAGGCAACAATGAAAAGATACTGGCCATGTTGCCGGAAAAACTGGCACAAGATGCAAGACCCCAGCTGGTTGATCTCAATGCAGCACTGAACAACCAAGAGTTGGCAGGATTATGGGAGATGAAAGATTCAGAGAAGTTCAGGAGCGCCATCGCATCCGGGATTTCTGCCACTTTTCTCGCCGCGGGTCTGACGTACCTGATTATCATGTTTGCTGCAGCCAGTTATATCGTACGTCCACCTAGTGGCTGGATGCCGGCCAGCATGAAAGCCGATGTCGATTCAGGCAAGAAAAAAGTAGTACCAGATTTGACCCAGATGACCGCAAATGCGGCGGTAAAAAAGGCGCCTTTCTATGGTCTGTGGGTAATGATGTTTATCAACATTTCCTGCGGCATCGGCATTATTTACACCGCCTCGCCATTGGCCCAGGCGAGCATCGGATTAACCCCGGGTGAAGCTGCTGCAGTAGTCGGCATGATGTCCATTTTTAATGGATTGGGTCGCATTGGCTGGGCGTCCTTCTCAGACTTCCTTGGGCGCGCCAATACCTACACCTTGTTCTTTGTAGTTCAGATCGCTGCCTTCTATTTCCTGCCCAACATAACCAGCATCATCATGTTTCAAGTTGTGCTCTACCTCATTCTGACTTTCTACGGTGGAGGTTTTGCGACATTGCCAGCATACATTGGCGATCTTTTCGGAACCAGGGAATTGGGTGCGATCCACGGTTATGTGCTTACTGCATGGGCATTAGCAGGCGTCTTTGGTCCACAGATAGTTGCCCGTCTTTATGAAGTCACCGGCTCTTATGAAACCGTATTGCACGTCTTCTCCGGCATCTTTGCGATTGCGCTAGCTGTGAGCATTTTGATGACGATTTACATGATAAATGCCCGAAACCGCATGACTACGGTGACAATTTTCACATTCGACGGCCAGGATTTTATTCGGTCACAGACGACCTTGATGACGGCGGAAGGAAAGTCTGCGATCAATACAAAACTTGATCAGAGTTTTCCTAGTTATCAGGCGTTGATTAACAAACAATCGTATGCGGGGGAAGCCATTATATTTGGTCGAGATTACGAGACCTATTATGCACCGCTAACTGATGAACAAGGTCAACTGACTGGCGCCATATTTGTTGGCAATCAGAAATAAATCCGGGGACAGTGACTTTAAAGCCAGCGATGGATCTTGGTCTGCGGCAATGGATTTAGGGTCACTGTCCCCCTAATTCTCCATACCCAAGCCCTCGTAGCGCCGCGGTTACTTCATCAACCGCACCGGCATCCTCAATCGTCGCCGGCATCCTCCAGGATTCTCCGTCAGCAATACTCCGCATTGTGCCGCGAAGAATCTTGCCCGAACGCGTCTTCGGCAGGCGCTCCACCACCGCACACAGCTTGAACGCCGCCACCGGACCGATCTCGTTACGGACCGACTCGATGACCTCGGACACGATGTCTCCGGAGTCCCGATTCACGCCGGCACTCAGCACCAATAAGCCCAACGGCAACTGCCCTTTCAACGCATCCGCCACGCCGATGACGGCGCACTCAGCAACATCCGGATGTGCGGTCAGTACTTCCTCCATGGCGCCCGTTGAGAGGCGATGGCCCGCCGCGTTGATGACATCGTCGGTACGCGCCATCACAAATACGTAACCGTTGTCGTCGATGTAGCCGGCATCGCCGGTCTCGTAGTAACCGGGATAGTGGCTGAAATAGGTACTTACGAAGCGCTCATCGGCATTCCACAAGGTCGTAAACGTCCCGGGTGGCAGCGGCAGCTCGATCACCAGCGCTCCGATGTCTCCCGTTGCCACCTCGTTGCCTTCGTTGTCCAGCACCGCGACGTCGTAGCCTGGCAGGGGTCGCGCGGGCGAGCCCGGAACGATCGGCAGCTGCTCTATTCCCAGACAGTTTGCGCAGATGGGCCAACCGGTCTCGGTCTGCCACCAGTGATCGATCACCGGCACGCCTAAATTTTCCTCTGCCCAGTGCAGCGTATCCGGATCGCAGCGTTCGCCGGCGAGGAACAGCGACTGCAAACCTGAGAGGTCGTACTTCTTCATATGCTCCGCTGCCGGGTCCTCTTTCTTGATGGCCCGAAACGCCGTGGGTGCCGTGAATAACACCTTGACGTCGTAGTCGGCTATAACGCGCCAGAACGCGCCCGGATCCGGCGTACCCACCGGTTTGCCCTCGTAGATGATTGTCGTGTTGCCATTGAACAAAGGGCCATAGACGATATAGGAGTGACCGACGATCCAGCCGACGTCCGACGCGGCCCAGTACACGTCTCCGGGCTGCACATTGTAGATGTTGCTCATACTCCATTTGAGCGACGCGATGCCGCCGCCGGTATCGCGGACCACGCCTTTCGGCTGACCCGTCGTCCCCGAGGTATAGAGGATGTACAGCGGGTGATTGGCCTCGACGGGTACGCAGTCGACGGCTTCGGCCTCCGCCATTGCCTGTTGCCAGTCGAGATCCCGACCGTCGACAAGCGTGGCTTCCAACATGGGACGTTGCAAAATTACGCAACACGAAGGTTTGTGTTCTGCCAGCTCGATCGCCCGGTCCAGCAGGGGTTTGTATGGCACCAGTCTCGTGGGCTCCACACCGCACGAGGCCGATACCACCACTTTGGGGGTCGCATCATCGATGCGCACCGCCAGCTCCTTGCTGGCAAATCCACCGAAAACCACCGAATGGATAGCACCAATTCGGGCACACGCCAGCATCGCGATCAGCGCTTCCGGCACCATCGGCAAATAGATGATGACCCGATCCCCTTTCCCAACGCCCTGTGAAACCAGCACGCCCGCAATCCGGGACACCTCATCCAAAAGCTCTCTGTAGGTAATACGGCGCTTTGTTTGTGTAACGGGGCTGTCGTAGATTATCGCCGCCTGATCACCCCTGCCTTGCTCAACATGGATGTCCAGTGCGTTGTAGCAGGCGTTCGTTATGCCATCGGGATACCAGCGGTAGAACGGCGGGTTACTGCTATCCAGTAGCTCAGTCGGTGCGCGATACCAGAAAATGTCATCCGCGACTTGCTGCCAGAGTTTATTGTTTTTCATATTTGCGACCAGTAGCAGGCGCTTGCTCGCTTTGTTCAATCTACCGCAGGTGGGAAGAAATATCATGCCGTGCAATCAAGGGGACAGTGACCTTGACCCCCTTGCTAATGGCGCTTGGTTTGTGCCGGCAGAGTTAAGGTCACTGTCCCTGTAATTCAGCGGCGTTATGGTCACTGTCCCTGTAATTTCTGGCACCATCATGAAATCATCAGGAATCAATCGCGCCAAACTCATCAATACTCTGTAGACCAACCATATCCTTTTGGAATCTAGAGTGATCAACAATTACCCAGGAGGTATATGAGCTATGAACAGGAAACATGCAGATATTGCAGTTAGATTAGTCACTATTGCCGTAGTACTCGGCCTCGCCGCTTGTGGAGGAGGCAGTGGACCTGCTGCTGCGCCGCCGCCGTTGGCCGCGGATGAGGTGCAAACGGCAGAAGGTGTCTATAAAGGCTCGGTTGAAGGGAATCTCCTGGTGTTCCGTGGCATTCGATATGCGGCCCCTCCGGTTGGCAATCTTCGATTCAAGGCTCCGGCTGCAGCAGCGGCGTTTGCCGGCACGTCCGATGCAACGCAGTTCAGGGAAAATTGTTTTCAAACTGCCGGTGCGGGATCTGTCGGTGCGGAAGATTGCCTGTTTCTGAATGTCTGGTCGCACGAGGATGATACCGAGCAGCCTGTCCTCGTATTCCTTCACGGTGGCGGCAGCAACGGCGTTGGTGGTGACATGACGACGACCGATGGTGCGATGCTGGCGGAAAATGCTGACATCATCGTTGTGACGCTAAATCGCAGGCTTGATATTTTCGGCGGTCTGACCCTGGATGAACTGATTTCTGAAAACCCTCGCAATACTGCCGGCAACTATGCGGTGCTGGATGTCATCGCTGCGCTTCAGTGGCTGCAGGACAATATCGCTGAATTTAATGGAGATCCGACTCGGGTCATGCTCGTCGGAGAGTCCGCGGGCGCATTCGCACTCTGTCACATCATTGCGGCGCCGGAGGTTGCGGGCCTTATCAGTGCAGCGGTTCTACAAAGCGGCAGGTGCGCGCGTCGAAGCCGTTTGAACGCGTCTGTTCCGGTAGCGATGGCACCGATATTCGATATGGCAATTAACGTTCACAGACCGGTGCTCGTTGCGGCCGGCTGTGACATGGCAGCTGATATCCCGCAATGCCTTCGTGATTTGTCGGCGGATGATGTGCTGAACGCCGGAAGAACTATCGTTGCTGCAAATCCCGGTCGCGGTGTGTTCGGGCCGATTATCGATGGTGTGGTCGTCGTTTCCGATCCGCATACCGCCCTGATGGCTGAGACTGCTGGCAATATTCCCATACTCGTCGGCTCAACGGCCAACGAGGGAGGCGGAGGACTTTCCGGCACGCCACCGGCGGATGACGCTCAGTACAGGGCACGATTGACGGCCATTTTTGGTTCACCCAGAGACGATCAGATATATGCTGTGTATCCAAGCGCCAATTTCCCGTCCGTAGCGGACGCGTGGATGACGTTTTGGGCCGACTGGCAGTTCAACTGCGAAGCCGAGGAATTGGCACGTAGCGCGTCAGTCAACACACCGGCGTACCTGTACATGTTTTCGCGAGGGTTCAGCACGGGTAGTCGTGCCGGCCTGGGAGCCGTGCATGCGATCGATGTGCCGTTTCTTTTCGAGACCTATGATGTATTCGGACACACGCCCGATGCCGATGACGCTCTGGTGACAGATGCAATGCAGAATGCGTGGACCGGGTTGGCGTCTGATCCGACAGCTGCACCACCCTATTTGCCGGCGGGTGCGAGTTCGTGGCCGGCCTACGACAGTAACAATGTGCAGGTCGTCAATTTTGATGCGACGGTTACGATCGACGCGATATACCGCGAAGGGCGTTGCACATTATTGAGGGACATTATCTCGTTGTAGTGGCGGTTGGAGATTAGGGGGACAGTGACCTTAACTCCGCGGTGATGGCACTTGGTCTGCGGCGCTGGAGTTAGGGTCACTGTCCCCTTATTTGCTGTCCCCCTAACTCGGCGGTGGAGTTATGGTTACTGTCCCCTTAATTGACGACTATCCCGCTCGGCGCTGATGACTGGATGAGTCGTTGCGTTTGCCTCTGTGTCGAGGCGGTGCAGCTGATCTTCCTTTCTTGCGGGCACTGTTCTTGCGTGCGCCGCTTTTGTGTGCAGCATTTCGTGTTCGTTTCGCTTGTCCGTTTTGCCGTTGTGGTTGCCCTATCTGGATCGGTTCCGATTTGATCCGGGGGTCCGGTTCATAGCCGGGGATGACCTCCTTCTCGATCTCGCATTTCATCATGCGCTCGATGTCATTGAGGAGTTTGTGTTCGTCAATGCAGACCAATGACACGGCATGGCCTTCCTGGCCTGCCCTTGCTGTGCGGCCGATACGGTGCAGGTAGTCTTCGGGCACGTGCGGCAGTTCATAGTTGACGACATGCGGTAAGCGGTCGATGTCGAGACCGCGTGCCGCGATGTCGGTCGCAACGAGTACTCGGGTTTTGCCTGCTTTGAAGTCTTTGAGGGCTTTTGTTCGTGCGCCCTGGGACTTGTTGCCGTGGATTGCTGCCGAATCTATGCCATCGGCTGTTAGCTGGCCGGCAAGGCGATTGGCGCCGTGCTTGGTGCGGGTGAAGACGAGCACCTGTTGCCAGTTCTGTTTACCGATACGGTGAGAAAGCATCTCGCGTTTTCTTCGCTTGTCAACGGGGTGCACGACTTGTTTTATTCGATCCGCCGGTGTGTTGCGTGCCGCAACCTGAATCTCGATCGGGGCGTTCAGCAGATTATTGGCGAGACTCCTGATCTCTTTGGAGAACGTCGCCGAGAACAGCAGATTCTGACGTTTTGCTGGTAATACTTTTAGTACCTTCTTGATGTCGCGGATGAAGCCCATGTCGAGCATGCGATCCGCTTCGTCCAGCACGAGTATCTCGATTTTCGACAGGTCGATGGTTTGCTGTTGCAGGTGATCGAGCAGGCGGCCGGGCGTGGCCACGACGACATCTACACCCTTTCTCAGTTTTGCAATCTGTGTGTTGATGCTGACGCCGCCGAAGATGACCGCTGTCTTGAATGGCAGGTATCTTCCATAGTCGCGGAAGCTCTCGCCGACCTGCGCTGCGAGCTCCCGTGTCGGTGTGAGAACGAGTGCCCGCACGCTTCGCCTGTTGGTTCTTGATGTCTGCAAGTGCTGCAGCATCGGCAAGGCAAAGCCGGCTGTCTTGCCGGTGCCGGTTTGAGCACCGGCGAGGATATCCCTGCCTTTTAATATGAGTGGAATGGCTTGCTGCTGGATCGGGGTCGCATGGCGATATCCCTTTTCATCGATCGCACGCAGCAGTTCGGCCGACAGGCCGAGTTGATTAAATAACATTGATTTTGTACTCCAAGGTCGCCCGACCCGATTGCATGGCTTATGCCGCGCAGGGTTCGGCCCAGGCTGGAAATTCTGAATGGCTCCGGAAGCCGCGGAATTGCGGGGCCGGAGTGAATGGCGCAGACCGAGGTGCGCCAGGACGGGGCGGACTATAACAGCTGTTCCCGGAAAAGGAAGGACTATCCGTGCTTTATTGACAGATATCGAGTCGTCGCCGGCCGAAGCGCGTCCTCTGATTGCGCCGAATGCGGCGAAAACCGCCCCCAGTAATCTAGAAAATACTTAAGATAAACTCGTTATCTTCTTGAGTTTTATGTATTTTAAAATACCTCAATTCAGATATTTCTCTAGCCATGCGTGGACCTCCTCCCAGAAGTAGCGGGCAGAGGGGCCTTTCATGATCCAGTGATTGTGCTCGTGGAAGACCAATAGCCTGCTTTCGATGTTGTTGCGCTGAAGGTAGCTCCAGGCCGCGATGGTCTGGTTGATGGGGACCCTGTAGTCGATTTCGCCGATCGTGAGCATGACGGGCGTGGCGAAATTGTTGGCGTACGTACTCGGGCTTTGCTCCTTCCAGATAGTGCTGTCTCCCCAGGGTGGGCCGCCGTTCATGATCTCTCGATGATAAATTACATCGCTCGTGGACCACTGGCCTTCGAGGCTGACGAGTCCTGCATGGCCAACAAGGGTCTTGTATCTTGTCGTCGTCGCCTGCAGCCAGTTAATAAGGTGTCCGCCATAGCTTGCGCCGGTGGCGCCCAGGCGGTCTCCGTCGATGAATGCGAATTGTTTGATGGCCTCATCGACTGCTTCATTGAGCTCTTCACCGGGAGTTTTGAGGGGGTCGTTCTGGATGTTGCGTGAGAATTCCTCACCGTATCCGACCGAACCCGTGTAATCGGTCAACAGTACGACGTAGCCGGGGGACGCCAGCAGATGCGGGCTCCATCTCACGTGATCGGCATCGAGCGAGGAACTGAATGGTCCGCCGTGAATGGCGAGAACGAGCGGGTACTTGCCGTTCTCGTCAAAGTCCGGCGGCAATGCCAGCCAGCTGTGGATTTCCCTGCCTTTGGAACTCTTGAACCAGAACTCACGGAACGGTTGCCGGTCCAGGGTCCCTGCCCGCTCGATGTTGAATGCCGTTATCGGAACTGTTGTGCCGTTACCCGGATCGATGCGTACGACTTCGCTTGGATGGGTGGAGTCCTGCCAGTTTGCGATCAGCGCTTTTGCTGTGGCTTTTGGCCCCGAAAAGACGCCGCGGCTCAGCTCATCCAGCACCCTTGCCTTGCCGCCTCTTGCAGGCACGGCGAACAATCTGACCCGGCCCTGATCGTTAGCGGAGACGTAGAGCGTCCTGCCGTTGCTGCTCAGCGTGTAGTCAATGACGGAACGATCGAGTGATGCGGTGACGATCTGTGGCTCCGGGAGTTTTTGATCTGCGCCACGGGGCGGCCAGGTGAAGCCCGCGACGCGGTTCAGGTTGTAGACGAAGTCGTTTTGGGCTTCGTAGTTGCAGTAGAGGGCAGAACCGTCGGCTGCGAACTGCGGGTCGGTGCAGGTCCAGTTCTCGCTGTCGGTGAGTCGTGTCGGCACGCCACCGTCGGCTGAGATCTTGTAGAGGTGGTGCAACACGTGTGCGCGTGCTGCTTCGTGGTGGTTTTTTGTGGCCGCAAACACGATTTCCCTGCCGTCGGGCGTCCATATTTGCTGAAGCTCTTCGCTCGAGCGGGTCGGCACGCCCGCGTAACCCTTTTCCTTGACGAGATCAGTGCCGACAAGGAGGTCTTTGGCTTCAGCGCCTGCTTTTGCATCCTGGACAAAGAGGTGCGTTACCAGATCGTCACGCCAGTGGTCCCATTGGCGGATGGGGAAGATGTCATAGGCGGAGACCTCGTATTCGAGATCTGCACGCCTGTCCTTCTCCGCCTGGTTTTCTTCGTTGCTGGCGGTATTTGGATAAACACGACTTTGAAACGCAATTTTTCTGCCGTCCGGGCTCCATTCCGGCGCTTCTGCGCCGGTCACGAGGTCTGTGATCTGTATGGCCTCGCCGGGTCCCGTCATATCGAGGACATAGATCTGGCTAGGTTTCTTGTCTCCCTCCTCGTCCTCGCCCCGCGAGCTACTGAAGGCAAGTCTGCTGCCGTCAGGGCTCCATTGCGGGGATTTCTCGGCTTCTTTGCTGGCGGTGAGGCGACGGGGCTCGGTATTGCCATCGGTGGCGATGAGCCAGAGATCGCTGACATCCCCGTCCTCTTCGTAGGAGGGCTCGGTGACCGAGATCACGGCCCATTTCCCATCGGGACTGGGCTCGGGCTTGTCGAGCCTTTTCATCAGCCAGACGTCTTCGTGACTGACGGCGTGTGGCTCGAATTCCGCGGTATTGGCGAGAATGCTCTGCAACAACAATGTGAACAGGAAGCCGATTGTTATAGTCATGCGCACGGTATTACTCCTTGCGGGTGATATTTTTGGCGGCATGGCTGAACTTAGCATCTGAAAGTGTGACATTTCACCTGCTGGACCGGTTCCGGCGTTGAGATTATCTCTGTTGGTCTTTTCCGGATGCGGAATTAGCGATGATTGACTCACCTGACGAGCTTCGAGACCTGTTGAAGAACACGATTCTGGCAAAAAGCGAGATCGTGTCCGTAGGCCTGCTTTATACGGTTGATACGGCGCTTGCTGTGAGTCTCGGGGTGGATCAGATTGAGGAAGGCTGGGCGGGAATTGCTCGGGCTGGATTGCTGCATCGATTATCTTCAATGTGGAGAGCCTGGAGTACGGCCTATGATCATGTGTTGCGCACTGACCAAATGCCCCGCGATTGCCGTTGAACAGTTAAGCCGTGTTACGGATTCGCGGCAGTGCCGAGCTCTGCCGGGGAGTTTCCTGTGATGTTTACCTGCATGCCGGTGCTGAGTCGCTCGGCGCCACGGATCACGACCCGGTCGCCGGGGTTCAAGTCGCCGATGACTTCGATATAACGACCGGCACCGAGTCCTGTGATGACATTGACTTGTTCGACTGTGTTGTCGTTTTTGACTTTGAAAACCGATGCGCCCTGCCTTCGCAATACGAGCGCGTCTCTCGGCACGGAGAGGACCGCTTTCTCATCGGCAGTCGGCATCGACAGGCGCACACTCTCACCGACGGTCCAGACTTCCGGGTCGGCATTGAGACGAACTTCGAACATGTGCGATTGCGGGTCGCCGAAAGGCACGATCGTGCGCACCGTCGCTTTGCCCTGACGGAAATCGTTGTGTATCCCGAGTTCGTCACTCTTTTCGATGAAGTTGACGGAATTGAGAGGAGCCCTTGCAACGATCTCGAGGGAGTTCGGATCGACCAGCCTTATAACTTCGTCGGCGACACTTAAGCGTTCACCCATGTTCCGTAAACGTTCCGTGACGATGCCATCGAATGGCGCCCTGATCTGCGTGACGTGCATAGCGACTTTGGCCTGCCCGAGCTGCGCTTGTGCAATCGCTTCCTCCGATTCTGCGACTGCCAGATCCGAACTTGTCTGATCGAGCTGGCTCTTTGCCGACAGGTTGTTCCTGGAGAGCCTTTCGAGGCGTTCCTTTTCCGATTTCAGGAACACGATTCGCGCCTGTTCTCGTTCCACCCGGCTTTGCGCCTCCATCTCCAATAGCCTGAAGGTGATGTTCTCGAGACGTGCGAGCGTATCGCCCTCTTTCACCTCCGTACCGACCTCGGCGATCCATTCGAGCTTCGCCTCGAGCTCCGATGCGAGGCGCGCGTCGAAACGACTGACCACCGTGCCCGGCACTTCAATCGTCGGTGCAAGCATGCGTAGCTGAACGCTGTCAACGACCACGGCCGCGGCCGGCCCTTCCTGCCCGAGCGCAGGAAAAGCGGCGGCGATGCCGAGGACTGTCATTGTTGCTCGTTTGCTGATCGTCTTCATTCTGTTTCGATTCAATTCAGCTCGTTACCGGCTCACTGCCGGGGCTCAATGTCGTCACACTCACGCTTTCACCGAGGCGCAGCAGACTCGGCAACAGTATCAGGGTAAATACCGTGCTGACGGACATGCCACCGACGATGACTGCTGCCAGCCCTTGATAAACTTCCGATCCGGGTCCGGGAATCAAAAGCAAAGGCAACATGCCGAACAGGCTGGTCATCGTACTCATTAGTATGGGTCGCAAGCGACGCCGTATCGCCTGTTCGACTGCGGCGCGACGCTCGAGGCCCTTTCGTTCGGCCGATCGCGTCTGGTGTACGAGCAGGATGGCATTGTTGACAACCAGGCCGAGCAGGGTAATGAAGCCGATCATTGTCAGCAAGTCCAAAGGCAGGTTCATCAATCTCAGCAAGGTAATGCCGCCAATCGTGGCGAGCGGCAATGCGGTGATGACGAGCAGGCTGTCGACGAATGAACGAAACAGGCCGCTCATCAATAAATACAGAACGATGATCGCCAGCGCGAAACTGCGCGACATGCTCGTAAGCGCAATTTTCAGGTCATCGGCACTGCCGTAGTAGCTGATCTCGCCGTCTTCCGGAAGCATTGCCAGAAGCGCCGGCTCGACGTGCTGCTCCAGAATCTCGATCGATTCCTCGAGAGACTTGTCATTCGGTGGCGTAATCACCAATGTGACGGCTCTGCGACGGTCCACACGGCGCACGTCGGTAGGACCAGCCGTGCGCTCCATGCGCACCAACTGGCTGACCGGCTGGATGCCACTTGCGGGTGTCGCAAGCGGAGTGGAAGCCAGTTGTTCGGGACTGGTCCATTCCGGCGCCCGCAAAATAATATCCATGCGGCGATCGCCATCGAAGTAGTCGCCGACAAAAATGCCGTCACCCAGTGCTCGCATGACCACCGACATTTGTTGGCGTGTCCAGCCGGCCTCGGTAATACGTCTCT
>Ga0255052_10000464_pt1 | contig 32838 bp, 28 predicted proteins | sample JV7_2_21_MG_FD_188632 | JGI IMG/M metagenome (GOLD analysis project Ga0255052, IMG submission 188632) | Seawater microbial communities from Jervis Inlet, British Columbia, Canada - JV7_2_21 | ecosystem: Environmental > Aquatic > Marine > Inlet | place: Canada: British Columbia | collected...
CTCGACGCCTGGGAGCAAGCTCCCATCGTTTCCGTTCGACTTGCATGTGTTAGGCATGCCGCCAGCGTTCAATCTGAGCCAGGATCAAACTCTTCAGTTTAAAGCTTTGAGCTTTATCTAAAGACGTGATCCCCAACTTAATTACTAAAATTAAACTTGGTTCTCACGTTTGACTTTGCCAATGCAAACTCTAACGCGAGCACCCACACAAATTATCTGTACTTATTTGTTAAAGAACGATCCTCACCTTTTTGAAGCGTTACTCGCTTGCGTGAGGCAGCCCACAATTATACAGGCCAATCGGGATAAATGAACAGTCCGGGCCTGTGGTCGTGCTTCTAATTGGAGGTCTGCTGAAGGACACCGTACCCTCAGAGAGCGGGGCATTATAGCGGTGAATGCGCACCCGTCAATACCTATTCCAGACAATTGTGACTCTTACTTTCTGAACGGCCTGGCTTCGGCCGATTTATCTTTGTTTTCAGTAACTTCCAGTAAGCCTGAAAACTATTCTAGTGACTCACGCCAGCTCTTGTATTCGGTCGAGTCCAGCAATTGCGCGTAGCTGCGGTTTTTCCCCAGGGCCTCTGGGCCAAGTTCGTGCCCAAATTCGCCCTCCAGGCGTTGCAATGCCTCGACCGAACCCGTGAAGTCTGACAAATTTGCGCGAGCATTCAGCGCTGACCACCATGCCAGCTCGAGGCCGGGTTCGCGCTCAAGCGCCTTATCTGCGTACGCAGACGCGTCCTGTGGTTGGTCCAGGACCAGCGCAGCAGCGGACATCCTCGCATCCATCGCCGCGTCCTGAAAATCCAGCCGGTCGGACAAGCGCTGCAATGCCTGAAACGCCTCCTTGTATTTGCGCGACGGGAAGTAGTGGTCGAGCAACATAAGGGAATATAAGGGTTCACCTGGAAAATAGTCGGCCATGACTGCAAGCGCCGCGACCATCTGGCGGCGCTTGCGTGCCTCTCTGGCAACCTGCACTGACGATTCAACGACTATTCGTTGCCGCTTGAATCGTTGGTCCAGGCCTTCCATGATCTCGAGGTAGCGGTCCAGCCTGCGATCGCGTACCGCTTTCATCAACTCGCCAAACTGAAAAAGTTCGCGTTCACTGACGTTCTGAAAATCCAGTAGCTTGCGCAGCGCTGACTTGCTCGGCGCTGCCAATACCAGCGACCGGCCGATACTGTCCGAAAATTTCATCCCCCGCAGAAAATCAGTCCAGTCGACAATAATGACTCGGCCATTCTCATCAAGACGCAAGTCATACTCATGATACGCAAACTCGAAATCCGGATAGTCGAATCGAATGACTGCTCTTCCCAGATCGCCACGAGACTCGACGCCAAGAAGGGTCGCCTTCAGACCATCTTCCGGAATGGGGAATGCAGAGGCGATCATGTCTTCATAGGAAAACTCGAGATTTTCGTTGAATTTCTTCTTTACTTTCTGATCAATGAGTCGCAGACCGAAAATCCGATCAATCATGTCGCCGCGATCAATCGACCGGATAAACCCTTCGAGCGAACTGCGGTTCAGATCGTCGGCGATGACCTCGACTTTCGAACGAAACGCTTCTTGCCTGGCGCGCTCTGCCTTTTCCGCGTCCTCCCTCTCATCGGCGCGAACCGGCGATAACATGACTGTCGCAAACAAGAACAGGTACGAGATTATCCTTGGGCTCTTCATTTCGGCGACCTCAGACCCGAATCAAGTCAGGCTGACTCGCGAAAACTTGCGCTTGCCAACCTGGTAAATACAAGCACTGCCGGCCTCAATTTCCAGAGCACGATCCTCAACCCGGACGCCGTCTATCCGGACGGCGCCCTGTTTGATCATCCTGAACGCCTCGGACGTGCTGCTGACAAGCCCGGCTTCCTTTAACAAGTGTGCGATGCCTAGTCGCCCATCCTTGCTCTGCAAGCTCAGCTCCGGCATATCCTCGGGCATGGCACCTTGCTGAAAACGAGCAACGAATTCGTCCTTGGCGGCAGTCGCAGCGCCTGCATCATGAAAACGTTCGACAAGCTCGTGCGCGAGTTCAAATTTTGCATCACGCGGGTTCAGGCCTTCTTCGACCTGTTTTCTTAGACCGGAAATATCGCCGAGCGTTCGAAAACTCAAGAGCTCGAAGTAGCGCCACATGAGGTCGTCCGAAATCGACATGATTTTGCCGAACATCTCACCGGGCGCGTCGGTGATCCCTACGTAGTTTCCCAGCGACTTCGACATTTTCTGCGCACCATCGAGCCCCTCGAGCAGGGGCATGGTCATTACTATCTGTGGGTCCTGCCCAAAATCCTGCTGCAATTGCCGACCCACAAGCAGATTGAATTTCTGATCTGTTCCACCAAGCTCTACATCGGCCTTGAGCGCGACGGAATCATATCCCTGCACGATCGGATACAGGAATTCGTGAATCGAGATAGACTGGCCATTCGTATAACGCTTGTTGAAGTCGTCGCGCTCGAGCATTCGTGCAACAGTGTGATGTGACGCCAGCTTCACCAGTCCCGCCGCATCCATCTTTCCCATCCACCTTGAATTGAAGTCGATTCGTGTAGTTTTCTGGTCGAGAATCTTGAAGATCTGTTCCTCGTAGGTCTCCGCATTTGCCTTTATCTCGTCGGGCGTCAATGGCGGACGCGTGGCATTCTTGCCGGACGGATCACCGATCATTCCCGTGAAATCACCTATCAGGAAAACGACTTCGTGGCCGAATTCCTGAAACTGCCGCATCTTATTGATAAGGACGGTATGACCGATGTGCAGGTCTGGTGCCGTCGGATCGAACCCGGCCTTGATGATGAGCGGCCGATCCTGCTTCAGCTTCGCCTCGAGACCATTTTCGGGCAATACTTCGTCGCTTCCGCGGATAAGCTCTGCTAGTTGTACCTTAATGTCTGTCATGACCTGATGTCGGGGCCTCCTCTGCTGCGGAACTGTAGCATTCTGGGCGAGCGATGAAAGCCCACTCCACACAATGTGTTTTAACACCCTGACTTATAACACTTTTCTTTGACCTACCCGAAGCGTCACGGTAGAGTAGCGCCATCAGAAATCGCGGGGACGCCGACTTGCATCGTCCAGTCAGTCCACTACTACACGATTACAAGCCATCGGTGGCGAATGCACCGAAAAAATCCAAAGCGCTGCAATGGTTTGGCGTCGGGCTTGGAGTTCCGCTGCTCGGTCTCGCACTCCTCTCTTCCATTGGCACACCGACCGATACTACCCCGCCGCCCGCAACGCCGATCGTGGCGGCGAGCGCCGGCGTCGAAGTCACGGTCGCAGCTCTTGTCGCTGAACCAATCATTTACACCGGCACACCGCTCGTCTTGGCACCGGAGCCGGATTACGAGACATTGACTCTGACTATCCGATCCGGCGACACATTTGATCAGCTTTTTCGCAAGAACGACCTCGATATCGGTGACCTCGCGACAATCGCCAGCCTTGATGAGGCGGGTGGCAAGTTTCGCACCATCAAACCCGGAGACGTCTTCGAAATCACGCACGACGAAGGGCGGCTTGTGAGTATGTATTCCGCGCTCAGCCTCACCAGCGCTTTGAAGATAGACAAGAAGGACGCGGGCTTTAGTGCGGAGATCGTCGAACGCCCAATAGAGTTACGTAAGAGGCTGGCATACGGATTAATTGACACGTCCTTGTTCGAGAGTGCTGCAGCAGCCGGACTGTCCGACAAACTGATTATGAACATTGCCGGTATCTTTGCGTGGGATGTCGACTTCGTTCTCGATATCCGAACGGGTGACAACTACTACGTACAATGGGAAGAAGTCTGGCAGGACGGCGAGTTCGTCACCGACGGAGAGATAATCGCAGCCGAGTTCAACAATAACGGGCGTACAAGTCGTGCAATCCGTTTTGTTGACGACACCGGCCGTAGCGACTACTTCACACCCGACGGGCATAGCGTCCGCAAGGCATTCATCCGCGCACCCGTCGATTTCACGCGCGTCAGTTCCAATTTCAATCCGAATCGGCGCCATCCAATCCTGAATACGATTCGCGCTCATCGCGGTGTTGACTACGCGGCACCTCGCGGTACGCCAATCAAAGCGGCCGGCGATGGCAAGGTCATCTTTCGCGGCGTCAAGAACGGTTACGGAAATGCGGTCATTCTGCAGCATGGCGGCAATATCACAACGCTTTACGCGCACATGTCGAAATACGCGGCCAAGGCACGGATCGGCAGCCGGGTTCGGCAAGGCCAGACCATCGGTTACGTTGGCGCCACAGGCCTGGCGAACGCCAATCACCTGCACTATGAGTACCGCATCAGTGGCGTGCACCGTAACCCGCGAACCGTTCAGCTACCGCGGGCGAACCCCATCTCTGAAAAATATCGTACGCAGTTTTTCACAACAGCCGCACCGATCCTCGAGGAACTCGAACGATTCAAGAGCATCCAGTCGGCTTCTGTTGCGTTCCTCAGCCATTAGCGATTGACGACGCAGGCAATGGGTGACTATTACATCGGCCTTATTTCCGGCACGAGTATGGACGGGATTGATGCTGCGCTCGTGAAATTCGAAGATACATCGGTCGAGATCATCAAGACGCATGAGCATCGCTACCCGGACGCTCTGCGCGATCAGTTGCTGTCAGCTATTCGCGATCCTGAGAACTTCATGGTCGACGATATCGGACAACTCGATCAGTGGGTCGGCGAGAGTTTCCGTGACGCGGCAAACGGGCTAATCGAGAATGCCGGATTCGACGCTGCGGCGATCACTGCAATCGGCAGTCACGGTCAAACAGTTCGCCATCAGCCTGACACGGCGCATCCGTTCACGTTGCAGATCGGCGATCCGTCGGTTATCGCTACCGGAACCGGAATAAAGACAGTTGCCGATTTCCGCCGGATGGATGTGGCTCTCGGTGGTCAGGGTGCACCACTCACTCCGCTATTTCACGAGTGGCTGTTCAGCGAGCCAGGTTCGATTCGAGTTGTACTGAATATTGGCGGTATCGCGAATGTGACTGTGTTGCCGGGCGATACCGCTGGTACAACCGGATTCGATACCGGGCCCGGTAACACCTTGCTGGACGCCTGGGCCGAAAGACACCTGAAACAATCGTTCGATAAGGACGGTGACTGGGCGGCACAAGGCGAGGTGAATACCGATCTGCTCGCACGTCTGCTCGAAGATCCGTATTTCGCTGCAGACCCGCCGAAGAGCACGGGGTTTGAGTACTTTAATCTTGCGTGGCTCCAAGCGAAGGATTTGACTGCGTGCGAACCAGCGGATGTTCAGGCTACATTGAGTGCGTTGACAGCCGAGAGTATTGCGGCGGCGATTCATCATCATGCGAGTGAATCGGCGAATGTATTAGTCTGCGGCGGCGGGGTACATAATTCTGACCTGTTGCACAGGCTTAGGGCTGCTTTGCCCGGAATCAGTGTCACATCAACAGAGTCAGTCGGCCTGGATCCCGACTGGGTCGAGGCGGTCGCATTTGCCTGGCTTGCATTGAGAAACACGCAAAACCTGCCCGGTAACCTTCCTGCAGTAACCGGAGCGAGCCGCCGCGCAGTGCTGGGTGCGACTTACCGACCCGCGTGAATTGAGCCGTACCTAAAGCTCTCGAAACAAAGTCATTGTTATACTGGCCGGCCGCAACTGTCAGAGGCCTACGTGGACACACCCGCTTTGCCATCCGCAGATTTGTACATCAATCGCGACCTCAGCCAGTTTGAGTTCAACAAACGTGTCCTGGCTCAGGCTCAGGATCCAGACGTTCCGCTTCTGGAGCGGCTTCGCTTTTTGTGCATCACCTGCACAAATCTCGATGAATTTTTCGAGATTCGGGTCGCCGCGCTGAAACAACGTATCGAAATCGGCGCACCGACACACGGCTCCGAAAAGATTTCCGCGCAAGATATCTTTGATGTTTTGAGAGTCGGCATGCTCAGAGTCGTTCAGCAACAGTACGAACTTCTGAACGACACCCTGTTCCCTGAGCTGACCAGGGCTGGAGTTCACTTTGTTCAAAGCGAAGAGTGGAACGCCGATCAACAGGAATGGCTCAGAGAATATTTCATTGAACAGGTCGTGCCGGTATTGACGCCGCTGACCTTTGACCCATCGAGGCCGTTTCCGCGCGTCCTCAACAAGAGCCTGAATTTCATCGTCCGCCTGCAAGGCAAGGACGCTTTTGGCCGCAGCCGCCACCGCGGCATGGTGCAGGCGCCGCGATCACTGCCGCGAATTATTCGGCTACCGGATCATCTCAGTAGCCCGGGTTCCAATGACTATGTGTTCTTGTCGTCTATCATTCGTGTACATGTTGGAAAATTATTTCCAGGTCTCGACGTAGACGGCTGTTATCAATTCCGGGTAACTCGAAACAGCAACTTGTATGTCGACGACGAGGAAATCAGCGACCTTGTGCACGCACTCGAGGGCCAGCTCAAAGCCAGCCGCCATGGGGCTGCAGTCCGACTCGAGGTGAGCCACGAATGCCCGCCCGATTTACAGGAGTTTCTGCTCGATCATTTCAGCCTGGCCGAGCATGACATGTATCTGGTTGATGGCCCGGTCAATCTCAATCGCCTCTCTACAATCTGCGAAATCGAGAATTCACCCAAGCTGTTATATCAGCCGTTTACACAGGGTTTACCCGAAGAACTCCGCGGCGAGGAGAACATATTTTCGCTGTTGTCCAAAAAGAATGTGCTATTGCACCATCCTTACCAGTCGTTCGCGCCGACGATTGACTTCATTAGTACCGCGTCGACAGACACTGATGTCCTCGCGATAAAGATCACCTTGTATCGAACAGGTGCCGAATCGCCGATCGTCAATCACCTTGTCGATGCCGCCCGGGCAGGCAAAGAGGTCACGGTGATCATCGAACTCATGGCGCGCTTTGACGAAGCAGCGAACATTTCACTGGCAAACCGTCTGCAGGAAGCCGGGGCACATGTCGTCTACGGTCTCGTCGGCTATAAGACTCATGCAAAGATGACGCTGGTCGTTCGTCGCGAGTCGGAGAAGCTCGTCCGTTACGTCCACCTTGGGACTGGCAATTACCATCACGCGACAACACGCGTCTACACCGACTACGGCTATATGAGCAGTAGCCGGCGCCTGGGTCAGGACGTGCATGAGCTATTCATGCAACTCACAAGCCTGACAGAGTCCAGCGACATGTCGCGAATGCTGGTAGCGCCGTTCAACCTTTATACGTCTCTCCTCGAAAAGATCGAGCGCGAGGCCGAACACGCACGAACTGGCAAGGACGCCCGCATCATCGCGAAGATAAATTCGCTCAACGAGCCAGGCATGATCGACACGCTTTACAAAGCGTCCCAAGCCGGCGTGAAAATCGACCTGATCATCCGTGGCATCTGTTCACTGCGCCCCGGTGTGCCGGGATTGTCCGAGAACATCCATGTTCGATCGATTGTTGGGCGTTTCCTCGAACACTCACGTGTCTACTATTTCCAGAACGATGGCGACGAAGAATTCTACTGTGCTAGCGCGGACTGGATGGAGAGAAACCTGTTACGCCGAAGTGAATCGTGTTTTGAAATCCGTCAGAAGCTAATGAAGAACCAGATTCGCAGCGATCTCGAGTTATTTCTCGCCGACAATTGCCAAGCATGGGAATTGCTCGGCGACGGCAGCTACGAGCGATTAACACCCTCAGTGCCCGAGAAACGGGTATCAGCACAAGAGACCTTTCTTGCTGAATTGGCAGCGCCTACCTGAACGCGAGTTGGTATCCAGCTTCGCTCAGGTACTCCTGTTCACGCTCGAGGTCCGCAACCGTCAGTGGGTTTGCCTGTAGCCATGCAGCGTCGAAGCACAGTTCGAGTGAGCGGTCGTCAACCGATAGCCCAATTCGCGGTATGTCTTCCTGAGACCGACTGCGTTTCAGAAGAACCGCAAGGCGCAACAACATTGCGAGGCGCAAAGCACTTTCGCGCCAGGCGCCTGGTAACTGGTTCATGAGGTGTGTGTCAATCTGACGTCGTTGGCTGCCGATCAGAAACGCGAGGAAGCGCTGCTCCGCACGCGGGAAGCCCGGAAGATCAGCATGTTCCGCAATGTATGCACCGTGCCGCTGAAAACCATCGTGTGAGATATCGAGGCCGATTTCATGCAGTTGTGCTGACCAGCCAAGGACACTGCGACTCAGTGGCTTTTCAAGCCGCCAGTTCCCGGCACACTGATCGAGCAACATTGCAGCGGTTTGTGCCACTCGCTTAGCCTGGTCCCCGTCGACGTTGTAGCGGCTCGCCATTGCATGGACGCTACGGTCGCGGGCATCTTCATGCTGCAATCGACCCAACAGATCATAAAGAAGCCCCTCACGAAGTGCACCGTCGGATACCTGCAGTGCGTTTACACGCAGGACGGCAAGCAGTTCTGCCAGAATCGCAAGCCCACCGGGCCAGACCTGTGCTCGTCTTTCGGACAATCCGGCCAGAGACAGCTCATTGATCCTATCAAACTGGAGTACCGTGCAAATTAGCTGCTCGAGAGCATCCGGCGTCAGGCTGTGCGAATCAATGATGCCCAGTTCGCTCGCAACCCTTTCGGTCGAACGTATCGTCCCTGACGTACCGATCGACTCAATTTCCCCGACGCCCCTGAAAAAAGTTTTAACGGGCCTGAGCTCGAGACGGGCGGCGACCCGCGCTTTGTCGAATGCCTTACTCGTGATTCGCCCATCCGGAAAAAAGCGCTCGGTCATCGACACACAGCCGAGATGCAGGCTCTCGAGCGCACGAGGCTCCGGGCCCTGACCGAGAATCAACTCCGTACTACCACCGCCGATATCGAAAACAAGCCGTAATCCTTCATTTGGCGGCAAACTTTGCCCCACTCCCTTATAGATAAGTCGTGCCTCTTCGAGGCCCGAAATGATTTCAATTGGATGGCCCAGCGCCGACTCCGCCTCAACCATGAATCCCGTGTCCTCTCGGGCGCGACGGACTGTGCTCGTTCCGGCCGCACGCACGCTGGCAGCATGCATGTCCCGCAAGCGCTCGCCAAAGCGCAATAAGCAATCGATGGCACGGTCGCGCGCGTCAACTGACAGATCCCCGGTGTCAGACAGGCCTTCCGCAAGGCGCACGGTCTCCCGGATTCGATCAATAATCGCGAGCTGCCCGTGGCGCAGCTCGCCGACAATCATATGAAAACTGTTTGAACCGAGATCGACGGCCGCGATGACCTCGGGAGAAGAATCAGGCCGTGAACGATTGTCCACAGCCGCAGGTTGTCGTCGCGTTTGGATTGCGAATAATGAATTGCGCGCCCTGCAGGTCTTCTTTGTAGTCTATTTCCGCGCCCATCAGATACTGGACGCTCATCGGATCGATGACGAGGGTCACACCCTGATTGACAACCTGACTGTCACCATCTTCGATTTCCTCATCGAACGTGAAACCGTATTGAAATCCGGAGCAACCGCCTCCCGAAATGAAAACCCTGAGCTTGAGCGCCGGGTTTTGTTCCTCTTCGATCAGCTCGCCCACCTTGCTGGCCGCAGCGTCTGTGAAGACGACCGGCGGCGGTGGCGCGGCAATATCGCTAACGGGTGTGTCCTGCTGCATTCCTTCTATCCTCTACTGTGGGTCTTATGACTCGGTCGCTAATGCGACCGATTCGTCAATTCGTGTGTCTTGCTCAAGTAGCGGCACCTGCCCTTTGGGCTGATGCACCAGCTTACCGTTGATCTCGGCACCGATCGCCATTTCGATTAGATTGTAATACACATTGCCAATGACCCGCGCGGTTGGCCCAAGTTCAACCCGCTGGGCCGCGCGGACATTACCACGAACTATGCCGTGCAATACGACATACGGCACTGTCACAGCACCCTCGACATTACCTTCTTCACTAACACTGAGCGCCGAATCGGATTCGGGGTCCGCACTGACATTGCCCTCGATGATACCGTCGACATGACACCCACCTTCAAAATTCAGGTCTCCACTGACCTTGGTGTTTTCACCGACCAATGTATCCACCACCGTATGCCTGCGTTGCTTGCGACCAAACATGTAATCCTCCAAAGTGCCCGTTCAGGCCGTCAATCGGCGTCAACCCAGACTCGTTGTCCAGGAATAGCTTTCCTCAATACTTGCGATCGAGCGCGTTTTCGAGCGCACAACAATTGTTATCTTTTCCGGTGTGAAGCCGTCAGGAAGAACTATCGTCCTGTCAAAATCCTGAAAGTAACGGAACGAAAATGGCCAGCTCGCACTCGACTCTTCTGGCAACAACTGCGGATAGCTGTACTTTGCCGCCGTGCCGCCCTGATCGCCATCAATGCTCAAAGTCACATCGCCGGAAACCTTGCGATCATGTTGCAGCGACTGCACAAGCACCAACCGGACATTGTATGTGCGTTTCGTCTGGCCGCGAGTCAGTTTGAGATCCTGTACGCGCAGCCCCGCCGCGCCATCTGCAGGTGACACGATACCTCGATAAAAAGCGATGGCATCAGTCTGCTCCTGAATTTTTGCCTGCAAAGTCGTGAGGCTCACCTCAACATCCTTGTACGCTTCGTGATCAATATCGCGATGAGTTTCCAGCAGGACTACCTCTTCCTTGAGTGCAATGATGTCTTTTTCAAGGCCCATTATACGATCTTCATAAACCTGCCGTTCCTTCGCTGCGTCGATAACGTTGAAATTGGCTTGTATACGCCCGAGCTCGAAGATGAGATAGCCGAATACGACGACCATGACCGCAAGACCCACACGCATCACGAAGACGCGCCCTCGGCTGTGTAGCTGTAACGGCGAATGTCGGGCCACGGAAATAGCCTGTTAGTAAGAAGGTCTTATGTTACGCGGTGGCCCGGCCAGTGAGAAGTGCGGCACGTCACGCAATCGTTAATCGTCTTCTTTCTGGATCAGATCCTTGGCAAACACCGCCCGCCATCGTTTTGGCCACCAGCGAGGTTGCGGCGGCAATCCCTGCGGATAGACGGTCGATCCGAGTTCGTGCAGTGCCCGGGCGTATACTCGCCGCTTGAAATAGATCACGTCATTTACAGGGCGCCAATAATCGACCCAGCGAATGCGGTCAAACTCGGGTTCTTCACCCAAATCAAATCGAACATTGTCTGTCGAGGTTACCAGGCTCAACATGAACCAACGCTGCTTTTGGCCAACACAAAGTGGCTTGCTGTTGCGACGAATAAATTTGTCGGGAAGCCGATAACGCAGCCAATCCGAAGTAACCCCGAGTAACTCAACATCGGCGCGATCAAGCCCGACCTCCTCGCGGAGCTCGCGATACATCGCCTCTTCGGGATCCTCGTCGACAAACACGCCACCCTGCGGAAACTGCCAGCCCTTGTTACCTGCCCGGCCGGCCAGCATCAGCTTGCCGCCGTCATCCGCCAGAATGATACCGACGTTGGCGCGAAATCCCTCTGCGTCAATCCAGTCGTTGCTCATTGCAACCGATACAAATACTCTAACTGCCTTTCACTTTACACCAAATACGGGCATTGTCGGCGACTCTGTTCACAATAGAGCGCTGCGTTGATTATCAGGCGGCCTGCAGTCCTGTTTGCTGGATTAATTGTCATTGCAGTCGTTGCTTTGGCAGTCGCACTCGCGTCCGGCAGTGCCGACATTAGCCTGGCTGAAACAATGGACGCATTGCTCGGGACGGCGCCCGAAAACACTCGCTCATTGATCATGGATTTGCGCTTGCCACGAGCGCTGACGGCGTTTTCGGTGGGTGGCTTGCTTGCGGTCGCAGGTGTATTGATGCAAGTCCTGTTGCGCAACCCGCTCGCAGAACCCTATATCCTCGGTAGTTCCGGTGGCGCCGCCGTCGCAGCATTGCTTGCGATGATTTTTGGATTTGGGAGCATCGTCATCGATCTCGCGGCCTTTGGCGGCGCGATGGCTGCAACACTGCTCGTTTTCTCAATCGCACATGGGACTGGCAGCTGGACACCTGCGCGACTGTTGCTGACCGGCGTCGTGCTGGCCGCCGGTTTTAGCGCAGCGACCACATTGCTGCTCGCTTTGAGCCCTGACCAGAATTTGCGTGGCATGCTATTTTGGCTGATGGGTGATCTCAGTTTCGCTTTCGAACCCTGGCGAACTCTTTGGCTGCTCCTGGCACTGGTCATCACCGGGATTCTTGCGGCACGGCATCTCAACGTTCTTTCGCGCGGCGAACTTCAGGCGGCCATTGCCGGCATGCAAGTCTCGGGTTTTCGCTACCTGGTCTTCGCGGCCGCTTCGCTAGCAACGGCACTGTCCGTCACAACGGTGGGCGTAATCGGCTTTATCGGCCTGGTCGTGCCCCACCTCGTCAGGTTGGTGTCCGGCAGTGATCACCGTATCGTCCTGCCGGCGTCCGCTTTGGCCGGTGGAAGCTTGCTGGTTGTCGCCGACACGCTGGCGAGGACGATCATGGCGCCACGACAGCTACCTGTTGGCGCTTTGACGGCTGCGATTGGAGTGCCATTGTTCCTGATTCTGATGAGTCGAAACCGGGAAGCAAGGCTGATCAGCTAGGCTGCGAGCTTGGCGGCATCGAGGTCGCTGGTTCCGGTCAGCCGCGCATCGCCATGTACTGTTTGCCCGCATCCATGAGTTCTGCGAATCCATCTTCGTCACCTCCAGCCACCAGCTCGCGGATTCGGCTGGCTGCGTCGCAAAGCGCATTGAGCGGATCCATGCCGAATTTGTTGAGGTTCTGAATCTCGAAGTACAGACGCGGATTGTCCTGCGCTACAGCCGCAGAAACGAGCAATTGAGAATCGAATGTCGTTGATGACATGCGTGCCAGCTTTGGCGCCGCTTCGCCACTCTCCGCAAGAGCAGTGAAAAACGCAATATTGAGCGCGTGCGACAAACCCAATACATAGGCAATCAGCCGGTCATGGTCATCAAGCCCCATGTCGAGTTGCTCTACCATTGTTGAGCCGAATAAGGCCTTGGCATCGTCGGTCGCCTGCTGCGACCCGACGTCGCAATAAATCAAATGATGGCCCGACAAAAGACGCGTTTCAGGGCCGAACATGGGGTGAATCGACGTGACACGGCATCCTGCTCTGCGAAGTTCCTGCAACCCGTCGATCAGCGGTGTTTTCAGAGAGCCGATGTCGAAGACCAGTCCTTGCGGCTTAAGAACAGCAAGCTGCGCGAGAATTCTTCCGGATACGGCAAGCGGCGCTGCAACAACAATCACATCGAAGTCCACGCCCGCATCCGTCCAATTGCTGAACCGTCCTGGCCCGTCTTCAGCGCCTGGATCCGCTATAGACGTCGCGAACCCCTGGGATGCGAAGAAATCAACGAACCAGCCACCCATCTTGCCGCTACCGCCGATGACAAGTGCGCTCCGGCCGCCGCCCTTGCCCTCCGCGATCACGCGATCGCGCTCCTGACTGGCCAGTGACGAACGGATAAGCTTGCGCAGAACATCTTCGACGAGGTCGGGGTCTATGCCGAGGTCCACCGCCTGTGTACGTCCCATGTCGAGAACGTCCTTTTCCCGGGCGTAGTCTCGTGTCCCTGAACCGGAAGCCAGTTTGTGGCGGCCAATTTCGCTGACAATACGTTGGCGTTCAGCTATCAGCTCGACAAGCTGCCGATCAACGGCAGATAGGTCTTTGCGCAGGTCATCAAGGTTCATTGCTTCGGTCTGTTGCATCCACAAGGCACGTAGGTTCCTGTTTTACAGGAGACCCGAGCGGCGGGGCAAGCCGCATCACATTGTCCACGGGCCTGGAAGCGGTCTCACCAATAGCCATGGTCGCGACCGATGGCTATTGTTGAGACCGCTTCCAAAATCGTGCGAATATCGTTCGCTGGCATCAGGACAAAAAGAACGGAGCCGGATAACAATGAAGACGCGTGCTGCAGTCGCCTGGGAAGCAGGCAAACCTCTTGAAATTGAAACGATCGATCTCGAAGGTCCGAAGGCCGGTGAAGTTCTGCTTCGCAATGTTGCCACCGGCGTCTGTCACACAGATTCGTTCACGCTGTCAGGCGAGGATCCGGAAGGCATTTTTCCCTCGATCCTCGGCCATGAAGGCGGGGCGATCGTCGAAGAAGTTGCCGAGAACGTAACGTCGGTCAAGGTAGGCGATCACGTTATTCCGCTCTACACGCCCGAGTGCGGCGAATGCAATTTCTGTACCTCGGGCAAGACCAATCTTTGCCAGGCGATCCGCGCAACGCAGGGTCAGGGCCTGATGCCGGACGGTACTTCGCGATTCTCGGTAAACGGAACGACCGTGTATCACTACATGGGCACATCGACATTCAGCGAATACACGGTGCTCCCCGAAATAGCTGTCGCGAAAATTCGAGAAGAAGCGCCGCTCGAGAAAGTGTGTCTGCTGGGTTGTGGCATTACGACGGGTATAGGTGCCGTACTGAATACAGCGAAAGTCGAGCCCGGCGCAACCGTGGCCGTATTTGGACTTGGCGGCGTTGGCCTGAGCGCGATCCAGGGCGCCATGATGGCAAATGCCGGTCGCATCATCGCCATCGATATCAATGCTGACAAATTTGAACTCGCCACACAGCTGGGTGCTACCGATACCGTCAATCCGAAAGACCACAGCGTGCCGATCCAGGAAGTCATCGTCGAAATGACCGATGGCGGCGTTGACTACTCATTCGAGTGCGTTGGCAATGTAGACCTCATGCGAGCAGCGCTCGAGTGCTGTCACAAGGGCTGGGGCGAATCGACGATCGTTGGCGTCGCCGGAGCGGGCCAGCAAATCTCGACGCGACCTTTTCAGCTCGTAACCGGTCGCGTCTGGCGCGGCACCGCGTTCGGCGGCTGCAAAGGCCGGTCGCAATTACCCGGCATGGTCGACCAGTACATGGATGGTGACATCAAGATCGACGAATTCATTACGTACACAATGCCGCTCGAAGATATCAACAAAGCGTTTGATCTCATGCACGAAGGCAAGAGTATTCGCTCCATAATTCATTATTGACAGCCACTTGGTAGGCAACAGGCCCCATTCATGACCAAGGTTGCCGTCGCAACGACATCTCAAATCGCCGCTGACGCCGCGAACGACGTCGTCATGCGCGGCGGCAATGCTGTCGATTGTGCGCTCGCAGCAGCAATTTTCACGATGAATACCGAACCCAGCGTTTGTGCACTCGCGGGAGGTGCCTTTGTCACGGTGTGGGAACCTGGCGCAGACCCGGTGACGATCGACGGCAATGTCGCTATTCCTGGCCGTGGCTTGCCGGACGCGGCGCGTGGCGGCGGCGCCAGTCGCGTAACGATAAATTACGGCGGCGGTATTGACACGCTTGCCGGCCAGGGGTCCGTCGCAGTGCCGGGATCTTTGGCGGCAATCGAGCGTGCATGGCAACTATTCGGTAACACGCGATGGCAGGACTTGTTCGCACCGACAATCGCAGCGACACGTGACGGCTTTCCGTTGTCAGCCGCTTGTCATTACTATCTTGGCTACTCAGGCGAGTGCATATTCTCACGTAGCGATGATGGTTTTTTCTCATTGCACTCGGCGGACCGGTCGCTACACGATGCGGGCAGTCTTATCGTTGTGCCACATCTTGCCGATACGCTATCCGCAATTGCCGACGAAGGTGCGCGCGTCTTTTATGAAGGCGAAATCGCTCACAAGATCACGGAACATGTCCTGGATGGTGGCGGGGCGCTCACGCTCGAGGATTTGAAACAATACAGAGCGATGGAGAGACCGTCGCTCGCCGTTGACATCGGGGACTGGACGATCGCGAGCACTCCGCCGCCCGCTGTCGGCGGAACGATACTTGGCGCGATGTTGCTGGCATGCGCCGACCTGCCGGGCAGTGAATGGACCTCGGATGCACTGTCTCGACTGATCAACGTTCAGCGTGCGGTGCTCGACTATCGCAAGCGCCGTCTCGACCTGGCCGACAATGTAGGTGCCGAAGCAGCTCGGCTGCTTGACTCAGCTCGCAGCGGTCAATTGCTGAGCCGGTGGACGTCGTCCGCAACCACACACACCTCCGCCGTGGACGACAATGGCATCGCGTGTGCGGTCACAGCATCCACGGGATACGGATCGGGCGAAATGCCGCCCGGCACGGGGCTCTGGCTCAACAACTGCCTCGGCGAACTCGAGCTTAACCGGCGTGGGCTGGCGGCAGATCCACCCGGCAAGCGGCTGCCATCCAACATGGCGCCGAGCATCGCTCGCCGCAAGGGTGCGGTGCTCGCGGTTGGCTCCCCCGGTGCCGATCGTATAACGACCGCGCTGCATCAGTTTCTCGTCAATATCCTGCAAATGGGCATGTCGATCGAGGAGGCGATCAACCATCCACGAGTCCATGTCGACACGAGCGGCGAGGGAGAACGCCTGATGGCCGAATCGGGACTCGATTTGCCGGAGGTCGACATGCCGGTCAGCGTCTTTCCGGATCTCAATATGTACTTTGGTGGCATTGGTGCGACACTAGTCGACAGGAAGCACGGTTTTCAGGTTGCGTGCGATCCGCGGCGTGAAGGCGGTACCGTAATCTGTGGCGACTGACACGACCATATGACTGACGAGCTTAATTTGATCGATCCATGTTCGGCGACCAGACTGCCGGCAGAACTGCCGTCCGATCCTATGGGCTGGGTGAAAGCCTGGCTCGAAGAGGCGGTCGGAAAGCGGGTGCAGCGCAATCCGAATTCAATGACTGCGATTACCGTGGACGAGAATGCTCAACCGACGGGACGAGTCGTACTCTGCAAGGACTTCGTCACCGATCCCGGCTACCTCGTCTTTTACACGAATTACAATTCGGACAAGGTGCGACATCTCGCGGACAATAATCAGATCGCCCTCCTCTTTCATTGGGATGCATTCGGGCGCCAGGCACGCCTCGAGGGCGAGGCCGTGAGATCTCCTGCAGAGGAAAGCGATGCATATTTCAAGAGCCGCGACTGGGGCAGCCAGCTTGGCGCATGGGGTTCGGATCAAAGTTCGCCGATCGAGTCCCGCGCCGCACTCGTTGCACAGGTCGGGAGACGCGCAGTGAAACTTGGCCTTGGCGCGGCCAAGAATCTGAAATCGATCGCCGCTGCCGATCGCCCTGTCATTCCGCGGCCGCCACATTGGGGCGGCATTCGCGTGTGGCCGAGACGTATTGAGTTATGGATCGAAGGCACAGACCGAATTCACGATCGTGCGCGTTGGGACCGATCTCTGACGCGCAACAACGACGATTCATTTACGGCCGGCGAGTGGACAGGCACCCGCTTACAACCCTGACTATCAGCTTGCTCAGAATCTCATCCGCAATTCTGTTTTTGATTGGCTCTGCTCTGGCCAGTGCGCAGGTCACATTAACGAAAGGCACGAACTTTTCCATCGATGTCGCGCAGGACGGGCAACTCGCGATCGATCTGCTCGGCGACATATGGGTCGTGCCGTCTTCCGGCGGGGAGGCACGGGCAATTACGACGGGGGTCTCGCCAGCGCGGTGGCCGCGCTGGTCGCCTGATTCCAGCGCCATCGTGTATCAATCACGTGCCAGCGAACAGGAGCAGATCTGGTTGTACCGATTCGAAGATGGCATTGCGGAGAACATCAGCGATGGCCGGTTTTTCGATCGCCAACCTTCCTGGCATCCTGAGGGCGAACGAATCGTATACGCGTCAGATCGGAGAAACACGGGCTTCGACCTTTGGGAGCTCGATATCGCTACAGGACTGACCTGGCGAATCAGCGATCTCGCAGGCGATGAAACTGAGCCCGCATGGTCAGCGGATGGAGAAGACCTTGCGTACATTCACCGTGGCAATGGCCAGTGGTCATTGATGCTGCGCCGCCGCGGACAGCCGGATCAGGTTCTCGGGACGTCAAATACGCGATTGTCATCCCCTTCGTGGCGTCCCGACGGAAGTCTGATCACACTGCTCCGCCACCGCGACGATGGGCTATCAATCGATATGGTCATTCTGTCCGAACCGGTCCTCATTAAGCCGCTGATCACCGGAGAAGACATTTTTATTGCGCCGGTCACGTGGCGTGACCGGCATCAGATGCTTTACCCGGCCAACGGGATGATTCGTAAGCGTATGTTCGATTCCCGGACTTCGACAACCGTGCCATTTCGCGCGACCGTGCAGCGCGATGAAACCAGGCAACGTGCGGCCGTACCGCAACGCGAACTCGCTGTGATCGCTGCACCAGTCGGCCAACTCGTTATCCGCACATCACGCTTGTTCGACGGTCTCGGCGGCGGCTACCGCGAGGGTCTGGATATCGTCATTGAAGGCGCTCGAATTACGGCGGTAGAAGCGCGGGCTGAGCGGTCCGGGGCCATAGTAATCGACATGGGTGATCTGACCGCCCTGCCAGGCTTCATTGATAGCCATGCAAGCTTGCCGAAAAACGTGGATGAGTCGCTCGGACCAGCCTTGCTATCATTTGGCGTGACGACGATTGTGGCGGAAAGTGACCGGGCCGATGAATTGAACCGGCGTTGGTCCGGCACGGAAATGCCCGGCCCACGCGTGCTGGGTGTAGGGTGGCAACTTGTCCTCGATTCGGTATCGACTTTAGCGTTGAGTGGAGAACCCCTGCCGACATCACCGCGAGGGATCCGATACGAAGACGCCCGGCTTGGCGATAACGAGGAACCGGCGACAATACTATCTGCACTGGCCGACGCCCGAACTCGCGGATTGCCGCCACTGTTGGAGTCAAGGCAAGCCGGCTTGCTGCGCGATTATCCGACGGCCATTCGCGGTTTCACCGAAAAGCCTGTGCTTGCAGCTCAATCGTCATCAATAGTGCTCGGTAGCAAAGCAAACGGCTTGCCTCCGGGGATCGCATTACATGCCGAGTTCCGAGCGCTGGCCGAGGCTGGCCTGAATCACGAACATGTATTGCGGACCGCTGGCATCAACGCAGCCAAAGCACTGGGTCTGGGATTGCAGGCGGGCCGAATCGCCCCGGGCAGCAGCGCTGACCTTGTTTTGATCGACGGCGACCCTCTGGAAGATATTTACGACGCCCTCAATATAGTCGGTGTCGTCAGGAATGGCCGCTTTTTCAGCACGGTTGGCCTGATTGAGCGAAGTGAGTGACCCATTTGCGTCGGATATTTTGACAGCTTCTATTGAAACCCGGTCCGGACAGCACACTGGCGGGTGATTAAACAAAAGACCGGTCGATCAGGGGTATCGAAGGACCACCCCGTGTCCGATTCCAGGCAACATATTTCTTTTTTTCAACACGTTAGAACACGTTGTTTCAGGTTCGCTTATGTGCGTCACGACAGAACTGTCGGTTTTCTTTACAAATGAACTGCAATCGTTCTCAGGACTAACCTGTACCAAGCGCTAAATACTTGATATCCCGATCATCCTGGACGTGTTGGCACAGCTCTTGCTTTTAGTAATCTGCCCAAGCGAAGTGTAACTGCACTCGGCATCACAAACGGCTACATACAGGATTTAGACGCCAGAAGAACAATAACTATAAAAACAATACGATCCAGATCCAACAATAATAATATCTCTGTATCCGGACGCCGAATTCGCAGTTACCTCTCTTGAAAAAAAGAGAGAAATTGGCCCCGCCGCTAGCGCCGCGGGGCTTTTTTTGTCGGCACTTCGGCGTTGCCCGCGGGCCGGATGCGAGTATCATTCCGATAACACTCAGAATCGGAGCTCACGATGAAAACAAACTTTGCTCAATTCTCACTTATTCTATTTCTGAGCGCCTGCGGACAACAGGCCAGCGACCCGGTACCAGCTTCAAGTGAAACGACAGAGCCCGAGGTGTCAATTTACGCTGCTGCCCTGGACAACCCTGCTCGCCCGGCGGCTGATCGCGAACGCGATGCCGGTCGCCGTCCTGCAGAGGTTCTTGAATTCTTTGGTATCGAACCCGGTGATACCGTACTCGAGATGTTTGCGGGAGGTGGTTATTACACCGAGATGATCGCCAACGTCGTCGGCGAAGACGGCAAGGTAGTCGCTCACATGAATACACCGATGGTTAATTTCGGGGGAGACGTATTCACGGCGCGCCATGCAGACAACCGTTTGCCGAATGCAGAAGTGCTTATGGCCGAAAACAACGAACTCGTGCTGGACAGCGATCAATTCGACGCAATCACCATTGTGCTCAATTATCACGACCTTTACTGGGCATCGGACGAATACGGCTGGGTTGCATTCGAGGTTCCGAAATTCCTTGCAGAAATATATAAGGGACTGAAGCCTGGCGGCACGCTCGGAATCGTCGATCACTTCGCTGCCGCCGGATCGCCACATGAGACCGGATCGACTCTGCATCGTATTGACCGCGAAATCGTCGTATCTGAGCTCGAAGGCGCGGGTTTCGTGCTCGATGGTGAAAGCGATGTGCTGCGCAACATGAACGAAGACCACAGCAAGGGCGTATTCGATCCGGAGATACGCGGAAAAACGGACCGCTTTGTCCTGCGCTTCAAAAAGCCCGAATAATGCGAAGCCGCCTGTCGATTCAGGCTTGCCGTAGTTTTCAGGTTGCTGTTCTACTCGCGTCGGCCGCGTGTAGTCAGGAACGGGCGAGTTTTGATGAAGCGACGATTGCCGAGCTTCACGACAGGATGCAGCGAGGCGAGTTAACGTCGGAGCAGTTGGTCAGTTGGTACCTTGAGCGAATCGAGGCTGTCGATCGCAATGGGCCTAATCTCAACGCCATCATCGAAACGAATGCCGATGCCCTACTTACCGCGAGGTCGCTCGATGAGGAATGGCAACGGTCGGGGCCGCGTAGCCCGCTGCATGGCATTCCCGTTGTCCTGAAGGCCAACATCGACACCGCAGACAGCATGCACACAACGGCAGGGTCGCTGGCGCTGGAGAATCACCGGCCCGCAAGCGATGCGTTTCTTGTCAGCCGATTGCGCGACGCCGGTGCCGTCATTCTCGCCAAGGCCAACCTTAGCGAGTGGGCCAACTTCCGCTCGATACGCTCGTCCAGTGGCTGGAGCAGTATCGGCGGCCAGACCAGGAATCCTTACGACACCGCCAGAAACCCGTGCGGCTCGTCCAGTGGCTCGGCAGTCTCTGTTGCGGCCAACCTGACAATGGTTGCCGTAGGTACGGAAACAGACGGTTCCGTTGTTTGTCCATCCGGAATCAATGGCATCGTTGGCATCAAGCCAACGATTGGACTGATCAGTCGTAGTGGAATCATTCCGATTGCCCATAGTCAGGATACCGCCGGCCCGATGGCCCGATCTGTGCGCGATGCGGCGATTCTCCTGGACGCGATGACCGGCGTCGACAGCACTGATCCCGCGTCTGCGTCTTATCGGAACAAGCCGGCGAACTTTACCGCAAACCTGGCAGCCGACGGACTGGTCGGAAAACGCATCGGTGTGATTCGATCTTACTACGGCGCCGGGCTTTACCCTGACGTCGAGCGAGTCTTCGAATCAAGTATCGAGTCGTTGCGGTCCGCCGGCGCAGAGATTGTCGATTCTATAGAGATCGAAACCGACGGCATGGGCGACGCTGAATACACCGTGCTGCTGTATGAGTTCAAAGCCGATCTCAACAAATACCTGTCTCAATCAGACGCACCGCTGGCATCACTCGAGAAAATAATCGCTTTCAATGATGCTAACAGCGATTCGGTCATGCCGATTTTCGGTCAGGACATTTTGCTCGAATCAGAGGCCAAGGGGCCGTTGACCGACAGCGAATATCTTGAAGCACTCGAAACCAGCAAACGCATAGCGAGGACAGGCATTGATAACGCGTTGGTGGAACATCAGCTGGATGCACTAATTGCCCCAACAAATAACGCGACCTGGCTGACTGACCACATCAATGGTGACGGTTCTGGTGGTGTCGGCAGTTCATCGCTTGCGGCGGTATCGGGTTATCCGAGCATCACTGTTCCGGCGGGATTCGTTAGCAACCTCCCAATTGGTTTGACGTTTATCGGTGCCGCCAACCACGACAAGCAATTGATCGAGTTCGCCTACGCATTTGAGCAAGCCAGCAGCATCAGGCGGCCGCCTGATTTCTGACCTGCATCACAATTTGCACACCATGCTGCGAATCACTGTCGTTTTTGCGAACTGGTGTGCCCCGGCAGTAATGTATCGGTGTCTTAATCGCCAATATGTTTAAAGCTGTTCGCATAACTGTTCTGCTGCTGGTCCTTTTCTTCGTAGCCGTCAACACGTGGTTGAGCCAGTCACGCAGCACGGACTGGAACAACAGCTTGTGGGTCAAGATCTACCCAATCAATGCTGACGGTAGTGACGCCAGCGCAGAATTTATCGCAAGCCTGAAGACGGGCGATTTCGCAGCTATCGAGACATTCATAAGCCGCGAAACTACTCGCTATGGAAAATCACTTGATCGTCCATTGCGCATGGAACTCGGTCGACTCGTCAAAGATCAGCCGCCTGTAATCGAGTCCGGGGCTGGGGTATTTAGCATAATGCTGTGGTCACTCAAGCTGCGCTGGTGGGCATCGAGCGCCGCAGGCGAACAGGACAGAATTGATCCAGATGTCCGTATTTTCGTTCGTTACCATCGGCCGGACAGCGCATTCAAACTCGAGAATTCAATCGGGCTGCAGAAAGGCATGGTCGGCATCGTGAACGCGAGGGCAGATCGCCGTCGGCAAGGAAGCAACAACGTCATAATTGCGCACGAATTTTTGCACACACTCGGCGCGACCGACAAGTACGACCTCGCCACTGGCTATCCTTTTGTGCCCGAAGGATTAGCTGAGCCCGACAGAAGACCGATCTTTCCACAACGCTACGCCGAAATCATGGGTGGGCGAATCGCCCTTGCCAGGGACGATGCGATTGTTCCAGAGAGCCTTAAGCTCGCTGTCATTGGGCCATTAACGGCGAGCGAAATTCGTCTTATAGAGTGAGCTGAGCTACGCTCGCAGCATGCCCGCCGACAACCACACACTCCTCACGGTCGAGAATATTCGCGTCAGCGTACCCGGCAGACTGCTCGTTGATGAACTCGCGTTCACTTTGCGCCGCGGGGAATTCGTAGCCGTCCTCGGCCAGAACGGAGCTGGAAAAACTCTCACGATGATGACACTCGCCGGACTGCGGCAACCCGAGTACGGATGTGTGTTACTGCAAGGTGAGAACATTGTTCATAGTCAACGACAGCAAACGGCACAGCGTCTTGCGCTGCTTCCTCAAATCATCGACGACATTTTTCCGGCGACAGTGATCGATACAGCCCTGATCGGCCGACATCCACACATTGGCCGTTTCCGATGGGAATCGGCCGAAGATCATGCAATCGCCAACAACGCCTTGCAGACTATGGGCCTTGTTGGTTTGTCGGCTCGCGATGTCCTGACCCTGTCTGGCGGCGAACGGCGCCGCCTTGCCATAGCCCAGATATTGACGCAGGCGCCGGACGTGTATCTTCTCGATGAACCGACCAATCACCTCGATCCGCAGCACCAGCTTGACGCATTACGCGTATTTCGACGCGCTGTCGACGCCGGTGCCGGCATCATCGCCAGCCTGCATGACGTAAACCTGGCCGTACGTTTTGCGGATCGTTGCCTGCTACTTTTCGGAGATGGAAGATGGGAACTCGGCGATAGTCAGGACGTATTGACCGAGGCCAGGCTCAGTGAATTGTTCGCGACGCAAATGGAGGCCGTTAACTGGCGTTCACACAATTTGTTCGTCGCGACGTCAGACCACCCAGCCCCTTAGGCTGCTGAGATAATAATCGTGCAGCGCCGTGTTCGTGGCGAGTACGGAGCGAGTTTCGAGGCCGATAGACTTGCCGTTAAGGTCTGTGAACGCGCCACCTGCCTCCGTAACAATGATCGACAATGCTGCGATGTCCAGAATGTTGACGTCTGACTCGATTACTGCCTCGATCTTGCCCGACGCAAGCAGGTGGTAATGATAATAATCGCCGTAACCACGAATTCGATCTGCCCGAGCGACGACTTCACCCAGCTTGCTCCACCCCTCACTCAATGCCAGTGACTTGAGATTACCCGTCGATACGGCCGCCCTGTCGGGACTGTCGATCGTGCTGACAGCAAGCCGCTGACCGTTTAGCCAGGCACCCATCCCTGTTTCAGCCCAGGCTAGCTCATTCATCATCGTTCCACTTGAGACTCCGAGAATGATTTGTCCGCGGTGCATCAAGGCGATCTGCGTCGAAAAGAACGGGTATTGTCGAACAAAACCTTTGGTGCCATCGATGGGGTCGACCAACCACAAATAATCCGCGTCCTCACGTGTGCGGCCGGTTTCCTCACCGAAGAAACCGTGCTCGGGAAAGCACTCGACGATTATCTCGCGAATTTTCTGTTCGCACTCAATGTCTGCCTGCGTAACTGGCGTAAGATCATCTTTGGTCGTTACGGTGAAATTGCCGGCGTAATAACTGCGACTGATTTCGGCCGCCGCTTTTGCCGCTTGCAGCGCCGCTCGCAAATACTCTGACGATGTTTTCTCGTCGTACGTTTCCACTCCGACCCCTGTCGACCAACGCTGTCGATCGGCGCAACTATGGGCGCTCGTTGCCAAAGAAACAAGCAGCAGCCCAACGCTTGACAGCGCCCGTTCGTCTCCCTATCGTAAGTCGCTCACTTGGTGAACCCGATCTGGCAAGATCGGGCGAACGGGAAGCCGGTGGGGTCTGAATCTTCACACCCAATCCGGCGCTGCCCCCGCAACGGTGATCGAGTTAACCCGTAGCCCCTGGTTCGGTGCAATCGAATCGGAGCCACTGCGAACAGGTAGGAAAGGAGTTCGTGGGAAGGCGCTACGGCCAGGATCTGCATCCGCTCGTAAGCCCGGAGACCGGCCTTGTGTACCCATGAACGGCGCGGCGGGCGCAGGTTCGGGCGTGCACCGAAAGAGCCGTCCACCAAGTCTCTCCACACCGTGACATTCGCGTATGACAAAGCGTGCGGGCGGCACGCACTGGAGAGAAGAAATGAAGAGTCATCGGATCGCGACTGCGACCGCGGTAGTATCGTTGTTTATTATCAGTGCCGAATCTGCAGCCGAACCTGCTCCGGGTGAGACGATCATCGTTACGGCAACCCGCACGGAAATTCCACTGAGCGACGCGACCGTTCCGGTCACGGTGATCACCCGTGAAGATATCGAGCTGTCACTCGCGACCGATGTCGCCGAACTCTTACGGTTTGAGGCGGGCATCGATATCGGACGCAACGGTGGACCCGGCCAGTCGACCTCGATATTTCTCCGCGGCACAGAGAGTAACCACACTCTTGTGCTTATCGACGGCGTTCGTATGAACCCGGGCACGCTGGGCGGCGCAGCAATTCAGCACATCGCACCTGAGATCATCGAACGGATCGAAATCGTCAAGGGCGCGCGCTCGGCCTTATTCGGTACCGATGCGATCGGCGGTGTCATAAATATCATCACACGACGCGCGAATGACGCTTACATTGAAAGCAGCATCGGTACAGGAAGCTTCGATTCGCGTTCTGGCTATCTTTCCGGTGGCAATCACAGCGCGAACGGCGAATTTGGCATCACGCTGAACTGGCAATCGACCGACGGTTATGCACCGAGAATTGATTCTGACATCGAGCGCGGCTACGACAACCTTTCGGCAAATTTGTATGCATCCCGCCACTTCGGCAACAGCGAAGTCAGTCTGCATCACTGGCAGACGGAGGGAACGGTCGAGTACCTCGACTTCTTCCTTAGCCCTGTCGACCAGGACTTCGAAAATACGACGACTGCGGTGGAATTGAACTCGAAGCTCGCGGATCGCGGCACAAGCAAACTCATCGTATCGTTCATGCGGGACGACATCTCACAAAACCAGGCCGACGATTTCGTCAAATCGGACCGCATCAGCCTTGACTGGCAATACAGTCACGCATTGGCAAATCACACTCTGACTGGTGGGCTTTTTGCGATCGAAGAGAACGCATCGTCGTTGTCGTACGGCTCGGGTTTTGACGAAGATACAGCTGTTCGGGCGGCGTTCGTGCAGGATCAATGGTCACACGACCGGCATAGAACATTTTTCGCGATTCGCCTCACCGATCATGAGGCCTTTGGCAATCACACGACCTGGAACGCTGAGTACGCATTTGAGCTGAACGACGCCTGGACTTTAAACGCCGGCCTTGGCCATGCGTTTCGAGCACCGGATGCCACGGACAGATTTGGTTTCGGCGGTAATCCGAACCTTGATCCCGAGGTGGTGGACGAGGCCCAGTTGGGGCTTCGGTACGTGCCCGGTACCGGGCATAGCGTCGACATCGAGTTTTACAGCAAGGATATTGATGATCTGATCGAATTCGACCTGCAAACCTTCGAACTCAAGAACATCGTGAGCGCTGAAATACGTGGCGCACAAGTCGGTTATGAGTATCGCGGCGACCGCTTCGTACTGCGGGCCGAGCTGGTAAAACAGAGTGCGGATAACGCAACTACCGGCGAACGGCTCCTGCGTCGTGCCGAGGAAACCGCAACGCTTTCTTATACCCAGGATGTCGGAGTGCATCGAGTTGGGCTATCGATCATCGCCAGCGGCGATCGTGAGGACTTCGGCGGCGTTCCGCTGTCCGGGTATGTATTGGCCAACCTGATGGGCCAGTTCAGGCTTAGCGAAACCTGGGCGCTGCACGCGCGCGTCGAAAATCTGCTCGATACTGAGTATCAAACAGCCGATAAATACCGTATGCAGGAACGCGGCGGATTTATCGAGCTAAAATACCGCTGGAACTAAGTGGCAACAACGTATGGGCAAGCGACTCAGCAAGATCTACACACGAACCGGCGATGATGGGACAACAGGTCTCGGCGACGGCACGCGAGTCCCCAAGGACAATCTGCGTGTTGACGCATTTGGAACGGTAGACGAAGCCAACAGCGTTATTGGCGTTGTACTCGCTTGCAAAACTGTTCCGCAAGATATCCGCGATATCCTCACCGAAGTCCAGCATGACCTGTTTGAACTCGGCGGCGAACTCTGTATCCCGGGGCACAATGTGATAACTGACGACTTCATTGACCGTCTCGAGACCGAACTCGATACTCTGAATGAAGATCTGCCAGCACTGAAGGAATTTATCTTGCCCGGCGGCGGCGACGCAGCTGCCGCTTGTCACCTGGCGCGCACGACCGTGCGTCGCGCAGAGCGCATCACGACGACGCTTGCCGCTGTCGAGTCCGTGCGTCCGGAAGCTCTGAAGTACCTGAACCGCCTGTCCGATCTACTGTTTGTGATTGCCCGGGTCCTGGCTCGCGTGGAGAACGGCGAAGAGGTCCTCTGGAACCGCGAACGATGATCGGCAAGACCGGCAGATCCGAGGCTATCGCCTGACGTGTAATCATGCTGCTCATTGTGTCTCCGCAGCTGCCAGCGATCGTCGCGTACGGGCCTCTTGCAACGCGTTACAAACAGCCTCCGCGGCAGCCGCCAGTCGCGGAGTAGCTCGCCCAATTGAATCGGCTGGCATCAGAGAACGATTCTGATAGCGGTTTGCGGCGATATGCGGCCACCGTCGCCATTCCGCGAAAGCATCCTCACCCGCATCAGAGCTCGCCAGCATGAGCTCCGGATTGCGTTCAACAACAGCCTCCACATCGACGGTCGGTGCGAGATCATTCAGGTCTGCGAACACATTGCTGCCACCACACAGATCGATCAACTCACTTACGTAATGCTCACCATTCACTGTAAAAAGAGGCCGTCGCGAAACCTGATAGAAGACACGCACATCTTCGAGATCAGCGAATTTCTCCCTGATCGACTGCAGGTTTTCCTCAAACAATGTTGCCATCTGAGTGGCGCTGTCGTCGTGTCCCGTCAGTTCGCCGATCCGGCGAAGCGCGCTCGCGACATCGTCAAGGCTGCGAGTTCGAATGACCTCGACGTTGTAGCCGACACGGCGTAGTTCATCGACAACATGTTCCGGGGTGCCGCTTTGCCACACGAGCAACAGGTCCGGTCGCAATACGGCCAGTTGTTCCTGATCCACGACAAACGCATCGCCAATGATCGGCAAGTCCAGGGCTTGGGGCGGATAGTCAGAATACGCGCTGACACCAACAAGTGTGTCACCTGCGCCAGCAGCATAAACGAGTTCGGTCAAATTTGGCGCGAGCGTTACCAAACGTGTGTAGGTGTTCGGTTCAGGATATGGGTCCGGAGCCTCCGAACACGCGAACAGACCAGACAATGTAATCGGAATCAGGACAGCAAGACACGTCCTCACTGAGTCCAGCCGTACAGGGTCATCGCAGCAATGACAACGGCCCAAATCAAAAGCAGGCGAAACACGAGCCGGTTCGCCGCTGTCGCTCCGCGCACACCACGCACCGCGAGGTCCTCGTCGGCATCATCAACAAGCGCAAGTGCGCTGACGCCGACCCTCGCAAGCAGGTGCTCGTTATAATCGGACTGTGAATCGGCTTTCTGCTCGGTCGGTGCGCGCCACGCGCCCAACGCCGGATCGAAATTTCCGGCCGCCGCATAGCCGATTGCGGTCAGTCTGGCCGGGATCCATGCCAACCAGCCATGCAACATTATCGCTGCGTCACGTAATCGCTCAGAAACCCCACTCAGATGTTCTTCGCCCGCGGCAGCAGAAACTGCTCGACGCCGCATCAGGTCGGTGACGCGGTATGTCCATGCACCGAGCGGGCCGAGCAATACAAACCAGAATATGACGGCAAACAATCGATTGTTGGCCTGCACGCAAACAGCTTCTTCTACCTTGTGAATTCGCTCCAGCCCGTCATCCGGCACTTCGCTCTCGATGATAACTTTGGCCGCCTCCCGGATACGATCTGCGTCACCTTCTTCGATGGCCTTGCAATAGTCATCGACGTCTTCGCCAAGGTCCTGAGGGCCAAGCGAAAAAAACAAAACGATGATGGCCAGCAGTAAATATGGGAATCCAAGCAGTGATCCAGCAAGACTGAACGTCACCGCGAAGACCGGCAACACGAGCAGTAACGCGATACCTAGAACAGGAATCAGCGCCGGCCAGTTCGCGAGTCGCCCTGCCTGGCGAAATCCGGCGTCGATCATCCGGTCCAGCCAACCTAACCTGCGCAGGTGAAACAATCGGGTTGCCAGCCTTTCGATGACGAGGCCAATTAAAAGGGCTATCAGATGCATTGTTCCTTAGCTCATTCCTTCCTGTCGTCCCGTAGCAGACGACCCGGCGCTAGTTCTGGCTGAGCCCATCATACAATCGAAGCCAGTCGAAAGCAGGGCCTGGATCCGTCTTTCTGCCGGGCGAAATATCTGAATGCGCAGCCACTTCCCGAGCAGATAGCGCTGGATAGGCGGCGATAAGGGCATTGCTCACCGCAATCAGGGCCGCGTACTGGCTGTCCGAGTACGGCGTCTGGTCATCTCCCTCAAGTTCAATGCCGATCGAGAAGTCGTTACAACAGGTCCGACCGCGAAAAAATGACTCGCCCGCGTGCCAGGCACGACGATTGAAAGGTACGAACTGAATCAGCTCACCGTCCCGGCGTATCAGCAAGTGTGCCGAAACCTCGAGGCCATGAATCTCCGCAAAGTACGCGTGGGCACTCCAATCGAGCGAATTCGTAAACAATTGCTCTATTTCAGGGCCACCGAATTCTCCGGGCGGAAGGCTGATGCCATGTACTATTATTGACTCAGGTGCTGTGCCATCCGGTCGTTCGTCGTGATTCGGGCTGATGCGCTGCCGCGCCGGCTCGATCAAGCCATTGTCGGTATCGACGCTGAACGAAGTACTCACCGATGGTTGCCCCAAATGCCCGGAACGAGGATATTCAGGTTTATGGGTGTTGGCTGTCAACAACCCCCTGAAAATCGAGTTGAAATTATGTCCCTGACCCGATTATTTATCAGTGCTGAAATTCAGTCCGGACTGCAGCTGAATCTCGATGAGGATCAGGCCCGGTACATTGGCCGGGTTCTGCGGTTACGTACCGGCGATCAGTTGACCGTATTCAACGGGAGGGGTGGCGAGTTTTGCGCAACGGCGCAAAGCATCGGGAAAGATGCAGCGGTTCTGCTAGTCGGCGAGCAATTCAATACGAAGACGGAGTCATCGCTCAAAGTGCATCTCGTGCAGGGCATCTCACGAGGGGAGCGTATGGATTTCGTCGTTCAAAAAGCCACGGAGCTCGGTGTAAAGCGCATCACCCCGGTAGCAAGCGAGTACGGCGTCGTCAAGCTCGACATTAACCGCGCGGCGAAACGCCGCGATCACTGGCAGAGCGTTGCGGAAAGCGCTTGTGAGCAATCGGGCCGCACACGACCGCCCTTGATCGATCCGCCTGCGGATCTCAATGCCTGGTTCGGTAACAGGACGAAAGAGCCGGACACGGATCTGATATTGCGACCAGGCGCAGCAAATGCGCTTGCGGCCGTGCCCACACCTGTGACGAAAGTGTGCCTGCTGATCGGACCTGAGGGTGGCTTCAGCAACTCCGAATACGATGATGCAGAGCTTGCCGGTTTCAATTCCGTGTCACTTGGCCCTCGAATATTGCGCACTGAAACCGCCGCAATAGCAGCTATTACAATTGTTCAATCACGATGGGGCGATCTAGGCCCGGATATTTCACCGGTTGGCGCGTAAGATTGCTTCGTTAAATATCCGGGCTAAGCTTGGATTGACTCGCGCGCAAGCATGGCTTCGAGTTTCTCGAGGTCGGGGATCAACGGGAATTCGTTGATCATCTTCACGCGGCAGATTACCGGGGCCTCATCCGGCCAGCCCTCAGTTGCATGTAGTTTGAGGACATCCTTGTTGACTCGAACGAGCTGTGGGAAACCTTGTGTCAGAACACCAAAATATCCGGTTTTTAGTTGCCCGGTGCTCGAATAGAACACGACGATGCGTGTTCGGCCGGTCACCGCAGGCACTTCCTTGCCGAGTGCTCCCTCAAAAGACATGACCGGCAATTGCCGACCGTTCCAGTTGACGGTACCAAGCATCCAGTTGTGTGCACCAGCTTCATGATCGGGCTTTGAAAACCGGACCACCTCGACCACGCACACGCGCGGTACGATCAGGCGATCTTCTGCCAGCGGCACGAGAAGGCTATATAGTTCGTCAGCTTCTGCTGTCACGTCAGCGTAATTCCCTTTTCTTGCAGGAGGCGATCGATTGCATCGAGCAAAGCGGAGTCTTGATAGGGTTTACCCAGATAGTCATTTACACCGAGCTCAATTGCGCGCGCACGATGTTTGTCGCCGACACGCGATGTCACCATGATGATCGGCACATCGGCCACGTGGTCGTCATTACGAACATGCGATGCGAATTCATATCCATCCATTCGAGGCATTTCGATATCGAGCAGAATTATGTCGGGCGTGTCCTCGGCCATCACCCTGATTGCATCGAGCCCGTCTCTTGCCGTCACAACACGCAAGCCATTGCGTTGTAAGAATCCCTCCATAACACGCCGCACTGTTATAGAGTCGTCGACAACAAGTGCTAACGGCCGGTCGTCCGTTGGCATCGGCGCGGTTTTCTTGAGCTCAACAACGGGCGCCCCGGTTCGTACCAATGCAGCGATATCCAGAATCAGAACAATGCGACCGTCGCCGAGGATTGTCGCACCCGAGATACCACGAATGCTCGCAAGTTGTGGGCCAATAGATTTGACGACAATTTCGCGGCTGGCAATCATTTCATCGGTCAGCAGTGCCGCGGAAAACTCGCCAGCTCTGACAAGAATGACGGAAATGAACGGCTCGTCCCGCGGAAGCTTCGCCGCCTGCCCACCCAGATACATGCCGAGGTGGCGGAACTTGTAGCTCTCTTCACCGTATTGATAGCTCGGTTCGCTTTGGCTGAGCAGATTCTCCAGCTCGCCACGCGGAATGCGCGCAACACCTTCAACCGTAGGTAGCGGCAGTGCGTACACTTCTTCACCCGTGCGTACGATCAGCGCTTGCGTAATTGCAAGCGTGAACGGCAGACGAACAGTGAAGTTTGTGCCCTGACCAGTCACCGAGGATATGTGTAGCGAACCTCCCAGTTTCTTGACCTCGCTGGCGACAACGTCCATGCCAACGCCGCGACCCGCAGATTGTGTGACCTTGCCCGCAGTCGTAAAGCCTGGCGTTAAGATCAGTTCCATGATCTCTTCATCGGTGACTTTACTATCAGGCTTCAGCATGTCGAGCTCGAATGCTTTGCGACGAATCGCGTCACCATCCAGACCCTTGCCATCGTCCGAGACGTCGATGACCATTTCCGACCCTTCGCGATGCAGCCGAATCGTAATTCGCCCGGCTGCTGATTTGTTCGCTTCCTGGCGCTCGGCCGGCGACTCGATGCCATGAACCACAGCATTTCTGAGCATGTGCTCGAACGGCGGCAACATCTTGTCCAGCACATGACGATCAAGTTCTCCTGAAGCACCCTCAACAGCCAGTTCGGCCCGTTTATCCGCTTCCTTGGCAATCTGCCTGACAAGCCGGGTCAGTCGTGGAACATGGCGTTCGAAGGGAACCATACGCGTGCGCATGAGCCCGTCCTGCAATTCGGCTGTAACGCGAGATTGCTGCACCAGCAGGCTTTCGGCTTCGGTCGTCAAAGACCGCAGCAGATCCTTGAGGCTGCTCACGTCATTGGCGGACTCCGCCAATGCCCGCGAGAGCTGCTGAATATTCGAGTAACGATCGAGCTCCAATGGATCGAAGTCGCGCGCGACCAGCGTGTCCTGATGAATGTGCATGATCTGCGCTTCGGTCTCGATTTCGAGCTTGCGTAACTGCTCACGCAGTCGGGTGACCGTTTGTTCGAGTTCCACAACGTGGAACTCGAACGAGCCGACTTGCTGAGTAAGCCGCGAGT
>Ga0255052_10000465_pt1 | contig 32821 bp, 32 predicted proteins | sample JV7_2_21_MG_FD_188632 | JGI IMG/M metagenome (GOLD analysis project Ga0255052, IMG submission 188632) | Seawater microbial communities from Jervis Inlet, British Columbia, Canada - JV7_2_21 | ecosystem: Environmental > Aquatic > Marine > Inlet | place: Canada: British Columbia | collected...
GCGAAGCCCCACTTGCCGGCAGCGGCATGACCGCCCTGGGGAACGATGGTCGGCGGGGCTTTCATCAGGCGCGTGGTCGCGGTGCCGTAGCCGGATTCAGAATCGACGCGTTTGCCGAAGAATACCGAGACAACGGTGATCAGGACAAAAATTGCCCCGCCCACGATAGCGGCAACGCCGCTGATGCCCACCAAACCCATCATCGTATAAGCGCTGGCAGGATAATCATAACCAAGTGCTGCATCCGTGAAGGCCATATCCCAGTGGCGGCGTTCAACGCCGAGTGTGCCCGCGCCCATCATGACCAATGTGAAAATCATCATGCTGATACCGAAGATATATGGCTGCCACTTGGCCAGGCCGGGCAGGAACACCTGCCGCCTGAACAATACCGGGATCAGGAAGTAGGTCAGCGCCATGAACGCCAGCGTTGTACCGATGACGACCGTGGCATGGAAATGACCCGGTACGTAGATGGTGTTGTGGATAATGATATTGATCTGCTCGGTACCCATCACCACGCCGGATATACCGCCGAGGAAACCGAAACCGATCAACGACAGGAACATACCCGAGAATACCGGGTTACCCCAGGGTGCTTTTCGCAACCATTCGAACATGCCCTTGGTCAGACCCTTGGCGCGTTGCGCGACCTCGATTGAGCCCGGTACCGTCAGACCGTGGATCATGCTGGCCAGTACCGCGAGGTACATGGCATACGAGGTGTTGAAAATTTTCCAGGTGGAACTGAGCCCCGGGTCCACCAGCAGGTGGTGGGCTGAAGCCAGTTGCAGGAAGGCGATATACAGCACGAAAGCCGTGCGGCTGACTTTTTCGGACAGCGGTTTGGCACCGAACACGATCGCTGCGATCGCATACCACACCGCCACGTGGGCGGCGACGTTGATCTGCTGTGAAGAATGGCCAAAACCCCACCAGATCAGACGGTACATGGCGGCATCGATCTGGCTGATCCAGCCCATGGACCACATATAGGTCGGGACCAGGATCACGGCGCCCATCGCGACCGTGAAGATGGCGATGATGCAGGCGGTCAGGGCGCCAAAGGTGACCAGCGGAATGGAGCCTTCGTAGGTCTTTTCTTCCTTGGCGATCACCAGTGTGCCGAGGAAGATGAAACAGCCGATCAGGGCGCCCACGGCGAACAGGATCAATCCCAGGTAGAAATTGGGGTTGGCCGGCATGGGCACATAACTGGTCATCATGACCGAGGCCTGGCCACCAAAAACCGCAAGGTTGTTGACGACGGCACCGCCTACCATCAGACCGAAAGCCACCCAGGCCAGGCGCGGCGTCGCCAACCGGCATCTCAGCAGCGTTGAACTGCAAAAGTACAAGACCGCAATTTCAAAGAAAATGATCCTGAAGATCAGCATATTGACGCCGTGGAAGGTCAGCAACTGGTAGAACTTGTCTGCCGGAAGCAGGTGTACCGTTGGCCAGCGTGTCAAGGTAACCGCCAGTGCGGACAGGCCGCCGATCAGCAGCATGACCACCGCGAGCACCGCGTTGGCGCGCATCAGGGTCTCGGCAGGTTTATGGAATTGCAGTCCTGATTCCGGACAGGTTCTGAATGTATTTGCTTTCATGATCCGCCCTCCGTTATCAGTATTTTGCCTGTCATGTTGTGGTGGCCGATACCGCAAAACTCGTTGCAAATGATGGTCTGGTCACCGCTGGTGTCCGGGGTAATGGTCAACACCATTTCATAGCCCGGCAGGATTTGTGTATTGACATTCACAGGTTGAAGCGAGAAGCCGTGCTGCCAGTCCATCGAGGATATATGCAAGCGGTAGGTCTGGCCTTTCTCCAGTTCCAGGATCGGCCACCATTGCCACAGTCTGCCCAGCAGGTAGACATCGCTGCCCGGTGGTGGTTTGACCACCGGTATCTGCTGGTCAGTCTCCGTGCGCACGGTGTATTGATCGACCATCGCCTGGGTCTTGGCCATAAAGGCCGAAGGCGTGGTCCTGTAGGCTTCGTTGGAAAGGTTCTGTTTCCCATATATATGCCACACGGGCATCATGACAAACATAATCAGGGACCAAACCAGCGCGATCGTGATCCAGGTCCCTTCTACACGGTCCAGTGGTTGTTTCCACCAGATCGTTTCTGCGGGTGGTTGTATAGATGTCACGTTGTCACCTTTTCGTTTTGATCAGTTGGCGAGGGGGATACTGACAAGCTCCATGATGCCCCACACGATATAGAACACGGTGGGAACAACAACACCGATAAATAACAGGAGGAATGGGTTGTCCATGATGCGTTGCAATACTGGTACGCGTTCTGCTGGAGGAGTGCCTCCGGTCTCTTGATTCATTTGTTGTCTCCCGCTGAATTTTTAGAATATATGGATAATACAAGCTCGCGCGGCGACTTTAGCAAGCATTTTTGAATATTTCCATGATCCAGACCAATTACTTTTAAATTAATTTAGTGTATGCGGTTTTGTCGACAGTTTTCCAGCCGAAGTGTTCGGTCGATTGTTTGAACCATCGGGTGGCTAAGTTTTTTTTGCCTTCAGACCAGACTTGGAATCATACTCAAGCATCGCGATAATGGGCATCCTCCACGGAAAAATTTCCGGTGTTTACAGAATCGTCATGCGGTCTGATTGGAATAAAAATATAATGGACTTACAGATGGAAGAAAGGACCCGATGACCATGATATCCCCAAGGTTGATCCTGCCCGCTGCAGTATTGTTTCTTCTCAATGCCTGTGGTGGCGACAGGGGTCCTGGCCCGGAAATCCACGATACAAAGTACCTGGCTATCGGTCCCGATGGACAGGCGCTCGAAGGTGGGCCTGGTGAAGACGATTGTGTACTCGACCAGTTTATCGGTCTGCTGTGGGAGGTCAAATCCGACCAGCCCGGTCTGCGCGACTGGCGAAATACGTACAGCTGGTACAACCCGGATGAATCTCACGACGGCGAACTGGACTACCGAGGCATCCGCGACGGGGGCGCATGCGCCGGCAGTGATTGTGACACGGCCACCTATGTGGCGGCTGTCAATGAGGCCGGCTATTGCGGACACAACGACTGGCGTATCCCGACACGTGATGAATTGGGCTCGATAAGCGATCCACGCAAGGGTAGCAGTCCACCGACCATCAACGTGACCTACTTCCCATACACCCAGGTCGAAGAGTACTGGTCGAGTAACGATTACCAGTTCCAATACGACGCCGCCTGGCGCTGGAGTTTCAAATTTGGCCATGACCGTGTCGATTGGAAGGCTAGCCCGGCGCGGGTGCGCCTGGTTCGGGGCGCCGCCGTTCAATTGCGGCGTACAAAGGACTGAATGGGCGCTACGGTATGAAAGCCATGATCCGAATTTCACTGTTGCTCGTCATCGTGCTCGTGTCACTCAGCGCATATTTGCGCCTGGCCCATTCCGGCATCGGCTGTGCGGACTGGCCGGCCTGTTATGGGCGAATCGGAGAGCCACCGGCCGTCAGCCAGCCCATTTCCAGCGAGAACGCTTACCGGCGTATCGTTGCCGAAGCCAGCCAGCCGCTGGCCTGGGCAACGCCGTTGCACCGCCTGGTCGCGAGTGTTCTGGGTTTGTTGATCGTTTTCCTGGTGATGCTGGCGTTCAAACTCAAAAAAAACCGGCTGATCTCACTGGCCCTGTTGGGCATCACGGTGTGGTTGGCCTTGCTGGGGCTCAAATCGGGCAGTTTGCACAGCCCGGCGGTGGTGATGGGCAACCTCAGCGGTGGCTTTGCCATGCTGGGCCTGCTGGGCTGGATGCTGTTTCGTGATAATGACCGGGAAAATGACCCGCTAAACCGCGGCAAGCAGACGCCTTTGACAACGGCGGTTCCGGTTATCGCTGTAACATTGCTGATTACGCAAATCCTGACAGGGGGGCTGACCAGCGCCAATTTTGCGGCCACCTCGTGCCAGACTTTACCCGATTGCCATGGGAACTGGCTGCCTGGTCCAGAAATATTCACAGCCATGGACCTGTCAAGGGATCACCAGGTTACATCCATGGGCCAGGCCATTGGCGGAAACGAGCGGATGGACATCCACATTGCCCACCGCCTGGGTGCGGTTGTGACCTTGTTAGTGGTCCTGGTGACCGGTTTTACGGCCTTACGTGCAGGCAGCAGGTATCGTGTTGCAGCGATCGTTGTCATGCTGTTGGTGGCAGTGGAGTTTTCAATTGGTGTTGCAGCCATCTTGTCAGATCTGCCAATCGGATTGGCAGTCGCGCACAACTGGATTGCGGCGCTGTTGCTGCTGGCCATTCTGAAAATCATGGCACTGCATCAGACCACTTGATTAATCGTTTAGCTGACCCGATCTGATCCACTGGAACGGACGGAAATTCTTCCGTATCCGTGCGTGTAATTTATTGCTCAGCCTATATACGGAATGCCCGGTCGCGGTTATCATTAGCGGTCGATTTTTTTCAAAATTTTTTTGGGGTACGTTATGAAATCAGTTTTTCTTGCGGTATGCGTCATTACGATTGGAGCGATGCTGGCACCGGGTGCGTTGGCATCACAGGTGCAGGAATTCCGCGACGAGGCTGATCAGTATTACCAGGAACAGAATTTTAAAAAGGCGTACAGGGTTTATTACAAACTTGCAAAGGTGGGCGACCACTATTCGCAACACAGGATTTCACAAATGCATGCCAACGGCGAAGGAACAAAACTCGACCTGACCGAGGCTTACGCATGGTCGGCGCTGGCGGCTGAAAGCGGCAAGGAAAACCTGATCAACAGCAGCGATGAATTGTTGCAAATGAACGATGACAAGGCCAGGGCCGAAAAAAGGGCCGCAAAACTGAAGAAAAAATATGGCAAGGAAGTCCTGACGATCAGGGCTAAAAAGCAGGCCGAGCGAGACAGTTACAGCAGGTCCGGCCGTTGCACCGGCTCGAACCTGGGTTGCGCAAGAAGCTGAACCAGCTCCGGGCTACTCCCGGGCAACCTCAATCTTGCTGACACGTTGGAAACCCCGCGGCAGCTTGCGTCCGCGTTTGGCCCGTTCACCGCTGAAGTGCTCAAGATCCTTCCGGCCGAGACGCATATAGCGCTGACCAGCCCATACCAGGATTTCTTCACCTTCGGCGATGACCACCATGCCGATCATGTGTTCCTCACCGGTCTTCAGGCGTTTGGGCGGGATATTGATCAATTTATTGCCCTTGCCTTTGGAAAGCGCCGGTAATTCAGTCAATGGGAATGCCAGCAGATAGCCATCTGATGTTACGCAAACCACGGTATTGGCATCGCTGGAACCAATAATGGCCGGCGCCACCGGTATGGAATCCCCCGGCAGGGAAATCATGGCTTTACCGGCTTTCATTTTGCTGTGCAGGTTGGTCGTTTCAGTCACAAAGCCATAACCGTAGGAACTGGCCAGCACCAGTTTTTGTTGCGCATCCCCGGCGATGGCATACAGGAACTGCCCGCCGTCGGGCAATGTGAAACGGCTGGTCAAAGGTTCACCAAGGCTGCGGGCGGAAGGCAGGGTGTGGGCGGTGAGCGCGTAGGCCCTGCCGGTTGAATCCAGGAATACGGCTTGTTGGTTGCTGCGGCCCAGGGCAGCGTGCTGGTATTCATCGCCGGCTTTGTAATTCAGGCTTGCCGCATCGATCTCGTGACCCTTGGCGGCCCTGACCCAGCCGGATTTGGACAACACAATGGTGCAGGGTTCCGACGGCACCAGGTCCTCTTCCTTCAGGGCCTGGGCCGCCTCCCGCTCCGCCAGTTGTGAACGCCGTTCATCGCCATATTTTTCAGCATCGGCGAGTAGTTCATTTTTGACCAGCGTCTTCATGCGTTGTTTGGAGGCCAGTGTCGTGTCGAGTTGCTGGCGCTCTTCTTCAAGTTCCGCCTGCTCGCCCCGGATTTTCATTTCCTCCAGCCTGGCGAGGTTGCGGAGTTTCAGTTCGAGGATGGCTTCAGCCTGGGTGCCGGTGATGTTGAAATGGCTTTTCAGCACCGGTTTTGGTTCATCCTCGGTGCGGATGATATGGATGACCTCGTCGATATTAAGAAAGGCGATCAACAGGCCTTCGAGTATGTGCAGTCGGTCCACGACCTGGTCCAGCCGGAATTCCAGCCTGCGTGTGACGGTCGCCAGCCTGAATGTCAGCCACTGCTTAAGCAGTGTGCGCAGGTCAAGTACCTGTGGTTTGCCATGGTTGCCGATGATATTCAGGTTGACGCGGTAATTACGTTCAAGATCGGTGGTGGCGAACAGGTGATTCAGCAACTGTTGGACATCCACCCGGTTCGAACGCGGCACGATCACCAGCCTGGTCGGGTTTTCGTGGTCTGATTCGTCCCTGAGGTCTTCGACCATCGGCAGCTTTTTTGATTGCATCTGCAGGGCGATCTGCTCCAGTATCTTGGCGGGTGAAACCTGGTACGGCAATGCCGTGATCACGATATCACCGTTTTCTTTTTCCCAGATCGCACGCATCTTGACCGAGCCGTGGCCGGTTTCATACATCTTCAGCAGGTCGTCTTTCGGCGTGATGATTTCAGCGTCGGTCGGGAAATCCGGCGCCTTTACGTGTTGTAACAAATCAATCACGGTTGCCCTGGGTTCATCCAGCAGGTGTACACAGGCACTGACCACTTCCCTCAGGTTATGCGGTGGGATGTCGGTGGCCATACCGACGGCAATACCGGTACTGCCGTTGAGAAGAATATTTGGCAGGCGTGCAGGTAACAGGGTGGGTTCCTTCATTGTGCCGTCAAAATTTGGCGCCCAGTCGACCGTACCCATCCCCAGTTCTGTCAGCAGCGTTTTTGCATACGGCGACATGCGCGACTCGGTGTAACGCATGGCGGCAAAGGACTTTGGATCATCCGGTGAACCAAAATTGCCCTGTCCGTCGATCAGCGGGTATCGGTACGAAAACGGTTGCGCCATCAATACCATGGCTTCGTAGCAGGCAGAATCCCCGTGCGGGTGGAATTTGCCCAGTACATCGCCCACAGTGCGGGCGGATTTTTTATGCTTTGATTTTGCGCTCAGACCCAGTTCACTCATGGCGTAAATGATGCGTCGCTGCACCGGTTTGAGGCCATCACCGATATGCGGTAAAGCGCGGTCGAGCACCACGTACATGGAATAATCCAGGTAGGCTTTCTCGGCGTATTTCCTTAGCGGGATTTGTTCGTGTTCAGAGAAACTTTGCGTGATTTCGTTCATAGAGTGTTGTTATCCATGTTAACTATCGCCGCGGGGACGCGCCTCCCACATCAGCTCTGATGCGCTGCACTAGCCCGGACATTTCACCAAGGATCCGGGCTAGATACTCGCCAGGTTACCCTTGTCTTCCAGCCAGGTTTTCCTGTCTGCCGCCCGCTTTTTGCACAGTAACATATCCATCATTTTGCTGGTCCTGGTTTCACTGTCTATCGTCAGTTGCACCAGGCGGCGGGTATCCGGATCAATGGTGCTTTCCCGCAGCTGCAGCGGGTTCATCTCGCCAAGCCCTTTGAAGCGGGTTTCCATGATCTTACCCTTCTTTTTCTCAGCCGCGATGACGTCCAGGATGGCCTGGCGTTCTTCGGCGTCCAGCGCGTAGTGGGTCTCCTTGCCGACATCGATGCGGTAAAGGGGCGGCATGGCGACAAACACATGACCGGTTTCGACCAGCGCATGGAAATGGCGCAGGAAAAGGGCACTCAGCAGCGTGGCGATATGCAATCCGTCAGAATCCGCGTCGGCGAGGATGATGACCTTGCCGTAGCGTAGTTCGGAAATTGTGTTGGAACCCGGGTCGACCCCGATGGCGACCGATATATCATGGACCTCCTGGTTTGAAAGCACCGCTTCCGACTCGACCTCCCAGGTGTTCAGGATCTTGCCGCGCAACGGCAGGATGGCCTGGTATTCACGGTTCCTGGCCTGTTTGGCTGACCCGCCGGCAGAATCACCCTCGACCAGGAATAATTCTGTCAGGGACAAATCCTGGCTGGTACAGTCGGCCAGTTTGCCGGGCAGGGCCGGGCCGGATGTGACCTTTTTGCGCACCACCTGGCGGTTTTTTTTCATGCGTTTTTGTGCGTTTGCAATGGCCAGCGCAGCAATCGCTTCGCCGTCGCTTACATTCTGATTCAGCCACAGGCTGAAGGCGTCCTTGACCACGCCGGATACAAAGGTCGCGCAGGCGCGGGACGACAAACGCTCCTTGGTCTGGCCGCTGAATTGCGGGTCGCTCATCTTGACCGACAGGATGTAGGCGATACGGTCCCAGATATCGTCCGGGGCCAGGCGCACACCGCGCGGCAGCAGGGTGTGCATCTCGCAAAATTCACGTAATGCTTCAACCATTCCGGTGCGCAGACCGTTCACATGGGTACCACCCTGGGTTGTCGGGATCAGGTTGACATAACTTTCCTGTAGCTGGCCGCCTTCCGGTAACCAGCAAACGGCCCAGCTGACTTCCGAGTCGGTGCCTTTCATATCACCGGTAAACGGCTGCTCCGGTAACTGGCTAATGCCCAAAAGTGTATTTTGCAGGTAATCTTCAAGACCCTGGTTAAATTGCCACTCTTCTTTTTCACCGGTTTTGGCGTTACATAAACTGACGTGCAGGCCGGGGCAAAGTACCGCCTTGGCACGTAGCAGGTGACGTAAGGGCTTGTAGGCGATCCTGGGGCTGTCAAAATATTTTGCATCCGGCCAGAAACGGATACGCGTACCGGTATTGCGCTGGCCGACAGTTCCGATCACTTTTAACTCGCTGACCTTCTCGCCATCGCGCAGCGTCATCTGGTATTCGTTGCCGTCCCGCTTTATCCACACTTCAAGATCGGTCGACAATGCATTGACCACCGATACCCCAACACCGTGCAGGCCGCCGGCAAACTGATAGTTCTCATTGGTGAATTTCGCGCCTGCGTGCAGGCGGGTCAGGATCAGTTCGACACCGGGTATTCCATGTTCGGGATGTAGGTCCACCGGCATGCCGCGGCCATTGTCAGCGACCTCTACGGAGCCGTCTTCGTGCAGTGTTACGTCGATATCCCTGCAAAAGCCGGCCAATGCCTCGTCAACGCTGTTGTCGATCACCTCCTGGACCAGGTGGTTGGGCTGGGTGGTATCGGTGTACATGCCGGGACGGCGTTGTACTGGTTCGAGACCGGTCAGGACTTCGATATCCCGGGCCTGGTACTTCTTGCTCATGTAATCTCGTTGACCGGTGGTTCTGCGGTTCGTGGCAAATGTTCAGAACAGGATGATATTGTATCCTCAATCATCCTTAGTCAATCGATAAGTTTCAATCTGATTTGTGGCCAAAATTGAATCCTGCAGTCACCGTGACGGCGGCCGTCCCGAGGATTTGAAGTTCGGTAAATACACGTTTGTATTTCAAGCCGAATGACGGAACGATGGCGGGTGCGACACCGAGTTCATTTAGCGGAATCTTGTCATCAAAAGGTTCCTTGTAGCCGTGCAGCAGTCCGCCGGTCAATTTGAAATAGGCCCAGTCCTTGCTGAACAGTTTCCATGAGTAGCCGGCATAAAGGTACTGGCTGGGCTGGCCAAATGAATTGTCAAACCAGCCGAACCCGTACAACCATTTGCTGCTTGTTTCGAATTCCAGGTTGAGCAGCTTTTGTTGATTGACATGGTCCGGGTCGTCGCTCCAGTGCAGGGTATACAACGATGTCTGAAAGCGCCATTCGGTGATTTCAGCCGCCAGGGTGTTGCCCGCAAACACCAGTAGCACACCGGCAAGCACAAAATATTTGAAGTATTTTACAGCTCCTTCCGGATTGAAAAGTGAGCCTGATTTAAATGGAATTTTGATTTTCATTCTGTATTTTCGTATATGCGGACAAGCTGCACTTTTTAACATATATCGTAATATGCATAAAGAAGAACCTTTCAAAGGTCGCCACGAGCATCGGTGGGCGTTATAATTGCGTTCCAGAACTCATCCAAACAGGCAACAGGTTCTGGCATGACATCATTTGTTTTCGTTACCGGTGGCGTGGTCTCATCCCTGGGCAAGGGATTGTCCGCCGCGTCATTGGCCGCAATCCTCGAATCTCGCGGGTTGACAGTCACACTGGTCAAACTCGACCCCTACATCAATGTCGATCCCGGCACCATGAGCCCGTTTCAACACGGCGAAGTCTATGTGACCGAGGACGGTGCCGAAACCGACCTCGACCTTGGGCATTATGAACGGTTTGTCAGCACCCGCACCAGCCAGCTGAATAACTTTACGACCGGCAGGATCTACAATAACGTCATTGCCCGTGAGCGCCGTGGGGATTACCTGGGCGGAACCGTTCAGGTGATTCCGCACATCACCGACGAAATCAAGAAAAACGTCCGTAAAGCGGCCGAAGGCTTTGACGTCGCGATGATAGAAATTGGCGGAACGGTGGGCGATATAGAATCACTGCCGTTTCTCGAAGCCATCCGGCAACTGGGTGTGGAGTTTGGCAAAAACGCCATGTTCATGCACTTGACGCTGGTGCCTTACCTGAAGGCGGCCAAGGAAATCAAGACCAAACCCACGCAGCATTCCGTCAAGGAACTGCGTTCAATCGGGATCGTTGCCGACGTGATCCTGGCGCGTTGCGAACGGGATATATCCGAGGACGACCGGGCCAAGATCGCGTTGTTCACAAATGTACCCAAAAATGCCGTGATCACCGCACTCGATGCCCGTCAGAGTATTTACGAAATCCCGATACTGCTGCATGAACAGGGACTCGACGATATCGTCATCGAACGACTGGGCCTGGACACAGGCAAAGCCGACCTGTCGCGCTGGCGCGAGGTCGTTGACAGGCTGAGCAATACAAGGCACGAAGTTACCGTGGCCATGGTCGGAAAATACGTTGAACACTCCGACGCTTACAAATCGCTGACCGAAGCATTGACGCACGGTGGCCTGAGACACCGGATCAAGGTCAATATCCGCAGGCTGGAATCGGAGTATGTAGAAGAATCGGGTATAGAACGCCTCGAAGGTGTGAATGCCATCCTGGTCCCTGGCGGCTTTGGTGAACGGGGCTTTGAAGGCAAGGTGATGGCGATTCGCCACGCGCGCGAAAACAATATTCCCTACCTGGGCATTTGTTTTGGCATGCAGGCCGCGGTGGTCGAATATGCGCGCAACGTTTGCGGCTTAGAGGACGCCAACAGCACCGAGATCGACGCTGAAACCAGCGCCCCGGTGATCGGTCTGATCACCGAATGGCTGGATGCATCCGGTAGCGTTGAAACACGATCTGAGAGCTCCGACCTTGGCGGAACCATGCGTCTTGGTGGCCAGCGCTGCCGTTTGCGCCCCGGGTCTTTGGCCCATGAATTATACGGTAATGACATCATCACCGAGCGTCATCGACACCGCTATGAGTTCAATAATCACTACCGTGACGTCCTGCAAAAATCCGGGATGCTGTTGTCCGGCCATTCCATGGACGAAACGTTGGTCGAAATTATCGAGATTCCGGGTCACCCATGGTTCCTGGGCTGTCAATTCCATCCGGAGTTCACCTCCACGCCACGCGACGGACATCCCCTGTTTACCGGCTTTATTGAAGCAGCGTTGAAATCACAGTTGGGTCAGATGCCAGCAGAAGTTGCCAGCTTGTGAAACTGTGCCAGTTTGATGCGGGTCTGGAACAACCATTTTTTCTGATCGCCGGACCCTGTGTGATTGAATCCAGGCAGCTTGCACTGGATACCGCGTACTATTTAAAAGACATCACAACGCGGCTGGGAATTTCATTCATATACAAATCCTCGTTTGACAAGGCCAACCGGTCGTCCGCCGACAGTTTTCGTGGTCCGGGTATGGAAGAGGGTTTGCGAATCCTGCAGCAGGTCAAACAACAAGTGGGTGTGCCGGTCTTGACCGACGTACACGAAGACACGGATATCCAGGCCGTGGCGGAGGTTGTGGACGTGTTGCAAACACCGGCCTTTTTGTGCCGCCAGACGAATTTTATTACCCGGGTCGCCAGCGCCGGTCTGCCGGTGAATATAAAGAAAGGCCAGTTTCTGTCGCCGTGGGAAATGAAAAACGTGGCCGCCAAGGCCGGCAGCACCGGCAATGAACAGATCATGGTTTGCGAACGCGGTGCTTCATTTGGTTATAACAACCTGATTTCGGACATGCGTTCACTGGCCATCATGCGTAATACCGGTTGTCCGGTGGTGTTTGACGCCACCCATTCAGTGCAGCTGCCCGGCGGGCGGGGCGACTCATCGGGCGGCCAGCGTGAATTTATCCCGGTGCTGGCGCGTGCCGCCGTCGCCGTGGGTGTTTCCGGTTTGTTCATGGAAACCCACCCGGACCCTGCCAATGCGAAAAGTGACGGACCGAATGCCTGGCCGCTGGACCGCATGGAAGCGCTGTTGCAAACCCTCAAACGCCTTGATGCTGTGACAAAATCAGCCCCGATGCCGGAGACGGACTGTTGCTGACCCTTTCTTTTAAGACCTGAGAGAAGTTGTTATATGACCCGTATTAAGTCGGTACACGCACGCCAGATTATAGACTCGAGGGGCAACCCCACACTTGAAGCAGAAGTAAGCCTTGAGTCCGGCGCGTTTGGTCGTGCCGCAGTCCCTTCCGGCGCCTCCACGGGTGTTCGCGAAGCGATTGAACTGCGGGATAAGGACCCTGCGAAATACGGTGGTAAGGGCGTGTTACAGGCCGTTGCGCACGTGAATGGTGAGATTGCCTCGACCCTGCTCAACATGGATGCCTGCAGCCAGGAGGTCATAGACCGGTTACTGGTCCAGCTTGATGGCACGGCCAATAAATCAAGGTTGGGTGCCAATGCCCTGTTGGGCGTATCGCTGGCCAATGCCCATGCCATGGCCGCCCATCACGGTCAGCCACTGTGGGCCTGGCTCAGCGGTGGGGCAGCAACGGAATTACCGGTACCGATGATGAATATCGTCAACGGTGGTGCACACGCTGACAACAGCGTCGATATCCAGGAATTCATGATCTTACCGGTGGGTGTCAGTGTTTTTTCTGACGCATTGCGGTGCGGCACCGAAGTGTTTCATGCCCTGAAGAGCGTTATCAAGTTACGTGGTCTGTCAACAGCGGTCGGTGATGAGGGTGGGTTTGCACCGGACCTGCCGTCCAACGAAGCAGCGGTCGAGATCATACTTGAAGCAATTGAACTGGCCGGATATACCGTCGGCAGTGACGTCTACCTGGGACTGGATGTCGCGGCATCGGAGTTCTATCGTGATGGGCGCTATCATTTCGACTCGGAAAATCGGTCCTTCACCCCGTCGGAGTTTGCCGAATTCCTCGATGGCTGGTTGCGGCAGTATCCCATTATCAGCATCGAAGACGGCATGGCCGAAGATGACTGGGAAGGTTGGGCGATACACTCGCGATTATCCGCCGATAAATGCCAGTTGGTCGGCGATGATCTGTTTGTCACCAACACGGAGATCTTCTCCCGTGGCATTGAACAGAATATCGCCAATGCAATCCTGATCAAGCTGAACCAGATCGGCACTTTGAGCGAAACCCTGGATGCCATCAAGATGGCGACCAACGCAGGTTATGCATCGGTCGTGTCACACCGTTCAGGCGAGACCGAAGATACGACCATTGCGGACCTGGCGGTTGCGAGTTCAGCGACCCAGATCAAGACCGGTTCAGTGTGCCGCACAGACCGGGTCGCCAAGTATAACCAGTTGCTGCGTATTGAAGAGGCCCTGGGCAGCAATGGCCGTTACGCAGGCACCGGTGCATTCAGAAATCTCTAACGGAAATCTCAACCAAATATGCGTATTGTCACCCTGATATTGTTTATCCTGTTAATTTTGCTGCAAGTCAAGTTGTGGCTGGGCGAAGGCGGTTTCAGGGAGGTCACGCGCCTCGAACACCGCGTCGAGGATCAACAGCTACAAAACGTTGGCCTGCTGCAACGCAATGCGGAACTCCAGGCCGAGGTGGAAGACCTGCGGGTGCGTCTGGAAGCGGTTGAAGAACGGGCGCGGAATGAACTGGGTCTGATCAAACCGGACGAAGAATTTTACCAGGTCATACCGCCGCCACCGCAGGATCGTCAAGCTACCAGAAGTGACGGAGAAGGATCGTGAATTCAGCACAGGTACAGGCCTTGATTCCCGCCGCCGGTCAAGGGACCCGTTTTGGCGGTTCGGTATTAAAACAATACCTTCCAGTCAACGGCAAGGCCGTGCTTGTCCACGCCGTCAGGGCTTTTCAGTTTCATCCGTCGATCGCAGGGATAACGGTCGTGTTGTCAGAAGATGATCAATGGTTTGAGTCGGCCCTTGGACCGCTGGCAGCTTCTGTTGAAACGGCACCCGGTGGCTTTACGCGGTCGCAATCGGTCCGGAATGGTTTGAGATTCATCGCTGACAGGCACCCTGAAGCAGATTGGGTCCTGGTGCATGACGCTGCGAGGCCCTGCTTGCCACCGGAGTGCCTCGACAGGCTGTTGGAAAAAGGTTTGCAGCACCAACACGGAGCCATACTCGCAGTACCGGTGGGCGATACGCTAAAGCGCGCGGGAGCCGCCCCGGAAATTGTCGCTACGGTGGATCGCGATGGCCTGTGGGCCGCGCAAACACCTCAACTGTTTCGTATTGCTGCGCTTTCCGCCGCCATGGATGCGGCACGTGATGCCGGTCATGAGCTCACCGATGAGGCATCGGCGATGGAATTTGCCGGTGCCAGACCGGCGCTGGTAATGGGATCTGCCGCCAATATCAAAATCACCCATCCCGGCGATCTTGCCCTGGCCGAGGCGTGGCTGGGAAGAACGGGAACAGCGGTCTGAACTGCCATGAAAACCCGCATCGGACAGGGCATGGATGTGCACGCTTTCTGTGAAGGTGACTACGTGATATTGGGTGGCGTGCGGATTCCCCACAGTCATGGACTGGCCGCCCATTCCGATGGCGATGTTGTTCTGCACGCCCTGTGTGATGCCATGCTGGGCGCGGCGGCGCTACGCGATATAGGCTACCATTTCCCGCCATCCGAGCCCCGTTGGGAAGATGCCGACAGCCGCGATATATTGCGAGAGGTTCATCTGTTGCTGAAACATGCGGGCTGGGCAGTCGGCAACATAGACCTTACGTTGGTATGCGAGCAACCCAGAATCAACCCCTATGCCGAGCAAATGGCGGCCAATATTGCCTTGGATCTCGACCTGTTCATCAATGACATTTCCATAAAAGCCACGACCACCGAGGGTCTGGGTTTTTGCGGTCGAGGCGAGGGGATAGCAGCACTCGCCATAGTCCAGATTCAAACCTGGTAAATGGACCCGCGTCATCTCGAAGTACCCAGGTGGACTTATTTCCTCGGTCCGCCACTGGCCAGCGGTATTATCCGTAGCCGACCGGAAGATTTTTATGTCGAGGAAATTCCCCGGATTACCCCCGCAGGCGAAGGTAAGCACCTGTGGCTTTGGGTGGAAAAACGTGCTGCCAACACCGACTGGATAGCGCGTGAACTTAGCCTTCTGGCAGGGTGTCCGCATCGCGATGTGGGATACGCGGGCCTCAAAGACCGTCATGCCGTGACCCGGCAGTGGTTCTCGGTACCCGAAACCGATGTCCTGCAACAAGGCCTTGAAGATGTCCGGACCGAGGGATTGCGTATCCTGGAAACCCGCAACCATACCCGGAAACTGAAACGGGGGGCACTCAACGGCAATCGTTTCAAACTGCGCATTCGGCAGTTTGAAGGTGATTCTGGCGAGCTAACGGAGCGTTTGGAACAGATTCGTTTACACGGCGTACCAAACTATTTCGGTCCACAGCGTTTCGGCCACCAGGGTCGTAATGTGCAACAAGGATTCAATATTTTAAGTAAAAGGGCCCGTGTGAACCGCAACAAAAGGAGCATTTACCTGTCCGCGTTACGAAGTTTCCTGTTTAACCAGGTACTGGCTGAACGGGTGCGCAGGGGTGACTGGCACACCATCCTTGATGGCGAACTTGCGATGCTGGACGGTAGTCAGTCCATTTTTGCCTGCGAAATGCCCGACAAGGATCTTGAAGAACGTTGCAAGCGCCTTGATATACACCCCACCGGCCCATTGCCTGGTGCTGTTGTCCTGCAACCCAAAGGCAGTCCTGCTCTGTTGGAACGACAGGTATTACAGCAATGGACGGAGTTGACAGAATTGCTGGTGTCACACGGCGTTAAAGCCAGTCGGCGTGCGCTGAGGCTGTATCCGGCTGACCTCGACTGGCAACTGCAAGACGGTGATCTCGAGCTGGCATTTACCTTGCCACCCGGAGCCTATGCCACGACTTTGTTAAGGGAGGTTTTAGTTAATCGCGGGCCGGTAGCAACAGATGGATAAAATGTCATGAGTGTTTACAAGCTGAAAGGCACTTCGGGGAGTGTCATGAACCGGTCATTCCCGTTTGGCGAATCGTTGCTGCTGGGATCATCAGCGGACTGTGATGTGCAAATTGATGAACCGGGTATCGCCCCACGGCATGCAGAAATACACCTGGTAGATGGAAAATTATTATTGCTGAAAGACCTCGGCTCAGAATCCGGCACACTGCTCAACGGCGACCCGGTCGGGGAAACCATGCTGGGCTCCGGGGATGAAATCCGTATTGGCAGCTGCCGGTGGATGCTACAGGCACCCGGCTTGCGGCCTGATCGTGTATTGACTGCCGATGTGGCTAAAAGCCGCAACCGGCGCTGGCCACGCAAACTGGTCTGGACAAGCCTGCTGCTCGGTGCCGTGGCAGTGGCCGTGCTGAAATGGAGACCGGAATGGCTGCTGATCCTCTAATCCGCAACCCAGTCCGGTCTAACCCGGATAGGACAAACTGTAAAGCCAGAAATACCCAAAAACACGCTCACATTCTTGATGGTATGACAACAAATCATTTTACCGTCCGCCTTGGTGAAATGTCCGGGTTAAGCAAACCCAGCATGATACTGTCCTGCCATTCACCGTAAACACACCAGCGGTCGCGAAACATGCCTTCGCGTTTGAACCCAAGCTTTTCCAGCAAGGCGAGACTGCCGCTGTTCCCGACATCGACATCGGCTTCGATACGGTGGAGATTCAAGGTCCGGAACGCGAACCCGATCACCGCTTCGACGGCCTGCTGCATCAGACCCTGGCGCCAGTGGTCGCGGTTCAGGATAAAACCGATCTCCGCCCTGTGGTTTTCATGGCTGAATTGAAACAGGATACATTTGCCAATCATCAGGTCATCACTACCCAGGGTAACCGCCCAGCACATGCTGTTACCCCGCTCATCAGATTCCAGGTCCTGGCGTAATAAATCGGTGGCTTCATCCACACTTTTTACCGGTGGATTGCTCCAGTATTTCATGCTTTGGGGGTCAGAAAGCATGGCATACATACCTTCCCCGTCCGCGCTGCGCAATGGCCGCAAAAACAGGTCTGCGGTTTGCAAATCACGTGGTATGTCTCTGAGGTTCATGTCCGGTCTCGGCGTAGTTGCCATCGGGGCTTCCCATTCTTGTCAATCAGCCTGCAATTTATCAGCCATGCCCGGGCATCGTCGGCATCGCGTTCAAACCAGGCCCGTGCCGAACCGAGTCTGAACGTGTATCCCCAACGGTCCATATCTTCCAGCATCCGTCGCCGGCCAAATCCTTTGATCTGATCCGCCAGCAGGACCTGCAGGTAACACACGGCATTCTCTTCGTCATAATCACCACCTGCATCGGTATGAACCCCGTTGCGCCGGGATTCATCCATACAAACATAGTGGCAGGTCTCGTGCAGGATTGAATGCACCGGTGTGTCGATCCTTGCCAACAGTTCATGACCAATCAGGCCGGCTTCTTCATCACCCCAGAAACTGCCGGGGATTTCACTGCCCGCCCCAACCATTTGCAATGACAGGCCAAAAGCAGCCAACAGATCATCTACCGACTTCCTGTCAGTTTCCTGCAGTCGCAACACATTATCGGTAGTGCCGTAATCTGGTTCGGGTTGTTCATTTTTAAAATTCATGTGACTATCAGAACATTGGAAATTTACCTGTCTGCGCTATTATGCGTATACGGGTTGTTACCGCAAGCCAATTGAGGACATACATGGATATACTCAAGGGCACCCACCGGCCATTGGATCTGCTCCGTTACGCGGGTTTCTTCCTGTGGTTTTGTGCCGGTATCCCGTTGTTGTTCGCGCGCGTTATTTACCCGCAACCGCTGGCGCCGGAGTTGTATATCGCCTGGTTTCTTTTGCACGGCCTGTTTGGAATGATGTACTGGAACCTGATGCAGTATCTGCCCGAGCGTACGTCCATCAGCCATCGCCTGCTGTACCTTTCCCTGTTGACCGGTTGTGCACTGGGTATCAGCGCGGTCTCCCAATCGTTGCTTGGGGCATTCCTGTTGTTGATGGTTGCCGTGCTGTTGCCGTGGATGTTATCTGCGGTGCTGGCCCTCTCCTGGCTGATCGGTCAGAACGTACTGTTGGCCGTCACGCTTAGCCGCATACCGGAAGTGAGCCTCAGTGATGCATCACTCGAAGCTGGTTTATTCCTTGGTATTTCACTGTTTGCATTCATGAGTTCGGTGGTTGTTTTGCGCCAGAACGCAGTCCGTGATGAATTGCGCCGGGTTAATTCTGAATTGCGCGCCACCCAGGCACTGCTGGAGGAAAATACCCGCATCGCCGAACGTGTACGTATTGCACGGGAATTACACGACCTGGTCGGTCACCATTTGACCGCTTTGACACTGAACCTCGAGGTGGTCACACACCTGGTGGATGGCAAAATACTGGAACATGTGCAGCAGGCACATTCACTCGCCAAGTTGCTGCTGGCCGATGTACGTGAGGTGGTCAGCGATATGCGCAAGGATGACCAGGTAAACCTCACGGCGGCATTACATGCACTGGTTGAAGGTGTTCCCAAGCCAAAGATACATCTCGACCTGCCTTCGGGTGAGGTCATGACCGAACCCCAGCGGGCGCAGGTTTTGCTGCGTTGCACACAGGAAATGATCACCAACAGCGTGCGGCACGCACAGGCTGGGAATTTGTGGATACGGCTGTTTATTACCGCCGACGGACTCACCATGAGCGCACGTGATGATGGTATCGGAACCGATAAAGTCGCCGCAGGGAACGGCCTGAATGGAATGGCCGAGCGTTTGAAACAATTGGGTGGTAAGCTGGAGATAGAATCAGAGCCGGGTGCAGGCTTTGCACTGCACGCCTGGCTGCCCACAAAAGTATGATCGGCCCGTTTATTGCAGTGTGCGGGTATGAAACAGGTTTTTGCGAGTTAAGGTGACCTCCCGCTGAACCTGTCAACCTCGGTATGAGGAGTACTGGAAAATGATAAAAGTCATGTTGGTCGACGATCAGAACCTGGTGCGGAAAGGGGTCCGTAGCCTGCTGGAATTATCAGAGGAAATAGAAGTTATCGCCGAAGCGCCAGATGGCGTGGAGGCCATCCGTACCATTCCGGAAGTCGGGCCGGATGTCGTGCTGCTGGACATGCGCATGCCGGGCAAATCCGGAATCGACGTATTACAGGCCTTGTCTGCCGATGGCACCTTGCCGCCGACCATCATATTGACGACCTTTGATGATGATGAAATGGTCCTGGCGGGTATCAAGGCCGGCGCCAAGGGTTTCCTGCTCAAGGATGTCAGCCTGGACGAACTGGTGGGGGCGGTCAAAACGGTTGCCGCTGGTGGATCGATGGTCAAACCCGCTGTTACCCAGCGGCTCCTCAAGGGACTGAAAAATCTGAAAACCGATTTTTCCAGCCTTGATCGTCCGGATCCGTTAACCGACCGGGAGACCGAGATTTTACGTCTGATGGCGGGTGGTTACAGCAACAAGGAAATTGCCAATTCCCTGGACGTTGCCGAGGGTACGGTCAAGAATCACGTCTCCAATATACTGTCAAAAATGGGTGTCCGGGACCGAACACGTGCGGTATTGAAAGCGTTTGAAATGGGACTAATCTGAATTCCTAGCCATTGGTAAATGTGTTGTCTGTTTCAGAAGATAAATCCTTCTGTTTTCCACGCTGCAGACAGGTAAAACCCCGGTAGCCGATTATCAGGAAGAGACCACCGACCCCGACAAACGCGGGGTAAAAACGAAAACCGAATACCACAAATCCGACACCCAGAAGGAACAGAAGCAACGGCTGTATCTTGGCGGCAGGATTACCGCACATACTGGATCAGCGTCACGGATAGCGCAATATACGGTCTATGCTTCCGCGTGTACGCGGATGGAAATTTCATCAGGTGTTTTGCCGTGGCCAGGAAAATGATATGGCTGTACTCAGGAGGCCTTGTCGAGGTGCTCGAACTGGCGTTTCAGGTCTTCTTTCGGGTTGGTGACAATGCGTTCCAGCGTTTCCACGCGTTCCCGCAATTCACTTTCCAGCGCGTCTATCTTGGCCTCCAGCGTTGCGAGTTCTTCATATGTTTCTTTGCTTTTATGCCGTTTGTCACGGTCGTTAAAAATTCCGGCCACAATACAGGCTACCGAAATCAGGGCGATTGCTGTCCACATACTCATCGTATTTTCTCCATTGACCTGTAGTCAATATAGCTGTTGCCTTGCGGGTAAGACAGTGAAATAAGTCATAGCCCCATCCTGGGGAGCCAAGGCCGACTGGTGCAATATGCGGGCTAGACGCGCCTCCCACGGCTTTTCAAAGCGCTGGTTCACCGAGACGGTCGCTACGCTGGATGCCTTCGGGCAGTGGATCGTGGTCGGTACCCTCGACATGGTCTTCGAAATGAATTCGCTCCATCAGGTAACACAGGCAATCCTGGTGGATCACCCTGCGGTCCAGCGTCAGCATGGAGGGCATGATCTCACGGGTGGTTTCCATCTGGCCCCGATCAAACCTGAAATAGGTGTCCGTAACGTCCAGACCATTGATGTCGGTCGCCCGCAATGGTTTTGGCGGGCCACCGTTGACGTCTCCCAGGGAAATTCCGGGTGGCAGTTCCTGAAAATTGAGTACATCCAGGTTTTTCCTGAACGCGATCTCGGTAGGAACGTGACCGAAACCAAACAGCACATCATCCGGGATGGTAACGGTGGCTACCATGTGGAACAGGTGTACATCATCAGCGCCCATCGGTGTGACAGGGATATCCTGCAAGTGCATACATGATTCCAGAAAGCCAATGCTGTGATCGGTGCCGTGAATTTCACCGGCCTGTCCGCATTCCAGCGTGGTGGACGGGCAGAACTTTGAAAATGCCAATGACTGTGTGCCCAAGGGCATGGTGAAGAAAACCACCTTCGTAGAAAATATTGAAGCGAGGCGTAAAAACTCGGGACGAATGCGGTTTATCGCTGCATAATGAGGGTTCAGGCCGGTATTGTTGTGGATGTCTATAGCGGCCATCGGTGCAAGCGAACGCATTCGCTCGGTCACTCGCCGGAACAAAAGGCCGGGTTCACTGTCATCATATTTGCCGCCCGGCCAGCAACGGTTGTAATCGAGCTGATCGTCGAGTCGGCGCAAACGGTGTTTCGCGGCACGTGTGTTGCCGATTAAAATGGATAACGAGCGGGGTAGTTGATCGAATTCATAGTGGCTTTTCAATAATCGCCGAATGGCTTCCCAGCCGGTAACCTCATTGCCGTGTTGTAAAACGCTGACAAAAAGTGGTTGGGGGTTTTTGCCTTCAAGGTGTATCAGGGTCGGGCCGTCCAGCGTGTGGTGCAAGGCAGATGCCGGGCGCTCCAGCAATCCCGCGGGTAAATGGTCGAGTTCAGTGAGTTTCACTATGAGAGAGTTCTGCCTTCAAATCGATTAACGATACAGGCAATTTACCAGATAGGAAATAGCGGGCTTGAAATAATTTGCCCAGGCCCGAAAATAGCACCCTGAAAAGACTGACCGGATGATCCGGTGAGCGTTGTAAATCATGAAATGACTGGATAAACCCATGATCGAAGCGAGAGCATTGACCAAACATTACGGCAGTATTACGGCGGTGGAAGATCTGAGTTTTACCGTCCAGCCCGGCCAGGTACTGGGTTTCCTGGGTCCGAACGGTGCTGGCAAATCGACCACCATGAAAATGCTCACGGGGTTTCTGACGCCGACATCGGGCACGGCCCTGATCAATGGTATTGACGTGGTTGATGATTCCGTGTCCGCACGCAAGCTTATTGGTTACCTGCCCGAAGGTGCACCGAGCTATGGCGAAATGACCGTGCTCCAGTTTCTGAATTTTGTCGCCCGCGCCAGGTTGATAGAAGAATCCAGCCTGGCTGCCAGTGTCAACACGGTGATTCAAAAACTGAATTTATCCGAGGTGGTGCACCAGCCCGTGGAAACCCTTTCGAAAGGCTTCAAACGGCGTGTCGGTCTGGCCCAGGCAATTGTTCACGACCCGCAGATATTGATCCTGGACGAACCGACTGACGGCCTCGACCCCAACCAGAAACGTGAGGTCCGCCACCTGATCAAGGATATGGCGAAAGACAAGATCATTATAATTTCAACCCATATCCTCGAAGAAGTTGAAGCCCTTTGTAACCGTATCATGATCATCGCCCACGGCAGGTTGCTGGCCGACGATACGCCGCACGGACTGATCGCCCGCTCACGTTATAACAACACCGTTTCCCTGGTGGTGGAAGCGGCGGAAAAAGTGGCCAGCGTTCTGAGTGAATTACCGCAGGTGTCCAGGGCGGAACTGGACGATGGCGAATTGACCCTGTTTCCCGCAGGTAGCGAAGGTCTGTTCGAAGCGGTGACCGCAGCAATCAATGAAAACCAATGGCAGGTTTCTGCGCTGAGGTTAGAAGCAGGCCGGCTCGATGAAGTGTTCCACAGTATCACCCGGAGGGAGGCATCAGCATGAAGAGTATGATCAATGTGATGCGCAGGGAGTTGGCCGGTTATTTTGCCACGCCTGTCGCCTACGTTTTTCTGATCATTTTCCTGGTGATGACGGGGATTTTCACTTTTTACCTTGGCAATTTCTATGAACGCGGTTTTGCGGACCTGGATCCGTTTTTCCGATTCCATCCATGGCTCTACCTCTTCCTGGTGCCGGCGATCTCAATGCGGCTATGGGCCGAGGAAAGACGGTCCGGTACCATAGAACTGCTGTTCACACTGCCCCTGACAACCGTCCAGGCCGTGTTGGGGAAATTCTTTGCGGCCTGGATTTTTATCGGTATGGCGCTGGTGTTGACCGCGCCGATGTGGGTGACGGTAAATTACCTGGGTGGTCCGGATAACGGCGTAATCGTGGCCGCGTATCTCGGTAGCTGGCTGATGGCCGGTGGCTTTCTCGCCATCGGTTCGTGTATGTCAGCGCTGACCCGAAACCAGGTGGTGGCGTTCATCCTCAGCGTTGTTGTCTGTTTCCTGTTTTTGTTGAGTGGTTTGCCGATGGTCATGAACCTGTTCAACAGCTGGGCGCCGCAGATAATGCTCGATGGTATTGCCAGCCTCAGTTTTCTGAAGCACTTTGCAGATATATCAAAAGGCGTTATTGATCTTCGCGACCTGATTTATTTTGCATTGGTGACTGGATTTTGGCTGTTTGCCAATGTCCTGATACTGGATATGAAGAAGGCCGACTGATGGAACAAAGAAGCCGATCGATATTTTCAGCAGGTGCATTGGTGCTGTCGGCCATCTTGTTTGTGACCTTGAGCATCCTTTCATCTGTGGCGCTGAAGGGGCTGCGGTTCGACCTGACCGAAAACGGCTTGTACACGCTTGGCGAAGGTACACGCAATATCCTCAAAAACATGGATGAACCGGTCACGCTTTACCTGTATTTCTCCGAGGACATCAGCCGTGAATTGCCCCAGTTCCGCAGTTATGCGCGCTGGGCGGGTGAAATGCTGGATGAGTTTGCCGACCGCAGCGGTGGAAAGTTGATGCTGCAGCGGGTCAATCCCGTACCTTTCTCACCGCAGGAGGACCAGGCCGCCCAGTATGGTTTGCAGGGCGTACCCGTGGGGGCCGCGGGCGATATGCTCTATTTCGGGCTGGTGGGTACCAATACCCTGGACGGCCTCCAGGTCATGCCTTTCATGCAACCGGAAAAAGAGAGGTTTCTAGAGTATGACCTGGCCAAAATGGTGTCTTCGCTATCACATCCCCAACACAGGAAGGTCGGCCTGATGTCCGGCCTGGAAATGAAACCGGGATTTGACCCGGCCACCCAGCAGGTGCGTGAAGCCTGGGTTATCCACCAGCAATTTGACCAGCTTTTTGATCTGCAGGACATCCCGATGGATGCCCGGGACTTGCCAGACGACCTGGAACTGCTGGTGCTCGTCCATCCCAGGGACATCAGCGAAGACATGCTCTACCGGATCGACCAGTTCGTGTTGCGGGGGGGACGCCTGCTGGCGTTCATGGACCCGCTTGCAGAGTCTGATACCGGCGGTAATCCCAATGACCCCATGGCCAGGATGAACGCCGGAGGCAGTTCTTCGCTGGGGCCGTTGTTGCAGGCCTGGGGGGTGGGTTTTGACCCCGGCCAGGTGGTCGGCGACCGTGCGTATGCGCTGCAGGTTGGCATGGGTCCGGGACAACCGCCGATACGGCACCTGGGCATTTTGTCGGTCAACGCGGACGGGATGAACGCCTCCGATGTTGCCAGCGCGGATCTCGAAATGGTTAACCTGTCGTCCACCGGCTGGCTGGCGCCGGTTCCAGGCACGGGTTCCGGATTTGAACCGCTGGTGCAAAGCAGTGGCAACGCCGCGCCCATCGATACCTCGCGTGTCCGGTTTCTGGCCAATCCACAGGAACTTGAGAACGGCTTTCAACCCACGGGTGACCGTTACGCCCTGGCGGCACGCATCAGCGGACAGGTGCAATCAGCGTTTGTGCAGGTTCCCGAGGGGCTGGACGCAGGCGACCATCTGACAGCATCCGGCACGGCGGGGATCAACGTGGTCCTGTTTGCCGATACTGACATCCTGACGGACAGGCTGTGGGTGCGGAAGCAAAATTTTCTTGGCCAGGTGCTGACCAGTTCGTTTGCGGATAACGGCACCCTGACCGCCAATCTGGCCGACCAGTTGCTGGGCAGTTCTGATTTGATCGGTATCCGTGCCCGCGCCAGTACCAACCGGCCCTTTGACCGCGTAGACGCGCTGAGACTGGTAGCGGAAGCGCAGTTCCGTGATACCGAGGAACGCCTGCAGCGCGAACTGGATGAGACAGAGCGTACCCTGACCGAAATGCAATCGTCACGCCAGGATGGCGAACTGGCGGTGTTGAATTCGGAGCAGCAACTTGAGTTACAACGGTTCCTGGACCGGAAAATGCAGATTCGCAGCGAATTACGCCAGGTTCAACATGATCTTTCACGGGATATAGACGCTTTGGGTATGCGCCTCAAATTTGTCAATATCGTGCTGCTGCCGGTGCTGATCGTCATGGCGGCCCTGTTGTTCGGACAACAGCGACGCAGGCGGCGGGACAGGGGCGGGCAATGAAACGCAGGCTTGTTTACCTCGCCGCCCTGACATTGCTGGCACTGCTGGCGGTATCGGTATTTTCGCCACGCCAACGGTTGCCGGAAACAAGCGGTGCCGAAGAACTTCTATTGCCAGAAATTGCCGCCCGGATCAACGACGTCAGCCGGGTTGAGATCGTTTCTGCCGGTAATATGACGGTCGCAACGATGCTGAAGACATCCACCGGCTGGCAATTGGAGCAGATGGACGGGTACCGGGCGGACTGGTCCAGGTTGCAGGCCCTGTTGGCAGGATTGGCCCGTGCAAAGGTGGTGGAGAATAAAACCGACAAGCCGGAGTACTACGCGCGGCTGGGTGTAGAGGATATCGTATCCACGGATGCCGCGAGCATATTGGTCAGGCTCGGCATCGGTGATCAGACGAGGGGTGTACTGATAGGCCATAAAGCGCGGGGCAGGGGCGGCCAGTATGCTCGTTTACAGACTGCGGCCACCAGCGTATTGACCGATGGCGAATTCGACCTGTCGACTGAACAGCTGGATTGGGCGGATGCCACCATCATTGATATCACCGCGTCGGCGGTGGCGGAAGTTGAGATCATCCACCCCCGGGGTGAAAGGGTGCTGGCGACCAAAATTGCCGCGGACCAGGGTGATTTTGAATGGGTGGATATGCCGCAAGACAGGGAAATCAAGAGCAGTTGGGCGATTAACTCACTGGGTACGGTTTTTTCAATGCTTGATCTGGAAACCGTGCATCCCGATGAAAACGCAGCCTGGCCCGGCGCGGTCAAAATACGCTTGCTGATGTTTTCAGGTGTGGAAATCATCGCGGAAACGGTAGAGATGGACGGGCAATACCTGGTGCGTATGCAGGCTGACCACCCGGCCGCGGCAGTGGGCGCCGAGAGCATGGTTGAGACGGGTGAAGCGGACGGCGAAACCGTGCAACCCGGGGACATCGAACAGCGGGCGGCCGCAGATGTAGCCAGTACCGTTGCGGAAATCAACCAAAGGGTGGTTGGCTGGGTTTACGGTATTCCAAAACACAAGTACGATGCCATCGTCAAGAAGCCCGAAGACCTGTTAAAACCTGTGGATCCAGCATGAACACCGCCGCCCGCGGCATTGCACTGGCAGGAGTGTTACTGGCCCTGTCTGCGGTCGTGTTGGCCGCCGTGGGCAGTCATGCCGTCGACCTGCACGAGCAACCGGGCTTGCAGAAAATCTGGGACACGGCCTCGGTCATCCACCTGTTCCAGGCCGCCGCCCTTATCGGCCTGGCCGCGTTACTGGCAATTAGGAATTCACCTCTACTCAAGTGGGGCGCGTGGTCAATTGTTGCCGGTACGGTTATTTTTAGCGGCAGTCTTTACCTGCGGGTTATCACCGGTAATCCGATATCAGGCGTGACACCGGCGGGCGGCCTGGTGATGATGGCAGGTTGGGGTCTGGTGGTATTGGCCTTGTTACGCAAATCATGAGCCGCTTGCGATATAACCGTAAGACGGCCATAGATTTTCTGAAAGCCAGTTGTCCGCAGATGGCGGGTGTTATCCGGCACAAGGGGCCGTTCCGGCTGAAGGTCGGGCACAATACCGACCTGTTCACCTCGCTGGCAAGTTCCATTGCCTACCAGCAATTGTCCGGCAAGGCAGCGGCTACCATTTACGGGCGGTTTGAGGCCTTGTTCGAGGACCACCGCCCGGTCGCCCCGGTAGCGGTTGAAATGCCTGTCGAAACCCTGCGTTCGGTCGGTTTGTCCAATAACAAGGCGCTTGCGATCATTGACCTGGCCAAACACGTCTGCTCCGGTAGTCTGCCGAACGCGAGAAAGATGGCGAGCATGGATGATGAGGACATCATCAGCAGCCTGTGCCGGATCCGTGGTATTGGACCATGGACGGTGCAAATGCAGCTGATATTTTCCCTTGGCCGCCCCGACGTGATGCCGTCCACCGACCTTGGTATCCAGAAGGGCGTACAGGCTACCTATGACCGGCAGAATCTGCCAACACCAAACCAGGTCCTGGATCTGACCCGCCACCTCGCGCCATACCGGTCCGTTGCAAGCTGGTATTTCTGGCGGATCGCGGATGATTGAAACCACCTGCTTGACTATACTGGTAAAAAGCCGCATATATTCAGCTTGCCGAGCCTCCGGGGTATGCAAATGAACTTGCTTGACCACTTTATTCTCCAGCACTTCCAGATTTCCCTGTTGCAGGCGGAGTTATTGCGGGTGTCACGTGAAGGATCGATGCAGGACGCCAAGGTTGAAATGAACCTGACGCCCCGGTTGATGGAAATGGATTCGGGCGACAAGTTGCCATCCTACCAGGTCAGCGCCCGGTTGATTTGCATCGGTGGAATAGATAAGGATTCAGAACCGGCCTTTAGCGCAAAAGTGGGTATCGAAACGGTTTATCAGCAGACCTCTGGTGACCCGATTGATATTTCCGAGTTCACCAATCATCACGCCAGCCTGGCGCGGCAGATTTATCCCTTGTTGGCGCAGGAGTTACGTGGTCTGTTGACACGTATGGGGCTTTCCAATATCCAGTTGCCGTTTGATCTGAACCCGAGTTCAAGGAAAATCAGCGTGTCCCGCGACGGGATACCGGACCGGGTTCACTAACCAGCCCGTAGGCCCGGGTTCGACTGGTGAAATGTCCGGCTTAGCTATCACGCCAGCACCAATGCCAGGGCTCGTAGGCCACGCCATGGCGATTGTTGCTGGGAAACGTCATGCTGAACCCGTATTCTCCGGCTGATTCTTTTAGCCATTTGAAGGCCGGGCTCTGGTCAAACCCTTCTTCCAGCGGCTTGTAACCCGGCGTGCTTATGTCCAGCGCGCGACCCGTGTGGTGCTGACTGTATCCCGGTGCCGCCGAAACCTTGAGAATCTGTTCAATGCTGAGCCCGGCAGCCAGTTTTCGCTTGATGATACCCGCCTGGTAATCCGCCGAACGAAAGGCTGAAACGGCCTGTAATTCAATGCCTTCAGACAATCCTCCATCTTGCATGGCGAGCCATGCGCGGGCCGCCCTGGGTGCCATGACCTGCTGGCGTCCAAACATATCCTTGCCAATTGACACGGGGCGTGGACACTCCGACTGCATAGCCAGCCTGTGTTGTGGGCCATATCCATCCGGTATATCCAGTTGTCTATGGAGTGCGGCGATTTTACACCCGAAACGGGTTTGCCGGCGGGGGAACCGTCTTTGCATTTTTAAAGACAACATTCCCGAGCGTGTGTCAGGCTCGATGTTTGCACCTTTGTTGGGTTGATAACCACAGGCCGTATAGAATTCAATAGCTGAACGCACGGCGCATACCCGCAGTTCCAGCAGGCCGTATCGCACGGCCAACCGCTCGATCGCATTGACCATTTTGCGGCCCAGACCACGGCCCTGGCCTTGTGGTGACACGAACAAGGCGACCATTTCCTGTCGATCCAGGTCCAGGCCGTTGCTCGCCAGCAGACGACCCTCGTGTTCGGCAACCAGTACGCAATCGTCCTGGATCCTCTGCAGCATCGGTGTCGCGCGTGTCAGAGCCGCCCATTGCCGTAATTCAGATCTGGAAAAAGCCCCCGCCTTAATGGCAAGAATGGACTCGCGCCGTAAAGCGACCACTGCTTCAACGTCGGTCTGCCATGCCGGCCGGATTTTGATGTTAGCCTTCACATGGAAATTGTACGTATTTAAATCCCGGGTCCGGAATAGAAAATACCTTTTAAAAGGAAGAAAAACAGGATCGCAAGTATCCCGCCGGCGGGCAATGTAATAACCCACGACAACATGATATTGCGTACCACGCGTAAATTGAGTGCGCCGATACCGCGGGCAATACCAACACCCAGCACCGCGCCAACCAGGGTATGCGTGGTTGAAACAGGGATGCCGGTACCGGAAGCGATCACGACCGTGGATGCGGCGGCCAACTCGGCGGCAAATCCACGTGACGGTGTCAGTTCGGTGATGTTGCGGCCCACGGTCCTGATGACTCGCCAACCATAGGTGGCCAGACCCAGCACGATGCCGACACCACCCAATAAAAGAATCCAGGTGGCGAGTGCTGATTTCTGTGCCACGACCCCGGTTTTGACAATGCTGACGATCGCTGCCACGGGCCCAACGGCATTGGCGACATCATTCGAACCGTGTGCAAACGCCATGCCACAGGCCGTGAATACCATCAGGATGCCGAATATTTTTTCAACATTTGTAAAACGGAAGTCGGCGTCTTCAAATGGTTCGGTTTTTATCCTCTTTATCGCGATGATCCCGATGGTCATGGTGACGACACCACTGGCAAAGGCGACCATGACCGACTGGGTCGTGGATAAATCCAGACCCACGTGTTTCAGGCCTTTGAGCACCGTTACCAGGGCCAGGATGAAACCCACTGCGAAGATATAGAAAGGCACATATTTGCGGGCGTTTTTCAGCGGGTCATCGGTACTCAGGATCAGTTTTTGAACACTCATGAAAATGAAGAATGCCAGGAAACCGGAAACCACCGGGGAAACGACCCAGGATGCGGCAATGGTGCCAACCTCGGCCCAATGCACGGATTCAACACCGATGCCGACAGCGGCAAAGCCCACGATGGCGCCGACGATCGAATGGGTGGTCGAAACCGGCCAACCCTTCCGCGAAGCGATCAGCAGCCAGCAGGCGGCTGCGAGCAAGGCAGCCAGCATGCCAAATACCAACAACTCGGGATTGTCGGCCACTTGCGAGGCATCGATGATGCCCTTGCGTATCGTCGAGGTCACCTGTCCGCCTGCAAGGAAGGCGCCGGTAAACTCAAATACGGCCGCTACCAGGATGGCCTGTTTGATCGTGAGCGCGCGCGACCCTACCGAAGTGGCCATTGCGTTGGCGACATCATTGGCACCTATACCCCAGGCCATGAAGAGCCCAAAGACCGCCGCGAGCCCGAGATACCAGAGTGAAAATTCCATTCTTATTCCTTAACCCGGATGTTTAACGTGCCAGCATCAATTGCAGGCGGCTGCCCACGCGTTGTGCCCGGTCGGCGATACCGCCGGTATTTTCTATGACTTTGTAAATAAACATGATGTGAACCGGATGCAACTCGTCTTCGAGCATAAACAGTTCATTACGCAATACCACCTGTTGCTCATCGGTATCCTGCTCAATATCATCGAGTTCACATAGCAGGCCGCCAACGCGTACCCGTTCAATTTTTCCGAAACCGGTTTCGATCAATTCATCCAGTTCCCGGATGACGATGTGGGCCTGTGTACATGCATCAACACAGCGTTGCACCAGTGCCTTGTAACCAGCAGCCATGGAATCGGGTAGTCGCATGTTACGGCCGATGATCAGTCCGGCAACATCCCTTGCACCGCCGGCCACCAGATCCTGCATGGTCAATACCTCGAGTACATCACGCCTGTCGATGGGCATGAACAGGCTGCTGGGCAGACGCAGGCGCAGTTCCTTTTTGAGGGCATCGGCTTCGTGTTCCATGTCCACGATGTTCTGGTGGTGGGTAATCCGGCCCTGTTGGTCACGGTTCAATACCGCCTGGGTAAACGGGACCAGTTCGCAGACGCATGAAACGACCTTTTCCATGTGTTCCTGCAACGGTTTTACGGGTGACGACCCGAAGATGCCACTGAGGTAACTACCTGACATGCTTTTCTCCCTCAAAATCCAACGTGGTCTGGCTAAATTACTGGTCTGATTTGCCACGTGATTCTACAACAACCACATCATCTGATTGTAATAAAATTGTCATATACAGCATTTAAAATCCGCCCATAAAATCAGCCATCAAAACCGGACCCTGCATTGCCGCTGCGCGCATGGACAAGCCAGGGCCGACTGGTGCAATATGCGGGCTAATGATCAACTTCACTCAACACGCGATAAATTTCATTTACATCGACCGGACCACTTTCTTTACCTTTTTCTCGCTGCAGCGCAAGTATGTCGTCAATGGGTTTCAACATGCCATACAACAGGGGGTTCCGTGGTGATATGCCAGGAAAAGACTCCTGCATTTCATCCAGCAGGCGTGCTGCGTCTTCCTGTTTGTCCAGGACGTACAGCAATGCAACCGCCGTCGGCAGGATAAACGGATCTTTACTGATAAAAACTGCCCGGTTCACCGCCTCCAGGGCTGCGGCCGGGTTGCCTTGAGCCAGGGCGACGGTTGAACGGACAAGCCACGCGTAGGCGCGACGTGCGCTGAATGATCCGAGTTTCAACCCGAGGTCGGCGTTTTCCAGTGCTTCCTCGTAGTGGCCTTCCCAAAGCAGGAACTGGGCGTGGTCCACACGCAGGTCGGCCGACAGTGGGTTGGCCTCTATTGCCTGATTGAAAACCGCGCGGGCTTCATCCGGCTGGCCGACAGACATCAGCACATAACCCAGACAACCACAGGCGCCTGCGTAAAACGGACTGAGTTCGTGGGATTTTCGAAAGTAGCTGATAAGCGTGTACAAATGCTCTAAATCGGTCTCTTCCTGCAGGGGTTGAGACACGTAGTAATCGACCTCAAGCTCGCCGATGGCCCACCAGGCCTCGGCCATATCGGGCGCGATCTCGACCGCCCGGTCAAGATGCTGCCGGGCGTACTGGTATTTTTCAGGATCAAAGGCCAGGACGACATTGAGGCCCCTGATATAGTGTTCCCAGGCATCAGTGGGTGGGCGATCAGTCCGCTGTACACGCTGGATCTCAGACTGCAGGACCGCAGCTGCGACTTTCGCAACCAACTCGTCGGCTACATCGAGTAATTCAGCCTTTTCGGTAACACGCTGAAAGCGCTCCGCCCATACCTGGGTATCGCCTGCACTGGAAAGCGTGGCCAATACCCGGATTCCGTCATCGCCGGTGCTGATGCTGCCTTCAACCCGGTAGAAAGCACCCAGACTATTCGCGTACTCGTTCGCACTCAACCCGGAATCGCCGTATTCCAGGGAAGCACTGCGGGAAACTACTGGAAAGCCTTTGTAGCGTTGCAAACCCATAATCAGTTCATCGGTAATTCCCAGGGACAAGTAGTCCTGGCCGTCATCAGCGCTGGTATCTGCAAAGGGAAACACGATCACCGAGGGCCGGGCGATCAAGGTTTGGAGTGAATATTCTGCGTCGACATCCACCCGGTCTCTGATCAATGCATAGTAAATAACCGCCATGACCAGACCGCCGATAATCACATAATTCAGTTTGTGGATGGTTTGACGGGGAACAGATGTCGGTACGGCAATATCCGCATCCTTCCTGATGCCATCCGGTGTTAATTCGTAAGCCCAGGCTAAAAGCAGGTTCAGCGGGAAGCCAATTGCCAGCAATAACAGAATAACCTGGAATACCCAGCCCG
>Ga0255052_10000466_pt1 | contig 32793 bp, 30 predicted proteins | sample JV7_2_21_MG_FD_188632 | JGI IMG/M metagenome (GOLD analysis project Ga0255052, IMG submission 188632) | Seawater microbial communities from Jervis Inlet, British Columbia, Canada - JV7_2_21 | ecosystem: Environmental > Aquatic > Marine > Inlet | place: Canada: British Columbia | collected...
AGTAGCTTTTATCCTGGGTGTAATTTTTCCATTAGTAGAAGTTGACGGGATATCAGTGATTATTCCCGGGGGAGTTTCATTTGACATAGGCACTGATTGCAGTGGTGCAGGTTCCATACTTGCACTGATTTCTATTGTGATATTATGGCTTGCATCATTCAAAGACAATTCCAAAATCACATCTGCTTTGATCGCCCTGACGTTACCGATTGGATTTTTTACTAATGTATTAAGGATCGTATTCATATTTATGATTGCCAAGGCATGGGGAATGGAAAATGCTATAAAAATTTGGCATGATTTTGCCGGATATATTTTCTACATTATTTCACTTGGAATTTTATTTGTCGGCTGGATTGTAATTAAACGAATCAGTAAGGACGAAATAAGTTTGAGAAGGCTGCTTATAGCATGAAGCTTATAAAATATTATTTTTTTATTTTACTGCTGTTTATTCTATATGCAGGGAGTGCTGCTGGTGAGCAAATAAGGACTTTTACTACAGATATTGCGTATTACTTTGCGACTTCACATGAAGGCAAGATTAAAGCTGCTTCAGATTTTCTTGATGAAGAACAGATCCTGAATATCCCGTATGAGCTGGGCAACTGGGAAGGGTATGAACTGGAGCATAATGATGAGAACCTCTCTTTTTTCAGGGCGTATGTTGATTCACGCGATGGGGTGAAAATATATTTTATTGCGGTACACGCTTTTGTAGAGAGCAAATTGCACACTCCGGAAGTCTGTTATCTTAATGATAACTGGAAGATCAGCAAAAGAGGATATTATAAGCTCTCATTAGCTGACAGGCAGTTTGAGACACGCTATTTTATTGCTGAGAAAGATGAATGGAAACATTACCTGTCGTACTGGTTTATGTGGCGTGATTCGCGAAGACTTATGAATGACGGCAGTGTTATGTTCCGCATAGCGGTCAGTATGGAAAATATCTCTGAAGAGGTTGCCAAAGATAAGCTACGGGATTTCATAATAAATTTAAGCGGGTATTCCGCGGACGAAAAAAATACTCTGGAAGTCAAATCAGTGCCGGAGGCATCATTATCGGAACCGTTTATTAATACGGAAAGTGAATACTTTGATGCAAGGAAAAAGACATTGAATTGGCTCAAAAAACAGATTGTGCCGAATGAGATCGTTAAATCTCCGGCAAACGACAGAAGGAATCTTATTTTAAGTTATGAATTATCTAAAGATGCCGAGGCCTATCGCTACATATTCAGCAAATCATCACTATATGACAATGCACTAGCTGTGATCGCATTTACAATAGAGAATCAATTTGAAACAGCAAGCAGGATTATTGATGCAATAATGCGGATGGGTGGGGAAGATGGGGGCCTGTTTTTTACATTCAATACCCATAATAGCTGGCCAAACAGTAAAGACCATGGGGGCGCTATTATAAGATCAGGAGCATCAGCCTGGGCAGGTTATTCGATAGTTTTTTATTTAAGGGCAATGCTGCTTGGTGATCCTGAATCAATTGAAAAAAGTTCTGAGCTGGACGGTTATCTGGAATATGCGAAGTTGATCGCTGATAATATGCTGCAGCGCAGTGTAAATGATCAAAGAGACCCAAGATATGGGTTGATTACAGGTGGCAATGGAACTTATCGGCTGTACTTTAATGAAGAAATAAATGCGGTTGAAGAGAACTTTGTGCCGGGTGAGGTTCTCTGGACCAGCATTGAGCATAATATTGATATGTATTTTTTCCTGAGAGACCTTGGAAAAATTTCAGGCAATATGAAATATTCATTGGCTGCAGAGAATATGGCAAAAAGTCTGTTTGAAAAAGGCTGGAACACGAAATTTGGACAGTTCAACAGGGGGCAGAGACTGGATGGCCCTGATAAGGTCAGGGCATTGGATTGCGCCTCATGGGGGACATTTTTGCTTTTGGCCACAGGTGAAAAAGAGAAAGCTCTTACAGCATTATCATCAGCCGAAGAATACAAAAGCATAACAGACAGGGGGTTTGGCTATAAGCCCTATATTGATAAACCTATATATGGAAATCGTAAAGTAAATAAGTTCTATTTCCCATCTAATCCCAGGAGGAATTGGACTGATATCGAGATGATGTGGACCGAAGGATCCCTTGGGGTTTCTCTGGCGAATATTCGCTTAAATAATAGAGATAAGGCGAAGGACATTATCAATGAAGTTCTGAAATATCGTTCTAACAGCGGAGGCATAGCTTATTCATCTATTCATATTCCGCATGAGTTTTCGATGGCTGATTCAGTTGCTCCTGCAGCGTGGCTTATTATTAATTTGGGAGAATTGGAGCAGAATAAGATAGCACATCTTTTCTGGGACCAGTAAAGGGCTAAACAGAAACAGCTGTCATTCCGGCAGTTTTTTAGCCGGAATCAAGTTCCTTGTGAAAAGACTCTGGATTCCCGCTCAACAGAATGCGGGAATGACGTATTCTATATTCATTGAGATAATAGCCACTTTTAATTTTTAATTTACAAATCTACGATTGTTCTTGCAAGTGAAATAATATTGTGTTATCTTTTTTAGGGTAACCGGTTATTATTATCTGTAATTGGCATTCCAAATAATAGACAATCAGTAAAACAACTAATAATAGAAAGGAGGGCATAATGAGTGTATATAAAATTATAGAGATAGTTGGTACGAGCACTGAATCGTGGGAAAAAGCTGCTCAGGCCGCAATGGAGGTGGCATCCAAAAGTCTCCGTGACCTGCGGATTGCTGAAGTGGACAAATTGGACTTACAGATGGAAGACGGTAAAATTAAGGCCTACCGTACAAAGCTTAAGGTATCCTTTAAATATCAGACCGGTGATTGAGGCATAATTTTTTCCATACGAAAGAGTGAAGAGGATAGGGGTGTTAATCAGACTAATTCAGCCAGATCCCTCACGAGACGCTCTGAAGCCTCCCATCCGAGGCAAGGGTCGGTGATTGATTTACCATAAATTTCTTCGGATATTTTCTGTGCACCTTCGACAATATAGCTTTCTATCATCAATCCCTTCACCATCTGACTTAATGTCTTTGAATGCATGCGGCTTTTCGTCACCTCTTTTGCGATCCTCGGTTGCCGCGCGCATTTCTTATTTGAATTAGCATGATTAGTGTCTACTATTATTGCTGGATGCTGAAGGTTTCTCTTTTTGTAAGCTGCGGAAAGCCCTATCAGGTCCTCATAATGATAGTTCGGTATGTTAGTCCCGTAAGGGTTAACTGCCCCCCGAAGTATGCAGTGGGTAAGGGGATTGCCTGAAGTCTCGACCTCCCAAGCATTATAAACAAAGACGTGTGGTATCTGGGCGGCCTGCACCGAGTTTAACATAACTTCCATGTCTCCACCCGTCGGGTTTTTCATGCCTGCAGGTACGTCGAGTCCGCTGATAGTCAGACGGTGGAGCTGGTTTTCGACTGAGCGTGCCCCAACCGCAACATAACTCAGAATATCCTCCAGGTATGGGTAATTTGCAGGATAAAGCATCTCATCGGCGGCTGTAAGGTGTGATTCCCTTAATGCGCGAATGTGCATGTTGCGAATCGCCTTCAGTCCGTCAACCATATTAGGGGCTTCAGAGGGTTTAGGCTGATGTGCCATTCCTTTATAACCTTCGCCGGTAGTTCGAGGCTTGTTCGTGTAAATTCGGGGGATAAGAATGAGATTCTCCTTCACCTCATCCTGAAGTCGTGCCAGCTTCGAAACGTATTCACAGACAGCGTCTTCATTGTCTGCTGAGCAGGGACCGATGATTATGAGAAACTTATCACTTTCGCCCTTGAAGACAGCGATAATATCCCTGTCCCTTTTCCTCTTGATTTCTTTGAGTTCATCCGAAAGAGGAATAGATTCAAGGATATCGCCTACACGCGGCATCTCTCTGATATATCTAAAACTCATATTCTATCCGCTGTTATTGTACTACAATTCTGAAAAGAGGCGCAAAGTCCAAATGACTCCCTGCATTACATGTTACAGGTTCCACTAAACTCCGGCGTGAGAGATCACGAAAATGATTGGCGGCCTTAAGGAATCTGACTTATCGACCGAAAACCTACAGTGAGAGCGAATGATATAAAACCAGTTATATGAATATATGAATTAATTTGGGCTAATAATTATTATGATCGAAAAGCAACATTATTATTGCTATTACTGCATGGACTCATGTGACACTACTCAGGTTGCTGGTGAACCGCTTTGTCCTAATTGCGGAGGCAGGATGGAGTTAAAGAGTGCCTCAGATGATACAGTTGAAGATAATGGAAGCAGCCACAGGGAACGGGAAACGGGTAAGGCCGTCAATGAACTTATGAGAGATATGCAGCTTGAAGAAGATATTATATTTGAACCACCAGAGCATGAAGAAATACCGGAAACATTCAAATGCCGATATTGCGCTGAAGAAGTTCAGTCTGAAGCGGTAAAGTGTAAACATTGTGGGGAATGGTTAACAGAAGACGTTCAAATGAGAGAACCTGATGAAGTTTTAGTTTCTGAAACAATCAGGGGAGATAAATCTTCTTCATGGCGGGTCAAATTAATAATCACCGTTTCCTTTATTGGTATGCTTGTTACCTCGATATTATTGACTGCTTATTATTGTCCACGTATACCATCGTATCAAGAGGGCAAGGATATACTGTTATCTTTTCTAAGTAGTATTTTCTGATAAGCAATTTATATTAATTAATATTGAGGGTTTTGCAATAATCCATTTTCCTGCCTGACGATTAATCTAAACTGATAATGTATTTTGTACGTAAATCTTTACGGGGCTTCTGATTGTTAGTATAATTGAGCGACTGAAAGGAATTCCTAACCATGCAGACTGATAATAAAAAGGCTATATTCAGCTGGGCGCTATACGACTGGGCAAATTCGGCATTTGCCACTACTGTCATAGCCGGATTTTTCCCGATATTCTTTAAACAGTTCTGGAGTGCCGGTGTTGATACGACTGTAAGTACTGCAAGATTGGGAATAGCAAATTCGATTGCCGGAATAATCGTGGCTGCACTGGCCCCTGTGCTGGGATCTATTGCAGACAGAGGATCATCAAAAAAGAAATTTCTGTTTTTCTTTACGTTTATGGGCATAGTCATGACCTCATCCCTGTATCTGGTTTCCAAAGGTGATTGGCCATTTGCAATTATGATTTATATACTTTCATCCGTGGGTTTTTCAGGTGGTAATATTTTTTATGATTCGTTGATTACAGGGGTAGCCTCAGAGAAAAAACTGGATTTTGTCTCTGCGCTTGGATTTTCACTAGGATATCTGGGAGGGGGTATTTTATTTGCTGTGAATGTCTGGATGACGCTGAGTCCCGGCATGTTTGGATTTGCGCACTCGGGAGAAGCTGTAAGATTTGCATTTCTGACCGTTGCTATATGGTGGGCGGTTTTTTCGATACCCATTGCGCTTTTTGTACGCGAGCCTGCAGGCAAGGAATCGTTTTCCGGATTAAGTGCTGTAAAGGCAGGGCTCAGGCAATTAAGAAATACATTTAATGAAGTGCGGCACCTGAAAACAGTATTTCTATTCCTTGCCGCATACTGGCTGTATATAGATGGGGTTGATACGATAATTCGCATGGCTGTTGATTACGGGATGTCTATCGGCTTTGAATCTAAAGATCTTATTAAGGCACTGCTTATCACGCAGTTCATTGGATTCCCTTCCGCAATTGCATTTGGATATCTTGGTGGGAAGATTGGTGCAAAGCGCGCTATTTTTATAGCTATCGGTGTCTATTTGGCTGTTTCGATCTGGGGAGCCTTTATGCGGGACAAAAATGAATTCTATATACTTGCGATGATCATAGGTCTTGTACAGGGTGGAATCCAGGCATTAAGCCGTTCGTTTTATGCCAGGATCATTCCTGTAAATAAATCAGCCGAGTACTTTGGTTTTTATAATATGCTTGGTAAGTTTGCGGCTGTTTTAGGGCCGGTTGTCATGGCAGGGGTTGCTCTGATGGTCAGAGCAGCGGGTTATAGCAGTGATATTGCATCGCGTGCAAGCATTTCATCTATTTCGATCTTTTTTATAGCCGGAGGTATTCTGTTATATTTTGTAGATGAGAAGAAGGGCAGGGAGGAATTGAAGTATCTGGAGAGGAGTGACTGATAATCCCTGTTGATGCCTTTCAGGAACAGTATAAAATTAATTTCCGGTAAGTTTCAGCATGACCTTTCTATTCCGGGCTCCATCAAATTCGCAGAAGAAGATTGCCTGCCACGTGCCTAGTAGTAGCTTCCCCTCATCAATAATTACAGTCTGGGAAGAGCCAACAAGAGAAGTTTTTATATGAGCGTCCGAATTACCCTCCATATGCTTATAGTCACCTTTGTGTGGTATAAGCTTGTTTAGAGCAGTTTGCATATCTCTTGCAACAGAAGGGTCGGCGCCTTCGTTAATCGTTACACCTGCAGTTGTATGGGGAACATAGACATAGCAGACTCCATTTTTTATTCCGGATTCATCAACGAGATCCTGTACATCAGATGTGATATCTACAAATTCGGTCCTGGACCTGGTTTTGACATTAATGTGTCTTATCATTGCAGCCTCCTGAAAATATTTTCATAAAATTCTCTGTCTACAGTAAACTCAATCCTGAAAGCATAAACATTTTGCGGAACATTCAATTCTTTTAATTTTACCATGTCTTTTTCTGTTGTAATAATATCCAGCCCCATGGCGTCAGCTTTAATTTTATCAATATCTTTCTGTGTATACGAATGATGGTCCCGAAATGATTTAGAGTCTATTATCTGGACTCCGTTTGTTCTTAAGAGTGATTCAAAATATATGTTGCTGGCGATGCCGGTAAAGACATAAACCTTCTTGTTCATAAGCGACTTTAATTCTGTGGTATTGCCTGCTGTATCTACCAGTTCAACAGGCTTGTGAAAAGCCGTAAATACAGGAGCATCAGGATTAATTTTCCGGACCTCCTGTGAGATGGCGGCAATAGATTCAGCTTGAGCGATATCAGATTTTGTTATTATAATGACATGAGCACGCTTCAAAGCTGTGAGAGGTTCTCTTAACATACCCTCTGGGAAAAGCCTTTTATTGCCAAAAGGGTTTGTTGCATCGATAAGTACTATGTCAATGTCCCTTTGCAGTCCCCAGTGCTGGAAGCCGTCATCAAGAATAAATACAGGGGCCGGATATTCTTTCAATGCCAGAAGGCCGGCTTCATACCTGTTTTTACCTTTAACAACAGGAATGCCTCTCAGGATTTCTGCCATTAAATAGGCTTCGTCCCCTGCGTCAGCAGCGCTGATGAGTGGACCTTCACCTTTACTGATAAAACATGTATCCCCTGATTTTGCCTTATACCCTCTTGTTAGTATACAGGGACTGAGTCCATGGTTTTTTGCTGCCTTTGCAACACTTATCACAGCAGGTGTCTTGCCGGTACCACCCAGTGTGATATTGCCTATGCTGATTACTTTTACGGGTAGCTTGTGTGGCTTTGAAATGAGCTTGTGACAGGAAAGCCCAATTCTGTAAATGAAGCTAAACAGTCCCAATGTAACTCCTCACCAGTTCAATTGCTCTTTTTACCGCACCTGTATTTTTGTCAACAATTTTTTTTGCATTTTTACCCATTTGTACTGCTTTATCATTATTGTTCAGTAAATCGATAACTGTATCAGAGATGTTTTTAGAACTTGTAACCTCAAGGGCCGCATTTGAATCCAGGAAGTCTGCTGCGGCAGGAAAATTATCCATATGAGGGCCGAAGATTATCGGTTTTGACCAGTATGCAGGCTCAAAGATATTATGCCCTCCAATTGGCACAAGACTTCCTCCGACGAATGTTATGGTAATATCAGCAAATACATTTGGAAGTTCTCCTACACTATCAAGAAGAATAATATCAGGAGTTCTGTTGTCAGTTGGTTGTCGTTGCTTATTTGCTGAAACTGATCCCTGACCACTGATCTCTGTCCCCTGAATTATTTCGGAACGCCTGACATAACTATACCCTTTTTTACCGATAAGCTCCGCAACTTCATCGAATCTTTCGGGATGTCTCGGTGCTAATACAAGTTTCAGTTCAGCAAAGGTTTTCTTGATTATCGTGTATGCATCAAGAATTATTTCTTCCTCCCCTTTGTGTGTACTTGCAGCAAGCAGTATATCACTATTAGCGGGGTAGAGCCAGTTCAGAGAGGCTGAATGATCAAACTCCATATCGAATTTAAAGTTACCCATAATTCCGACTCTGTTTCTGTCTGCACCCAGATTAATAATTCGTTCAGCGCCACCATCATCCTGCATATAAAAATAGTCAACTTTTGATAAAAGTTTTTTCATGAAAAATATTATTTTCCTGTACCCCGTATATGAAGCGTTTGAGATTCGGCCATTTAATATCACTATCCTGGAATCAAGATTATTTAGTGTCTGGAAAAGAGCAGGCCATAGCTCAGTTTCAACCGTAATAAAAATTTCCGGTTTCAATAAACGTACAACGCGTCTGGTGCAAAATATCGCGTCAACAGGGGTGTACATGATTCTATCAGCCTCAGGGAATCTATCCCTGGCAATTTTCTGCCCGGTATAAGTTGTTGTGGAGAGAACAATTTTTGTTGACGGAAAGGTTTTTTTCAGTGCCTTCAGAAATGGCAGACTGGCAAGGACTTCACCAACAGACACAGCATGCATCCATATATCCGTTTTCTCATATTCAGCCAACCCGTAACGTTCTTTAATAAAAGTCGTCCTGTCTTCAGGGCCTTTTTTAAAGAATATCCATGGCGAGTATAAGAGTATAGCTATTGCCGAGAGTAAATTATACAGTAACAGCATCATTCCATCCTGCTATTTCACCTGTAATTTCAGCTACCCGGGAAGACGGTGATTTGCCCTTCATCATACTTTGAATTTTATTGAGATCAGATATGATCGAGTTTCTGTATTGCATATCCTGTAGAATTTTTGACAGCTCCAGATAGATCTTATCCGCAGTTGCATCTTTCTGCACCAGCTCCCGCACGACTTCCCGCTTTGAGAGAATATTGACAAGAGCAATAAACTTGAGGTTTGTCAATATTTTACCCATAAAAAAAGTAAGTGGCGATATCTTATAAAAAACCACCATTGGTGTTCCGGCAAGTGCTGTTTCAAGGGTCGCTGTACCCGACGCGACTGCGGCAGCTTCAGAACACGCAACAACTTCAGAAGTGGAATTATATATAATTTTTATAAATTCCGGTGGTGTTTCGGATAGAGCAGTCCCTGAAGCCATAGGGACTACGACCTGTATATCAGGAAACTCACTATGGATTTTTTCGGCCACACTAATAATGATTGAGGAATGTCTGTTTATTTCATCCGGCCTGCTGCCCGGAAGAAGCGCGACAACTTTCCTGTCAGGAAAAAGTCCGAGATGTTTTTTCATATCTTCCTTTGTTATCGAAAGGTCAAGAGATTCAGTTATCGGATGTCCAACAAATTCACATGGGAGCCCTGTTTTTTTATAGAAGTCGACTTCAAACGGAAATAACACCGCCATTTTATTCACAATTGAAGCGATCTTCTTTACCCTTCCTGAACGCCACGCCCATACCTGGGGACTGACATAGTAAAGGATAGGAATACCGGCAGCGCGGGCCTTTTTAGCAAGGGCGATATTAAAATCGGGGTAATCAATAAGCACCAGAATATCTGGCCTGTTATTAAGCAGTGACTCTTTGGCCTTCTGGAACGTTTGTCTGATCTTGAAAAGGTGCCTGAACACTTCTGCTATTCCCAGGACATCTGAGATCGGGGCTATCAGTGATACTCCTTCTGCTCTCATTCGAGGGCCCCCGATACCGAATATATGCACGTCCGGCCACTTTTTTTTGAGTTCTCTGCTCAGTTTTGCCCCGTATAATTCTCCGGATGCCTCACCTGCACTAATCATTACCTTTCTTGACATGACGATAAAATATCATTAATTAAAAGATTAATTCAATGTGAGTCAGTTCAGGCTAATCAACTAAATGCAGATTTTTTCCCCTTATAAGTCTTCCACCGGTTGTGTGTCCAGAGGTATTGTTCCGGATATTTTCTGATTATTGATTCCATCTGGCGTGTCATCTCTTCAGTGATTCTGACAATTTCAGCTTTTTTATCGTGATATTCCCCAGGGAAGATAGGATCGCTCACAAAACCTTCATATTGTGCACTGTCCTGTTTTCGGCAGCAGGCTACAATCACAATCGGCTTTTTACATGAAGTTGCAAGTATAGCCGGAACAGGAGTAGTAGTTGCCGGCCGCCCGAAAAAATTTATTAATATGCCTTTCATAGTACTCTGATCCGGCAACATCCCGATTGACAATCCATTTTTAAGTGTTTTCCGAAGAGTGAAAAGGGCGTTTTTTTTTGGAATCAGCATCTGTCCGCTGGAAGTCCGATCTGCATATAACAGTTTCTCCAGATATTCGTTATCCAGAGGTCTCGCAACCATTACCATCGGAATTTCAATAAATGAAAAGACGTGAGATATAATCTCCCAGTTTCCTATATGCGGTGTTACGAAAATACAGCCTCCTGATTCATCATGTATCTTTTTTGCTTTCATAAATAATTCAGTTATATTCCCTGTTTTTTGACGAAAGCTGTTCATGTCACCCTGCTCTGTAAACAGATGCCGGTATTTCATAATTTCCAGATATGTAAGAACGAGAGACCTGCAACTTTCTCGGGCAATATCCTGAATTTCCGGATCATTTTTTTTATCTTTAAATGCGTGACGAAGATTTTCAATAGCAATGTTTCGACGTTTTGACGAAAAATAAAAAAACAGGTCTCCAAGAAAATTGCTGATAATTTTAACTATTTTCAGGGGGAGAAAACGTGTTATCGAAATGAGTAGATATACGATTACAAATTCAAGGCACTTAACACTTCTGCTCTTTGTCTTTCTTCTATTCTTTTTTGGCATAAATTGAAGTTTTAAAAATCCGGTTCTGTATACTTGAGAAATTTAATCTGTTCACAATGAAATATGCATTTCGATGAAGTTAACGTTACTGTAGAAATGAATATTGTTCAGCTCTGCTTAGTCTATAGAAACTCATATTAATTTATCAACAATGCCTGTTGACTTTGAGGATCGGTTTATATATAATTTCATATCATTTTTAGGGGAATGGCATTGAAAGCAAAAAATCCTTCTGTAGCGCTGTTGTGCTGTCAAGCCAGTCTGTTTTATTTTCGCTAGATGATCTGATAGACGGCTAACGCCAAAAATTACTCTATTATGCGAATGGGGCAAGCTCATTCAGTATGCATTGCCTGCATGGGATGCGATGAATATGTAAATTCAATGAAAGGAGGGGATGAAAGAGATAGGCTTAATCAGTTGTATCATGAAAATATTTTAAAAGGGGGACAATATGAAAAGAATTACAGGTGTTTGTATTTGTAAAGCTTTGGTAGTACTTCTGGTAGTCTCATTTTGCCTTGGCGGCAGTGTAATTTCAGTACAGGCCGAGGTTAAAAGCGATGCTCCAGGCATTATCAATATTAATACTGCGACGGTCAAGGAGATAATGGCACTTCCGGGCATAGGCAAGAAAAAAGCAGAAGCCATTATTGCTTACAGGCAGGACAAAGGGAGATTTGATAATATTGCTGGTCTGAAAAAGGTAGATGGTGTGGGTAAAAAGACGTATGAGAAGATAAAGGAGCATGTAGTTGTTGAATAATTTAACTCTTCACTATAGAAGCCAATAATCGAAGAGGATGCTGACATTTTAGGGGACATGGCTGAAGTTTAATGCGTTTTTTTGATTAACAGTGCTGTCAGCATCCTCTTCTTTCTAATGAAGTAATTCGAATGTAACTACTCAGGTGCAAAGAGACAAAGGCACATAGGCACAAAGTGTTACAGAAATGCAAGAAAAGCTTTTTGTCTTTTTTTCCCACTTTGTGCCTTTGCCACTATGAGCCTTTGCGCCTACCTGAGTAGTTACGCTGCATTAAAGTATGCCACCGTAACATCCGATAAAGATATAGAAAATACGGGGATTTACCTGTAATCATTATGTTTGAGGGAATAATTAGGTAATGGGTCTGAAACTTAAAACAGATATGAATGAAATTGAACGATTACAAGCATCTTTACGGCAGATCTATTTATTTACATTACTCGTAAGCCTGATCGTTATGGGCATTGTATGGTATGGATTTCATAAAAGCAATTTGATGCACAACACGAATATGCCTCTAATAGATGCTTCCATGGAAATTAAAATCGAAAGTACAACCGCTCACTTATGGCTGGAGGAAATCTTAAATGGCAGTCTGGATGAGGATTTTAATCTGATCTGGAAGCAAATCAACAGGGCCGACTGGTATGCTCAGGCCATGCTTGATGGAGGGGTAAATCAGCATGGCACGTATCTCCCTCTGAAAAACAACGAAATGAGGAGGCATATTGAAATAGTCAGAGGTCAATTGGCGGCTTTCGGTGATATTGCAAAGCAGAGATTACAGGGAGGGATAGGTACAGGACAAAGAGATGATATTCGTCAACGCTATGACACAATATTTGATGACTTAATTAACCACGTGGATTATGTAGAGCATGAACTCAAAGAGTTGATGGCAATTGAAAAGAAAGAGTTTTGGTTTAGCGAGAAATTCCTGATAGGTTTTGGTACATTGCTATTTGTATGTATGGGTTGTGTTTACTGGTATTTTAACCGTCAGCGATTGGGTTACATTACATATCTCTATCATGCAAGGGCGAGTCTGGATAAGGAAGTTACTGAACGCAAGGGAGCAGACAAGCAGATAGAGGAGCAGCATGAACAGTTACAAAAAACATTGTTTGAAATAGCTGAACTTAGAGATTCAGAGGAAGAACGACTCATTGATTTGAACCTTTCCAATGAACAGCTCAGGATTGCGATAGATGAAGCCGATACTTCTAACCGTGCAATAAGAAAACTTTTTTCAAATATGATCTCCGAGGCACGAGTTCCTACAATTGCGATAATCGAGTATATCAATATGACACTTGACTCGGGCCTGACAGAAAAACATAGAAACAATATCGATTCGATCAAAAAATTTGCTTATTCTAACCTTAGCCTATTCGATTCCTATATTGATGTATTGAAAATAGAGTCTGGGAATATTGATCTTAATATTACGGATATCAATATCATGCATACTCTTGAAAATATAGTTATGACTTTGACGCCAAGAGCTAATGAGAAAGGTCTTTCCCTTAATTACAATATTGATCCTGAAGTGCCTTTGCATTTAGAGGGTGACAAAGTACGTCTGTCGCAGATTCTTATGCAGCTGGTTGGTAATGCGATTAAATTCACGGATAAAGGAAATGTTACTATAAGCGTTCAGTGTAGTAACTGTGGGGTAGATCGTCAGGATGCCGGAAATTGTCAGGATAGAAAAACAAGAGTCCTTCATGTTTCTGTTTCTGATACTGGCGTAGGGATTTCTAATGATAAACTCATCAGTTTGTTTGATGCTCCTTCGATAATGGATACACCTGATGTCAATGAATATGGTGAAATGCATATCGGACTTAATATCTCTGACAAGCTTGTACATATGATGGGTGGAGAAATCTGGGCTGAAAGTGAAGAAGGGAAGGGAGGCACTTTCCACTTTACTGTATTATTTGATGTTGTTTCTGAACTGCCGGTTGATGATATCTCAAATGAAGATATTTCTGAAAGTGAACAGTTTGCAAACGCTCATATCAATGATGGCGATTCTGACAGTCCTGCTGATGTTAGTGGTTGATAACGTACTATCGACATATATAACTAATCCTGAATTAAAACCATTTCCTGCGCAAAGAAATTATACAGCTGTAAAAAATTAATAATTATTTGTATCAGATGTTAACAATGCTCAAGAGGAAATCGCTTATTATTTGAATATTTAGGGCTATATATGTAAAATGGATAGAATATGTGCATTTCGTTAATATTATTAAAGGAAGAAAAATCTTCAAGTAATTGCAGGAAAATGTCGATGATGATGTATAGCAACACATGGGAAATAATAAGGTAATAAAAAGTAATAGAATGGTTTCGATTAGTAATAAAATAATAATTTTCCTGGCATCTATTCTTTTATTTGGATGCAGCCTTTCTGCTCCCCAGATGGTCAAAAATGATAGCGATCAATTTTCGGATGTTGCTTCGCCGGTGAGTGTTGAAAGTGCAGTTACAGAAAATATGGAATCCGATGTCATTATAGAGGCTCAATCTATAGTTTCCAGGGAACTGAAGGAACCTGAGAGTAAAAAGTCCGATGAATTGAAAGCTATCGAGGATAAGGAAAAAGGACAGGCCCTGCTGGATTCTGCACTTGATTTCATTGCTGCCTCCCAGGAGTATTGGTCTGAAGGTAAGCTTGAAAAAGCGATTGCAACGCTTGACCAGGCGTATACTTATGTTTTGGATGTTCATTCTGTGGATCATCCAGAGCTGATCCAGCAGAAAGAAGATTTACGATTTACTATTTCCAAGAGAATACTGGAGATCTATGCTTCCAGATATACCGCTATCAATGGTAACCACAATGAAATTCCTTTGACAATGAATAAGTTTGTGGAAAAGGCAATTAAGAGATTTCAAGGCTCTGAGCGGAGATTTTTTATGGAATCGTATAAACGCTCTGGAAAATATATGGAGAGAATTTTAATTGCCCTGAATGAAGCAGGCCTGCCGAAAGAACTGGCGTGGCTGCCTTTGATCGAAAGCGGTTTTAAAGTAAGGGCTCTGTCCCGGGCACGCGCACTGGGATTATGGCAATTTATTCCATCAACAGGGTATAAGTTTGGATTAAAAAGGGATATGTGGATTGATGAAAGACTTGACCCTGACAAAGCAACTGCTGCTGCTATCGCATATTTAAAAGAATTGCATCGGATTTTTGGTGACTGGACAACTGTTCTTGCCGGATATAACTGTGGTGAGGGCCGTGTTCTTAGAAAAATTCGCAATCAGAGGATTAATTATCTGGACAATTTCTGGGATCTCTACACACAGCTTCCTCGTGAAACTGCACAATATGTTCCCAGGTTTCTGGCCACACTCCATATTCTTAAAGATCCTGCCAAATTCGGGTTTACATTTGAAGAACTGGATGCCCCGCTTTCTTATGAAACGGTCGAAATCGAGAAGCCGGTCCAGTTGAGAGCAGTGGCAAAGGCACTTGGTATTGATTTCAAGGAATTATCAGACATTAATCCAGAGCTTCGCCGCCAGGTAACGCCTCCATCGGCATATTCTCTTCGAGTACCTTTAGGTTCCAGTTTTACATTATTGACAAAACTCAATGAAATACCGAAATGGACGCCTCCTGAAAATGCATATGTATACCATCGTGTCAAGAAGGGCGAAACTCTGTCTCTCATAGCACTTAGATACCGAACAAACGTTCGGAAAATCGTCAATGCAAATAATATCCGCAGAAGACATTTTATCCGTGCCGGGCAGAAGCTGAAAATTCCACTTAGGGGAAGTTCGTCCATCAGAGTTTATGCTTCAAAAGAAAATCTTCCGCCTAATGGGAAATACAAAGTAAAAAAGGGAGACTCTCTCTGGCTCATTGCAAGAAAGTTTAATACTAATACAAAAAAGCTTCAGCGAATAAATAATATGAGTGGCAGCCGTCTTTATGTGGGTAATGTTTTAAAAATTACTGAATAACCGCAATCCAATCTGCCTTAATCTTCCTGTTTAACCTACAGTATTTATAAATATACTTGCTTTGCCGTGTGAATTATTAGAAAGTTTTTACGGTTTCTGAAATAGTATCGGCTATGAATTCTGCGGTTTCAGGGGCGAGTTCAGGATATATTGGAAGTGAAAGCACTTCTCTAGCCGCAGCTTCGCTTGCAGGGAAATCTCCGGATTTATACCCCAGGAATTTAAATGCTTCCTGACAATGTAACGTTATAGGATAATATACAACGGAAGAGACAGATTTTTCCTTAAGGGCTCTTCTGATTTCATCCCGCTTTGATGACCGGATTGTATATTGGTGAAAAACATGAGTTCTGTCATCCATAACAGGGGGGCATATAACTAAATCACCCAGAACTGATGAGTATATATCTGCGATATTCTGCCTGTTTCGGTTATAGGTATCTATATGTTTTAGTTTAATTCTGAGAATTGCTGCCTGAATTTCATCAAGTCTGCTGTTATAGCCGATAAAATCATGCTTGTAAGGCTCAACTGTGCCGTGGTTTCGGAGAAGACTGATCTTTCTGTGAATTTCTGGATTACTTGTTGTCATCATTCCGCCGTCTCCATAAGCGCCCAGATTTTTACTTGGATAAAAACTAAAGCATCCGCAATCTCCTATACTGCCTACATGCTCTTTCCCATAAGATGCTCCAAAAGCCTGCGCGCAGTCTTCGATCACTTTCAGATCATGTTTCTTTGCAATTTCCATGAGTTCTTTCATATCTGTCGGCAGTCCAAACAAATGAACAACGATTATGGCTTTTGTCTTAGGAGTTATCTTTTCCTCAAGCTTTGAAATATCCATGTTCAACGTGTTGCTATCTATGTCAACAAACACTGGTGTCCCACCTACATAGGTTATCGATTCTGCAGTGGCAATGAAAGAAAAAGGTGATGTGATTACTTCATCTCCCTGCTTTATGTCCAGTGCCCGAAGACTGAGATATAAGGCATCAGTACCTGAGGCAAGACCAACAGCTTTTTTTGTGTTGATATAAGATGCAATCTCTTCTTCGAGATTTTTTACATTTTTACCAAGTATGAATCGTCCACTGTCCAGTATTTCTCTTATAGCTTCCCTTATATCATCTTTTATTGGCTCATGCTGGGCTTTGATATCCAGCATCGGTATATTTTTATTCAGTTCAATATCTGTCATGACGTCTGTATTAGAATGAAAGACCATGGTTTACCAACCTCGAAATTTTCAATGCTACTTCCAGGGCCGCTTTGCCTTCACGTCCTGATACAACAGGCTGTTCCCCGTTTTTTATGCAGTTCACAAAGGAAATAAGCTGTTCTTTAAGGGGTTCCTTTTCCACAGGCTTTTTAAGCTCCTTTTTTACTTTTCCGTCAAGTTTTGTATAACAGGCAATTTCCTGGTTTTGATAATCAAGGTCAAGAAAAGAATTATGCTGAAAAACTTTTAGCTTTCTGACCTTTTCGTTTGCGATCCTGCTTGTTGCAGCCTCAGCTGTGCAACCATTTTCGAACTCGATCCAGGCATGAGCAATATCCAGATTATCAGTTAGGACTTTAGCTCCCGTTGCCCTGATATCGGTAATTTCGGATTTTACCAAACTTAATATTATATCTATGTCATGTATCATTAAGTCAAGTGTTACATCTACGTCAGTGCCCCGTCCAAGAAAAGGAGACAGTCTCTGAGACTCTATAAATTGCGGTTTTTTAACCATATTGCATATCAGGGAGACAGCTGAATTAAATCTTTCGAGGTGGCCAACCTGAAGCACCAGCCCTCTTTTATCAGCATTGCGAATTAAATCGTCTGCCTGTCCAATCGAATAGGCTATAGGTTTTTCGATCAGAATATGCTTATTGTTATTGATGCAGTCTATTCCAATTTTATGATGCAGAGTTGTTGGGGCAGCGATACTTACGGCATCAACTGAGTCGATGATCTCGCTGTAATTGCTGTAAGCTTTGCACCCGTACTTTGATGCAATTTCACCCGCTTTTTCAGTATCTACATCAACAATGCCTGCAAGTTTGACATCCTCGATATCAGCGAATATTCTGGCGTGATGAACTCCGATCGAGCCAACACCTATAACAGCTACATTTATCATTTCTTGATTCCGATTATAGCAATACCGGCTTTATTAGCTTCATTAACGAATTTTTCTTTATCCACAATGATGCATTTCCCTGCCTCAATCGCCAGCATTTTTGCGTCCGCTCTTTTCATGCTGTGAAGTGTTTCCAATCCTACTGCAGGTACATCAAAACGCATGTCCTGATGCGGCTTGCTAACTTTTATTATTACAGCACCCTTGTTTGCAAGCAGCCCCCCTCTCTTGATCGCCTCATCAGTGCCTTCAATGGCTTCAACAGCCATTACAGCTTTATTCTTTACAACCACGGTCTGTCCTATATCCAGATGTCCCATTTCCCGGGCTATTTCCCAGCCGAATTCTAAATCCTCTAAATCACTTTTCGTTGGTTTATGGGTTGTTAACACACCTTCGGGTGCGAGCAGGTTCTTGGTGAATTTTGTTGTTTTGTGAATCGTGATTCCATTCTTTTCAAGTTCTTTGACAACCAGTGTCATTATAGTATCATCTGAACGGTTCTTTAAGGAAAACAGCATCTTGAGTGTCTTAAGGTCAGGAATGATCTTTGTTTTGTTTTTATAGAGAAGATTCTTTGGCACTTTGCCTGCAAGGACAGCTTCGCGTACGGATAATTTTTTCAACAAAGATATAAGACTGCCAAATTTCCCTATACTGATCTTATGAAATTCATCTGCAACAGATTCAAGGGAATTGCTGGCTGGAGATTCGGAAAAGTCGTCTCCGAGTTGAAAGGCTATTCCTATTACTTCGTAGCCGGCATTTTTAGCTTCGGTTGCAACAGCATGTGGCAGGCTTCCGATACCGGCGATAATTCCCAATTTTTTTGAGCTCTTGACATGATGAGATGCATTTAACGACATAATCCTCTTTTATTATTCTTAATAAAACTGATGAGATATTTTATTTCATCGGAATGCTCCATATCACGACTCAGTTTGCTTATCGCATCTTTCAGAGTCAGCTTGCTCCGAAATAATATTTTGTATGCTTTCTTGAGATTCTTAATGGTTGCTTCATCAAAATTCTGGCGTTTCAGTCCGACGGAGTTTAGTCCGTAGAGCTTGGCTCTTTCACCGGCAGCTGTTGTATAGGGAGGAATATCCTGGGGAATAGCGCTGAAACCGCCGATCATTGAATGTGCGCCTATCCTCGTAAACTGATGGACAGCAACATGCCCCCCTATGAATGCAAAGTCCTCTACTTCCACATGTCCTGCAAGGGTCGTTGAATTAGCCATGATTACGTTATTCCCGATATTGCAGTCATGTGCAATATGGACGTAAGCCATAAGAAAATTATTGTTTCCTATTTTAGTAACACCATCACCACTTACAGAAGCACGATGGATCGTAATATATTCCCTGATAGTATTGTTGTTGCCGATTTTTACTTTGGTTTTTTCATTTTTGTATCTAGTGTCCTGAGGCGCTAATCCTATTGAAGTAAAAGGGTACACAATACAGTTGTTGCCGGTTTTAGTCTCTTCAATAACTACATGTGAGGCTAATTTTGTATTTTTACCAAGAATCACATTTTTTCCGACTATGCAATAAGGGCCGATTTCCACTCCCTCTGAAAATTTGGCATTTGATGCTATGATCGCAGTTTTATGAATTTTAGGTTTAGCCATCTTCCATACCCTTTGATACCATTGCTGTGAATTCTGCCTCTGCTACAACTTTATCATCCACAAAGGTCTGACCTGAAAATTTCCATACCTTGTTTCGCTGCTGGAGTATAGATACTTCGAAACGGAGCTGATCTCCTGGCACAACCGGCCTCCTGAACTTTGCTTTTTCTATACTCATAAAATATACGGCATTACCCTCTGCCCCCGATTTAAACGCCAATATTCCGGACACCTGGGCCATTGCTTCGACTATCAGAACACCGGGCATTATGGGATTGTCAGGGAAGTGACCCTGAAAGAAAGGTTCGTTGAAAGTTACATTTTTAAGACCAGTGGCTTTAACCTTAGGATCTATATCCAATATTTTGTCAACAAGGAGAAAGGGATATCTGTGTGGTAGTAATTTCCGTATTTCATTGTTATTCAACATCTGACTGATCCTCCTTCTGCAATTTTCTTTCGATTTCCTGTAGCCGTTTAACATAACCCGGCAGTTTAGAAAATATGCTTTGTGCCCTTAGCCATGTTTTGTGTGGTATAGCCGGGCTGCCGGAATATATCTGTCCCTCAGGAATATCATTTCCAATACCTGATTGCGCGCCAATCATCGCCCTGTTTCCTATCTTTACGTGATCCCTTACACCAACCTGACCCGCGAGTACAGCTCCGTCACCAATTTCGACGCTTCCGCTTATACCGACCTGAGATATTATAATACAATTTTTCCCAATTTTTACGTTGTGGCCTATCTGGACAAGATTGTCGATTTTTGTTCCGCTTCCTATGATAGTATTTCCAAGCGTTGCCTTGTCAATAGTAACATTTGCACCAATTTCCACATTATCTTCTATTATTACTCCACCGGTTTGAGGAATTTTGTAGTGGGTACCATTTTCAAGGGCAAACCCGAATCCTTCAGAACCGATAACCGCACCGGGATTAATTATGACTTTTGCTCCTACTACGGTATTTTCTCCTATCACTACATTCGGGGATATAAATGTGTCATTGTCTATAGAAACGCCATTGCCAATGTATGCTCCGGAAGAAACTGTAACCCTTGATCCCAATGTAACATTATTGCATATATGAGCAAGGGGATATATGGAGAGGTCGTCACCTAAAGTGACATTATTCCCTATGATGGCCCGGTCACTTATACCGACAGGAGTATAAGGTTTAACGTAGAATACTTCGAGGGCTTTTGCATATGAAAACTGGGGATTCTTCACAACGAGCATGCTGATATTTACATTGTTTTCATTTATTATCGATGCCCTGATTTCCTCTTTTAAAATAACAGCTGAAGCCTGTGTGCTTGAGATTTTTCCGATATTTTTTCTAATACTGAGGAATGTAATATCACCTTCCTTGGCATCATCAAGGCCCGATACACCTGTTATTTCTGTATCAGGATTACCGGATACTTCGCCTCCTATAAGAGCGGCTAAATCTTTTAGTTTCATAGTTAATTAGTGTTTGTCCATAACTACATGAATCCGTTTGTCATTCCCGCGGTCTGTTGAGCGGGAATCCAGTGTTTTTAATAAGTTCTGGATGCCCGATTACTAACTTCGGGCATGACGAAAATAAAAAAGGTACTTTATACACAGACGCTATTTGGATGCATCGTTAAATTTCTTGATCAATTTATCTGTCAGGTCTTTATCTTCAGGTATGTAAAGTATTCCGCTGGCTATCCTTTCAAAAATTATCGAATAACCCTCTTCCTTACCGATAACAGCAACAGTTTTTCTCAAATCATTCACTATATTCTCCATAAAATCAGTTCTCTTTTTCTGCACATCATCCTGAGAGTCTTTTACCATCCGCTGATAGTCTCTCATTAATTTTTCACGATTTATCTGCTTTTCCTTGATAGCATCTGGATTAAGTATAGAAGCCTGCTTGGCTATCTCTTCGTCAATCCTCTTAATCTCTTTTTCCTTTTCAATAATAACTGCCTGTTTCGACTTAACCATGTCTTCCAGGATTGTTATCGCTTTTTCTCCTTTAGTGGATTTGTTCAATGCTTTGTTAAGGTCAACATAGCCGATCTTCATCTCTGCTGCTTCTGCTACTGCGCCAAAAGCGAATAATGTGATAATTGCAATGATCAATAATTTTTTCATAAAACCTCCATTTGTAATTTAAATGAGAATATATTAAAAGACCCCTCCCATCGAGAATTCAATTTTATTGTCGCTTTCATCATATTTAGGATCGAGATTGAATCCCCATTCAAGTCTTATCGGTCCAAATGGGGACATCCATCTTACACCAAATCCTGTTGTTTTTCTCAAGAAGGAAGAAGAGAACTCCTGATCTTCATCAAAGGAACCGCCATAGTCGTAAAACAGAACTCCCTTGAGTTTTATATCGTCAATGAGTGGGAAAATTAACTCTGCATTTGCAATTGCTTCCCAGTTGCCGCCGATTTTTTCTCCTAAGTCATCTCTTGGTCCACCCTCTCCAAATCCAAGCCCCCTGATGGTATTAATGCCGCCCACATAAAACCTCTCGTAAAGTGGCAGTTTTTCTCCTTTATAGCCGGAGGCGTATCCCAATCTACCACGCGCACTGAATGTTACATCCCAGAAAGCCGGAAAATACCACAAAGAATCGACAAGGGATTTCCAGTAATAGTTGTCACCGCCGAGTCCTGCTAAAGTTAAATACAGTGAATTCTTTGAACCACTGGTAGGATCCATATAATTGTTACGGGTATCTCTCCAGATCGAAGGACTTATGCTGCTGGTCAGTTTTTCTCCTTCCTGGTCCTTGATTATTGTCGAGGCACCGGATGATATATTAATAATTTCTGCCTGCTCGATATTATATGTAATGTTAAGCCCTACATATTCGTATAATTCTTTACCAACGCCTATTGAGCCTCCGGTCGCCTTTTTGTCATATTCCAGATATTCGATTTCTTCATTATATATACTGAAAGTAACAGATAATGGTTTGTCCATAAACCACGGGTCCCGAAGGGACAGGTTATAATTTGTTCTTCTTGAGCTTAAGTCTGCTCTCAGTTTAAGGTAGAGACCTCTTCCAAATAAATTTGTCTGGGTGATTTCACCCATGACCATAAACCTGTCTATAGAGCTGTATCCACCTCCAATACTGAGCATGCCGGTCAATTTTTCTTTAACATCAATATCTATGTCAACGAGTTGATCTTCAGTGCGGATATTTGGTTTAACATCCACATTATCGAAATAATTGAGGTTGTTTATTCTCTGGTAACTTCTCTTCAGAAGTTTCTTGTTGAAAATATTGCCTTCATCAAGCCTCATTTCTCTTCTGATAACCTTGTCGCGAGTTTTTGTGTTACCCGAAATATCGATTCTGCCAATCCTGAAAATGTTCCCTTCTGTTACAGAAAGCGTTATGTCCGCAGTTTTTCCCTCTGCATTGACTTTGATCAATGGATTAATATCAGCGCGGGCATAGCCCTTTTCCATATAGAGGTCTATGATTTTGTCTATATCTTTTCTCAGCATAGTTCTATTAAATATCTGGCCGGATTTCAGGCTCATCTGTTCAAATAATTCGGATTTGGAGAACACATTGATCCCCTCTATATCCAGGCTGCCGACACTGTACTGGTCTCCATCAGATATGGTTATAGAAAGGAAAAGTTTTTTCTTGTCAGGACTTAGTGTGATTTCCGGTTCAGAGATAGTAACGTAGATATAGCCTTGACTGTGATATAACTCCCTTATTCCTTCTATGTCTGACCTGATTAATTCTTTCCTGTAAACTCCGGATCCGGTTACGAACGAAAACCACCACCATTTTCTCGTTTTCATGACTTTTTTGATCTTCCTGTCCGAAATGGCGTTATTGCCCTCAATCGTTACTTTTTTAATTTTGACTTTAGGTCCCTCATCTACCTGGTATGTCAGTGCAACCGCATCTTCAGAAATTTCCCTTATTATCGGGACCACTTTAACAAGCCAGTATCCCTCTGATTGATAAAATGAAATAATTTGCTGGGCGTTATCGGTAATTAGGGAAAGATTGGCAATAGCGCCTGCTGTAAGGGTTATTTTTTCTTTCAGGTCTTTAGTTTCAAACTCCTTGTTCCCCTGAAAATCTAAACTGGTTATGCTTGGTTTTTCAATAAAGTTGAATATGAGATGAACTCCGCCTTCAAATGAATCGATTTCAACCTGGATGTCATCAAAATATCCGATACTGTATAATTTCTGAATATCATTCTGAACAGTATTTTTTGAGAAAACATCTCCCTCCCTGCTTATTACCTTGGAGAGAATGGTACTTGTACTGATTTTTTTATTTCCCTTAAACTCGATTAATTTAATAAGTGGGCCGGTCTGTGCTGAAGCACCCGGAATGCTTACAAGAAGGAACGACAGTGTCAAATATGTCAAAGTGAAAATACGAAGACGATATATAAACTTTAACCATCGGATTGCAAATGCAAAAAAGGCTGTCAATACACTCTCCTAGAGGACAAAATTAAGTGATAGTATAGCACTTAATAAGATTTAAAATCCAATAGTTAATTAAGAAACAGTTTGAATAATTTTAGCCTGTTCATTATGATACAATACATAATTTCAGTAGCATAATTAATTAATTTTTTAGTGAGGACCAGGGTGGAAGAAAAGTATAAACCTCAAAATATCGAGATCAATTGGCAGAAGAAATGGGAAAAAGAGGGCCTGTTTTCTGTCAGTGAAAATAATAAACTCCCAAAGTTTTACTGCCTCGAGATGTTTCCATACCCTTCTGGAAGGATTCACATGGGACATGTGAGGAATTACGTTATAGGCGATGTGATTACCCGGTATAAAAAAATGTGCGGGTTCAATGTGTTGCACCCAATGGGCTGGGATGCCTTTGGTCTTCCGGCTGAGAATGCCGCCATAAAGCATGGTGTTCATCCTTCAAAATGGACTTATGACAATATTGAATATATGAAGAAGCAGTTGAAGAAGATAGGATTGGGATACGACTGGCAGCGGGAGGTTGCAACATGTAATCCAGATTATTATAGATGGAACCAGTGGTTTTTTCTCAGGATGCTTGAACGTGGCCTGGCATATAAAAAGGCTTCTTCTGTGAACTGGTGCCCCTCTTGTGAAACAGTCCTGGCAAATGAGCAGGTTATTAATGAGGAGTGCTGGAGATGTGATACCAGAGTGGTGATGAAAGAGCTTGAACAGTGGTTTTTTAAGATTACTGAATATGCAGAAGAACTATTGAGAGACGCGGGTTCCCTGGACGGCTGGCCTGAAAAGGTTGTTACAATGCAGCGGAACTGGATAGGCCGCAGCGAGGGTGTTGAAGTTGATTTCAGTATAGATGGGTCGGATAAAACGATCAGGATATTTACGACCAGGCAGGACACCCTCTACGGCGCTACCTTTATGAGTATCGCGAAGAAACATCCGCTCGTGACAGAACTCGTAAAAGATGAAAAGGTGCTGAAGCAGATAGAGGCGCTTTCGGATGACCCTGAAGAGAAAGAAGGGGTCTTCACCGGTTTTCATGCCGTAAACCCATTGACCGGGGACAAAATTCCTGTTTATGTCGCGAACTTCGTCCTGATGGAATATGGCACAGGGGCGGTAATGGCGGTTCCCGCACATGACCAGAGGGACTTCGAATTTGCTAAGAAATATGATATTTCTATAAAGGTCGTGATAGTACCTGAAAAAAGCGCGCAGGATCGTAAGCTTGTAAGTTCGCAAGAGTTGGAATGTGCTGATGAGGAGTATGGTGTTCTTATAAATTCAGAGGAATATTCCGGACTCTCGAGTCAGGAGGCTGAAGAGAAGATCGCTGATTATATTGAGAAACAGGGGCTTGGGAAAAAGGTTGTGAACTACAAACTCAGGGACTGGGGCATATCCCGTCAACGGTATTGGGGCACACCGATTCCTGTAGTTTATTGCCCTTCTTGCGGCATTGTGCCAGTGCCTGAAAATGAACTTCCTGTTAAATTGCCACAGGATGTTTCAGTTGCTGAAAAAGGTATGTCGCCATTAGAGGATCGTAAAGATTTTATTGAAGCAAAATGCCCTGAATGCTGTGGAGATGCCAGAAGGGAAACTGATACCATGGACACTTTTGTAGATTCGTCGTGGTATTTTTTGAGATATTGTTCTCCAAAGGCCGATGATAAACCAATCGATCCGGCTGCTGCAGATTACTGGATGCAGGTTGATCAGTATATCGGCGGCATTGAACATGCGGTACTGCACCTTCTTTATTCACGGTTTTTCACTAAAGTCATAAGGGACCTGGGAATTATCAGTACAGGGGAACCCTTTAAAAGCCTTCTTACTCAGGGTATGGTTATTAAAGACGGTGCAAAAATGTCCAAGTCAAAGGGTAATGTTGTTGATCCTGACTTCCTTGTTGGCAAATATGGAACCGATACTGTAAGGATATTCTGTATGTTTGCTGCACCTCCTGAAAGAGACCTGGAGTGGTCGGACCAGGGAGTGGAAGGAGCATACAGGTTTCTGAATCGAATATGGACATTTGTCTTCAAAAACCATAAGATGCTGAGCTTAAAAGAAAGTAGCGGGTTAAAAGAGTTCTCACAACTTTCTCCTCAAGCGTCAAAACTGCTAAGGAAAACTCATCAAACCGTAAAAAAGGTGACAGGAAGTATTGAGCGTGATTACCACTTTAACACAGCCATATCAGCTTTGATGGAGCTTATCAATGAAGCACTGGCATTTAATCCTGTAGATAATGATGACTCGACTGTTGCGAGATATAGTGTTCAACAGGTGATTCTTCTTCTTTCACCTTTTGCTCCTCATATAGCTGAAGAACTATGGAAGGAGATCGGTAATCAGAAAAGCATATTTTCAGAGACATGGCCTGAATGGGATGAATCTATAACAAGGGAAGATGAAATAGAACTTGTGATTCAGATAAACGGAAAAGTAAGAAGTAAAGTTATGATACAGGCAGGACTTGATGACGAGGTAATAAAAGAAAAGGCTTTTTCAGAACCTAAAATTCAGGAGCTTATAAAGGATAAAACTCCTATAAAGGTGATAGTTGTCAAGGGCAAGCTTGTAAATTTGGTGGTGTGATAAAATGAACGGTTTTAAATTGAAAAATCTGAACTTCATCAGTTTCGCATTATTATTTTTGATCGTCACATCTGTTCTGTATTCCTGCGGGTATAAAATGATAGGGTCCAGTTATCTGCCGTTTAATTCCATAACTATAAGACCGGTTCAAAATCAAACTTACGAGCCTGGACTCGAAGAAAGACTTCACAACAGTCTTTCGAGTGAGTTCATAAACCAGGGCATTGATGTGAAGCTGACGGGCGGTGAGGTTGCCCTTGAAGCGACTGTAACATCATTTCAGCTCGGAGCTGTTGGTGCTGTGGACGAGACTATCAAGGAACAGGAGTTGATAATGATAGTAGATGTTAAAGTGATCGATAGTGGGAATGTAATAGAGTTTAATGCTATGCAATCGCCTATTAAAATCACTTTTCAATCTACAGGTACAGTGAGTCAGAGCGTTGCTCAAAAGGAAAGGGCAACAGACAAAGCCGCCCAGGAGATCGCAAAAGAAATAGTGGGCAGAATTATTCTGAATTATGCTAAATAAAGTTCTTCTCAAGGAAGTTGAGAGGGGGTTGCCAGGGGCCCTTTATTACATTTGGAGTGAAGAGGGCAGTTTTCTTGAGGATGCGATTTCAAGATTTATCGATACAGTCATCGCATCAAATCCTGTAGATTTCAATTATGATGTTTTTGATTCATCCTCGGAGGTGCAGGAAATATTGGACGCAGCTGCTACCCTCCCTTTTATGGCTCAGAGACGCCTTGTTGTGCTGAAAGATTTTAATAATTTTTCAGCGCCTGCAAAAAAGAACCTGACTCCCTATCTGAACAATCCTTCTGATACAACCTGTATGTTGATTTTATCCAGAAAAGCGCCCAGGGCGACCTGGAATTTCAACTGGAAGACATATTCACTGAATATAAAGGATAAAGACATTCCTTTATGGATGAAGCGGATTGCTTCTGAGAAGGGGATACAATTAACTGATGATGCCATATACTGTTTATTGGAATTTGTGGGGTATGATCCAGGGCTTTTGATGATGGAAGTTGAAAAGATGGCACTATTAGGCAAGAAAACAATTACAGACAAAGATGTTACGACAGGTACCAGCATGATGAGAGAATTCAGTTCTTTTGACCTGCTGGATTCGCTTATTACCGGGCAGAAGACCCGGACGTTCAGAATCCTGAACACGATGTTTGCACGTAATGCCGCGGAGGCACCGGTCATTATAGGCACTCTGAACTGGCATTTCAAGCAGTTCTATTCGCTATGGCTGAACAAAGGGAAGCGGCCTGTCAAGATGAGGGAAAAGACCTTCAGGGCTATGCTGAAATATTTACCCGACTATAATGAGGAAGATTTTTATCAGATTTTCAGGAAATTGCATGAGGCGGATCTTACAGTAAAGACATCAGGCCGCCCTGAGCTTGTTGTTGAGGTTCTAATAATCAAGCTGCTTCAGAAGGGGTCAATGAATTGACAAGCTTTGTGAGCCTTGCGACTCTTCTGGAAGCAGTATTTCTATGTATAATACCCTTCTGCGCAGCCTTGTCAATAGCTGTAATAACTTTTTGCAGCGCTGAAGATGCTCCCTCACCGCTCTTATTTGCAACTTCTTTCTCTACAGTCTTTGTTAGCGTACTCAGCAGTTTTTTTACGGACCGATTTTTAACCTTTTTTACTTCAGCCTGTTTGGCCCTCTTTATTGCTGATTTGCTTTTTTTCGGTGCAACTATTGCCGGCAAGGTAATACCTCCGTATAACTTTAGGATTTTTGCCTAAATAGAATGAAAAATCAATTAGTTTTTTAACATTTAAAAGGTAGTAAAGTCAAGTTTCAATGGATGACAAAAGGGATGTGACAAAAGCCGCGGGCCAGATCTCTCTGGCAACTACTGGCAGCAGGGTACTGGGATTTGTGAGGGACATATTGCTGGCCAAGATATTCGGTGCTAGCGGATTTACTGATGCTTTTTTCATTGCTTATCGCATTCCAAACCTGTTTAGAGAGCTTTTTGCCGAAGGTTCCATGTCTGCCGCGTTTGTCCCTGTTTTCACTGAAACTCTTTCAGTAGAGGGTAAAGCTGAAGCAAAGAAGCTTGCTGCTTCTGCTCTTGCATTTTTTATATCTGTACTTTCTGTAGTCTGTTTTCTTGGGATTTTGCTTGCCCCTTATATTGTCTCTGTTATTGCACCGGGTTTTATAAAAAGTCCCGAAAAATTTTCTCTTACAGTGAAACTTACGAGAGTGATGTTCCCGTTTCTTTTTTTCATCAGTCTTGCTGCTCTGGCCAAAGGGATACTCAATGCCATGAAGTCTTTTTTCGTGCCTGCGCTGGCGCCCATATTTTTAAACTTGACTATAATTACAGCGGCTATTTTCGTTGCCCCGCACTTTGTTGTTCCTCTTGTTGCCATAGGTATGGCTGTATCAATAGGAGGAGCACTGCAGGTTGCGATTCAGTTGCCTGAGCTCTTTAAAAAAGGTTTTTTAATTAAACCGGTTTTTAGAAAATATCATCCCGGGCTGAAAAAGATCCTTCGTCTAATGCTTCCTGCAATAGGCGGCATGGGTGTTGCTCAGATTAATATTTTCATCAGTACGATTTTTGTGTCATTTCTGGCTGGAGGCGCCGCAACATACCTTTACTATTCGATGAGATTTGTGCATCTGCCTATAGGGATTTTCGGGGTAGCAATGGCAACTGCTGTCTTACCGTCACTGTCTGAGCATGCAGCAAAGGGGGACTACGATGCCCTGCGCAGTACGTTTTCGTTTTCACTCAGAATATTATTTTTCATGACTCTGCCTGCTATGGCAGGACTGATAATTCTGGCTGAGCCTCTGATTAGTGTCCTTCTGCAAAGAGGAGAATTTTCAGCCGCGGCGACTGCTGATACGGCATATGCACTAGTTTTTTATTCTACCGGGCTTTGGGCCTTTGTGGGCGTACGGATTGTTGCGTCTACTTTTTATTCGATGCAGGACACGAAAACTCCTGTGAAAATTGCTATTGTCTCGGTGATAATAAACATAATATTCAGTTTTTTACTTATGGGCCCGATGAGGCATGGCGGACTTGCGTTTGCCAATGCTATTGCATCTGCAGTAAATTTTACGGTGCTGTTGTATCTTCTAAAAAGAAAGCTTGGCAGGGTAGATGGCAGGGCGATTGCGCGATCGTTTATTAAAATGTTCATTGCTTCTTTAATAATGGGAATCATCGGACTATTTACCATACAGGCTTTTATGTGGAGTGACAGTTCGGGTATCTTTCAGAAATCGACGACCCTTGCGGGAGTCATAGCTTTATGTGTTGCGGTGTACATTTTGATTATGCATCTTATGAAGAGTGAAGAGTTGAAGTATCTCTTAAATATGAGAAAGAAAAGAACAGAAGTTAGTTAGTCATCAGCTTGATCCTACGGATACAAAAAGATAATGAGCAAAGAAGGAACTAAACTAAGATTTTACCTGCTAATCTTCTATAGCGATGAATTATAGAATGTGCTGACTTTCCTACCAGAATGTGCAGTCTTAAAATAATTCAAAAAGTGTGGATTTACGATAGAAGTCTTTTATTTTTGTAAGTAGTTATTGGCATTAATAATTCGCTAATGTTGTTTTTTGTGGCGGTCTGGTTTTTGTTGACTTTACCAATTTATCTTCAATGTGGAAGGGATGTTCTGTATAACGACTACATCATATTATCAATAATGTGAGGTACAGTTCAGGATGCTGATTGCCAGTTTAAATCAATAAAAAAGGGCTTGCCGAAACAAGCCCCTTTTGGTCTGACTCAATATGTCACTTCTATAGTCTATTATTTATGAGCAGCACAATTTTTAGATCTGCCGCTTGCAGTTCTTTTACATCTTTTGCCTTCCTTAGTTTTTGCAGCACATCTTGCTTTCTTTGCCACTTTCTTTGCTTTCGCCATTTTGTCTCCTTTCAGCATTATAAATTTGAATTAATTTAATACTTGAAATGAGTCTAATAACTACCTCTGATTTTGTCAATGAAAACTTTAGTGGTTGTTTTTTCCCGTAATCAACAGTTCTGCCCCTCTAAGAAATGAAGACTTCATCATATTATCAATAATTGGTAGTAGATGTAGTGTTGAGGATTGCCAGTTGAAAGTGAGCCAGGAAAAGGGGCAACTCTATATACCTTGGGATCTTGCCCATGGTGAGCGTGGTGCAGGACGTGATATTGGCCCATATTCATCCCTGATTTTTGAAGTAGAGTTAATCTCGATCGAAGATCAAGCGGATAAGTAAACTGCGGCAATAATATGTTGCATTTACTATAAACTGTTGAACAGGTTTATGAAATCTGCTGGCGGCCCTATAATTTCCATTCCCATGCTGGTTGTAAGGCCTGCCGAATAAAATTGGAAGCGGAGCCATATGATCTTGCACTTCAACTTTATTAATTTTCCAAGTGGAGATTGTACCTCAAGTGAAAGGATTTCTCCTTTTTTGCAATCTATAGTTTTTTCAGGGAAATGGGTATTCACATACATTGCTACACCGCTCACTGATATATTCATTATATTGCCGGCATACCTGTTGTCATTTACAATTAGATCCGTGGGAAACTGAACAGATTTCCTTACAGGACGTTCTGCTGTTTGAGCCTCGAAAATATTCTTTTCCATCTGTTTTTTCATTGTGTCTTACTTCTCCTGCTATATGTTTTTAAGCCCAAAATGTCCTCACTTTAATTAATATGTACTCTTATGGGTTGTTTTTTCATATTCCCTTAAATCAACCGTCATTTTATTGAAGGTGAGTGAAAGACTCCCAATTTCATCATTGCTTTCTGCTTCTGTTTTTACAGTCAAATCGCCTCTTCCTACTTCTTCCATGGCTAAGTTTAATTTTCTGATGGGGCGAGAAATATTTACAGCTGAGACAAAACCAAATACAATTGCAACAATAAATGAAATAATACAAGCAAACATTATTATTAATTCAGAATTATGTAGTAGATATGTTACACTCTCCTTTCTTTCATTAATTTCATGTGTTTCATTGATAAGTGCTGCATCTATAGCTTTGAGGGTGTCCTTCTCATATTTCTTGAAATTTTCTTTTAATTCATATAGCTCTGAATCAGATACCCCATTTGCAATTGCTCTCATAATCTTTGCACTTGATGCTATTAAAAGCTGACTATTCTTTTTGATAGTATCAAAGAGGGATTGCTCATTGGGGAATAATTTAATATAGATTGTGTATTTTTTCAGTGCATTTTCATATTTCTTAATGCCCGTCTCTATTAAGTCAATTTCTTTATCTATTGCTGTATCAGTTTCGGTGCCTTTAGTTAATCGGCTAATAAGTGCAGCCTCTTTTGTTGAAGATAGCAGTCTGAGGCAAGCAAATCTTAAATTCTCAAGAGACGCAATCATTGGGATTGTTTCATCTGCTATTTCCACATAGCTCATTCCAATGTTATGTATTGACGTGATACTGAAATAACTAATTCCCACGGTAAGCAAAGCAATAAGAAAATACCTACTAAGCAATTTATCTCTTATATTCATTACACTACGCCCCAAATATTCATTTGTTTATTTTCATAAAACACGTATTCTTTTTAATTACAACACTATATTTATAGTATTCTTTTCGGGAAGTATTAACTATTTCTTGAGGAAGATAGCTTGTATCTTGTAGATGATTCAAAATCACGATAATAACGAAAAATCAACGGAATCCAGACTGACTCAACTTTATTGATAACATCAATAAATCAGTAATATTCAGACAGACTACATTTATTGATAAGATAAATCCTCAATATTTTAACCACTTACCAGATAACGATAATGCGTATATATCTGCAGAATCTGGACTGAATTGAACTTACCGATAAGGATATATCAATGAACATCGGCCTGCCTCAAGCTCGTTGATAATAGACTAAAGTTCACACTTCTTCATTTGTTTTTTTTGGTGAAGATTTGAATCGGTAATCGTTGGGTTTTGTATATCCGGGAATTGAATAGTTTGCCGACAAATCAATGAAATGGATGAGGTTGTCATGCTAACACTTTCATCATATTATCGATAATCTGTGATGGGGTTACTGTTGAGGATTGCCAGTAGAAAGTGAGCATAAAAAAAGCTTGGAATTAACCAAGCCTTGTGATTTAAATAAAAATTTTATTTAAATGCTTAAAGTAGATTTCAGAGT
>Ga0255052_10000467_pt1 | contig 32792 bp, 27 predicted proteins | sample JV7_2_21_MG_FD_188632 | JGI IMG/M metagenome (GOLD analysis project Ga0255052, IMG submission 188632) | Seawater microbial communities from Jervis Inlet, British Columbia, Canada - JV7_2_21 | ecosystem: Environmental > Aquatic > Marine > Inlet | place: Canada: British Columbia | collected...
CCCGGACAAAAAGCCCGACAGCGCCGATGACTTCGATCAGCCCGACGACATGGTGTGCGCCTGCTGGAAAACCATAGGTCTCAAAATTGGCCACGAGTTGCGGGTTGCCGGCCAGTTTCATGCCGCCGGTCATCAGGAATGCCACTGCGAGAATGATGCTGACGATGCGCAGCGACAGACTTTTGGGCAATCCGATCGCGGTTTGTGTCATCAACGATCCCCGCGTCACTTACTCAGCTTCTCAGCGAGCGTCGTGACATAGGCGCCCAGATCGCGAATTTCCTCCGGCGTATAGGCTGAGCCGAATGCCGGCATCTTGTTGCGCCCTGCGTATACAGTTCTTGCGTTCGCCATCGTGTCTGTCGCATTGGTGAGGGGTACCCCGTCGTGGCCACCGATCCCGGAGTCGGCGTGGCAGAAAGCGCAAACCTGAGCGTAGATTCTCGCGCCCGCATCCAGGTCAGCGCTGCCCGGGTCCAGTCCATCCAACGCCTCGGCCCCATCAGCAGTTCCAGCTCCCGTTGCCATCGCCGGCTCCACCTGGTCCATTGTGCCGTGCAGTGCGAACAGCCATACGCTGTCGCCTTTCGCAGTTCGCGCAAACAGGTTGCCGGCACTGTATACAACTATGTATTGCTTTCCCTTGTGTTCGAAGACGCTTGACGGCGCATTGACGCCCGCGCCCGTCTGAAACTCCCACAGCCAGGAGCCATCGGATGAATCGAGCGCCAGTAAGCGGCCGTCATTGCGACCAACGAATACAAGACCGCCCGCCGTGACAGATGAACCGCTGTAGCAGGTATCTCCCCAGTGCTGACGCCAGACGAGTTTGTTGGTTTTCAGGTCCAGCGCGGCAAAGTAACCGGTTGTCGGGATCCGTACAAAATTGAAGCCGCCGGCCAGAAAATGCTTGCCTTCCTCGAAGTCTCCGATGTCTTCTGCCTTGAATATCTGAATCTGATCGCTGGCGCAAAGGTACATTGTTTGAGTCGCGGGATCGTAAGAGGCTGGCGGCCAGTTCATGCCGCCGAGCGCACCCGGAGTTGCGACCACGGGCTCATCCCAGTATGGGGTGAAGATTTTTCCCTCATTGACCAGTTTGAAATTTTCGGGCGGTACGTCTATTCGCTGGGGTGTAACTGAATCCCCGAGCGGGAAGGGTTGCGTTGCCGATGTTTTCTGTCGCGGTTCCTGCGGAACGGGCCGTTCCTCGATACCGATCAGTGGCGTACCGTCGGTGCGATCCAGGATATAGACCCAGGACGTCTTACTTGCTGCAGCTATACCCTTGCGGTCCTTGCCATCGATATCCGCATCGAACAGGACAACCGGAGTGGCGCCGTCATAGTCCCAGATGTCGTGATGTACGGTCTGGAAATACCACCTCATTTTTCCAGTGGTCGCCTCGAGAGCGACAACTGACGCCGTAAAAAGATTGTCTCCCGCTCGCCCGGATCCATTGAAGTCGGGGCCAGGGTTAGCAGTGTGGAAATAGATCAGGCCGAGATCGGGATCGACAGCCGGCGTCTGCCAGACTGTGCCGCCACCGTTCTTCCAGGCATCGTTGTCACTGGGCCAGGTCTCGGACCCTGGCTGGCCCGGCTCCGGTACCGGGTAAAAGGTCCAAAGGTGAGAACCATCCGTCGCATCGTAGGCCTTGACCCTGCCTCGTGTACCGAACTCGGCACCCGCAAAACCGGTGATGACCATGCCGTCGTAATAAAGCGGGGCACTGGTGATTGTATAACCGGCCTGCCAGCTTTCGGATTGTACGGACCAGACCGGCTCGCCGTTTCTCTGATCAAGCGCGACGAGTTTCCCGTCGAGCTGGCCGACGAAGATCTTGCCGTCGCCAAGTCCTAAGCCTCTGCTCGTCCAGCTACAACAGGCCGTCGAGATTTCAGCATCCAGATTCGCCTCGTACTTCCACAATCTGTCGCCAGTCTCGACACTGATTGCGAACACATCATTGTCACCGGTGACGATATAGACGACGCCGTTGTAGACGATTGGCTGGGCTTCGCCAGAATGCTGGGGTCCGGCACCGGAGCCGTCGAGGCGAGCACGCCAGACAGCTTTCAGGTCATGGACATTGTCGCGATTGATCTGATCCAGGGGTGAATAACGCTGGTTGTAGACGTTGCCGCCATTAGTTATCCAGCCGTCAGTCGGAGGCGCTGACAGCTCAGTGCCGGAGAATGCCGGAGCGGTCCCCCCGGACGAATCCGCCGCAAGTTGCGAGGTAGCCAGAATGCTGGCAGAGACAATCAGCGCAAATCTACGCATCCCTGATCGCGCGAGTGACGAGATTCTCCAGTAATGGAATCTTGAACTGATTGTAGTTGAACGGTGTCGCGCCACGTGTTGCGGATCCACCAGCGAGTTTCGCGGTCTCCTCGTTCTGCGGGCTGCCTTTGACGATATCTTCGACGACCGTCATTCGTCTTGGCACGCATTCGACACCACCTGCGGCGATACGTATGTCCTGGATGATGCCATCCGCAACACGTAATGAAGCGGCGACATTCACGAGCGCAAAGTCCCAGGTGTTGCGATCGGCAACTTTCTCGAAGTAGAAGGATGCGCCCGCCCATGTGTTCGGAATCCGGATCGCAGTCAATATTTCGCCCGGCTCGAGCACGGTCATGTGTTCGATATCGACGTCAGGGCCAATAAAGAAGTCGCCGGCGGCGACGACGCGCTCGCCACTCGAGCTCTGTATCACCATGCTGGCATCGAGCGCGACCAGAGCCGGTGCCGTGTCTGACGGTGTAACGGCAATACAGCGATCGGCAGGAAAAATACACTGCTCGCGATTCATGCCCTCCGGCGTATCGGCATAACAGGTGTTGCCACCTGCCCGGTAGCAGTCGAGTCCGGCCCGGTAGTACCAGCAGCGTGTGTCCTGAGAGACATTGCCGCCGATCGTGCCGACGTTACGGATCTGCGGGCTTGCCACTTTGCCGGCGGCACTGGCCAGCAGGCCGAATTTCGCTTTAATGATCGAATTGTTCTCGACTTCGGTCAGTGTCGTTAGTGCGCCAATCTCGACGCCGTCAGCGGTTTCGCGTATGCCTTTGAGGGCGGCAATGCGGGTCAGATCGATTACAGCTTTTGGTCTTTTGGCGCGGTCCTTGAACCAGTCGAGGCTGTCCTGTCCGCCGGCCATCTTCCAGCCGTCGGATCCAAGCTTGTCTGCGAGGTCGATTGCATTGCTGACGTCAGTCGGCTGGTACAGCTCGAACATCGGCATCATATCTTTTGACATAGCTGTCCCCTGCTCAGAATGTGGCGACTTGTAACGGTTTGTGTGACTGCGCCTGGCCGGATAAGGCATTCACAATCATGTCCGTCACAATCGGTGTACGGTTGAAATAATGGCCGCCCAGCGCATCGGAAATTGCCGAGACCAGCGCCGACGCGGCACAGCCCATCACGGGTTCACCCATGCCGCGCGTGCCAAGCGGGCTCGCCGGATCCGCGATATCGACGGCGCCCCATTCCATCGTGGACGGAACGTCGAGGTAGGAGGGCGGTTTGGCCTGGTAGAAGCCGACATTGGCGGCAACACCATTCTGCGGGTCATAGACGATTCGCTCGCTGCTTGCGAGACCAATGCCCATCACGGCGCCGCCCTTGATCTGAGTAGCCAGGCTCTGTGGGTGAATGATCGTGCCGCAGTCGATCGAACCCGAGTACTCGAGGATCTCGAAGCGACCCGTTTCCGTATCCAGTTCGATCATCATGAAACCTGCCGCAAGCGCCGGCGGAACACCGGGAAGATCGTAATTGTCTTTCGACACACCGACGAGGCCCGTGCCGACAATGCCGGCAACCGCGCCCTGCGTCATCGGATTGATGTCTTCCGGTGCTTCGTGGCCGTCGTATTTTCCACCCATCTCGATGGCTTTTTGCGCAGCTTCTGCATAGGTCATCGATTTCGAAGCATCCGCTGTCGCATAGACGAACTCATCGCCGATGTCGTAGTCCCCGGCACTGCCACCCAGTTCCGCTGCCGCGATCTCGAGCATCTTGTTTTTCGCATCGATCGCCGCTGCATGGTAACTGCGGCCCATCGTGAACGAGGTGTTGCTGCCGAACTGCCCGAAATTCCAGGGCAGGTGCTTGCGCGTATCGCCTCTTTCGATGATGACGTTGTCCCATTCGTAGTTCAGTGCTTCGGCGGCGATACGTGCGGTTCCGGCGTAGGAGTAAGTTCCGAGGTTGCCTACGCCTGAGTGAACATGCAGCTTGCCGTTCGGCGTAATCCTGACGAGACCGTCGAAACCGGCGGCGCCGGCCGAGTGATAGGCCTGACCGATGCCGATGCCGATGACTTTGGAGCCGTTACGCTTGCCGCTTAAAGCTTTCTTCTCGGCCCAGCCGAAACTGTCTGCGCCGATCTGCAGCGCTTCTTTCTGATAGGCGCTTGTTACCGGTCGCTGCTCGCCGTCGAATATCGAACTGTTGTCCGGCGCGTTGATTTTGCGAACTTCCAGACGATCCAGCCCCAAGTCCTGCGCGGCTCTATCCATGAAGGGCTCGAATGCGCAGGCGATCTGGTTCTCGCCCGGGCCTCTTTGTGGCCCACCCGGAGGCGTGTTGGTCAGAACCGGGATGCCGCGGTAACGCATCGCATTCGGCTGATAACAGATCGAAACTGCGGCACCGGCTTCGGTGTAATCCCAGAAGCCTGTGTTCGGGCCATTGGACTGGACGACGAACATATCGACCGCTGTGATCTCGCCGTTCTTCGCAAAGCCGATCTTCGCTCTGCCCTGGAAGCCTGCGCGGTTGGAGCCGAGGTAATACTCTTCTGCACGCGTAATGCGCAACATGACGGGGCGGCCGATCTTCTTCGACAGGTAGGCGGGCACGGCCATCACTGCATAAGCGACACCTTTGGAGCCGAATCCGCCACCACAATACTCGGAAACATAAACGAGGTTCTGTGGCTCGACGCCGACGAGGCCTGCGAGAAACGGCACGACAAAACTCTGGCTCTGCGTCGAGCCATAAACAAAGCATTTGCCGTTTTCCCAGTAAGACATCGCACTGCGCGGTTCCATGCTGTGGTGCGAGTTACTGGCGGTGACGAAGGTCTCGTCATAGACGACCGCCGCTTTTTCAAATTCCGCATCGAGATCGCCGTAAGCCCATTCTGTCTGCGGCGCGCCGGTCATCGGCAACTGGCCTTCCTCGACTTCGGCGAAGTCGCGGGCCGTCCATTTGATGGACTGCAACGGAACTCTCGCGTTCGCGACATTGCCACCCTCGCGGGCGTCCGGCCCGCCCGGATACAGGCTCTCCAGCGGATCGATGACGAACGGCAGTGGTTCGTACTCGACCTTGACGAGTTCGAGTGCATTGGATGCGGTCGTCTCGTCGACGGCGGCGATAGCAAGAATCGGCTCGCCGACGAAGTGCGGGTTATTCGTCAGGATGACTTCGGCGGCACCCTCACCCGGGGGAACATCCTCGGCCGTAATGACGCCAAGCACACCTTCCATTGCCATTGCTTCGCTGGTATCGATGCTGATCACGCGGGCGTGCGGCATCGGTGAGAGCAGCATTTTGCAGAAGGCCATGCCCTCGGCGCGAAAGTCCTCGGCGTATTTTGCTTTGCCGGTTACCTTGCCGCGAAGATCGGGAGGCGTGAAGTTTTTTCCGAGAAGTTTGTATGCCATGTCAGGCCTCCTGTGCCGCGCGCATGACCGAGTTCAGGTAATGGTCGTAAGCGCCGCATCGGCAGAGATTGCCGGATAATGCGTGCCGTGCCTCGTCCCTGGTCGGATTCGGGTTTGCTTCGAGAAGCGCGACCGTGGACATGATCTGTCCCGGGGTGCAGAAACCGCATTGCGGTCCCAGCTCGTCGATGAATGCCTGCTGGATCGGGTGCAATTCGCCATTCGCGCCTTCGAGCGCCTCGATTGTGCGGACGCTGCGATCGCCGACCGAATGGGTCAGCGTCGAGCAGGAATAAGTGGATACGCCGTCGATTACCACCGTGCAGGCGCCGCATTCACCGCGGTCGCAGCCGAGCTTGGTGCCTGTCAGGCCTAGCTTATAACGTAAGGTCATAGCCAGCGTTTCGTTCGGCAGGACATCGACGCGCCTTACCGTGCCGTTGATGTTGAGGGAAACAAGACGCTCGACGGCGCCGGCTGCCGGTCCGTCCGACGAACAACCGCTTAAGCCCCCGAAAAGGAAGGTCGCAGAACCGGCGACTGCGCCGGATGCGATCACACCTTTAATAAAGGCTCGCCTGGAGGCATTGCTTCTCAGGATCGAGGATCCTGCACTGGAGGGCTCGTCAACAGCGGTATCGTTGCCCGGATAGAAAGTGACTGGGTCTTTCATCGATTCACACCTCGGTCTATGTCCTGGCGGATGCTATGCACTTAGTTTGAATGCGTAAATACAGACTTTATGAATTTTTGCCCGGCGCTGATGCAAAATCATCGGGCGCAGGGATAGGGTATTGCGAACTCTTTTTGCTGTGCGGACTATACCAGTTCCGGCGCGGCATTCGGGCGCGGGCGATGTCATACTTGGCGGGCTGGATCAGTACCGCAAAAAATATGGAATTTCTTCGTTATAAAACAGACGCATGGGGTCAGAGAGTGCTCGAGGGTGCTTCCTGGGACCTGATCTGGCTGTTCGTCGCGGGCGCAGTCGCGTTCATTGTTTTTCACGCCATCTATACGCACCGAAAGTTGAAGACCATGCGGAAGGATGACGGACATGAATAATAATGCCGCCGTCCACGGGCAAGGACGGGTGCATCGGCATCGACTGGCCGACCGCCTGTTTCACTGGCTGATGGCAGCCTGCATGTTGACCCTCCTTGTAACGAGCTTCCTGCCGATTCTGGACATCAAATTCGCCTGGGTGGACCCGCACTGGATCGCCGGAGTGGTCCTCACCTTGCTGGTTCTGTTTCATATCATCCGGGCGCTCTTCGTCCTCGACCATTCCCATATCTGGATTCGCTGGCGCGAGTTCATGGACGCCGCCAGGACGACCACCACCGAGGCGTTGGGTAGTTCGCGCGTCAGAAAGCATATCGGCAAATACTCGGTTGGCCAGAAGGCCTTTCATCATGCTGTCGCCGTCGTCGTCCTGGCCGCCATCGTGACCGGCCTCGTCATGATGGTCGGTATAGACGGGCCGTTCTGGGAGAGGAATCCGCTGTTCCTGTCAGAAGAATCGCGTGGCATCGTTTTTGTCGTGCACGGCTTTACGGGGCTGTTCAGCATCACGATGATCATGGTGCACATCTACTACGCGATCCGGCCGGAAAAACTGTATATGACGCGATCGATGATTAGGGGCTGGATCAGCCGCAGGGAATATGACGATCATCACGACCCCGAACTCTGGGATTCGGGTGAGTTCTAAGTCTCATCGATTGACCATCGCTGTCGAGTTCTGCTTTTTGCTATCGGGCTTTGCGGCGCTCCTGTATCAGACAGCGTGGATGCGACAGTTCTCGGTCGTATTCGGCACCTCCGAACTTGCCGTTGCCGCCGTGTTGTCCGCTTACATGGCGGGTCTTGCGCTCGGCGCAGCGATCGCCGGCAGATTTGTCGGGCGAGTGACAAAGCCTGTGCTGATCTACGGCCTGCTCGAGGCCGGGATCGCAGTTTCGGCACTCGCGGTGCCATTGTTCCTAAAGCTGGCGAACAGTCTGTACATTTCTTTTTTCGGTGGCCAGGCGGTCCTGCCCGATGCAAGCGGGGTCGGCCAGTCGTTGTTCTATTTCGTCATCACGCTACTCGTGCTCGTCATCCCGACTGCATGCATGGGCGCGACTCTGCCACTGCTGACCAGATATGTCGTAAGACGCGAAGACCAGATCGGCACCAGAGTGGGCATGCTTTACGCCGTAAATACGGCGGGCGCAGTCGCTGGCACGCTCGTTGCTGCTTTTCTGTTGCTGCCCGAGTTCGGCCTCTCCGGCACAGTCTGGATCGGCATCGCAATCAATTTCCTCGTTTTCCTGATCGCTGCGGGTATCGCGAAGATGGCCGGCAATGGCAAAACAGCCACCGCCATTGAAACCAGACCTGCGCGACTCCGCTTTTCGATTCCGGGTCGCTTTTGGATTCTTCCGATCATGTTGCTCTCCGGCGCGACAACCTTTACCTACGAAGTATTGTGGACGAGATTACTCAGCCATGTGCTCGGTGGCAGCGTCATTGCGTTTGCGACGATGCTGGCGAGCTTCCTGACCGGAATCGCGCTGGGCAGTGCGTTTGCCAGCAGAATTGCCAAAAGTTCATCGCAGGCGTTTCATGCGTTTGTCACTGTCCAGGTTCTTATTGCACTGACCTCTGCGGGGATTTACCAGTCTTTGCCGTTGTTGGTGCCTGATGCAGCCGGTTTCAGTGACAACGTATTGCTCGCGATCATGATCATGTTGCCGGCAACGCTGTTTATTGGCGCGACGTTTCCGCTCGCGGTCCGAATACTCGCATTGAACGAACAGGACGCGGCGAACGCATCGGCACGCGTCTACGCCTGGAATACTGCAGGGGCAATTATTGGAGCGGCCGTTGCGGGATTCGTTTTGATTCCTGTGCTCAGATTTGAAGGCTCCATTAGTCTCGCCGTTGGCATGAATTTGCTTCTGGCGCTGGCCGCTGTCACGACCCTCGACGCACGCCAAATCAAATTGGTGGGCGCTACCGGCATTCCGCTACTGGCAGCGCTGGTTTTCTACCGTCCCGGCTGGCCAGAGGAAATTTTGCGCGTCTCACCTTTCAATGAACAACGGCAGGGCAGGGTGCATTACTACGGTGTCGGTCGATCGTCCACGGTTCTGGCCCTCGAACGCGATGGCTTTCTCTATATAAGGAACAACGGACTGCCGGAGGCCGCGGCCGATATGGCCGGCGCGCCACCGGCTAAGAGTAGTCAACGCCTGCTCACGACATTGCCAGTCCTCGCACGGCCAGATGCAAAAGAGATGCTGATCATCGGTTACGGTGGCGGTGTTGCCGCGGAACATCTGTCCACGTCGCTGCGTGCGATCGATATTCTCGAGCTTGAACCGAAAGTGATCGATGCCAACAGGGCAATCAGCGCGGATAGAAACGTCGAACCACTCGATGATCCGCGCGTCAACATCGTTATCAATGATGCGCGTAGCGCCCTGCAACTAACGGACAAGCGCTACGACATCATAGTATCGCAGCCCTCGCATCCGTGGACCGCGGCGGCCTCTCATTTGTACACGAAGGAATTCATGGAGCTTGTAATATCACGCCTCGAGCCGGGTGGTGTATTTTTACAATGGATGAATTCGGTATTTGTCACCGAGGAGCTCTTACGGTCATTCTCTGCGACCTTGCTCGAGGTGTTTCCTAACGTACGGCTGTATCAATGGGAGCCTCGAGTGCTTTACTTCCTGGCATCGGACCAGCCGCTGGAGCTCGAACGACAAATCGCTAAAACAGGCAGGCCGCTATGCGACCATCCCGAGCATTATCTGGGCAAGGGGATTGGATCGTTGGAGGATGTGGTCGCGGCGCTGCTGCTCGATCAGGCAGGCATCGAAAATTTTGCCGAGGGTTCAGAATTGATTACCGATGACTTTAATCGGCTCGCAACGGACTCGGCACGAGCTCAAGAAGAAGGTAGAACGCTCAACTATAGCGAGCTTCTCGAGCTGATGGTTCCGCATATGCCTTTGCTGCGGCCGGACAGCTGGATTCACAAGAAACTGGGCGAGCAACTCAATTTCGCCTATATCGGCGATCGATACACGCGCAGCAGGGCCGCGGCGATCAGCCGCAAGTTATCCACGCTGCTCGAGTCGGCAGGTCATTCCCACGGCAGGGTTATTGACGCCCTTCTCGCCAAATCTGTCGGCAACCGTTCGCGTGCGATTCAGGCCTTAATGGCATCATTGCAGCTCGACGAGAGCGATGAACAAGCCCGCTTCTCATTGTTGCTCGAATTCAGCGGTGCGCTCGCCGAGGGTTCAGCGACCAAGTTCGTGCAATCCGAGTATGCAAAGGCAAGTCCACCAGTGCGAGCGGTAACTTCGCTGTGGCATCGGGCCCAATCTGGCGACAGCGCTGGTTCGAAAGACGCCGAGGATCAGCTGAAGGATACGGATCCCGAGGACCTCTGGTACCTGGCGGCGACCAAATTGCGTGTCGACTGGCGAAATAAACTTGACGACGCGACGTTACGCAAGGAGAAAGCTAGTGAATCCATGCAACTCATCGATAATGCGATATCACTGTACCAGGACCTGGATTTTTACGGCATGCGAGTTGCTGCGGCTTTTCTGGCAGAGAGGCCGCTCGATGTCATCGAAACCGCGAGACGAATGCTCTGGGTAATCGATCGCGATATTGACTTGTTGCAGAATGAAACCGGTTCGAATCCTGCCCATATCGCCCGTAAGGAACTGGTACGAACCGCCTCCATCGGCCAGGTGCTCAATATGCTCGCCGAGCAGGGGAGCGTGCCGGAATACAGGCTTCAGCAATTGCGAAACGAATTGCAGCGGGTGACAGAGAAACTCGAGAGCTTTAACTGACCGCGCGCTCGAATGTAAGTCTCTGGGATACGGAAAATCCATTGCGTTGCAGGAACTGCAGTACGTTAAAATGCTCGGCATCTGCCTCTGAACGGATGGTCTCGGTCTGTAAGGCCGAAAGATTCGCCAGCAACTGTGACAGCAATGCCGTGCCGACGAGATGGTGCGCGTATCCGGGGTCAACGGCGATGCTGTCCAGCACCGCGGCCGGCTCGATACGATCGAATTCACCAAAATCCACCCTGGCCATGACGAATCCGACGACGTGGTCGTCCTGTTCTGCAACGAGTGACATACGGATTCCGGACTCGTCGAAAACCTCGGCAAGCTTTTGCTCATAGTAAGCTCTGTGTTCCCGGCCGGTCGTTTTTTGGTCGATCCTTACGATCGCGTCGAGGTCGGACTCCCGCATCGCACGGCACGGTATGAGGTCGCGCGCGAGTGCGCCGCGCTGGTCGCCCTCGGCATCACTATAGTCGTTCGGGTCGCCCAACTGGTCTGCTTCCTCGATCAGGTCGTCGACAATCTCGAGATCGCTGAGGTTGCTCGCACTGCGTTCCAGGATGTGTCGCGGCGCCAGAGAAAAGCCTGTGCCGGCGAAAAACTCCAGCATCGCGATATTACTCCACTCGGCCTGGCTGTAAATCGATGCTATGCCTTTGTGTAACAAGATCTCATCCAGTGCCTCGAGCAGCGCCCGGCCGATGCCTTTTGTCGCTGCGCTACTATCGACGCCGATCGCATCCAACGACGCGGTGCGTCTTGCGGTGCCATATTCGCCTTGCTGCAGACGGGCCAGCAGAAAGCCCCGCAGCCCCGCATCATTTTCACAACCCAGATACACAAATCCCAGTGGGACCTGCAATGCGGCCTCCAGCCGTTTACGATAAAAACCTTCCCTGCGGCGGCCCGTGTACTGGCTGTCGATTTCGATGACACGTTCCAGGTCGTCGGCGACAAGTGGCCGGATTGTGGTCTTGGCGTTCATTGCTGGGCGGGAATCAGAATGGCGCGCCGAGTCAGCTCGCCAACATGTGCTTTGGCAAATACCTCGTTGATCTCGGACAAGGGATGCCGTTCGATGAACGGCAGCATGGAGACTTTCCCTGACAGGACGAGTTCCAGCGCATCGGGATAATGCTCCGGCAGGCAGCCCCAGTTACCCAGCGCACGTGCGTGAAACGCCATCAGGTTGGACAGGCGCACCTCGACCTTGTCCATCGTAAATCCGACAACGGACAGACAGGAGCCGTAGGTGAGCAGGCCATAGGCGCTCATCTGGCCGGCTGCGGTTCCGGAGCATTCGAATATCTTCCACTCGGTCTGGCGCAAGCCGTTTTCTTTGGCAAACTGCCGGATCGCGTCTCGGACGTCTCTGCCCTGTATTTCGGTGGCATTGATCACCAGGCTGGCGCCGTAGTCTTTCAGCCGGTCGAGCTTCTCCTGATCGACGTCGATGGCAACTACTGTTGCCCCTTTGGCCGCCGCGATCTGTACGGCGTAACCGCCGACTCCGCCGACACCGATGACAACGGCCAGGTCTCCCGGCTCGATTTCTGCCTGTACGATGGCCTGATAGGGCGTTGTTACGGCATCGGCAATGACGCTCGCGTCCGCCAGCTCCATGCCGACTTTGGCGAGACGAGCCGTATCGATCTCACAGAGACCCGCAGCAGGAACGGTGACATGCGTGGCAAATCCGCCGTGCATGTCGATGCCCGGCGACTTCTGATCCCGGCAGATTGTGCCGTGGCCGCGTTCGCACAGGTCGCAGGATCCGCAGGGAATGACGGCTGGCACGATGACGGTCTTATCCTGCCATTCCTTCACATCTTCGCCGGCTTTGACGACACGGCCGCTCATCTCGTGACCGAGCGTGAGCGGCAGCGGATGTTTTGTTCTTACGCCGTCGTAAAAAAATCCGAGATCGGTGTGGCAGACGCCGCAACCGGCGACCTCGACAACGACTTCATGGGGCTCCGGTCCGGCAGGTTCGAATTCCACCCGGGACAATGCCTTGCCCGGCTCCTCCATCACCCAGCGATGCGCAGTCATTCTTCGCTCCCCCTGGCGTCGTTTTCCCAGACCGGTTTGCGTTTCTCGAGAAAGGCTCTGAGGCCTTCGACCGGGTCCTTGTTTTTCATTAACTCATCGATATACATTTTCTCGACGGTGTCGAGCTTTGACCTTATTCGTGCTACGTAATCATGGCGCGCCGCAGTCACGGCGATGCGCAAGGAACTCGCACTCTTGCCGATGATGTTCTGGTCGATCCAGGCGAGCGCCGCCTCGGTCGGTGTTTCGCTGACTTCGTCGACGAGGCCAATGATTTTTGCGCGTTGTGCGTCAATGCTCTTACCGGAAAAGAGAAGCATCTCCGCCTGTGCCTGGCCGATCCGTTCCGGCAGAAGACAGGAAGCAGCGGGTGCGATCACCGCAAGTGAGATCTCCGGTTGGCCCAGCTGCGCGTCGGGCGCTGCAATGATCGGACTGGCTGAACAGGCAACTTCGAGCCCGCCACCGAGGCACTGACCATGCACGGCCGCCACTATCGGTACGGGATACTCGATCATCTGCAGGACCAGCGAATTGATTTTTTTTAACATGCCGGCGCATTGCTCCGGCAGATGTTCTTCGACACTGGCGCCAAAACTGAAATGTGGTCCGGCCGCGTCGAGGACGACCGCCATCATGCGTTCGTTGGAAACATGGTTTTCGAGTGCCGCGGACAGTGCGTCGATCATCTCTGCATCGATGATGTTCGCCTTCGGCCTGGCCAGTTGCAGCCGGAGGACCTGTTCATCGCGTTCGAGCCAGGATTTGAGCGGGCTATCCGACATTCAAAAGCTCCTCGCTAGTCGACCGCTGCCGGTGGGTCGGGGTCGTAATCCCAGTCATTGTCGGGTTCCGGGTATTTAGCCAGCCATTCCTTCATCCAGGCGACATGCTGGCGCTCGTCGTCGGCGAATTCCTGCGCCAGCTCGCGCACACGTTCGTCCGTGCAGTCATGTGCGATGGCGTCGAAAAATGCCATCGCACTCAATTCGTTCTCCAGCGCCAGCGAGAGAGCCTGGTGCGGCGTCATGAGGTAGTGAACCCCGGCGAGATCGATGTTCTCCGGAGGCTCGAGACCGGACCAGCGAAACTCCCAGGGCGCCAGCTCCGGCAGTTCCAGGTCGCCCGCTTTCTCGCGAATTTTGTCCGCATGTTCGGCCTCCAGCACCGACATCTTCTCGAACAAGGCTGCGACATCATCGTTGCCACATTCCTGCATCTGGTCTGTGAGGTCTTTGTAGCTCTGCACGGCCTCGAGTTCTATGACCAGCGCATGGACGAGAAGCTCTGCCAGCGTGAAGTGCTGCGAATAGTTCTCTACTTCTTTGTTCATACGAGAAATTCCTCGTCGAGATCGCGCTCGTGCCTGACGTTATCCTCGACCGATTGGCGATATGGCTCGCGGGATCCCTTATACAGGACGCCGATGTTGAACCCATCGTCCGTCATGACGCGCCGCGCGGCCTGTGCCGGGTCGGTCGTCGTAGTTACAGACGCGGGATGAACCTTGTTCTTCCACTCCCTCTGGTCCGGCCGAAAGGTCACGCAGGGACTCAGGATTTGCACGAAGGAAAAACCGGGATGTGTTATCGCATCAGCCACGATTTTCGTGGTGCCCTTGGTGTCGCCGGAGAACGCTCGGGCGACGAAGTTGGCTCCGGACGCCAGCGCAACCACCAAGGGGTGGAACGGCGTAATGCCGGGTCCACCAGGCGCCAGTTTGCTGTCCCAGTCGGGGTCCGTTGTCGGAGACGGCTGACCCTTGGTCATGCCATAGACTTCGTTGTCCATCACCACGTAGGTAATGTCCAGATTGCGTCTGCAGGCATGTATCAGGTGATTACCGCCGATGGAAAATCCGTCGCCGTCGCCCCCGGCGGCGATGACGGTCAATTCGGGTCGCGCCACTTTCAGGCCGGTTGCCAGCGGCAATGCGCGTCCGTGCACGCCGTGAAATCCGTAACAGTTCAGGTAGGCCGGGAGTCGCGATGAACAACCGATGCCGGAGATAACCGCGATGTCCTCCGGACGCAGACCGAGTGCTGCGACAGCCTTGATGAGTCCGAGAAATACATGGAAGTCACCGCAGCCTGGGCACCAGACGGGCTTGGTGCCCGACTTGTAGTCGCTGGCTTTGAATTTGCAGGGGACGACTGCGCTCATTCGCTGCACCATTCCTCTATCCTCGTGGCGATTTCGCCCGGACGAAAAACACTGGCCCCGGGTCGATACATGGCCTCGACATCGGATGGCAGGTCGTACCAGGCGCGCAGGAAGCGGTAGAGCTGACCCGTGTGGTTTTGCTCTATGACCATGATACGCCTGACGCCATCCAGCGCCGCAGCCATGTCTTCCGGTCTGGCGGGAAGGAGCAATCGCAGCGCGACGAGTTTCAGTTTTTCCGAAATTTCCTCGGGAAGTCTCTTGATCGCTTCCCGGACCATGGTCGTCGTCGAACCCCAGGTCACGATGGCGAGTTCGCCGTCGCCGTCGATGTCGGCCCAGTGTTGCCCGTAGTCGAATCCCTCGATCTTTCTGGCACGTTTGTCCAGTTGCGCGTTGTGGTCGGCTGCGGTACCTGACGGCGTCGCCCGGGTGCTATGTTCGAGGCCGTCTGCCGTGTACTGGCCGCCGGCTGTCCCTGGCAAGGGCATCGGAGAAATACCATCCGCTGTAATCGCGTAACGCTCGAAGTTTTCTGAAACATTTTCGGCCAGTTTTCTTTTCGCAAAAAAAGTGATCTCCGGTATCGGGTCGGCAACGACGATCGCCTGGCCAATAAACTGGTCCGATAGCACGATGACCGGGGTTTGCATCGCTTCTGCGAGATGCACGGCCCATTGAGTCGTATAGACGCAATCAGACACCGAGTTCGGGGCCACGACGATATGCGGCGCATCTCCGTGCATGCCGTAGATCGCGGCGTTGAAATCGGATTGTTCCGGCTTTGTGGGAATGCCCGTAGACGGGCCGGCCCGCATGACGTTTACGATGACGACCGGAACCTCGGAACAGACCGCGAGGCCGATTCCCTCGATCATCAGAGAGAGACCCGGGCCAGAGGTAGCAGTCAGTGACGGTACGCCGCCAAATGATGCGCCGATTGCCATGTTTATCGAGGCTAGCTCGTCCTCCGCCTGTGTCAGCGTGCCACCAATATCGTTGAGCCTCGGAGCCAGCCACTCGAGAACCTCCGTCGCTGGCGTAATCGGGTAGGCGGCCGTAAAGCGGATACCACCACGCAATGCGCCGAGGCCGGTGGCGTGATTGCCGCTGATCATCCAGCGTTTGTTCGGGCCGGAGTCGCTTGTCTCCGGACTTGCGAGATCGTCTGCACGGGAAAACCCGAGCATTGATGCTTCGATGCTGGCATCGACTGCGTCCCGACCTTTGCGGCCGAGTTTCTTTTCGATGGCCTGGTTGATCGCGTCCTGCGGAATTCCAGCGAGGCGACTGACGTAGCCCAGCGCGACCATATTCGCCCGGCCGCCGCTCACCATTTCGGCGATCTCCTTCATATTCAGTTCGCGCAACTCCGCTCCGGATGCGAGCACCGATTCGGGCACGCTATCCTGCTCGGGGTCTGTCACGACGACACTGTCGGCATCGATATTAATCTCGGGAAGGAGTCGCTCTGCGTGTTTCCAGCCTATGGCCAGCAACAGGTCGAAACGGTCATCCAGGCAATCGACCGGGGAGCGGGAAATGCGAACCAGCGCCGCCGACTCGCCGCCGCGAATCTGTGGGCCAACGGCCCGGACTATCAGGCCGTAAAGCCCGCACTGCGCGGCAGCGGCGAGCAGCATCTCGCCGGCTGTGATGACGCCGGCGCCGCCTTTTCCGAACAGGGCGACGGAGAAGGACTCCTTCCTGCCGGCCTTATCTGTCATTGGCGATTTCCTTGGCTATCGTTGATATTATCGTAATCCGGTACTATAATACCTTTATTCGTCCAAATTGCAAGATCTGTAGGGAGAATTCCATGAACGCCTTGCCAGCAAAGAAGCAGTCCGATAACGCCCTCGTTGACTATGACCTGGCCCGAGATGTAGTCGTACCGGGTGTGATTCTCGAGCGGCGGCAGGCCAAATGCCCGGGTGGCACCGTGCTCGAGGGGCTCTATCATGCCTGGATTACGCTCGATAACGAGAAGCAGTACAACTCCTATACGACAGAGATGATCAAGGGAGTCATCCTGGCGTTCCGGCGGGCGAGTGCGATGCGCGACGTCGTCACGGTCGTTTTCACGGGCAGTGGCGACAAGGCGTTTTGCTCGGGAGGCAACACCAAGGAATACGCAGAGTATTACGCGGGCAATCCACAGGAATACCGCCAGTACATGCGACTGTTCAATGACATGGTCTCGGCGATTTTGGGCTGCGACAAACCGGTGATTTGCCGGGTCAACGGCATGCGCATCGGTGGCGGCCAGGAGATTGGCATGGCCTGCGATTTCTCTGTTGCGCAGGACCTTGCGCGATTCGGGCAGGCGGGCCCCAAACACGGTTCGGCGCCGATCGGCGGCGCGACCGATTTTCTGCCCCTGATGATCGGCAGTGAACAGGCGATGGTGTCGGGAATTCTTTGCGAGCCCTGGTCGGCACACAAAGCCTACCGGATGGGCATCGTTTCGGAGATCGTGCCGGCACTCAAAGTTGACGGCGAGTTTGTTCCGAATCCGCTGGTCGAAACATCACGTTATCTGGATGACTACGGACAGATCGTTCACGGCGAATCAAAGTCCGGTGATGGTCTACAGGCCGGCAAGGAATTGCTGAAGAAAGGCGAGGTTGATCTCAGTCTTCTGGACGAAGCCGTGGAGCGGCTCTGTGCCAAATTCATTCACATGTTCCCGGACTGCCTGACGAAGACGCTCGAAGAATTGCGCAAGCCGAAGCTGAATGCCTGGACCGCCAACAAGGAAAACTCGCGCGCATGGCTAGCACTGAATATGATGACCGAAGCGCGGGCCGGATTCCGTGCGTTCAACGAACCGGCGGACGGCGAACGCGAGATCGACTTCATCGGACTGAGGCAGGCATTGGCCAGGGGCGAACCCTGGACGGACGAGCTCACCGAAAGCCTGATGCCCGCTGCGAGAAAAAATAAATAGGAGGAGATAATCGATGGCACTGATGATCAATAGCGTCTGTACGGCCTGCGACGCCTGCGAGCCGGTCTGCCCGAACGAGGCGATCAGCGTCGGCGACCCGATCTACATCATTGATGCTTTCAAGTGCACGGAATGTGTCGGTGCCGAAGACGAGCCGCAATGCCAGCTCGTTTGTCCCGAAGAGGAATGCATCGTGCCGAACCCGGACTTCGAGGAATCGGAGGAAGAACTTCAGCAAAAATACGAGATGCTGAACGGCTGAACCTACCCGGGATTCTATTCGAATTTAGGGGTGGAACCGCCAAGACGTCTTAGCGGTTCGACCCCTAATCAGGTTTCTCTTTCGAGGTTCTCGGCGCCGTATCTGAGCAGCGTCTTCAGCGTTATCGAATCGAGCGTCGAGCGGTTCAGGCTGTCGATTTCACCCATCACGGTGTCGAGTCCACTGATGACGACTTCAGCGTTGCCGCTCAGTTCATCGGGTGAATCGATGTCCGACTCCAGCGATTCGAATTCGTGTATGACATCCCAGAGTGTCGTGCGCCGCAGATTGCCGGCGAATCGATAACCACCGCCAACCCCTCTGACCGACTCGATGAGCCCGCTTCGTACAAGCGTGCGCATTACCTTTGCGAGATGGTGAATCGAAATGTCGTAGCTCTCGGCGATGTCCGCGGTCGAAAATTGCTTTTCGGGTTCACTCGCCAGGTGGAGGACGGCGTACAGTGCAAAGCGGCTTGCTTTCTGTAATTTCACGTCGTGCTAGTCCAGCCGCCGCTCGAGTTCGATGTAGGGTCCGGCGGCAAGTCCTTCGCCGCGGAAAAACGACAGGTTCACCTTGTCGTTGCCGAGCACCATCGTACGAATAGTCGTCGCGCCGTCCTTTTTCATTTCAGTGCACAGGGCGTCGAACAATAAGGTGCCGATACCCTGTTCCCGAAGCTTGGGATAGACGCTCAGTGCCAGTACCCAGCCACAGGGCGGGGAGCCGAATTCCCAGGCGCGAATCTCGCCGACGACAAAGCCAGCCAGACCATCCTGGTCCGATCTGGCCACGAGGAAATAGCGCTTGTCCCGCTGACTCTGGCCTGCGAAGCGTTCGAAAATATCCGTCCAGTAGTCGGATTTCTCGGTCCCCGTGATTTCGGCATCCAGAGCCACGACCGCCCCGATATCGGCGGATTCGGCCACATGAATGTCGATCCCGGATTTCCCTTTATTCAAAGTCCCAACCCTTTCCTGTCGTCCGCCCGGAGGCCGGCCAATCCTAACACCACGGCGCTATATCGCCATTTGACCTTAAAGAAGTATTCCGGTACTATTATACCACTTTAAACAGGAAAACCCGATCATGGCTGTGGAAAAGATCGTCGAGGGTTGCCAGGATCTGTACGAAGACCTGGATTTCACGTCCGTCCGGCAGTGGAAGGAGGCCGGCAGCAATCGTAAGGCGATAGGCCATATGCCGGTCTATGTGCCACGCGAGCTGATTCACGCGGCGGGCATGTTGCCGGTCGGCATTCTCGGCGGCGGCGATCAGCTGGACGTGATTCACGGCGATGCCTATTACCAGAGCTATATCTGCCGAATTCCCCGATCCACGATTGAACTGGCCGTCACCGGCAGGCTCGACTGCCTCGACGGCATGTTATTTCCGAGCACCTGTGACGTCATCCGCAACCTGTCCGGTATGTGGCAGCTCAAATTCCATGACAAGCTCATTCGGTATTTCGATGTGCCACAGAACTTTGATCTGGATGTGGGTGGCGTCTTTTACACTCGAGAGCTGCAAGACTTTCGCGATTCACTCGGTGAATTGGCCGGACGCAAAATAAGCGATGACGATATACGGGCGTCGATCGATCTCTATAACAAGAATCGCCAGGCAATCGCCGACCTTTATGCATACCGATCCGCCGAACCATGGCAGGTGCCTACGCCCGAGGTCTATTTGCTGATGCGGGCCGGCATGTTGCTGCCTGTCGAGGAGCACACGCAACTCATCCATGACTACATCGCGGCAGCGAAAACCATGAAACGTCCCGTCAGGGACAACTGTCGCGTCGTCGTTAACGGACTTTTCTGCGAGCAACCACCACTCGGCCTGTTGAAATCGATCGAACTGGCCGGCTGTTACATCGTGGATGACGACTTCATGCTGGTCGCGCGCTGGCTCCTGCACGATGTGCCGACGGAGGGTGACCCGCTCAAAGCCTTAAGCGACGCATTCATTACCTATTCCTCGGAAACGTCCTGCAAATACGTGCCGAACAAGAAGGACAAGGGCAAACACCTGGTCGAATCGGTACGCAGGAATGGCGCCGAAGGAGTTATTTTCTCGAGCCCGAGTTTTTGCGACCCGGCATTACTCGACAGGCCGATGCTGCAAAATGCACTGACCGCCCAGGGCATCCCGTACACGGCATTCAAGTTCGCCGAGAACTCGGGGCAACTTCAACCCATTCGTGAACAGGCAGGCACGTTCGCGGATTCGATCAAATTATGGAGCGCCGCATGAACACTGCTGCAAATCGACAGCCGGAAGTGCAGAAAGAAGACTCGATGCTGCTGCAAAAGCAGATGATCAATGCCAACTACGAGGCCTTGGCCACCGCTCACGAAGACGGCAAAAAGATTTCTTCGACTTTCGTGCCGGGCAATCTCAACGAACTCCTGATGTGTTTCGATCTCGTCCGGAATCTGCCCGAGATCAACGCATTACAGGCCGGCATGAGAAAGAAAAGTGGCGGTTACATCATGGAGGCGGAGCGATCCGGTCACTCGGAAGACGTCTGTACCTATGTAAAGAGTGACCTCGGCATGATGGCGAAAGGGCAGGTCGGTCCGAACGGCATGCCCTTGCCGATTCCCGACATCCTGCTTCTCTCGTACACGGGATGCTTCACCTTCATGAAGTGGTTCGAACTCGTGCGTGACCAGTACGACTGTGAAACCGCAATGCTGCACGTGCCATACCAGGCCGATGGAAAGATCACCGACAACATGCGCGATTTCGTCGTCATGCAGATCAAGGAACAGGTCATCCCGACGCTCGAACGCGTCAGCGGTATCAAGTTCGATATCGATCGGCTGCGCGAGTATCTGAAGGAATCGGCGAAAGCCGAAGACGACCTGGTCTGGGTTCTTCAGTCGGCCAAAAACCGGCCATCGCCGATCGATGCCTATTTCGGCGGTGTTTATTATTGCGGACCGATTTTCACGGCGTTTCGTGGCAGCAAGGATACGACTGCCTACTACAAAGCATTGCGCGAGGAAGTCGCGGAAAGAGTCGAGAAGGGCCTCGGGCCCGTAACACCCGATGGCGTGCTCGAAGAAGAACGTATCCGCCTGGTCGTCGAGGGCCCGCCGAACTGGACGCATTTTCGCGATTTCTGGAAGATGTTTTACGAAGAAGGCGCCGTGGTTGTCGCGAGTTCCTACACGAAAGTCGGCGGCGTATATGACTACGGCTTCCGCCACGATCCCGAGAATCCGATCGAGACGCTCGCAGACTATTGCCTCGGTTGTTATACGAACCATAGTTTGCCGGCACGCGTCGACATGCTCTGCAACTACATGGAGGAGTACCAGGCAGACGGGTTCCTCAACAATTCGATTAAGAGCTGTAACAGCTTCTCGGCAGGGCAGTTACTCATGCTTCGCGAGATCGAAGAACGCACGGGTAAGCCGGCCGGATTCATCGAGACAGATCTCGTCGATCCACGCTACTTCTCGCCGGCCAACGTCAAGAACCGCCTCGAGAGCTATTTTCAGATGATCGAGCAGAAGAAAGCACGAGGCGATACGAGGACTGCGGCATGAAGACCTTCATCGGCATTGATCTCGGCTCGACGACGACCAAGGCAATCGTGCTGGACAGCGAAGAAACGGTACTCGGGCGCGGCATCACGAATTCCCGCTCGAACTACGGAATAGCCGCCGAGCTTGCCAAGCAAGAGGCATTTCTGGACGCACGGTTTTTCCTGTTTCGCAATCTGCTCAAAGGCGTGCCCGCACTGAAAAATGAATTGGACGATTTTTTGAGCAATTTCGAACAGGACTTTCGTCTCGAGCAATACCTCGAGCAGCTCGCCGAGCTCGAGCGGGCCTGTGTCGACAACTCCGGCGACGATCGTCTCGGCAAGGACGGCACAGAAACAAGAGCGGTGCTCGCTGCGGTTTTTCGGCAGCTCAACGATGAAGCGCCGAAGCTGTATGAGCCGGGATCATCCCGAAAATCGGACTTTTTCCGCGACATAGCCGGATCGCAGTATTCCAATGCATCGGAATCGAACACCCAGGAAAGCAGAATCAGCTTCGAGTCGATGCTCAATGTCTTCGATCGCTCGATCATCGAAGTCGAAAACCGCATCGGCAATGCCGCCGATGAAGCAAAATTCATGAGTGCGCTTGACCGCACCTGCAAGCGATCGAAAACATTCACCGCACTGCGCGATGATTTGCGGGCGCCGCTCGAGGATGTGCTGGGTACCGACTTCGAGGAGACCTACGTAATCGGTACGGGTTATGGCCGGGCGACCTTGCCGTTCTCCAAGGAACATATCCGCTCCGAAATACTGTGCCACGGGCTTGGCGCTCACATCATGCATCCGAAGACGGCAACCGTGCTGGACATCGGCGGCCAGGACACCAAGGCGATACAGGTCGACCCGACCGGTATTGTCGAGAGTTTCCAGATGAATGATCGCTGCGCGGCAGGTTGCGGCCGTTACCTCGGCTATATCGCCGACGAAATGAACCTCGGCCTGCATGAACTTGGGCCGATGGCGATGCAATCGACACGCAAGGTCCGTATCAACTCCACCTGCACCGTTTTCGCAGGCGCGGAATTGCGCGACCGCTTGTCCATGGGCGAGAAACGCGAAGACATCGTCTCCGGCCTGCACCGGGCAATCATTCTTCGTGCGATGTCGATTCTTTCCAGGTCGGGCGGCATCCGTGACGAGTTCACATTCACCGGCGGCGTTGCCAAAAACGAAGCGGCGGTCGCCGTGCTGAAGGAAATCGCTTACGAGAACTACGGCGAAGTCACGATGAACGTGAATCCTGATTCTATCTATACGGGCGCACTCGGTGCGGCCACCTTCGCGCAACGTGTCGTTGTGCACTGAAAAAGGAATTTGAGATGACACTTGCAGCAGGAATCGACCTCGGCACCGGCGCAGTCAAGACTGTGCTTTTCGACGTGTCGGACGGCGAAACGAAATGGCTGGCCAGACGAAGCAGCCGTATTCGCAGACGTGACCCGATGGTCCTCGCCAAAGAAGATTACGACAGCATGCTGGCGGAACTCGATCTGGACCCCGAGCTCGTTGATTACGTCGCGACGACCGGCGACGGTGAAAACATCTCTTTTCGCACCGGACACTTCTATTCGATGACCACCCATGCCCGTGGAGCCACCTATTTGCAGCCCGGCATCAATGCGGTAATCGACGCGGGGGCATTGCATGGCAGGGCAATCTCGACGGACGAACGCGGCAAGGTTTTGACTTACAAGATGACGAGCCAGTGCGCATCCGGATCGGGGCAGTTCCTCGAGAACATCGCGCGATACCTGGGCGTTGCGCTCGAGGAAGTCGGCTCGATCTCAAAGACCGCAGATAATCCCGAAACCGTCAGCAGCATCTGTGCCGTTCTTGCAGAGACGGATGTGATCAACATGATTTCCAGAGGTATCACCACAGCGAATATTCTCAAAGGAATTCACGTCGCCATGGCGAGCCGGCTCGTCAAGCTCCTGAAATCGATCAAAGCCCGGGAGGGAAGCGTATTGGTTACCGGCGGACTCGCAGTGAATGAAGGTCTCATCCAGGCATTGGAGGAACAGGTCATCGAGCAGAAGCTGAAAGTCAAAGTGCTGAGCCACCCCGAGTCGATTTTTGCCGGCGCCATCGGTGCGGCCCTTTGGGGCGCATTTCGACACGACAAACTGTTGCAGGCACAACATGGAATACCGTCGGCGGACATGGAAGCCTACGATGAAGGCAAGCCGGTCCTCGCGGTCGATATGGGCCAGGAAGAGGTCGACTGCCCGATGACGACTGTTGCCGAACCGACAAGCAGCGCCTGTCCCGCAGACCAGGTGCTGAAGCCCGACGATCAAGAGAAAAGCACATGACACCCACCGAAATTCTCATCGATGAGCATCGACTCATTGTCGAAGTCCTGGATAGCCTGGAAGAAGCGGCCGACCGGCTGGACAGCGGCGATGATGTCAGCCCCGAATTTTTTCTCGAGGCAGCGGAATTCGTTGTGGGTTTCGCCGATCGATGTCATCACGGCAAGGAGGAAGATATTCTTTTTGTTTCGATGACAGCAATGGATATGCCACAGGACTCGGGGCCTGTTGCGGTCATGTTGCAGGAGCATGACGAGGGTCGTGCTTATACGGCCGGATTTCGCTCAGCCGCGGAACAAATGAAAGCAGGCGATGCAACAGCCGCCGCCGATGTCGTAAGGAATGTGTACGACTACGTCAATCTGCTGCGCGAGCACATCAACAAGGAAAACCACGTCCTGTTCCCGATGGCCGATCAGATTATTCCTGCAGAGACGATGAAAGAAGTGTCCGAGGAATTCGAGCGGGCCGTTACGGCAGATGAAAAACAAGGCATTCCGGCCAAGTACAAGGCTTTAGCGGAAAATCTGAGTGACTACCTGACAGAGGCAACGTCTGCCGCGTAGCCACCCGTCAACTCTTTAACGGCAGCCCTTATCTTGCCGCCGTCTTTAACCGCTCGTCGGTACCCTTACCGATCAGTAACACGTCGGCATCATCGCTGTAGAGTCGCTCCACCAGATCGTGCCGGCGCTCGAGAACGGCGCGTTGATTGACGTAACCTTTGTCGGTGACTTCGCCGGCATCTATGTTCAACGGTTCAGCCAGTAATAGTACGCGGGCGATACGCATGCTGGAGGCCGGGTTGTGCGCATTGTAAGCGGCGAGGTCATCACGCAATCTCTGCCTGACCATTTTATGGCTTAACAACTCCGCTAAGGGAGCGTCGGGGCTGAGGCCGGCGATCTTCGCAATTCCGGCAAGGTTCGGAATGATCAGCAGGCCAATGTCGTCTCGGTCGTGGCCTGTGATCACGGCGTCCTGGATAATTTCGGGGCAAGCGGAAATCGCTGCAACCCTGACCATACCTGTGCTGACCCATGAACCAGTCAATAATTTGAAATCTTCGGCGACACGACCATCGAACAGAATTCCCTTTGAGGGGTCGTCCGGATCAGCAAATTTTCCCGCATCGCCGGTCTTGTAGAAACCCTCCTCGTCGAAGGCCTCTTCTGTCAGGTCATCGCGCCTGAAATATCCTGGCGTGATGTTAGGCCCGCGCAATCGTAGTTCGAACTTGCCTGCGCATGGAAGCATCTTGAGTTCAGTGCCCGGTATTGGCAGGCCGATTACGCCGGCTCGCGTAATGGGAAAGTGAACGTCTGTGGCGAGCGGCCCGGACTCCGTCAGACCCCAGGCGGACGTCATAGCGATTTTTTTACCAAGTGCTGCGATCGACAGGTTTTCGATGCGCTCCCAGAGGTCCTGCGGCAACGCAGCGGCTGCGTAGAATATCGTGTCGAGGTTTGAAAAGAAGTGATCGCGAAATTCCTCGTCCTGCTCGAGGTAAGGCGCCAACATCTGAAAACCACGCGGCACGTTGAAATAGACCGTCGGCGCAATCTCGCGGAGGTTTGCGATCGTCATCTCAAACATTCCTGGCGCCGGTTTACCACTGTCAATATAAAGTGTCCCGCCGTTGCGCAGGATCAGATTGAAATTGTGGTTTCCACCAAAGGTGTGATTCCAGGGCAGCCAGTCGACGAGTACCGGCGGCCTGCGGGTGATGAACGGCCAGACCTGGGCTTTTGCCTGTTGATTGGAACACATCATCCGATGTGTATTGATTACACCCTTCGGCATTCCGGTCGATCCGGAGGTGAAGAGTATCTTGGCCACTGTTTCCGGACCCACGCCGGAGAATGCCGCATCCACGGCTGACGTCGGCTTCGTTGCCAACATTTCGTCCACCAGTACTGCCTCGATTCCGGCCGGAGCGTCCTGCTTCACCACGATCGTAACGTCGTCGAGATCCAGTGCTGTTAGCGCATCGCCAAAAAGTTCGCCGTTGGAGGCGAACACGAGTTTTGGCCGTACGAGATCAAAAACAAACTTGAGTTTGCCGAAATCGCGTGACATCAACGAGTAGGCCGGGGACACCGGTGACACGGGAACGCCCACGAACATCGCTGCAAGTTGTAACAGTCCGTTCTCGATGCTGTTTTCGGAGAGAATCATGACTGGCCGTTCAGCGGTCACGTCGTGGTCTAACAACGCCTCCGCCAGTGCGCGAACGGACGCCAGAGCTTCAGCATACGTAATACTTCGCCAGTCACCGGTCGCCGAGCGTTCTGCGAGACAGGTCCGATCCGGGGCCTTTCCTGCCCAATCGACCAGGTACCAGCAAATGTTCGCGGCATAGGATTCGAGTCTCACCGGTGAGCGCAATACGAAACCGCCGTCGTGGAGGCGTTGGACATCTACCATTGCGGGCGCGAATTCCAGTGCCATCGACTTCTCCATAGCCCGGTCAGCGACTATCGACAGCCAGGACAAGCGCCATGGCCGAGTCACCCGCCGCACAGCCGGTAAATAGTCCGCGGCCGCCGCCGCGCGCAGCCAGCTCTTCGATCAGTTCGATGACAGATCGCATTGCAGTGGGCGCCTGCGGATGTCCCCAGATCAAGGAACAACCGAAATTATTGAAGCTTTCCAGTGACACACCCGCATCCCGGGCGAACACAATGTCATTCACTGCGAATGGATTGTGCGTTTTGATCGCGTCCATGTCGTCGAATGACAGATCTGCTTGTTTCAGTGCGGAACGGGCAGCGTGGCCGGGCGCTTCCGGCATATATGCGAGTGCGGCGCGCGATTGCCCGGCACTCAGTATGCGAATCCGAATGGCGGCATCAGCAGAAATTGCTCGCGCATTGTTCGGGTCCGTGACTACGATAGCGGCATTGCCGTCCGCGGGATACGTCTGGCCGCCGAATGTAACTGTACCGCCCTCTACGACAGGTTTGAGCTTTGCGAGCCCCTCGGCAGTTGATGCAGTCACTCCCTGATCGCCATCGATTTCCTCGGCCGTTTTTCGGAAACGCGGGTCGGGAACCGCAAAGGGCAAATCCATATAGCGGCTGTGAAAGGCTTTCTTGTCAGCCAGAGCATCCTGGTATTGTGCGTAACGCTGTAATACAAGGTCATGTTGCTCGGCCGTTGATATCGAATATTTTGCGGCGACATTTTCAGCTGTCTGCAACATGGAGTGCCCACCCAGCGGATCACAGTTGAAACTGTCGAGAACGACGTCCTCGGAAACACCGGTTCCGCCGGGTGCCTTCTGCGCTGGATAGTAAGCGTGCGGTCCGTTGGAGCATCGGTCGGCAGTAGCGGCCAGCACCGTTTGCGCAAGCCCGCTGCCGATTTCCTGTGCAGCCATGATCAGAACCCTGACGCCTGAGGCACAGACCTGTGACACTGTTGGTCCGGGCGCCTGCGGCGCACCGAGTAAACCCATAAACCATGGTGTCCCGTAAAATGATTGATGCTGATAGATACTGATGCCGAGTACACCAGCGTCGATAGACTTCGGGTCTATGTCGCGCCGGGCGAGCTCGCGACCGGCGACATGAGCGGCGAACTTTACGGCATGGAGGTGTTGCATTGTCCCTTGCCAGCGCACAAACGGCGAAGACCAGTAGCATCCGTATGGAATCTCAACGTGCTCAAACATCCTCTCCTCCCTTCAGCCGATCTCGGCTACCACGTCGCACATTGCTGCATCGGCGCAATCGATTGCCTCGGCAATGTGCTCCTCCCCGATAACGGTAGACAGCGCAATCATGCCCCGAGGAGCAATGAACAAACCTTGATTCATGCATGCAAGATGAAACTTGTTCATCAGCACCTCGTCATCACGGACTACAGACGACTCGGGAACCGCTTCGCTAAAATAGAGGTTCAGGCAGGACCCATAGTGGTTTGTCGCCAAAGGCAGGCCATGCTTCTTCGCCACGTCGGCGAGACCCGACTGTAGCAGCTCGCGGAGATTATCCATTCGCTCGATACGCCCCGCAGTAAGCTCGCGTAATGATATTTCTCCCGCAACCATTGTTACCGGGTTCGCGTTGAATGTACCTGTATGAAAGACCTTCATATCAGCGGGATCAAATATCCGCAGCACGTCTGCGCTGCCGCCGACTGCACCGACAGGAAAGCCGCCGCCAATGATCTTGCCCAGCATCGTCAGGTCCGGCTCAAGATTAATGCCGGCCTGACATCCGCCCACTGCGAATCGCAGAGTAAGCACTTCGTCGAGCACGAACAGTGCACCAGCCTTGTGTGCCGCGGCCCTGACTCCATGAAGAAATTGCGCGCCGCCCTCAATAACGCCGCCTGATCCCAAAACGGGCTCGAGAAATACCGCCGCGATGTCGTCACCGTGCTCGTCGAGTACGGCCTCGAAATCCGCCAGATCATTGTAGGTCGCGAGATGAGTAAGCGGGCCTTCCCTGCCGAAGGAACCGATCTCAAACTCGAGCAGCGAACCGTGATAGCCGTAGCGTGCCATCAGCAATTTCGTTCTTCCGGTAATTATCCGGGCAATGGTAAAAGCGAGCGCGCCGGCTTCGGATCCGGAGTTGGTAAAGCGAACCTGCTCGATGGAGGGCACTCGATCAACAATCAGCGAGGCGAGGCGACTCTGCGGTTCGTTGGCCGCAGCCCATCCGGTCCCATTGCCGATCTGTTTCCGCACGGCCTCGATAATGGGCGGATAAGCATGCCCGTGGACCATCGCCGTGTAATTGTTGATCAGGTCAAGGTACTGGTGGCCGTCGATATCCCTGAAATATGCGCCTTCGCCACGTTTGATCGTTAGCGGATAAGGTGCCCAGAATGCGGCCTGGCGCGATGTTCCGCCGGGCATGAACTCGCACGCCCGCGCATAATTTTCCGCGCTTGCAGGAGCACGCTCGAGATAGGCTGCATGAATGGCGGACGTCATGTCAGTTTCTCTTACCAGTTATAGGCTTCAACCCCCTGCGGGACTGCTTTGAGAAACTCGCCACTCGCATACATGGCCGCGATTATTTCAATATGATCGGTCAGCGGCTCGTCGTGATCAAGATAAGGCACGTGTTTCCGAACGATCTTATGTAGCTTGCGGGTTGCGGAGCTAAGTTGATCGACACCGCGAATATCTGCTGCCTGGCAGGCGCAGATCAGCTCAAAAGCAAGGATATGACGAGCATTGTCCAGGATATCCCGTGTCCGACGCGCCGCATTCAGCCCAAAACTGACATGGTCCTGGAAGTCGCCGGTCGACGGCAGCGACTGAATCGACATCGGTGTACACATCTGACGAATTTCAGCCGTCAGCGAGGTCGCCAGGAACTGACCGCCCATCAGACCCATGCGTACCCCGGCATTCTCATTGACCAGGAACGGCGGCAGGTTTCCATTAAGACTCGGGTGAAGCAAGCGGTTGTTGCGTCGATCCGAAAGATTGCACATATTCACCAGCACAATCGCCAGTTGATCCATGGCATTGGCGATGTATTGGCCATGAAAATTGGCGTTGTGTACTGCTTCACCATCTTCGACGACGATCAGCGGATTGTCGTTTGACGAGTTGATTTCGGTCTCGACAGTTCCCTGTACAAAAACAGTGGTATCAACGACCGGCCCCAGGACCTGGGGCGTAGCGCGGATCGAATAGGCGTCTTCAATTTGTTCGTCGAGACCACGGGGTTCTTCGCTGGTGAGATTTCTCAGCCATCGCTCCACTTCGGCATCCTGAACAATCATCTTGCTGTCGGCGAGCGTCTCATAAACACATGCAGCAATCTTACCCTGGCCGACATGCGGTTTTTGGCGATGCGCCGCCGGGTGAAACGGCATGATCTTGGCTTTGTGCACTTCCAGGCTCATGCAGCTTGCCAGTGTGTAGGCCTTGATCAGGCTCTTGCTTTCTGCGACCAGGCAGGCAGCCATGGCAGTCATTACCGAGGTGCCGTTGATAAGCGCCAGCCCTTCCTTGTAGCTGAGTTTCATTGGTTCTATGCCGGCTTTCTTTAACGCCTCTGCACCGGTCATGACTTCACCATCGAATTTCGCGCGCCACTGGCCTGTACCGACGAGGCCAATACACGCCAGCGGCCCGAGGTCCCCGCTGGTGCCAAGTGAGCCTTTCTCGGGAATGCACGGCAAAACACCACGGTTATACATCGCGACATATTTGTCGAGATTCTCTATGGAGATGGCCGAGTAGCCGCGGCCGAGTGAGTTTATTCGGGCGAGCATTGCAGCACGAACGTAGTGGTCGTCAAGGTGGCGGCCGCAATTACTTTGCACAGAACGCAGGATATTATTCTGCGTCTCTTCAGCATGCGATGGCGGAATCAACCAGTTAACGAAGCCACCGACACTGGTCGTGACGCCATAAATGACACGGCCGGATTCCACGAATTCGTCCAGCAATTTTCGTGAGGCGATGACACGCCGCCGAATCTCGGGCGTAAGCTCGATCTTGATAGCCGGATCGCGGGCGACGTCGGAAATCAAATCGGCGCTCAGGCTGGATCCATCCGGGATGATGGTCGTTGCGGCTGTACTAATGGCATTCGGAATCATGACGGGCTCCCTGCTGGCGCAGATACGAATTAGAAACAGCGTACGCCGAATATCGCGAAAAATGCTTTCTTTTACGTCGATAAATTGACTAGAATTGAAAGAATACTTCAAACATATGCCATTTTTAGAAAGGAATGACCACTATGAGTACGGCAAAACAGACCGAAGCGGTACCACTGGATCGCTACGAGCGCAGCATATTGATGGCTCTGCAGGCAGACGGCCGGCTGACAAATCAGGAACTGGCCCGGAAGGTCGGGCTGTCGCCATCAGCCTGTTGGCGCCGGGTAAAGGCGCTCGAAGACACGGGAGTCATCCTACACTACACGGCCATTCTGGATCCCAGGAAGGTCGGAATCGGCGAAACCGTATTCGCGCATGTATCGATGAAGCGCCACTCGAAATCATCAATTGCCGAGTTCGCTGAATTGATGCAAGAGCAGCCGGAAGTCATGGAGTGTTTCTTCACGACGGGCGCCGCAGACGTCATCTTGCGTGTGGCAACATCCAGCGTCGCCGCCTATGACGAGTTTCTGGAAAACGTCATATTCAATGCGCCCGGTGTCTCCCAGGTCCACTCCGATTTTGCGTTAAGGCAGATCAAGTTTGAGACAGCGTTGTCGATCTGACAGCTCAGTTCATGTATCAGCCGTCATTGTTTGTTTTGTCATTATGATTTCAAAGGCGAGCAGCAATATTCCCAACGCCGCTGCAGCGGCGACCAGTATTCCAGCCGAAGCGAAAGCGTTGACCGGTATGCAAAGCAGCAGGCCGGCCACCAATGCCAGCATGCGCTGAACGTTGCCGACGGGACGCATGAAATAACCGGTCAATGCGATCGATAGCAGGAAAATTGCCATCACGACCGCCGCCACGGTTATCGCGACCAGGCTGAGGCCGCCCTTCATCGTGAGGCCCGGCGAGAAGACAAAAATGAACGGGATGACATAGGCAAGCCAGCCGGTCTTGACCGAAGTCAATGCAGTTCGCATCGGGTCCGCCCCCGCGATGCCCGCAGCAGTGAATGCGGCGACCGCCACCGGCGGCGTGATCATGGACATCATGCCGTAATACATGACGAACAGGTGGGCTGCGATCGGTGTAATGCCGATCTCGACCAGACCCGGTGCGACCAGGGTCGCGAGCAGGACATAGACGCCGAGCGTTGGCAATCCCATGCCGAGAACGACACAGACCAGTGCAGCAAGAAGCAATAACAAAACCGGACTTCCGGATCCGAGCAGGAACAGCGAGTTCGTGAACGTAAATCCGAGACCCGAATTGGCGAGTACGCCGATGACGATGCCTGCACCGGCACAGATCAGGACGAGATCGAGCACGATCAGGCCGGTGCCGCGTACGGCTTCTGCTATCTGCGCCAGGTCCGGTCGGCTTCCCTTGTACGAAAAGATTGCGGCGCCCGCGACCAGGACCACGCTCGCAACGATTGCCGCCGTCTGTGGATAGACATTGAAAACGAAGAGTGCCAGGACCAGCGCGATGAATGGCAGCAGAAAAAACCAGCCGTCAGCGAGATCGCGGACGCGGCCGGCTTCCTTTTCATCGAGGCCGGCGTAGCCCTCACGCCCGGCCAGCAGGTCGACCTGAATGAATAGCGAGACGTAATACAGGATGCCCGGAATCAGTGCGGCGAGAACCACCTGTGTATAGCCGATCTGCAGGAAATCGGACATCAGGAAGGCTGCCGCACCCATGACGGGCGGCAACAGCTGGCCGCCCGTAGACGATACTGCCTCGATTGCAGCAGCGCGCTCGGCAGAGTAGCCGCTCTTTCTGATCATCGGGATCGTAACGACGCCCGTCGCCGCAACGTTCGCAACAGCACTGCCCGATATTGAACCGAACAATGCTGAGCCGGCGACAGCGACTTTTGCCGGGCCACCGCGGTATCTGCCCATGAGTGCCTGAGCGAGGTTTGCGAAAAAGTCCGCACCGCCGGTCACGCGCAACAGGCTGCCGAAGAATACGAAACTGATCACGATGTTGCAGACGATGAGCAACGGTCCGCCGGGCAGGGCGTTCGCGTCGAAGGCGAGGAATCCGGCGAGAACATCCCAGTTCGTTTGCTGTGCAGCGAAAGGGCCCGGAATGAGATGGCCGGCGACGGCATAGGTCAGGAACGTGATAACGATTATCGGCAGTGCGAGGCCGGTCGCGCGGCGCAACGCCTCCAGTGTCAGCACGATCACGATCATACCGATGATGACGGCTTCGCGCGGCGCGTCGACGGTAAGGTCCACGAGTTGCGGATAGCGAACTGACATCCAGCCGGCCGTCAGCAAAGCGATGCCTGCCGCAAGCCAGTCGAACCACGGTGTGCGGCGTCGTGT
>Ga0255052_10000468_pt1 | contig 32747 bp, 32 predicted proteins | sample JV7_2_21_MG_FD_188632 | JGI IMG/M metagenome (GOLD analysis project Ga0255052, IMG submission 188632) | Seawater microbial communities from Jervis Inlet, British Columbia, Canada - JV7_2_21 | ecosystem: Environmental > Aquatic > Marine > Inlet | place: Canada: British Columbia | collected...
AGTGGGAATCCCATGGCTAAAGGGATACAGACGATCAGGAGGACACGGACGAGCGACGGGCTTGCCCTGGCGCTCGATCATTTCGGTCGCCGGTGGGCACTACGGGTCATCTGGGAATTGCGGGGTGAGCCTATGAATTTCCGGGGGTTGCGGGACGCCTGTGGCGGCATATCCCCGAGCGTCATGCAGACGAGACTGCATCAACTCAGGGATCTCGGGCTCGTTGAGCAGATTCCGGGGCTTGGATATCGCCATACCGCTGCAGGGCAACAGCTGTTCAGGGTCATTGCGCCGCTGGCTAACTGGGCCGATGCGAACCTGAAGCGACAGGATTAATAGTAAGTATCTAGATTAGATATATTCAATAAATCTTTGTTTTTATTGATTTGATGACTTTAGAATTCTGGCTTTTTGCCGTTGCCAGTCACGATCCTTGTCTGTTGCCCTTTTGTCGTGTTGCTTCTTGCCTTTGGCAAGCCCGATGTCCAGTTTGACCCTGCCGCGCGTCCAGTGGAGGTTCAGGGGAACCAGCGTGTATCCCTTGCGCTCCACTGCGCCGATCAGGCGATCCAGCTCGTTGCGATGTAGTAGCAGCTTCCGGGTTCTCGTCGGGTCTGCCCGGACATGGGTTGATGCCGTATTGAGGGGTGATATGTGGGCGCCGAGCAGCCACGCCTCTCCGTCCCTGATGTGAACGTAGCTTTCGGTCAACTGTGCCCGTCCGGCTCGGAGGCTCTTTACCTCCCAGCCTTCCAGCGATAGCCCCGCTTCGGAGACGTCCTCGATGAAATAGTCGTGCCTGGCCTTCTTGTTAGCGGCGATTTGCTTGCCAGCTGCTTTTTTGCTGTCGGGCTTGTTCATGTGGCAGGCAGTGGGGACTTGGACGGGCCGGAAGGGCGTGGATTATACGGCAGACGGCAGGCTTCGGGTCGCTGTTGTAAGGTATTTCAAATTCATCCAGAATCGCGGCCTGAGCCAGAGAGCATCGCCGACCCGAGAATAATAATGCTGAGCGCACAGGCAGACGGCACCGCAATTCGGAAATCCCTGCACGGGCAATGGTCCTCTCGAATGGCCTTCATACTGGCTGTCACAGGATCCGCGGTCGGTTTAGGCAATATCTGGAAGTTTCCCTATATCGCCGGGCAAAATGGTGGCGGCGCATTTGTCCTCGTTTATCTGCTTTGCGTTGTCCTGATCGGCATGCCGGTCATGATGTCCGAGATCCTGATTGGCCGCCGCGGCAGGCGAAATCCCGTCGCGACCATGGCATTGCTTGGCGAAGAAGAAGGCAGTTCGCGGCATTGGCGGCTGGTTGGTCTGATTGGCGTACTGGCCGGCATTTTTATTCTGTCTTATTACGCCGTGGTTGCCGGATGGACTCTGGCCTACATTTACAAGAGTGTGACTGGTGTTTTTTCGGGAGCGACGGCGGCCGAAGTCAGTAATATTTTCGCAAGATTCAAGGGTGACTGGAGACTGGTCGCCCTGAGTCACACGCTGTTCATGGGTCTGACGGTATTCGTTGTGGCGCGTGGTGTTGAGCGGGGGCTCGAGCAGGCTGTCAAGTTCATGGTGCCCGCGCTCCTGTTACTCATGCTGACGCTCCTGGGTTATGCGGTGAATTCCGGGCATTTTGGCGAAGGTCTGGCTTTCATGTTCGCGCCCGATTTCGACAAGCTGACCTGGGAAAGCGTTCTGGCCGCCATGGGCCAGGCATTCTTTACCCTGAGTATAGGCATGGGTGCGATCATGGCTTACGGCGCTTACCTGCCGCAGGAGACATCGATTACTGGTGCGTCCGCCGCCGTTGTTACCGCCGATACACTGATCGCGATACTGGCCGGCCTGGTGATTTTCCCTCTGGTTTTCGCCAACGGACTCGATCCGGCAGCTGGACCCGGGCTGGTATTCGAGACCTTGCCGTTGGCATTTGGCCAGATGACGGGTGGCGCCGTGTTCGCAACGCTGTTTTTCGTGCTGCTTGCATTTGCCGCCTGGACATCGGCTATCGGACTGATCGAGCCCGCCGTTGCCTGGATGGTGGAGCATTTCGGTAGAACGCGCGCGCAGGCCACTATTCTGGTGGGCATTCTGATATGGGCCATTGGTATGGGATCGGTTCTGTCATTCAATGTCTTGTCCGATCTGACTTTCTACCAGGGCACGATCTACGACAACGTGGATTTCGTGACCAGCAATATCATGTTGCCCCTGGGTGGGGTATTTATCACCGTATTTGCTGCCTGGGTGATGTGCCGAAACTCGACTGCGGAAGAATTGGGCGGAGCGGGAACAATCTACAAACTTTGGCGTCTCCTCGCTCGATTCGTCGCGCCGCTGGCCATCTTGTTTGTGTTCCTCAAGGCTGTCGGGCTTTTGCCAGAACTTTCCGGCTGATCGCGGTGCGTAAGGTCAATCGCAGCGCCCTTGTTCCATACACCGCAAGAGAGATGTTCGCCCTTGTTGATGATGTGGAGTCGTACCCTCAATTTTTGCCGTGGTGTAATGATGCCGAGATACACAACCGGACAGAAAATACTGTTGAGGCGACGCTCGAGTTGCACAAGGGATCTATCAGTAATCATTTCACAACGCTAAACACGCGCCATGAGTTCGACAGGATCGACCTGGCATTGATCGGCGGACCGTTTCGGCATCTCGGTGGTGGCTGGCGGTTCACCGAGCTCGGGCAAGAAGGGTGCAAAGTTGCGCTCGAGTTGGATTTCGAATTCGAGAGCATGTTCGTGGACCTGATTTTTGGAGCATTTTTCGAGGAGACCTGTAATTCACTGGTCAACGCGTTCACAATGCGCGCGCAGGTCATATTCGGCGCTCGGTAAGGTGAATATCGAGCTTGTGTTTGCGTTGCCCGACAGACAGGAAATAGCCTCTCTTGAGATCGATCCGGGCACGACTGTCGAGCATGCAATTTCTGTCTCCAGGATCGAAGAAAGGTTTCCGGATGAGGAATTCGCCGGTTTTCAGGCAGGTATTTGGGGCAAGCCCGTCGGTCGTGATCATCCGCTGAAGAATGGTGATCGACTGGAGCTGTATCGTCCGCTCTTGATGGATCCCCGGGAGGCAAGGCGCCGGTTGGCAGCAAGCGGACTTTCGATGGGCGGGTCGACCCCTAAAGATCCGGACTGAGTTCCTGGCCGTCGATGATCTCGCTTACCTTGTCGTCTGCAAAGAAGATTGAGATCCAACGTTTGAAAATTGCGTCATCACGGCCTATTTTCATGAAGTAAACATAGTCCCAGCGGTCTTCATGAAACGGGTCGTCAATCATCGGCGTGCCGAGTAGAAATCTCACCTGGCCGCGGGTCATTCCGACCTCTACCTGGTCAAGATCATCCTGTTTGATCACGTTCCCCTGGGAGAGGTTAGCCTGATAGACGCAAGCTCCAGACGAAAAAAGGAAAAGTGTCACGCAGATTGAAACAGCGAATTTTCGCATTACTTATTGATTCAGTGTTGTTTTTGCAAAAAAACTTTGCAGATTCAAATTGGACCGACGGTGGAGCAGCCAGTTCAACTGGGTCATAATAGGCGCGAATGATACCTTCTTGCCTACCGCCGCGGTAGCCGAAAGCGCAAACACAGAACCGGACCCCCCGATGCTGCAACGTCAGGAATTAAGAAAAGCGGGCCTCAAGGTCACGCTGCCCAGATTGAAGATACTCGAGATTCTCGAGAGCAATAAGCAGCGCCACCTGAGTGCGGAAGACATATACAAGGAGTTACTCGAGACCGGTGAGGATATCGGTCTGGCCACCGTGTATCGCGTGCTAACGCAATTTGAAACGGCCGGCCTTGTCAATCGGCACAATTTTGAAGGCGGGCATTCGGTATTCGAAATGGATGAAGGCAAGCACCATGATCATATGGTGTGCGTGGAAACAGGCGATGTGGTCGAGTTTATCAACGAGGAAATCGAGCGCCTGCAACATGATATCGCGAGGAAGCACAACTACGAGCTGATCGATCACAGCCTCGTTCTATACGTGCGTCCCTTGCGCAAAGATTCTGACTAAAAGAGTCCTTTGCCGGTCAGGCAGATTCTTGTCTTTCCGAGTCTGGTCGCGATCCCGACTTGAGCATCTCCTCGGCGTGCTTTCTGGTCGTAGCCGTAATCGCGACGCCACCGAGCATTCTTGCCAATTCCTCTACGCGTTCGTCAGTACTTAATCTCGCCACTCCCGTTTTGGTCGATTTGCCGTCAGTAATCTTGTTGACCCGGAAATGATGGTGCGCGAGACTCGCGACCTGGGGCAGGTGGGTTACTGATAGAACCTGGCAGCCATCACCGACCTGTTTGAGTCGGCGGCCAAGCATTTCAGCTACTCCGCCGCCGATGCCGCTGTCGACTTCGTCAAAGATCATCGTCGGAATCCTGTTGCCGTCGCTCGCGATGACCTGAATCGCGAGACTCATCCTCGAGAGTTCGCCGCCGGACGCCACTTTTGCCAGCGGCATTGGCAGTTGGCCGGGATTTGCGCTGATTTGAAACTCGATGTCATCGATGCCATGTGATTTTTCGTTTCCCTCGCCACTGTCGGTGACAGTGGCGAGGAATACCCCACCCGGCATACCCAGTCCGGACATCGTCTTTGTGACCGCAGCCGAAAACTTTTCGGCAGCCTTCCTGCGCGCATCTGACAGAATCCTTGCCTTTTTTCGATAGGCATCAGCGGCGGCTTTGACTCGTTCGGCGAGTTCTGCGCCTCGTTCTTCCGCATGCGCAAGTGCGTTCAGTGACTCGCACATCCTGACATGAACCTGTGGCAGCTCATCCGGTTCTACGCGATGTTTCCGTGCCACGGTCCTGATCGCGGCCAGCCGCTCCTCAACCCAGTCGCGCCGCAGCGGGTCCATGTCGATCGATTCCGCATAGCGTCGCAAAGTGTCAGCAGCTTCCGTCACATGAATATTCGCTTCCTGAAGCATGGCCAGCACTGGTTCGAGTTGCGAATCGAAATTACTCAAATCTTCGAGCGTCTGGCACACCTCGGCAAGAATGCTCTGCGCGTTTGCGTTGTCGCTTTCGAATATGTTTTGCAAAATGCCCGATACGCCGACTGCCAGGCGACCTGAGTTCTGCAATTTTTGTCGTTCAGACTGCAAGGACTCGCTTTCGCTGTCTTGCAGATCCAGCACGTCGAGTTCGCCCAGTTGAAATTTGAGCAAATCGATGCGCGATTCCCGGTCGGCGTCGGCAGATTCGAGCTCATAAAGAGCGTTCGCCAGCAACTGCCATTCTCGAAAGTCCTGCTCAGTCTTCATTCGCTGCTGCCCGAGCTCGCCGTAATGATCCAGCAAATCGCGCTGAACGTTGCGCCGGCCGAGGGACTGGTGAAAGTGCTGACCATGAATGTCCAGCAGCCGCTCTCCCAGCGTCTTCAAAGTTTGCAAAGAAACCGTGTTACCGTTGATGAAAGCTCGCGAGCGGCCGTCAGCACTGATCACGCGGCGAAGAACACATTCGTCGTCCTGATCGAGTGTTTGTTCGTCCAGCCAGCCTCGGGCTTCAGGTAGATCCGCGAGACTGAACTCGGCGCTGAACTCGGCGCGTTTCGCACCGCTCCGGACCAGTCCGTTGCCACCGCGCTCACCCAGGACAAGGCCCAGGGCGTCGACCAGAATCGACTTACCGGCACCGGTTTCGCCGGTCAGAACAGTCATACCTTGATCGAATTCGACTTCGACCTGATCGATGATCGCGAAATTACGAATCTGAAGAGTTCTGAGCACGAACTATTGGCTCCCCTAATCCTCGGCGTCGGTGCGCACGCGGCTGTCACGACCCCAGTGCAGCTTTGAACGAAGAATCTCGTAAAAGTCATAGCCCGGCGGGTGAATCAGAGTAATACGCTTGTCGGCGGCGCTGATCAACAGGTGGTCTTCGGCGGTCATCGCGCCAAAGGCATGACCATCTGCTGCAACTTCAGCCTGCGTATCGAACCGTTCTATCAGTTTGACCGCGATCTCGAGATTCGCAGGAACGACGATCGGCCGGTCGCTTAGCGTGTGCGGACAGACCGGTACGACCACGATCGCGTCGAGTTGAGGCTCTATGATCGGCCCTCCGCAGCTCAGGGCGTATGCGGTCGACCCGGTGGGTGTTGCGATTATGAGCCCATCACCGGAATGCGTATTCACATGTTTGTTATCGATTGAGGTCTTGAAATCGACCATTCTCCCGGTGCCCCGCCTTTGCAGGACAATGTCGTTCAGTGCGGCAGCCGTCACAACGCTTCCGTCACTTTTGACGAGCCGCGCATCCAGAATCAAACGCGACTCCCGCAAGTATTCGCCGTCGAGAATTCTGTCGAGACTTTGCAGCATTTCATCGGGCGTAACGTCGGCCAGGAAACCGAGACGGCCTCTGTTGATGCCCAGCAATGGCACGTCCTGTTGTCTCGCCAGTGCCGCGGCATACAACATCGTCCCGTCGCCGCCGACCGCAATAATCAGGTCGACCTGGCCGGCGATTTCCTCCTCAGCCACGTGCCGGACGGGCAGACCGGCGGCAGCATCAGGCACCGCGAGGACTTCGACGCCAGCTTTTGTCAAATAATCGGCCAGTGCAGCCACTGGTTCGGTGACACGCGGATCTTCGTGTCGTCCGAGAATGGCCACGGTCTTGAATTCTTTGCTCATTAAGGTCGGTGATGTGCAGACATAATGTCACCAAGGTAGATCACGCCAGCAATTGTTACAAACCCTTGACCCACCGCCAAGCCGTTGCTAGCGTTTCGCTTCCACACTATCATAATGAGTTGCTTGCTCATTTTTCGTAATCAACGAATGAAGACAGAAGCAATCAGTCCCGCGCCCAATGAACGTGCTCAATATCTCCTCCGGGTATTGATTCAACGATTCATCCGCGATGGCCAGCCCGTAGGCTCGAGAACCCTGTCCCGGGACGCCGCAATCGACCTGAGTCCCGCTACGATACGGAATGTGATGTCGGATCTCGAAGAGATGGGCTTCATTACCGCGCCACATACCTCGGCAGGCAGGATTCCGACGCCCCGAGGTTACCGATTGTTTGTCGATACGCTGGTTCGTTACAAGCCGCCGAATGAAGGTGAAATCAAAAAAATGCAGTCACAGCTTAGTGAGCGGCTGGATGATCCTCAGGCGCTCGTCAATTCAGTCTCAAACCTGCTTTCCAAAATTACGAGCCTCGCTGGCGTCGTTACCGTGCCGAAAGGGCACCACGCAACGCTGCGTCAGATCGAATTCCTGTCGCTGGCCGATAATCGGGTTCTGGCAATTCTCGTCATCAATGACCGGGAAGTGCAGAACCGTATCCTGCATACCGATCAACGCCATAGTCCCTCTGAACTCCAGCGTGCGGCAAACTTCATTAACGAGAATTATGCCGGGACGGACCTGCAACAGATTCGGGAAAGATTGCTTGCTGACCTGGAGCAGACGCGCGACTCGATGAATCAGGCGATGCACGACATAATCGCGGTCGCCCGATCGGTGATGGAGGGCGCATCCACGCCGCACTCGGAATGTGTCGTTGCGGGAGAGACAAATCTGATGGATTTTGCCGAACTCTCCGACGTCGATACGCTGCGGCGATTGTTCGATGCCTTTTCGAGACGGCGTTTCATGCTGGATTTGCTGGACAAGAGCATCAACGCCTCGGGCGTGCAGGTTTTCATCGGCGAAGAGTCAGGCGTGCAGATTCTCGACGACTGTAGCGTGGTAACCGCACCGTATCGCGCGGAGGACGACAGCATCGGCGTGCTCGGTGTGATCGGGCCGACGAGAATGGCCTACGATCGGGTCGTTCCAATCGTCGATATCACAGCAAGGTTACTGGGAACCGTCCTCCACACGAGCGATTGAAAACGGTTTCTGCGGAAGATTCGCGCAGCTTGATATTTCCCGCCCGGACCCCAAAATGCCCATTCTGTAATGGGCTGTTGGCCAGGAAAATCCGCGGCCGACAAATAAGGGAGCAATCCAGAAATGAGTGGACAGCAAGATCGTCCGGAACAAGAGCAGGAAGAACCCGAAGAAGAGTCGGAGGAACTTGTCGAGGAGCCCGTAGCGGGGGACGCGGAAGATGCCGTGGCCGAGCTGAAGGCCCTCGCGGACGAAAATTGGGACAAGTACGTAAGGGCTGCGGCTGAGCTGGAAAACGTTCGAAAGCGTGCGACGCGAGACGTCGAGAATGCCCACAAATTCGCGCTCGAGCGATTCTGTACAGAGCTTCTGGCGGTAAAAGACAGTCTCGAGATGGGCGTTGCGGCGGCGGACAAAGCCGATGCGAAAAGCCTGCTGGAAGGCAAAGAGGCAACGCTAAAGCTACTGACCACAACGATGGAGCGGTTCGGTGTTGTTGAACTCAACCCTGAAGGCGAGCCCTTTGATCCGCAGGAGCACGAGGCCATGACGATGCAGCCCTCCGCTGATGCAGAGCCCGGGTCCGTCCTTTCCGTGTTTCAGAAGGGATATGCCCTGAATGGCCGCCTGCTTCGGCCCGCGCGCGTCGTCGTTGCGTCGGAACCGGCGGAGCAAAACGGTGGCGGCAATACCGACAAATAGAAGTCGAAATGAAGGCCAGCAACCGCTTGAAAGAGTGGGACCAGGCCCCACCTACAGCCTAGTTTTTAGGCAAATCCAATAGAATTCGGAGATTAGAAATCATGGGTAAAGTTATTGGTATCGACCTCGGTACTACCAATTCCTGCGTGGCGGTGATGGAGGGCGACAAGCCCAAGGTCATCGAGAACAGCGAGGGAGACCGGACGACGCCGTCTATCGTCGCCTTCAGCAAGGACGACGAAGTCTTGGTCGGGCAATCGGCCAAACGTCAGGCGGTCACAAATCCAACCAACACCTTGTTCGCGATCAAGCGGCTCATCGGTCGCCGATTCGAGGACGACGTCGTTCAGCGCGACATCGACATGGTGCCGTACAAGATCGTCAAGGCAGAGAACGGTGATGCCTGGACGGAAGCGAACGGCAAGGCGATGGCGCCGCCGGAGGTTTCTGCGCGCGTGCTGATGAAAATGAAGAAGACTGCTGAAGACTATCTTGGCGAAGAGGTCAAAGAAGCGGTTGTTACGGTTCCGGCCTACTTTAACGACTCGCAACGGCAGGCAACCAAGGACGCCGGCAAGATTGCCGGTCTTGAAGTCAAGCGCATCATCAACGAACCGACCGCTGCCGCTCTGGCATACGGCATGGATAAGAAGCGTGGCGATGCCAAGATCGCAGTATTCGATCTCGGCGGCGGTACATTCGACGTATCCATCATCGAAATAGCCGAGGTCGATGGGGAACATCAGTTCGAAGTGCTGGCAACGAACGGCGATACCTTTCTCGGCGGAGAAGACTTCGACATGCGGGTCATCGAGTATCTGACATCCGAATTCAAGCGCGAGAGCGGCGTCGATATCACGAAGGATCCGCTGGCAATGCAACGCCTGAAAGAGGCTGCAGAGACTGCCAAGATCGAATTGTCGTCAAACCAGCAGACCGAAGTGAACCTACCCTATATCACGGCTGACGCGTCGGGTCCGAAGCACCTCAATATCAAGCTGACACGAGCAAAGCTCGAATCACTGGTCGAGGAACTCATTGGCAGAACGATGGGACCATGTAAGACTGCACTGAAAGACGCCGGTCTGAAAGTCAATGAAATAAACGATGTCATCCTGGTCGGCGGTCAGACCCGGATGCCGAAGGTGCAGGAAGAGGTGCAGGCCTTTTTCGGCAAGGAGCCGCGGCGCGACGTGAATCCGGATGAAGCGGTCGCCCTGGGCGCCGCAATTCAGGGTGGTGTCCTGGCAGGCGATGTCAAGGATGTTCTGCTGCTTGATGTTACACCATTGTCCCTCGGTATCGAGACGTTGGGCGGCGTGATGACCAAGCTGATCGAGAAGAATACGACGATTCCGGCAAACGCAGAACAGGTATTTTCAACTGCGGATGACAACCAGACCGCAGTGACCATTCATGTGCTGCAGGGTGAGCGTGAACGAGCACAGGACAACAAATCGCTTGGTCGATTTGACCTGGCCGATATTCCGCTGGCCCCACGCGGACTGCCACAGATCGAAGTTACATTCGACATCGACGCAAACGGCATTCTCAATGTTTCTGCAAAGGACAAAGCGACCGGCAAGAGCCAAAATATCGTCATCAAAGCTTCCAGCGGGCTCTCTGATGAAGAGATCGAGCAGATGGTTGTGGATGCAGAGAGCCATGCCGAGGAAGACAAGAAGTTCCGTGAACTGGTCGATCTGCGCAACCAGGCAGATGGCCTGATTCATGCCTCGGAAAAGACACTGAGCGAACTCGGTGAGAAGGCCAGCGGCGAAGAGCGTCATGCCATCGAGACTGCGATTGCCGATCTGAAAGCAGCGCTCGAGAAAGATGAGAAGGAAGCCATCGAAGCGAAGACCGCGGCCCTCGCTGAGGCGTCTGCCGGGCTTGCACAGAAGCTCTACGCGGAGCAACAGTCCAAAGAAGGCGCTGAAGCGCAGGGAGGCGATGGGGCTGCTCAGTCGGGCGAAGATGTTGTTGACGCCGAATTTGAGGAAGTGGACAACGACGACGAGTCAAAATCCGACTAGCTTGCCTCGCAAGGATGCTAAGACAATGAGGGCGCCCGTTGTGGCGCCCTTGATCTAGAAGCAATTCATATATGGCCAAACGCGACTACTACGAAGTTCTTGGGTTATCGAAGGGCGCATCGAACGACGAAATCAAAAAGTCGTATCGACGCCTGGCCATGAAACATCATCCTGATCGCAACACGGATGACAGCGATGCCGAGCGCAAATTCAAAGAGGCCAAGGAAGCCTACGAGGTCCTGAGCGACTCCGACAAACGGGCCGCATACGACCAGTTCGGTCATGACGGCGTTCGAGGTGGCCCTGCCGGCGGCGGCTTCGGTGCGGAGGGCTTTAGCGACATTTTCGGCGATGTCTTTGGTGACATTTTTGGCGGCGGACGCCGGAGCAGAAGCCAGGTTTTCCGCGGTGCTGATCTTGGATATGAGCTAAGACTGGACCTCGAGCAGGCTGTCAGCGGAGATTCTGTCAAGATCGACGTACCCACTCAGGTTGGCTGCGAAGAGTGTGCAGGCAGCGGTGCCAAGAAAGGTACGGAGCCATCGACCTGTACGACTTGCGGCGGCTCCGGGCAGGTCCGCATGCAACAGGGTTTCTTTTCCATCCAGCAGACCTGTCCCGCGTGTAAGGGGGCGGGCACGGTGATATCCAACCCTTGCAACAAATGTCATGGACGCGGCCGTGTATCCAAGACCAAGAAATTGTCGGTGAAAGTTCCGGCCGGCGTTGAGGACGGTGATCGAATCCGGCTCTCCGGAGAAGGAGAGGCCGGCCGAAATGGTGGCCCGCCGGGTGACCTGTATGTCGAAATCCGCGTGAATCCCCACAAGATCTTCCATCGTGACGGCGCCGACCTTGCTTGCGAGGTGCCAATCAGTTTCGCAACGGCCGCATTAGGTGGGGAAGTGGAATTGCCCACCCTCGATGGTCATGTATCGCTGAAGATTCCTTCAGGGACTCAATCCGGAAAGAGGTTCCGTCTGCGCGGCAAGGGCGTTACGACTGTCCGGGATCACAGAAAGGGCGATTTGTTTGCCCGGGTTGCCGTCGAGACTCCGATTAACCTGACCGCAGAACAAGAATCGGTACTTCGCGATTTTGACGAAACCGTCTCTGCCGGTGGCGAAAAACACAGCCCCCGCGCCGGTGGCTGGCTCGATATGGTGAAGCGTTTCTTCGAGCGCGTCAGCCATTAGTGCCGATGGCTGCAGATCCTAATACGCTCAACATAGCCGTTCTCGGCGCCGGACGCATGGGTCAGGAGCTTATGCGCGCGGTAGCGGAGGACGGCGGATCGCGCCTGAGTGGTCTATGGACACGGCGAAAGCTTAATGAGAATGAAGACATCGTCGTCAGCGACGAGCTCGCCACAGTCTTGTCGACATCTGATGTCGCTATCGACTTCAGCCTTCCGGACGCTACCCCCGATGTACTCGATGCGGTACTGCTGGCTGGAAAACCGTTGGTTATCGGCGTAAGTGGTCTCGATGCGGCCACCGTCAGCCGAATCGAATCCGCATCACAGTCAATACCGATCCTCTACGATCGCAATATGAGCCTCGGCATCGCCGTGCTGGACAATTTGGTCCGGCAGGCAGCCGCCAGTCTTGGTGACGGCTTCGAGGCAGAGATTCACGAGACACATCATGTGCACAAGATAGATGCGCCGTCCGGTACTGCACTGAAGCTGGGCGCGGCCCTGGCCGAGGCCCGAAACCAGGATTTTGAAGCGGTCAGGAAATATGAGCCGGCCGGGCTCGTGAGACCGCTCAATCCGGGCGAAATCGGATTCGAGTCCACCCGGGAAGGCGAGGTGGTCGGCGAGCACACGGTTATCCTGTACAACGACGCCGAGCGCATCGAACTCAGGCACATAGCATCCAGTCGCCGCCTGTTCGCGGACGGCGCGCTCCGGGCAGCTCACTGGCTCGTAAATCAGCCGCCGGGCCTGTACAAGATGAGGGACATGCTTACAGGAACTGGCGCGCCCAGCCCGGCTTGAGTAAACTAACGCGGATCGCTGGCTGGTAGGCGATCAGATGAGCGGGAGGCCAAGTCCTTCCGCTTTTGTGCATCTGAGGATTTAGTTTGAGTACGCCTGCAGTTCTGGCATTGCAAGATGGAACGATCTTCCAGGGCAGTTCCGTTGGTTCCGACGGCAAGACCATTGGCGAAGTCGTATTCAATACGGCGATGACCGGCTACCAGGAAATTCTTACAGATCCCTCCTATTGCCGTCAGATCGTTACCCTGACTTATCCTCACATCGGCAATACCGGTACCAACAGCGTGGACATGGAGTCGTCGAAGATTCACGCATCGGGTCTGATCATCAGAGATGCTTCGATGTTGCTTAGTAGCTGGCGCGCGGAACGTAATATCCGGGACTTTCTAAACGCTGGCGATACGGTGGCAATCGCCGATATTGATACACGTAAACTGACACGCCTGATTCGGGAAAAGGGCGCCCAATCGGGATGCATCATGACCGGTGAGGTCAATCCGGAAACGGCGATTGAGCATGCTCGCAAATTTCCTGGTATCGCGGGCATGGATCTCGCCAAATTTGTCACCACGGATCGACCCTATCAATGGTGTCATGGAACGGACTTTGGCAAACGCAGCCGAATCATCAGCAGGCGTATAGCGCCATACCATGTTATTGCTTACGACTTCGGCATCAAGCGAAATATTCTCAGGCTACTGTCCGATCTCGACTGCCGAATGACGGTCGTACCGGCGGAAACGACGGCGAATGAAGCGCTGGCCCTCGCGCCTGACGGCGTATTCCTGTCCAATGGTCCCGGCGATCCGGAGCCATGCGACTATGCGATCAAGGCGATACAGGGGATCCTGGATAGCGGGGTGCCGATATTCGGCATCTGCCTCGGGCACCAGTTGCTGGCACTGGCCTGCGGAGCCAGGACCATCAAGATGAAGTTCGGACATCATGGCGCCAACCATCCCGTACAGAACCTGAGCACCGGACAGGTGATGATTACGAGCCAGAACCACGGCTTTGCTGTGGAGGAGGATTCTCTACCGGACAATGTCGAGGCGACCCACCGGTCACTGTTTGATGGCACTCTGCAGGGCATTGCCCTGAAAGATGCGCCGGCCTTCAGTTTTCAGGGCCATCCGGAGGCCAGCCCGGGCCCGCACGACCTGCTGCCCTTATTCGAGCGCTTTATCGCTGACATGGATGAGCTCAAACGGAGTTCCTCACAAACTGCTGCAGCTCTGCAATGAAAAACATTTTTATAACAATAAGTTATGTTTGTTATTTAAAGTATTTTATCACTAACTTTACCGCCGCGACCCCGCCGGCAGAGCAGGCCTGAGTCATGCCGAAACGCACAGACATCGATAGCGTCTTGATCATAGGCGCCGGCCCGATCGTCATTGGACAGGCTTGCGAATTCGATTATTCAGGCGCTCAGGCCTGCAAAGCACTGAAGGAAGAAGGCATTCGCGTCATCCTCGTCAACTCGAATCCGGCGACGATCATGACCGACCCCGAAATGGCCGATGCAATTTACATTGAGCCTGTGCAGTGGGGCGCCGTTGAACGAATAATCGCGAAAGAGCGTCCGGATGCCTTGCTGCCGACAATGGGTGGACAGACGGGTCTTAACTGCGCGCTGGATCTTGTTCGTGAAGGCGTTCTCGAGAAATACGATGTCGAACTGATTGCGGCTTCGCGCGAGGCCATCGATATGGCCGAAGATCGTGAGCTGTTTCGCAAGGCAATGACAGAAATCGGACTGGAAGTACCGGCGTCATCGATCGCGCATTCGATGGAAGAGGCGCTGGAGCATCAGGCGGAGATAGGGTATCCGACAATAATCAGGCCGTCATTCACACTTGGCGGTACCGGAGGCGGCATCGCATACAACCGGGAGGAATTCAAGAACATTGTCGCTCACGGCCTGGAAATGTCACCGACGACGGAGGTGCTGCTCGAGGAGTCGGTAATCGGTTGGAAAGAATTTGAAATGGAAGTCGTTCGCGACAGGAATGACAACTGCATCATCGTCTGCTCAATCGAAAACGTCGATCCGATGGGCGTGCACACCGGCGATTCGGTAACCGTCGCGCCAGCCCAGACCTTGACGGACAAGGAATATCAGCGCATGCGCAATGCCTCTATCGACGTGTTGCGAAAGATCGGTGTGGAGACCGGCGGGTCCAATGTGCAGTTCGCCGTCAATCCGGAGGACGGGCGCCTCGTTATCATCGAAATGAACCCCAGAGTGTCGCGATCATCGGCCCTGGCGTCGAAAGCCACCGGATTTCCAATCGCTAAAGTCGCCGCAAAACTTGCGATCGGTTATACGCTCGACGAACTGAAGAACGACATCACCGGAGGGGCAACACCGGCATCATTCGAGCCAGCCATCGACTACGTTGTCACCAAGGTGCCACGGTTCACTTTTGAGAAGTTTCCCGGGGCTAACGGTCGCCTGACGACGCAGATGAAGTCGGTCGGCGAGGTCATGGCAATAGGCAGCACGTTCCAGGAGTCATTTCAAAAGGCATTGCGAGGTCTGGAGACCGGCGTCACCGGGCTTAATGAAAAAAGCAAGTACCCCGTGGAGGAAGGCGAGAGAGACAGACTACGTCAGGAGATGCGGCAACCGGGCGCCGACCGGCTCTGGCACGTGGCAGACGCCATGCGACAGGGATTTACTTTTGACGATGTTGCGAAGCTGACCGGAATTGACCCCTGGTTTCTGGTGCAGATCGCAGATCTCGTCATCGAGGAAACGAATACGCGCAAAGAGGGCCTGAAAGGACTGGACAAGAGCAGATTGCGATTGCTGAAACGCAAGGGTTTCTCGGACGCCAGAATCGCCGAACTGGTTCGTCAGGACGAAGCCGTCATCCGAAAACTGCGCTTTAAACATGATCTGCGGCCTGTATACAAACGAGTCGATACCTGTGCTGCCGAGTTTGCGACTTCGACGGCATACCTTTATTCAACCTATGCCGACGAATGTGAGGCCGAGCCGACGGATAAGCCGAAGATAATGATCCTGGGCGGCGGCCCGAATCGTATCGGTCAGGGCATCGAATTCGACTATTGCTGCGTCCATGCCGCGTTGGCGCTTCGTGAAGCCGGATACGAGACCATCATGGTCAATTGCAATCCGGAGACCGTCTCAACCGACTACGACACCTCGGATCGCTTGTATTTCGAGTCGCTGACCTTCGAAGATGTCATGGAGATCATCGACAAAGAGCAGCCTAAAGGGGTGATAGTCCAGTATGGCGGTCAGACACCTCTGAAACTTGCACGCGATCTGGAGGCAGCCGGGGCGCCGATTATCGGCACATCGCCCGACTCCATAGATCTTGCAGAGGACAGAGAGCGCTTTCAAAAGCTCGTTGACCAACTGGAACTTCGCCAGCCTCCGAATCGCACGGCAAGAAACCGGGAAGAGGCCATCGCAATGGGCGGCGACGTCGGTTATCCGCTGGTCGTCCGACCGTCATACGTACTGGGCGGTCGCGCGATGGAGATCGTGCATAGTGACGAAGACCTTGCGGTGTACATGGACGCTGCGATCGACGTGTCGAATGACAGTCCGGTTTTACTTGACAGATTTCTTGATCTCGCGATCGAGGTCGACGTCGATATCGTCTGCGACGGAGAACGCATCCTCGTCGGCGGAATCATGGAACACATAGAGCAGGCTGGCGTTCATTCGGGGGATTCCGGCTGTTCGCTGCCGCCATTCAGTCTGGATGCAGAGATACAAAAGACGCTCGTTGATCAGGTCATCAAACTGGCGAAAGGCCTGGAAGTGGTCGGACTCATGAATACGCAGTTCGCGATTCAGAACGAGATTGTTTACCTGCTCGAGGTAAATCCGCGCGCGTCGCGGACTATACCGTTCGTTTCAAAGGCGATCGGCGTGCCCCTGGCAAAAATCGCGGCGCGCGTAATGATCGGTGAATCGCTCGAGGCACAGGGCTATGTAAATCAGCGCGTGCCGCCTTATTTCTCCGTGAAAGAGTCCGTGTTCCCGTTCGTCAAATTTGCCGGCGCGGACCCGATCCTCGGGCCGGAGATGAAGTCGACGGGCGAAGTCATGGGCGTTGGCCGTTCATTCGGTGAGGCATACGCGAAAGCGCAACTGGCGTCAGGTGTCGTCCTGCCCAGGCAGGGGGCGGCGCTCCTGAGCGTCAGGGATCGCGACAAAGACGGCGCGATCGACCTTGCACAGATTCTGGTCGAAAGAGGCTTCGAAATCGTCGCGACACACGGTACGGCGCAAGCACTGGCAGCCGCCGGTGTATCCTGTCGCCGGGCCAACAAGGTTCGCGAAGGCCGGCCACACATCGTTGACATGATCAAGAATCATGAGATTTCGCTGATCGTGAATACAACCGAAGGCAAGCAAGCGATTCAGGAGTCCCACTCAATAAGGGCCGCAGCCGTTCGCCAGAATGTAACGTACTACACGACGTTGGGCGCTGCAGTGGCAACCTGCATAGCGCTGGAGCATCTTGATGACAGCGACGTCAACCGTCTGCAGGATCTGCACAGAGAGGTGGCCGCGTGAACAAGGTGCCGATGACCGTTCGCGGTGCAGGTCTGCTGCGTGATGAACTCAAGAAACTGAAGTCAGAAGACAGGCCGACTGTCATTCAGGCGATTGCCGAGGCGCGGGCTCACGGTGATCTCAAAGAAAACGCCGAGTATCACGCGGCGAAGGAACAGCAGGGATTTATCGAAGCACGTATCAAGGATATCGAGGGCAAGCTGTCGAATACTCAGGTCATAGACGTGACAACCATCGATGCCAAGGGAAAAATCGTTTTCGGCTCAACGGTCGAACTGCTTGATATGCAGTCCAATACGGAAATCGTGTACAAAATCGTCGGTGAGGACGAGGCCGACATCAAGACTGGGCTTATTTCCCTTTCGTCGCCCATCGCAAGAGCGTTGATCGGTAAAAACGAAGGCGATGAAGTCAGTTTCTCGGCGCCCGGTGGGGAAAAGTTCTATGAGGTAATTGAGGTTCGATACGAATAGACGGATCGACTACGGCAACTTGATGCGAGGTTCGTCAGGATTCGAGCGGTATATCAGGGCAACGTTGCCGACTCTTTGAATCAGCAATCCCGAACTCTGTTGGCACAGCTGCTCGATCAGGTCGTCACGCATCTTCCTGCCTGCCGATCGAAACCGGACCTTGATTAATTCATGATGCGATATGGTCGAATCAAATTCTTTCATGACGGACTTGGACAAGCCGGCGTCTCCCACGGTAATGAGCGGCTTGAGCTGATGGCCCAGCCCCCGCAGATACTTTTTTTGAGGTTCCGACAGATCCATGGCTCGAAAGTCTAGCAGCTGGAAAGAGCGTCAGGAACGGGACCCTTATGTCATTCAGGCGCGGCGGGATGGCTGGAGATCCCGAGCGGTCTATAAATTAGAGCAGATTCTGCAGAAGGAAAAGCTCCTACGGCACGACATGGTCTGCATCGATCTCGGCGCGGCGCCCGGCGGCTGGAGCCAGTACATCTCGGCAAAGCTCAATGGCCGCTGCCGGATAATCGCTCTCGATTTGCTGCCGATGGACAGTCTGCCCTCAGTTGAACATATTCAGGGTGACTTCACCGAGGATGAGACGCTCGAATCAGTTCTGCGTATGATCGAAGGCGCTCCCGTCGACCTTGTATTGAGCGACATAGCGCCCAATATAAGCGGGAACAAAGCGGTCGATCAGCCGAGGTCCGACTATCTCGCCGAACTGGCTCTCGACTTCGCCGCAAAAGTTCTCAAACGCCAGGGCAATTTTGTTTGTAAACTGTTTCAGGGGCAGGGCACGGACGCTATCGTAGCCGAGGCCAGGAAGTCATTCGAAAGAGTGAGAATGATGAAACCCAAGGCCTCAAGGCCCGGTAGCAGTGAGGTTTACTTGGTAGCGAGAAACTATCAACTATAGTAGTGTCTAATTGTTAGACGCAGTCTAATTTTCGGTCGGGAGCCACCCAATCTTCGTGAACGATTTAACCAAAAATATCCTTGTATTCGTCGTCATTATCGTCGTGCTGCTGTCAGTCGTACAGGGCCTGAGCGGCGTCAGTGGTCCCCCGCCAAAAGCGGCAGACTACTCAGATTTTCTGGAACAAGTTCGCTCTGGGAGCATTCAGCGCGTCGAGTTTGACGAAAACAAGATCCGATTCGGGAGCAGTGATTCGCTTGGTTATTACACGATCAGTCCGGAGACCGACAACAACACACTGATCGGATTGCTTGAAGAAAACGGCGTCGACTTCACCGCGCAGGAACCGAAGTCACAAAGCCTGATCGGCCAGCTGCTGATCAGCTCATTCCCGATTCTGTTGCTGATTGGTGTGTGGATTTATTTCATGCGACAGATGCAGGGCGGCGGCGGCGGTCGAGGTGCCATGTCGTTCGGCAAGAGCAAGGCGCGGCTGCTCGGCGAGGACCAGGTGGGAATTTCCTTCGCGGACGTGGCCGGAATCGATGAGGCCAAGGCCGAAGTTGCCGAGATCGTCGACTTCCTGAAGGACCCCAGCAAGTTTCAGCGTCTGGGCGGCAAGATTCCCAAAGGCGTTCTCATGGTTGGTCCGCCCGGAACCGGCAAGACCTTGCTCGCCAGAGCCATTGCCGGCGAAGCCAAGGTGCCGTTTTTTACGATCTCAGGGTCGGACTTCGTTGAAATGTTTGTTGGCGTGGGTGCATCGCGTGTCCGCGACATGTTCGAACAGGCGAAGAAGCAGGCGCCCTGCATCATATTTATTGACGAGCTCGATGCCGTTGGCCGGCATCGAGGTGCTGGCCTCGGCGGCGGACACGACGAGCGTGAGCAGACCTTGAACCAGATGTTGGTCGAGATGGACGGATTCGAAGGTAACGAGGGCATTATCGTCATCGCAGCCACGAACCGACCGGACGTGCTCGATCCGGCTTTATTGCGTCCGGGCCGTTTCGACCGACAGGTTGTCGTACCGTTACCGGATATTCGGGGCAGAGAACTGATTCTGAAAGTACATATGCGCAAGGTGCCGCTGGACGATAATGTCAATCCGAGCGTAATCGCGCGCGGGACACCCGGATTTTCTGGTGCGGATCTTGCCAACCTTGTTAACGAGGCTGCGCTGTTTGCAGCCCGCGCGAACAAGCGCGTCGTCAGCATGGACGAGTTCGAGAAGGCCAAAGACAAGATCATGATGGGAGCGGAGCGGCGTTCCATGGTCATGAGCGAGAAAGAAAAGCTCAACACGGCCTATCACGAGGCCGGCCATGCAATCGTCGGTCATTGCGTGCCCGATCACGACCCTGTTTATAAGGTGACGATTATTCCCAGGGGCAGGGCACTTGGTGTCACGATGTACTTGCCCGAGGAAGACAGGTACAGCACTTCCAAGCAGCAGCTCGAGAGTTCGATCTCCACGCTGTTCGGAGGCAGGCTGGCCGAAGAAATGATCAATGGGCCGGACCGCGTTACGACGGGCGCCGCGAACGATATCGAACGGGCGACAGAAATTGCCAGAAACATGGTGACGAAGTGGGGGCTGAGCGAAAAGCTCGGGCCGTTAACGTACAGCGAGGATGACGGTGAGGTGTTCCTTGGACGGTCGGTCACCCAACACAAGCAGGTATCGGACGTCACCGTGCACTCAATCGACGGGGAGGTCAGGAAGATTATTGATAAGAATTACGAACGCGCGAAGTCCATCCTCAAGGAACATGAGAAAAAATTGCATGTCATGGCGAAGGCCTTGATGAAATACGAGACGCTTGTCGATGTTCAGGTCAAGGACATTATGGAGGGTCGCGAACCGAGGCCACCAGAAGACTGGGAAGACCCGGACGACTCAAAGGCCAGCGGCGCAAAGCAGGACATAGGGTCCGAATCGACCGGAACTATTGGCGGTCCTGCCGGCGAACATTAGGCCCGCAAAATAATGTTTTAAATTTGGGGTCGAACCGCTAAGGAAAAGGGGTCAGACCCTTCTTCCTTAGCGGTTCGACCCCAAATTTATTTGCTGCCGTTTTATTATTGGCGACTATGCGATTACGACTGGGTGCCCGAATTCTGGAACTTGATACGCCCAAAGTGATGGGCGTATTGAATGTCACGCAAGACTCTTTTTCGGATGGTGGCCGGTACTTCGATCATGAGGCTGCCGTTCGGCAGGCGCACGAATTGCGCGAGGCTGGCGCAGCGATCATCGACATCGGTGGTGAGTCGACTAGGCCCGGCGCCGAGAGAATTTCCGAAGAAGAAGAACTCGATCGGGTGATGCCCGTCATTGAAGAGATTGCGTCTTCCTCGGATGTTTTTATCTCTATCGATACCAGCAAGCCGGCAGTCATGCAGTCTGCCGTCGAGGCAGGCGCGTCGATGATCAACGATGTCTATGCGCTGAGACAGGTAGGTGCCCTGGAGGCTGCGTCAAACCTCGACGCCGCGGTATGCCTCATGCATATGCAGGGCGAGCCGGGCACGATGCAGGATAAACCGCGCTACAAGGACATTCCGGGCGACATAATCGGTTTTTTGAAAAGCAGGATCGCAGCATGTCGCAGCGCCGGCATAGATGTGGAAAGGATCTCGGTCGATCCGGGATTTGGATTCGGCAAGACGCACGAGCACAATGTACGCCTGCTAGCCGGCCTTGCTCGTTTTCAGGAACTCGGCATACCGTTGCTGGTCGGCCTGTCTCGTAAGCGTACACTCGGAGCCCTGACGGGTAAGGACGTCGGCGAACGTCTTTCATCAGGAATCGCTGCGGCCGTATTGGCGGTGCAGCGGGGCGCAAACATCGTACGAACACATGACGTGGCTGAGACAGTTGATGCACTCAAAGTTACACAGGCAGTGATGCAGGCAGGACTTGAGGAATGACCAAGAGATATTTTGGGACGGATGGTGTTCGCGGTGCAGTCGGGAAAGATCCGATGAGCGCCGATTTCGCGCTTCGCCTGGCAAGCGCCGCCGCTCAGGTACTCGTACCAAGCGGCGGTACGGTTCTCATCGGCAAAGACACGAGGCTGTCCGGTTACATGTTTGAGTCGGCGCTCGAGGCGGGTTTTGTCGCCGCCGGCGCAGACGTTCTGTTGCTTGGGCCGTTGCCGACACCCGGCATCGCCTACCTGACACAGGTTTTCGAAGCGAGCCTCGGCGTCGTAATCAGCGCCTCGCATAATCGCTATTACGATAACGGCATCAAGTTCTTCGACGGTGCGGGCGCCAAACTGTCGGATGATGTGGAAATGGAGATCGAGCGCTATCTCGGACAACCGGCAATAACACTCGAGTCTCAATCGCTGGGTAGCGCCAAACGCATTGATACCGCCCGCATCCGCTACCAGGAATTTTGCGCATCGACATTTCCCGATGACCTTGGGCTCGACGACGTCAAAGTCGTTTTTGACGGTGCGAATGGAGCGGGCTACAAAGTCGGGCCAAGAACTCTTTCGGAGCTCGGTGCTGAGGTCATTCCGATTGGCTGCTCACCAAACGGCCGCAACATCAACGATGGTTGCGGATCGACGCATCCCGAGTTACTGCGATTGACTGTCCCTGCCGTCAGGGCGGATGCGGGCATCGCGCTCGACGGTGACGGTGACAGGGTTGTGATGGTCGATGAGTTCGGTCAGATCGTGGATGGCGATCAACTCCTTTACATACTTGCAACGGCGCGCAAGAGGGAAGGAGCATTGAAAGGCCCTGTGGTCGGCACTGTCATGAGCAACCTTGGCCTTGAGCGGGCACTCGAAAAACACGATATCGAATTCAAACGGGCTCGTGTCGGAGACCGTTACGTTCTGGAGACGCTGTGTGAAACAGGCGGCATCATAGGGGGTGAAACCTCGGGGCATCTGATTTGTCTCGATCGCACCACGACTGGCGACGGCCTCGTCGCTGCCTTGCAGGTGCTGGCCGTGATGCGAAGGACGGGCAAGACGCTGTCAGCGCTAACCGTTGGCATGGCGAAATATCCGCAAAGGATGCTGAATGTGCGCACCGAGAAGAGTCTGGATCCTTCCAAGTCCAGCAAGATTCAGGACGCAATAAGTCAGGTAGAGGGAGAACTGTCCGACTCGGGCAGCGTCGTGTTGCGTGCATCCGGTACCGAGCCGGTGATTCGGGTCATGGTGGAGGGCGAGAACGAGACCCAGGTAATCAATCTCGCCGAAAAACTGGCGGCCGTCGTCGCAGAAGCGGCGACCTGAACTGCATTGATTTGCCGGGTTCGCCCCGGTATCCTTGCGCGCCTTTTAATTGAACCGATATATAGGTGAGCTATGCGCGATTTCCTCGTCGCCGGCAACTGGAAAATGAATGGCAGTCTGGCCGCAAACGCCGAGCTGACCGACGGAATACTTGCTGGAATGTCAGCTTCAGATTCAGTCGAGCTTCTGGTATGCCCGCCATTTCCCTATCTTCGGGAGCTTGCCGAAAAGCTTGCTGGCACCGGCCTGGCACTTGGAGCGCAGAATGTCTCGCAACACGAATCCGGGGCATATACGGGTGAAGTGTCACCCGGAATGCTCAGCGATATTGGTTGCGAGTACGTCATCGTCGGGCACTCTGAGCGGCGTGCGCTGATGGGGGAAAGCAGCGATATTGTTGCCGAAAAATTCATGGCGGCGCTGGCGGCCGGGCTGAAGCCCATCCTCTGTGTTGGTGAGACGCTGGAAGAACGCGAGGCCGGGCGCACCGAGGCAGTCATCGACGAACAACTGAATGCTGTCCTGGATTCGGCCGGAATCGAATCGTTCGAGGCAGCGGTTATTGCTTATGAACCGGTATGGGCAATCGGAACCGGCCGTACGGCCAGTCCCGAGCAGGCTCAGGATGTACACCGGCACATACGTGCAGCGGTGTCGTCTCGAAGTGAGGAAATCGCAACAAACATTCAAGTCCTGTACGGCGGCAGCGTAAAAGGGGAAAATGCCGCTGGACTCTTTACAAAGCCCGATATTGATGGCGGACTAATCGGCGGTGCTTCACTCAAGCCCGACGACTTTTTGGCGATCGCAACAGCAGCGAATTCGCTGGTTTGAGGAAGTAATGGAAACAATGCAACAGGTGGTCCTGATTGGCCACACTCTCATCGCTGTATTAATCATCGTCCTCGTGCTCCTGCAGCGCGGCAAGGGCGCTGATGCAGGGGCGGCATTTGGCGCCGGCGCATCCGGTACCGTATTTGGTGCACGAGGCTCGTCAAATTTTTTCTCTAGAGCGACCGGCATTCTGGCGACCGCTTTTTTTGTCAGCAGCCTGACACTTGCATACATGAGCAGTCAGCGATCGACCGCGCCGGAAAGCCTGCTGGAGGATGTGCCGATTATTGAAGAATCGCTGGAGCCGGAGCTGACCGGAACCGACGATTCGATCGATGCGGGAGACTATCCGGAATTACCAGACCTGGGAGACTCGGAATCGGCGACGGACGACGGCGAAATGCCCGCACTCGAGCCCGAGGAAGCTGCCGAAGATCCTGGCGAACAATAGAGGTCGGAGTACCATTTAGTCCTACGATAATCACGCGGCTCTGGTGGTGGAATTGGTAGACACGCTGTCTTGAGGGGGCAGTGGCGAAAGCCGTGCGAGTTCGAGTCTCGCCCAGAGCACCAGCATTTGTTCTTTGCGGCAAAAAATGACGCGTACAGCCGCTCAGGGGCTATCTACCCTGTAAGCCTGACTGATACAATCAGTGGCTAAATCAAGCTTTAAAAGCGCACCGCTCCGAATACATAAGAATGCTGCAACAGTATCTGCCCATACTGATTTTTCTGAGTGTAGCCTCCGCAATAGGTGTGCTGCTCCTGGTGTTGGGCTTTCTTTTCGGTAGCGGAGAAAAAGATGACGAAAAGCTGTCGGCATACGAATGCGGCTTTGAGCCATTCGAAGATTCGCGTATGAAGTTCGATGTCCGTTACTACCTCGTCGCAATTCTCTTCATTATTTTCGATCTGGAAATCGCGTTTCTGTTCCCATGGGCTGTATCGCTCGATGCGGTCGGTGGCTTCGGCCTGATCGCGATGGGTATCTTCCTGGCCGTTCTGGTTGTCGGCTTCGTCTACGAGTGGCGCAAAGGGGCGTTGGAGTGGGACTGAGTAACGCGGCGGAGTCCCCCTCGGAGATGACCGAGGCAACGGCAAAACAGGAAGCAGGTCAGAGTCTTCAGCAAAAGGGATTCCTCGTGACCGGCGTCGATGCGGTGATGAACTGGGCGCGGACGGGGTCTCTTTGGCCGATGACCTTCGGCCTGGCCTGCTGTGCCGTCGAAATGATGCACGCAGGTGCCGCACGTTACGACCTCGACCGGTTTGGCATCATCTTTCGACCGAGTCCGCGCCAGTCGGACGTTATGATCGTTGCAGGAACCCTGTGCAACAAGATGGCGCCTGCCCTCAGAAAAGTTTACGACCAGATGCCAGAGCCCCGTTGGGTAGTTTCAATGGGATCATGTGCAAACGGCGGCGGTTATTACCACTATGCCTATTCGGTGGTTCGTGGTTGTGACCGGATCGTGCCGGTGGATGTCTATGTACCTGGCTGTCCACCGACCGCAGAGGCCCTGATTTACGGCTTGATTCAGCTGCAAAACAAAATACGGCGCACGAGCACCATAGCCAGGTAGAAATAACAAGAATGAGCGATAGCAACGAGACATTAGCCGCTCGGATCGACGCTTGGTTCGGCGAGAAGCTTGCGCGAATCGAATCAGGCTGCGGGGAGCTGACCTATAAACTCGGTAAGGATGACCTTATCGAGGTCGCTCGCGCATTGCACGATGAACCGGAATTTAATTTCGAAATTCTCGTCGACGTTTGCGGCGTTGATTATCTGACGTACGGCTCCGTTGAATGGACGACTCACGGAGCGACGGATAGCGGCTTCAGCCGCGGTGTCGAACGTGAGCCCGTGATACTGGATGAGTCAGATACATTCGACCCGGAGCGCTTTGCGGTCGTCTATCACTTGTTGTCACTGGAACACAATTTTCGGGTTCGCCTGCGAGTCTATACGGGCGAATCGAATCCGCCGATCGTCAAGTCCGTGGTTGACATATGGAATTCCGCCAACTGGTACGAACGGGAGACATTCGACCTTTTCGGCATCCTTTTCGACGGACACCCGGATCTTCGGAGACTATTGACCGATTACGGCTTTATCGGACATCCGTTCAGAAAGGACTTCCCCCTCATTGGCAATGTCGAGGTCACATACGACGAGGAAAAAGGGCGTGTTGTTTACCAGCCCGTCAGCATAGAACCGAGGACGCTGGTACCGAAAGTCATACGTGATGACAATCGCTATTCGGATGATCTCAGGGACGAAGCCAACGATGCCTGAGATCCAGAATTACACGATGAATTTCGGACCTCAGCACCCGGCAGCGCACGGCGTCTTGCGCCTGGTGCTCGAACTGGATGGCGAGGTCATTCAAAGGGCGGACCCACACGTCGGTCTGCTGCATCGGGCCACCGAGAAGCTGGCTGAGTCGAAGCCGTATAACCAGTCCATTGGTTACATGGACAGGCTCGACTACGTATCTATGATATGCAACGAACACGGCTACGTCCTGGCAATCGAAAAGCTGATGGGTATCACGCCGCCAGTACGGGCGCAGTACATCCGGGTTTTATTCGACGAGATCACTCGTGTCATGAACCATTTGTTCTGGCTCGGCGCACATGGGCTGGATATCGGCGCGATGACGGTGTTTCTTTATTGCTTCCGTGAACGCGAAGATCTGATGGATATTTACGAAGCCGTATCCGGAACACGCATGCATGCGACCTATTATCGACCGGGAGGCGTGTACCGCGATCTGCCGGATTCGATGCCGAAATACCAGGCGTCGAAATGGCGCAGCAAGAAGACGGTTGCCAGGCTCAATGCCATCAGAGAAGGTTCTGTCCTCGATTTCATTGACGCGTTCACCGAAAAATTCCCGGCATGTGTTGACGAATATGAAACCCTGCTGACGGACAACAGAATCTGGAAACAGAGAACAGTCAACATCGGCGTCGTACCGCCGGACAGGGCCAAGCAACTCGGATTTACGGGACCGCTGCTGCGCGGTTCGGGCGTCGAATGGGACTTGCGGAAAAAGCAGCCCTACGAAGTCTATGACCAGCTCGACTTTGATATCCCGGTCGGGACGAACGGAGACTGCTACGACCGTTATCTCGTCCGTGTCGGTGAACTTCGCCAGTCGAACCGAATAATCAAGCAGTGCGTTGACTGGTTAAGAGAAAACGCGGGCCCGGTAATGCTGGAGGATCGAAAGATAGTCGCGCCCACGCGAGTCGAGATGAAAGACGATATGGAATCGCTCATCCATCACTTCAAATTATTCACAGAGGGCTATTGCGTCCCGGAAGGCGAGGCCTACGCGGCTATTGAACACCCGAAAGGGGAATTCGGCGTGTATATGATTTCCGATGGAGCCAACAAGCCGTATCGGGTCAAGATCCGCGTTGCCGGTTTCGCACATATTTCCGCGATGTCGGAGATGGTGCAAGGGCACATGCTTGCGGACGTCGTCGCCATCATTGGTACGCAGGATATCGTATTCGGTGAGATCGATCGATGAGTGAAATGCTTTCAGAACATGTGCGTGAAGAAATCGACAGCTGGAGAGCTCGCTTTCCGGAAGATAAACAACGCTCCGCGGTTATCAGCGCCTTGCACGCCGTACAGCATGAAAACGGCGGATACATTACTGCCGAATTGATGAATGCCGTCGCAGATTACCTGAATTTGCCGACGATTTACGTTTACGAGGTCGCAACGTTTTATTCGATGTTTCAGACCAAACCCGTCGGCCGCCATAACGTCGCTATTTGCACGAACATCTCCTGCATGTTGCGCGGTGCCGATGACATCGTCGAACACGTTGAAGCGAAGCTCGGCGTCAAACTGGGCGAAAGCACAGAGGACGGACGTATTTACCTGAAGCTGGAAGAGGAATGTCTTGCTGCCTGTTGCGGTGCGCCGATGATGATGGTCGATCACAAGTACCACGAGAATCTCAGCAAAGAGACAGTGGACGAAATTCTGGATGCGTTAGAGTAATGGAACAGAATCTCGTTTGTTTCAATACGTTTGGCGAGAAAGAATCGTGGACACTTGCTACCTACGAAAAGCTCGACGGCTACAAAGCCTGGCGCAAGGTTCTCGCCGGCGAGTTGACTCCCGAGCAGATTATCGAAAGTGTGAAAACGTCGGGTCTGCGGGGCCGCGGCGGAGCAGGGTTCCCAACCGGACTCAAGTGGAGCTTCATGCCACGAAACGCACCGGGGCAAAAATATCTGGTCTGTAACTCGGACGAAAGCGAACCAGGTACCTGCCACGATCGCGAAATCCTGAGATACAACCCGCACTGCCTGATCGAAGGTATGGCGATCGCCGCATACGCGATGGGCGCGACCGTCGCCTACAATTACATTCGTGGCGAATTCATCGATGAACCCGTGCCACGTTTCGAGGCAGCGCTTGAAGAGGCCTATGACGACGGCCTTCTTGGTAAAAACATTCAGAAATCCGGCATCGACTTCGATCTTTATACCTTTGTCGGTGCCGGCGCCTACATATGTGGTGAGGAAACGGCACTACTCGAATCTCTCGAAGGCAAGCAGGGCAAACCACGCTTCAAGCCACCGTTTCCGGCCAGCTACGGGCTCTACGGCAAACCCACGACGATCAACAACACGCAAAGCATTGCCAGTGTGCCGGCCATTATCAGAAATGGTGCAGTCTGGTTTGCAGGCCTCGGCCCGGAAGGCTCCGGGGGCACGGCGCAGTTTTCTGTATCCGGGCATGTCGAGAAACCCGGCAACTACGAATTGCCCATGGGTATCCCGTTTAAAGAGCTGCTCGAACTATGTGGTGGCGTGCAGGGCGGCCGAAAACTCAAAGCCGTCATTCCAGGCGGATCTTCCGTCAAAGTGCTGCCGGCAGAGATCATCATGGACTGCACGATGGACTACGTGGCATTGCAGAACGCAGGATCATCGTTCGGCACCGGCGCAGTCATCGTCATGGACGAGACGACGTGCATGGTCAAGGTGCTACGAAGGATAGCGCGCTTCTATATGGCTGAATCCTGCGGGCAATGTACTCCTTGTCGCGAAGGAACAGGTTGGCTGTACAGGATGTTGAGCCGAATCATCGACGGCAAAGGCCAACGGGAAGACCTCGACAAGCTGGTCGATGTGGCGAACAAGATTGAGGGACACACCATTTGTGCTCTCGGCGACGCAGCCGCCTGGCCTGTACAAAGTTTTCTGCATCATTTCATGCATGAGTTCGAATACATGGTGCAAAACCAGGGCCGCAGTATTGTCGATGATGTCGATGAGGTAGCCGCATAGGCCAATACGATTCATGACTGACGACATTGTAAAATTCGAAGTTGACGGCAAAACGGTCGAAGGCAGGAAGGGTCAGATGATCATGGAGGTTACTGATGCGGTCGGTGCCTACATACCCAGATTCTGCTATCACGAAAAGCTGAGCGTTGCCGCCAACTGTCGAATGTGCCTCGTGGAGGTCGAAAAGGCGCTCAAACCTCTGCCGGCCTGCGCGACTCCGATCGGCGAGGGCATGAAGGTATTCACGCATTCGCCAAAAGCCATTTCCGCACAAAAAGCGACGATGGAATTCCTGCTTATCAATCATCCGCTCGATTGCCCGATCTGTGATCAGGGTGGCGAATGCGAACTGCAGGACCTGGCGATGGGTTTCGGCCGCGATGTTTCGCGATACACAGAAAAGAAACGCATCGTCAAAGACAAGGACATCGGGCCACTCGTTTCCACGGACATGACACGTTGCATCCATTGCACACGCTGCGTGCGTTTCGGCGAGGAAATTGCGGGAATTCCTGAGCTCGGCACAATCGGGCGTGCGGAAGATATGAAGATCAGCACGTACATCGAGAAGGCCATCGATCATGAGATGTCCGGAAACATCATCGACCTGTGTCCGGTCGGCGCGCTGAACAACAAGCCGTACCGCTACAGTGCCAGAGCCTGGGAAATGGAGCAGCACCCGACCGTTTCGCCGCACGATTGCGTCGGGTCCAATCTATTCGCACATGTGTTGCGCGGCACCGTCAAGCGCGTCGTCCCGCGCAGCAATGAGGCGATTAACGAAACCTGGATTTCTGATCGCGATCGCTACAGTTACGAGGGCATCTATGCAAGCGATCGACTTAGGTCACCCCGAATCAAGGACGGCGGTCAGTGGCGGGACATCGGCTGGGAAGACGCATTGGAAAGACTTGCCGGGACGCTGCAGAAAAAAAATGGCGCAGATGTCGGGATTCTGGCGTCGCCGAGCGTAACGGTCGAAGAAGCACATTTGCTGGCACGAATTGCGGATTATGTCGGCACCACGAGTATCGATCACCGCTTGCGACGACGAGACTTCTCGGATCAGGACGAGGATGCATTGTTTCCGTGGCTCGGCTGCGATATTGCGGACCTGGAAAATCTCGATGTGGTTCTGGTTGCGGGATCCAATGTTCGCAAGGAGGCGCCGATCATTGCTCACCGTCTGCGCAAGGCCGTCTCCGCCGGGGCGAAGATCTGTTTCGTCAACAGCGAGGAGTACGAGTACCACTTTGACGTTGCGGAGCATCTTTCGGGCGGCGACCTCGTCGAACAGCTTGCTGGCATTGCCGCATCGGGCAGCAACGTCTCTCCTGCAGCGGCAGGCCTGTGCGAAGGCGTGAAAGCGAACGAACAGCAGCAGCGTATCGCGAAGATCATGTCCGAGTCGGAGAACGGACTGGTATTGCTGGGCAATATCGCGGGTCGTCACAAAGGGTTCTCCGCGGTAAGGGCGCTTGCCGCATCCATTGCATCAACGAGCGACGCTAAACTCGGATTCCTGTCCGATGGCGCTAACTCGGCTGGTGCACAGCTTGCCGGGCTGTTGCCGCACCGCGGTGCCGGCGGCCAGGCGAGAAGCAATATCGGACGAAACGCCGCAGAAATGCTTGATGCTCGCCTGGATACTTTGCTGCTTTTCGGGCTCGAACCCGACAAGGACCTGGCGGCGATCGACGACGTGCAAAGGAAGCTGGCAAATCAGAACTTCGTCGTCGCGTTTTCACCGTACACAACAGCTGAACTTGACGATGCGACCGATCTGCAACTGCCGATCGGTACGTTCGCAGAGAGCGCCGGTACTTTTGTGAACTGCGAAGGTCGCTGGCAGAGTTTCTCCGGTATAGCAAAACCGGTCGCGGAGGCACGCCCCGGCTGGAAAGTGCTTCGAGTACTCGGAAATCTGCTGGGTATCGAAAAATTTGACTATCTGAGTGCTATAGATGTGTGCGATGAACTCAAAGAGATGCTGGGGGACGTTACACCCGACAATGCCTATCGTCGCAAGGCGGCGCTCGACAAGCTGAACGGCGAGGATTCCCCGGCAGAAGACATAGACGTCCCGATCTACGAGGTCGACGGCATCGTCAGAAGAGCCACCGCCTTGCAGATGACCCCTGAGGCGCGGCGTTCCCGGGGCAGAGACTCGTGAACAGGATGATCGACTACGCGTTATCGCTGTGGGCCACAGTTCCTGCCGATTTCCAGTATCTGATCATCGTCACCGTCCAGATTCTGGCCGTAACAATCACCGTCATACTCACGGTCGCTTTCACGACTTTTTTCGAACGCAAGGTTATCGGTTACATGCAGGGTCGCCTGGGCCCAAACCGGGTGGGACCCCTGGGCCTGGGTCAGCCATTTGCCGATGTACTGAAACTCCTGATCAAAGAGGTAGTGGTTCCGGGTAAATCGAACCGTTTCCTGTTTGTAATTGCGCCACTACTGTCCATCGTCCCGGCACTGGCGACCTGGGCGGTCATTCCATTGACCGACACATTTGTTATCGCCGACATAAACGCCGGTCTGTTGTATGTCCTCGCATTGACGTCGGTCGGTGTGTACGGCGTCATTCTTGCGGGCTGGGCAACGAACTCGAAGTACGCGTTTCTCGGTGCGATGCGCTCGGCAGCTCAGATCGTTGCTTATGAAATCGCCATGGGATTTGCGCTGGTTGGCGTATTAATGGCTGGCGGCAGCCTGAATCTCGGCGAGATCACGCGCGCACAGGGCGGTGGTTTCAGTCATTGGTTCCTGTTTCCCCTGTTGCCATTGTTTATTGTCTATTTCGTGTCGGGCGTCGCGGAAACGAACCGGGCACCGTTTGATGTCGCCGAGGGCGAATCGGAAATCGTCGCCGGATTTCACGTGGAATACTCAGGCGTCGCATTCGCCGTATTCTTCCTTGCCGAGTACGCCAACATCATTCTTATCTCGGCACTGACCTCGATATTCTTCTTCGGCGGATTCGCGTCCTTTTTTGAAGGATGGACGTTCCTCGGGGAAGGGCATCTTCTGAGGGAGCCCAGCTTCTTCTGGCTTGCGTCGAAAATCGCATTTTTCATATTCGTGTTCTTCTGGTTACGAGCGACATTCCCGCGCTATCGCTACGATCAGATCATGCGACTCGGCTGGAAGGTCTTCATTCCGGTGACCATCATCTGGATCGCGGTCGAAGGCGTCATGTCCTGGCTGCATGTGGGGCCCTGGTCGAATGTCTAAGATACGCAGCACCATCAAGACTTTCCTGCTCTGGGAACTGTGGCAGGGGCTTTCCGTCACGTTTCGCAATTTCTTCCGTCCGTCGATCACGGTCCTGTACCCGGAGGAGAAGGCACCCCAGTCGGTCAGATTCCGGGGGCTGCACGCACTGCGGCGCTATCCGAACGGGGAAGAACGCTGTATTGCCTGCAAGCTTTGCGAAGCGGTGTGTCCGGCGCTGGCAATCACGATCGAATCGGACGTCGCCGACGACGGCACACGGCGCACGACGCGTTACGACATCGATCTCTTCAAATGTATTTATTGCGGCTTCTGTGAGGAGGCCTGCCCAGTTGATGCGATCGTCGAGACCAGAATCCATGAATATCACATGGAGAGTGCCGGCGAGAACATCATGACCAAAGACAAGTTACTGGCGGTCGGCGACAAGTTCGACGCCATGATCTCGGCTGACAAAGCGGCCGACGCTAAATACAAATAGAGGCAATACAGATCTTGTTTCAGGCGCTGCTTTT